>JADEYI010000205.1_pt1 | contig 106838 bp, 151 predicted proteins | sample 8542331 | NCBI WGS metagenome assembly JADEYI01 (sample SAMN16510988, study PRJNA670497) | mine drainage metagenome | isolation source: biofilm near Copperflume 1 | place: Germany: Marsberg coppermine Kilianstollen | collected 2018-02
ATAAAGGCTTCACTTTTGAAATGCCCTGGACCACCTGGCAGCAAAACAGAACGAGCCACCTCAATAAAGGCTTCACTTTTGAAATGCCCTGGACCACCTGGCAGCAAAACAGAACGAGTCACCTCAATAAAGGCTTCACTTTTGAAATGCTATAGATCTTTGTTTTTCAGTGCTATACCTTTTGACAAGAATAAAAGCTCTGAAAGAGTTGCGCACTTGTACCAGGATCTTGGCTCATCGTCAGCATTTCGGCTCAGGCAGATGCCGGAAGAATACACATCTTTGACAAGGTGCAAGACAAGCCCATATCCTGGGCCTCTCCAGGGGATGAATTGATGTGTTTCAGTCGAGACTCTCCTGCCTATGTAACGCATGATGATGCCAGTCCACCTGAGGTATGGGCGTCAGGCCTGCTCTAGTGCGGCAAAGCTCGTCCCAGCAGAAGCAGACCGAGTTGAACTCCATCACCCCCAGGCGCACTCGCAGATCAAGCACAAAGTGGGCCAGGAGAGCCCCTCGGAAGATAAAAAAGGGAAAATTTGTCAACACACCTTCTCGCGGTAGCGCAGAATGGCGGCCGCCTCAGTCACATGGCTGCTCGCGTGGCGCAGCGACTTGGCTCCGGGCACATAGTCGGGCGCCAGCTCGCGCAGGAACTGCACCGCCTTTGCCGGCTTGGTCCTCAGGACCACACCCTGCAGCTCCTGCCTGCATGCATGCACCGCCCCACGCCCATCAGCAATCTTGCACATTTCGGCCTTTATCCTCCATGGCTGTTGCCCGTTTGATGCACAGCCTTCACAGTCATGACTTATGCCCCTCACAGCCGCTTTCATCATCAATGCGCCCACTCCAGGGATTTCCATGTGTGCCAAATGCATGCACAATTACTTGCTTCCATTGCATGTCAAAATGAGAAAGAACACAACAGGCTCATGCCAGGGGGTGTGCTAGGCAGCCTGCGCACATGTTGGGGCCATCAGCATCCTCCTCATCCTCTGAAGGCTCCTTCACATTTTCATCTGTGGGCTCAGCTTCATCTCCATCACCCGGGGCCTCCTCTTCTGACTCCTGCGAGACCACTTTCGTGTCTCCGCTTCCTTCTCTTGCCACTGCCTTAGCCTCCTGCTCCTTCTGCTTCTTCTCCTGCATAGCGCTCATCCCGTGACCTTCCATTTTAAACCCATGACTTCTGGATTCATAATCCCCCATGTACTCACCCAAGCAATCTGCACCATTAGGTACCAATGCACCCTCAGAAGGCAAGGAAGAGGGCCCACCCAAGCAAACCACCACCCTAGCAATACGAGAAAAAAAGCATCGCCGCAGACTCAAATGATGCAAATGTGGCCATGAGGGTTGGGTGGGATGATATAAAACAGTGAGCATAGCCAAGGGCAGTTGGGTTTAGGCAGATCACCTTTCCGACGTGCTTCTGCAGCTGCCTCCCACGCCGGCGCTTTTTCTGTGCATAAGAGGCCCCTCCAAGCTCCACCACAAGGTGCTTCATCATGAGTGAGAACAGCAGCTGCCTGCACAGGCCCCCGCTGTCTCTGCCAACCTGCACACTCCAAGCCAATCAGGCAAGGCAAGGACTTATCGGATTTCAAATACAAACTTATTGGCTCTCACAATCATGCAATGGCTATAACATAGGTATGATAACTATTATCATTGCACGCTACTCCTGCCAGAGGCAAGTTGCTTTGCAGACCAGCTGCACGTAAAGCCTTCCACAAATCCTATCCCTTGATGGACTCGCCAGATCCAAGCAAGACCCAATCAACCGTGTGCATGGTGCTGAGTATATGTGACAATATTCACTTCAAATACCATCAAATGTAAAACTATGCAAAATGACAGACAAAGATGTGGGCAAAGTTTATGGTGGAGAGACTGACCGTGGACAGAGCACTTGTGTCACCGCGCGCTGCTGCCTGCAGGTAATGCAGAGCCTGGTCTGGGGGCACACGCTCTGCATCCTCTTTGTCCAGAGGGGCCGGCCGGAGGTCAGCCTTAGGTAAGGGTGAATCATCGCTGTCGTCACCCTCTGAGTCGCTGCTGGGGAAGGTGCTGGGGTCCAGGAAGTCTATGGGATCATGGTCTGTCTTCGGCTGCTTCCCGCTGCGCCTGTCCTGGATCTCCTTTGCCTCCTCCACCGCCTTGATGTATTTCTGCACCAAATGACACAGGCAAGGCTCGTAACATGCTTTTGAAATTGGCCTATATTGAGCCATTGCATGATGATCGATTGCAGAGCACCCTTGAAGGCCTGCAAAGAGTTCCAATGGTGAGCATCATGGCAGGCATACCTTGTTCGTCTTCGCACTCTTCTGGCACAGTTTCTCAGCGTAATGCTCCTGGAGGGGGACCAAGCTGTCTGGTCTGTACCAGCCGTACTCATTGTCCCCAAAGAAGCACACGAGGAAGCTGCCATCTCGTTGCTTCCGCCTGACCTCTTCCCTTGCCTGCTCAGGGTCCATGACCTGCGAGCACAGAGACACAGAGATTGAGAATGATTAGTGACGCATCCAAAATAGCATATATGCCATGTAAGGGATCTATGGGCCATAATAACTAAGAGCAAACTGTGGGGAAGCATTCGATCTGACGACGAGATCTGACAAATGGCGTTGACACCAGGGACTTCTCAATTCTCGTATATTACCTGACCAGGCCACCATGGGTACCCTGGAACCCGCGTCCACACCAGATCGCCCACTTTCCACTCCTGGTCCTCCATCTAAATAAAATACAAGAAGCCCTTGAACAAAAAGGGCGACGGCAGCCTCCCCGCTTCTACTTGTCCTTCGATTAAATAGCATTAAGATTGTTCCAAAGCATCCTCACGAAGCGCAGACGTGCTGCAGCAAACAATGAGAACGCTTTGTCTATGGATACTATAAATTGTGTGTAGTTCCACTGTTTAGAGCCCCAAGATCGGCAATACTTTCAGTGTAGAACTCTCGGGAATCTACCGCAAGCTTCCACGAAAGATTGGGGGAGTTCCACGTACGATCGCAGAGAGCAAGAGGCAGAGCAAGTGCTATCCCAGGCATGTGGTCATCACGTGTATGCATCTGACTCAGCTGCCTGCCCAGCTCGAGCATTGCATGCACAAGACACATAACCAGACGGTGATCACACGCAGCTGCTGATGAGCTCAAGGGGCAGAAAGCACAATGCATTGCTGCATGCAGGCATTTGTCTAATTGAATATACACCAAGGCCCTTCCCGGCGGGCATGCCAGGCCCTGCGCAGGACCGGCGAACGGTACCAGTAACGTGTAAAGACAGTGCTGTCCTCAGCCTTATTGACATCAGGACATGGAAGGTATGCCTTTCGGAATTCACTCTTACAAGCCTGGCATTGCCAGATGGCATTGCCATCATGATGTCCACAATTTTTATCAAGCCTACTTTTATTTTGGCTTTAAAAGGGCTTGGAGTTTTGTGGCCATCAATTCTGGCCTTCAGCATCTGCTATACCGCGCTGTAGGACTCTTACTAGAGTTCCAAGTCTCACTGCCCAACATGGACCAGTGTCCTTCCTTATCAGGTAGGGAGCAGCTTCATTAAACGCAACCATGACAATTGTAATTGTCAACTGATCCCGCATGCGTGTAAGATCCGGACCAACAGGTCGATCAAGCTGCTCCTCAAATCCACAATCAAACATACATCAAATCTCAATTGCATGCCATGTTTGGGGCAGCGCATTGCCCTTATCATATTACATCGCATGAAATAGAATCAGCAACTCAATTTGATCCTAGCTGCCCATAACTAATTATTGTTGGTGCTCGCTCAACTTCCTGGTCTACTCTAATGCATCAACAGACGCTACTTCTGTCATGGCCAACCTCCTCAGGCTCCAACATCTCAAAAAAAAGATTTACACAAACTGGTACCTCTTAGCACCCAGATAGCGGAAAAATATCACGCCCTGCTCACAACCCTTATTCTACATTGCTTAGCTTGTCTCAACAAGATAGTCAAAAGGCCACCATGCAAAGGAGGGCAGCCCATCAGCGCCAGAACAAGCCGAAGAAACGGCGCTGCTTGCTGCCGGCCCGGCCGCCCACTAAGCATGGGCTGGTCTCCCCACAGAAACTCTTCCTGCACAGCTCCTTCAACACAGCTACAGGAGAAAGTCCTTGCTCTGGCGGCAGCCCCTCACCAATCTCTCCAAGCCACCTGTCAGCCTCGCAGCACAGCGGCTCTGCCGCTGCCGCGCAAACTTCCCCGGCCGCGCATTTTGGCGCCACCGGCTGCCGGGGCGCGCTGCGGCTGCCGGCAGGGGAGGGAACCCCGCCTCGTCCAGCCATCGCTGTGCTTCGCTGCGCCCCTTGGATATTTCATTGGCTCCCCGGCATGCTTTGCGCGGCGCGCAAGGCTCTGCCGCCTCCTGCAGCCACGGCTGTACTTCTGTGGGCAGCTCCGCCGGCTTCTGCTGCGGCTGCGGGCGGCTGCCGCGCAGCTGTCTGAGCCACCGGCTAAGCCGGGACGAGGGTTTTGTCTGAGCAACTGTCGCCTGCTCCTGCAACAGCATCGCTGCAGTCTTTAGTGACAAGCGGGGACAACTGAAATCGCTAAATAAAATGACACATGTCTCAGAAATGCATGCGCTCACAGCCAGACGAGCACGCTGCATGATCGTGGCCTGACAAAGCTGACTTGAAATGACCGTTTGCTTGCCAAAAGATGGTGGAGAACTGCATTGAGAGAGCACCATGAGCTGCTGTGTGTGAGTGCCAAATTAGTGCAGCATACCTTTGGCTGCATGGACCTTCGCGCGTCCTGTGATGTCGCACAGCGTTTGCTGATGTCAGCAGTGTCCTGGCTGCAGCGGCGTTCCTCTTCCTGCTGCCTCCTGCGCTGGCGGCGGTGCAAGTGCTTCTTCACAGCCACCACGCACATGAACCCCTGCACAGACCATCTCACTCTCAGTTCGCTCTTCACTATCATTATCCTTACTCACATTCCCTGATATCCCAACATTGCGCGTGCAAAGAGCTTGCATGCTGCGTACGTATGGATAATAAATCAAAGTAATGACGTTTCTATTGCAACATAAAGGCTGACCCAGGAAGCGACATTTTCCCTCAAAGCAGGGGTGTCAAAAGAGGGGGAACAAAGGGATATACCCAGGGCCAGATGCCGGTGCAGGACAGCACAATCCAGGCACCCATTAGCGAGCGCCACAGTCACAACCATTGATGGCTCCTTGTCAGGATTCACTGCATTGGCGGCCTTGGCGGCTTCACTGGCATAGCAGAGAGCCAGCTGGTTTGCCTGGCCGTCCGGCTGCACAACAAGAGCCGCCTGCATGCGAGACGGAAGACACATTATAGACTTATGATGTGAGAGATACACCTAGCACAGTTTTACCAAAGGTGCACAGTAGCAACACAGGTGTGCGACCAGCGTGCACCGGTTGCAGAGGTTGCTCTGATTGCGATGCAGGCATGAAGGTGCTCAGGTGACCGACGCAGGCTGAGACACAAGCAATGGGAAATTTAGAAGTGCAGCAAGGTAATTAGACATGGATTGCATTGCATCTGTGAGACTGTGTAATGCTGCTTGGCTGGTGGGGCTGTCTCTGGCAATTGTGGGAGACTGAGCTTCTTATCAAGCTTGTCAAAGTCCATGCTGTCAAATCGAACGCCGACAGAGCCAAGGAAGTGGACCGACATTGACAAAAGCATGACCTACGCGCACAGCAGCGAGTTTCACGGCAAAGTTGGTTGTGATGGTATTTTCACAATGAGTATGCTGCTGTCAGCTTCTCAACATGCAGGTATGCTAAGATGATCAGGCAACAGTGCCCAGCAGTCAGAGTAGGCAAGATATGCGCACCTCTTTCAGGGCATAGAGGGCGGAGATTGCTGGCATCAGCAGTCTGAGACCAGTGAAGGACGCCAGTGTATTAGAGAGCTGACTCGCTGCAGCTGGGTTTGCCTCGCCAGAAGGGCCTACCATAGCCTCGATTGAAAGAAGCCAAGCGGACATGTTTGAGGCACATAAGCCCTGCAATACAACACTAGCTTAGATTTTGCCTGCACGAACGAATTTTTAACGCTCTTTTTTCTGCACTCCAGGCAGGGTGTCAGGCAGGAGTTCTATGTTCCATAGCAGGTTGGACTGTGACACTGTGAGGATTGAGCCGCCTTTACCTTTGACCTCAAGGTGAAGCATTATGACCTCATTACCTTGAGGTCAGTAGTCGTTGGAGATCCCTGCTGCACGACTATGTTGGTCGCACTGAAGCTGTGAGGTGATCTGCTGTGTGCCATACTCCCAGATAGCGCTTGGCAAGGTGTCCCAAAGACAGAGCCACCCCTGCACAGTGGTAACACAGGAAACTCTTAAAAAGTTCAAAAAATACTTGAATGCATGAGACGCAGTAAGAGAGTGCGTGAGAATGCCAGTACACTCGCCATAGATCGCCACAGTGATTACCACCAAATAGCACTAAAGAACTCACAGAATCGAGTAATCAGATAATAAGAGCGACAGAAGCGACGTAAGCTTTCACGGCATCGGGAACGATGCCGATTCCGTCCAGAGCTGTGGAGGAGGAGTGTCTAACCAAACAAACGGCTAGGGACGAGGAAGAGGCATGGGAAGCTCCCAACGCTCGGAATATGTTCTATAATATAGACATGAAACTGATTGAAAGCCAGAATATTGACAGACAGCATGTCGGCACCACTGTGGCAAGGGCCACACCTCTTCATGGAAGAGGCGAGCGCGGGCGTGAAGAGGTTGCACATAACGTCGCCGGGCTGTGTGATCATGGAAGCCATCTAAATCTACTCCTAAGGCGTCTCAAGTTTGCTTTAGACTCAATTGATTTGTGCAAAATTTTGCGTTAGAGTCTGTTTCTCAAGCTTTTATGAATCGCGCGAAGACCAATTTAGGACCTACGGGCAATTCCTAAAATCGTGTTCAAATTCACGAACGACAGATGATATTTAGGATCTTCCTACTATTTTTATTTTCTATTTCTTCTCAGATAATCATGAAGCACTGGCCCATTCTCCTTGTAAAGGTCTCACCCGAGTCATCATTATAAACATGAAGGCAGGGTAGCTCTGCAGACTCTACAGAGGCAGACTCTAGATCTAGATCTGATGTCTAGACATATCCGATAGAGTCTGTCTCAACCTACAAAGCTGAGCTAGAATCACAGTCACGCTGGCAAGCAGACATTGTCACTGACGCTGCGATTGGGCCTCAGGGCAACTAGTGAAGTACTCCTGTATACAACTCATGTGCGCTCCCAAGGGATTGGCAGCTGGAAACATGTGCCCAGCACCATACTGAAAGCATGCCTGGCAAACTCTTCCTTCTGGCGTACGAGAGCCTGCAGCACCCTCTCAGGCTGCTCCACTACTGCATACAGCTCCGTGTAGAAGGCCTGCTGCTCGCCGTGCCTTCCTGCACAATTGCATTCCCGTCCTTCCCGAACATACGTATACCCCCTGCCAAGAAATGATCTGATACTTCAAGCACAATGACTTCATCAGTCTTGAAACATCCTGCAAGGTCCTCAGCTGCTAGGGATAATGAAACTGCCAAGGATATGCAATGGCCATCTGAGCACATGCATGCATGATGCCTCTCTACGGCGCTGTACCTTCCTGCGCCATCCATGCATCGCCCAGAACCGGGACAGAATGAGCGCAGGACTAACTCGGTGTTGGGAGTGTGACCCTTGACCAACTACTGTAAGTACCGCACAGCCCTTAAAGCTGCCGAGAAGTCACTGAAATTTCGCATAGATGATGGCTGTCTCCGGTGGTGTACCTTCTTGTGCCAGCCGGGCGTCGGCCGCCTCGAACCGGGACGTCAGCAGCTCGGCAGCTGCAGGGCAGATGCCACTGCTCAGGAACGCCTCCAGCGTGCGTGGAAACTGCCGGGCAACTCCCAGCAGCGCGCGCCGCAGCTGCCAGGAATCTAACCCAGCCATCAGCCGCACCGAGGCAGCCTCCAGACCAAGCCCGTCTCCTGACCCTGCTGTGGCAATCTGCAGAAGTTAAAGCTTGCAACACACTGCCACAACGACCTAGGGCTTGATTGGACGCTTCCCATGCAATAGTCTGTACTCGTATTGACATGCTGAGAGGTTGCAATCAGGGCCTATCATGCCAAAAGCACCTCTGTCTTGGGCCAGGCTGAAGAAGGCAGCAAGGTACAAGGGCTGAGGTCATGCAGGGCTGAGGACCTCACTGACCTGGATCATTTGAGGGCTCTGCTTCGCCGGCCGCCCTGTGCAGGAACTCCTCGCTCAATGCAGCCGCCAGCCGCTCTACTAGCCGCTGCTCCTCGTCCTGAATACCTCGCTGCCTCTTCCTGCTGCCACACTCTGTCTCCCTCTGCCCTGCACCCTCGTCCCCGATCGCTGCAATGTGCAAGCATTCCTCCTCGCCCATACTTTCCCGCCCTGCCAACCCCGCTGCATTGCCAGGCCTCATCTGAGGGCTCTGTACCAGAGCAGCGGCCTCGCTGGTGCCTTGCCACCTCTTCCTGCTGCCGTCCTGTGTCTCCCTCCCCTCACCCATGCTTGATTGCTCCTCGGCCACACTTTCCCGCTCAGCCGACCGCGCCGCATGGCCGGACCTCTTCTGCGCGCTTTGCTGCGCAGGATCAGCGGCCTCCTCACTGTGTGATGCCGGGATGCTGGGGCCAGCTTGACTAGTGGCAACCTCGGTGGCAGCAGCTGCTCGTGCATCGATGCATGCTGCAGGATGCTCGTCTACGCTGCTGCAAGGATGGAAATCCGGCGACAGCTGGCGCAGGAGGTCGGCTTTGCGCGCATCGGTGAGGCTCTGGGCGGCGCGGCGGAGGTAGTAATCGTCCATGTGGCCGCCAAGCTGACGGTCAAAGAGGGATCGCCACCAGAAGTTGACCGCTATCGTCACCGCCTCGCTGTCCACCTGGTGCCACCAGCCCTCCGGCAGGAACAGCGCGTCTCCTGCCTGAAAACCCACAAGCAATTCTCACGTCCTGAGCATGTCAAGGATGCTTCAGAGAAGATCGTAGCGTTTCTGTCACTTGTCTCGGACACACCTACGTGGCCATCAAAGGCAGAATCCATTCTCAGGTCCTGAGCATGTCAAGAGTGCTTTCAAAATAATAAAAGTTGTGCCTGCTAAACGCCTGGATATATCTTCACATGCTTGCTGTGACATCAACTGCTGCGCTGACAGGTGGGTCCATATCCAACTTGAATTTTCTGCCAGGCATTATGGTCGCTGCATTGCTGCTCAATCAGGTATTGCTTTATCACCTAGCAGGTGGATCAAGATTGCTATGGTGCCAAGTGGTTGCTGTGACAGCAAGCACATGCAGATTGCGCATGGGGAATGCCGGTTGGATATTTGAGAAGGAGATCAGTGCTGTACAAGACAGATCAAATTCGTATGGTATGGTGCATGAGAAATGAATGCCTTGGCCACATGTCCAAACTTAAATTCTAAGAGTTTAGCAAGACAATGCTTGCAGGCATGTATTGCAAGCTCACCTCCAGGTGGGCTGACAGCTGGTGCTCCAGGGCTTCCTTGTACAGCGGGTGGCGGGCGAGGTCCGGCTGTGCAAAGTCCACAGCGCTGTGATTGGCCGACTCGCCGTAGAGTGGGTGGGGGTACAACCACTGGGTGGCGGCCGGGCTCATGCAGCGCACATGCTTGGAGCCCGCCACCACACACAACAGGTTGTGGAAGGGGTCGTAGTGCAGGCTGGATCGAGAGCCCCTGCACTGCCACATCATCCCCTTTGTGTCACTATTCCACCCTTGCATGCCGTGCTCAGGGGGATCTAATTTTTTCCAGATATAGATGCCCATTGATAGCTTCTACCTGCACCGTGTCTGCACACGCACCTTACCTGTGGCAGGAACAGCGTGCGATAATAATGATAGATGTCCCTGCCATGCTTCAAGCTACAGTCATTGTGAAGCCACTGGCCACTTCATGAGGATGCCTGTAGGAGCCGGACAAGGGGCGTGGAGCAAGGAGTTGAACAGAACTTTGCATCAAAGACGGGGAGAAATGGCTACCTGGTGCACATCCACAGGTTGACATGTGCAACCTGCTGGCCCTGCATGCATTCTGGCATTGAGATGTCTGCCAGCAGCGGTGACAGACTGCTCTCCACTGATGAGCTGGTCTGCAGGGGTGCCTGGAGCACACAGTTACAGAGGTTGACATGACACGCTGCATCACGCTGCCAGCAGTCAAGACAGTGCGCTGTTTGAAGGATGTGCACAAGTGTTGCGGCACCTGCGCCAAGTAAAGCTGTTGAGCGCCGATCTTGACATTGTTTAAGCGATCTGCTGTTGACAAGAAGTCTTGAAAGGTCATGGTGAGCGAAGATCGGTGTTCCATATCTCCTCTGTACAGCCCTCCATCTGAAACCATCACCTGCAACGGAAGGTGTGGAAACGGCTGATCACCTGGCCATGACAAGCTGACCACACGCAAACATATTCCTGGATGCAGAGTACATTCATTGTAGTGAAGGCTTACTCACCTGGACACTCGCCTTCCCGGCTAGGGAAGCCAAATGCTTAATGCCATCGTCACCTGACCATGACCTTGAAGCTGGCCAGGAATTTAACAATCCTACGCCAACACAGATGCCAAGTCTAAGTACACACCTGAGATTGCTTGTCTCTGAAAGTAAAGCGAGTTGCATGTATGAGAAGCTAGGCAGCAGTACCCTTCAAAACAACTGGATTGTTTTTCGCTTGTATATCTTGGATTGAAACATCTGTCAAATCCCGTGCATCCAAGATCTCAATGCTGCTTGGCGGCATGCTAGAGCCTCGTCTGGGCTTGTCTGGTAATGTGTTGCCTCATCTTGGACAATGAAAAGGCATACAGGAAGCTGGCAAGCGCTTCTTTCCAAGCAGTCCCCTCACAAGAATAAACTAAATTAGGAGATCGCTCCATTGTGATATCTCTGCAAATTCCTTGGTTTCTTCTCTCTATGGAGCACGTGATTCCTTGATGCTGACCACGTGCGAAATCTGCAGTCTGGGCGCCACTCGAAGTCCTACACCAGCCGTGGTCCATAATAAATGCCCACAAAATCTGTCAGGTTTGGAATGCAGCTAGGGTGCCCAAAGGACAACGTTACTGCACGCATTTCGAAACTTTGAGAGACTTTGACTTTTCCGCTACTCGTTCTTAGAAGGACTATCGTCAGGAACAAGGACACACCGATACTGTAATATTATCTGATTCGTTTGGGATCCAGCATGGCCGCCTGGGGCATCGCAGCTGCACCTGTCTGGGTTGCGGCGCCATCATCAGCATCCCAAGCGCCTCCACTGACTTGCCTCAGATCCTTTCGTCATAGTATTGATTCTATGCAGCTTCGGCAGAGACAGGTTGCTTTCCACTCTGTGTGTCATGCCGTTCACACTTCACTCACTGTAAGGATCTGGAGCGCTCAGACCAGGGTTGTGAGCAGCACAAGCGTATTGCTGAACTTTGGAGCATTCCATGCAGGCCGATCATGCAAGAGCAGTCAGGAAGGTCGCGCAGTGCTGGGCAAGTCAGACCAATGGGACAGAGCCCAGCCCTCTGACTGCCTCCAGCAATGGCGCCAGGACGTCCACCTACGATGTTGTCTCACTGGGCAATCTGTGTGTCGATGTTGTGCTGCATCTTGACGAGGTGAATACATCCTCAGCGTCCCTTTGCTCAGGTGATACCGTGCTGCTTTGTACAACATGACGCAGAGGTCAGGTGTGGATGGATTGCGCAGATGCCACCGCTCGAGGAGGTGAAGACCATCGAGTACCTGCGAAAACTGACAACACAGACGCACAGGAGGGATTTCTGGGAGGTTGGGGCCAGCTGCAACTTCCTCATAGCTGCTGCGCGCATGGGCCTCAGCACAGCAGCTGTTGCAAACCTGGGGGAGGATGTCTATGGGCAGTTCCTTCTAAATGTCCTCAAGGTAGCGCCTATAATATTTCCTCAAGGAGCACCACCCGTACACCTTCCTTCCACCATGTGTGCCACATGCTTGGCAAGTACAAGCCTGTTACAAGAATCTCACAGGTGCAGCTACAACAGACAGAGAAACTGAGCAAGATTACAAACAGATGGAGTCATCTTGCCAAGCTTCCACTCAAGGCATTAAGTATGCAGAATCTAGCATTGAATGTGTTATTGGAAGGGGTGATGCCGCTGATGCAAAGGGTGGATTGTCACACAGGAGGAGGGAGTGTCGCGATTTCAGCCGCTGGCGCCGAGTGCGTTTGATGAGGCCTTGAAGGAGACTCTGCTGTGCTTTGTGCTGGTGGATGACCGCACCTCCGCGCACGCATTCTGCAGCCGCTACGATTTCGGGCCCTGGCCTCTGCTGCCCGGCGTCAACCGGCTGCCCGAGGAGGTGCACCAGGTGTGCACCTGAAATCTGACGGCCTCACAAAGGTTGTAAAGACAGCAGTCATCGCAGGAGACAAACTTGCAACTGTGGCGCCAGAACTGACGTCCATCTCCCAGCTTCCTAGCTTGTCAGTGATTCCATGCATCCTGGGAACCTTCCCATGTTGCATGAAATGGACCTCTTGTGGTTAGCCTCTCTGAGCCATCTCCGGTGTTTTATGTGCGCAATGAATGCAAGTTGGTACATTCTTGCTTAGGGAAATGCTCTGCTCAAACCCATGTGCTGTGCATCTACAAAATATGCCCTTGTAGGACTCACTCTTTGCCTTCTGCCGCATTAACAGCATCACGGCCGGCAGTTGCAAAGGATGCCCTCATAGGACTTAGTTCGCTGCCTGCTGTCGCATTGACAGCATTGGAAGCTTGGCCGCAGGTGCTGAGGGATGCGCGCGGGCTCTTCGTGGCGGGCTGCTGCTTTGACGAGCTTCCTCCCGCCGTGATAATGGAGGCCGTCATATCGGCGCGCTCGGCCGGATCGGCGATTTTCTTCGACCCGGGGCCCCGCTCCTGGACTTTCAGAGAGCCGGAGCGGCGCAGAGCGCTGGACGAGCTTTTGGACTCCACGGATGTTGTTCTCATGACGGAGGTACGCCCCCTTCCTGCTTGGCTTGGCCCCCCAATGCAGCCAAATCGCTAGGGCGGTGTATGTACTGATGGGTCGTTAGCAATGACAGAGGCCTGCTTTGCCTCTCTGTTGCAGCCAACTTGCCAGTGCGCATGGCAATGCATGTGCTAATGACAGAGGCACTCACCCTGCCTGCTTGGCCCGGCCCTCCTGTTGCAGCCGAAGTGCCGATGCGCATGGCGGCGCAGTTACTACTGAGCCATTAGCAATGACAGAGGGTATACTACCTGCCTGCTTGGCCTCCCTGTTGCTGCCAGTGTGCATGGCAGCATGAAGAGTCGAGGGTAAGGGCATCCTCCAAGCTGACTGTGCCCTTGTGTTCATCCTGCCTGCGGCTCCACACTGTTTGCACTTGAAAAAGGTTGTGAGCATGCATGAGAGAAGTGCATGCGGTGTTCACTGTGCTTCTATGCAGACTCAAAGATGACTCTTCTTTTAGAAGAAATCATTTCCCGACGACGGAAGACCTCAGGTCGCGCCCACTTTTTAGGTCACGGAGCTTCAGGCAAATTTCTACGTCCGAGAAGCTTGTCACCCAGCGCTCGGCACAGAGTATGAAGTTTGACACACTTTTACTCAAAGCTGTGATCGGTGCACAGGAGGAGGCGGCGGCCATAACAGGCACGTCGGACCCGGAGGCTGCGGCGCACGCGATTCTGGAGCGGCCGGGCGCGGTCACGCAGTGGTGCGTGGTCAAGCTCGGCAGCCGGGGGGCCGTGCTGTGCAGCAAGAGACCGCGCGCCACCTACCGGCAACACGCCCTCCTGGTGCGCAGTGTTGAGCACCAGTCTACGGGTTTTGGCAGAGCTCATCAGTCCTCATCTTTCTGTGCTTCTTGGAGTGATAGTGTGTGAATGGTCTTGCATTTCTGGCTTTGCTTGTTTTCCAGCTGTGATGGTATTGGAACAACACCGGTTGAGCTCCACAGTCAGGGCAGTCCACTAGTGAAGAGCTGGACAAAATTGTCCTGCCTTTGAAGGGCACTGCCTCGCTGACATGATTACGGGTAGAGCTTTGATGGATGCTCCTCAGGATCACTTCTTCACCTTCTTTTGGCTGACGTCATACCATAGCTGTTCAGGACGGGCTTTTGTGATGGTACTTTTGTACCTGACCGGCAGCACAAGGGACCATAACTGGCAGACTGCGTGCCGTTTTAAATTACCGCTCTCTGTCATAAGCCTGCTCCCTGCGCGCATGCAGGTGGATGTACAGGATACGGTGGGCTGCGGCGACAGCTTTGCTGCGGCAGTAGTGCTGGGCTACACGCGCGGCCACCGCATCCCACCGCTCCTCGCTCTTGCCAACGCCGTCGGGGCCGCCACAGCCATGGGTTCCGGTGCAGGTGCGAAATTTCTGCTGCGCTGACTGCACCGTTATTAGTAGCCTGGCTAGCCAAGTGACCGGGAGTAGCTGAGTACAATTCTGCAACTTAGCGCTCTCTGTGATGGCCAATGCTGTTGGGCCGCCGTGAATTCCGGTGCTAATGCAGGTCCCTGCAGACTCTGCTGGGCTGTGTCGATCCTGTACTAGTCGCCAAAAAGTTTGCGCCTGTGTTCCGACAGCAGGCAAATAGACTTCTTAGGGTTGTAATACTCTGGAACTGTTATTGGTGATTTTTTGCAGTAAAGAGGGTGATGTTCAGGCATGGCTGATTTCTTGCTCCTCGGTAATGTTGTTTCGTCCTTGTTTGCCGTGTCTTGCAGTAAGCTGCTGCACGAGTTACCCAGGAGCAAAACACCGCAAAATCATACCTGGACAGCCTGCCGTGCAAATGATGTAATATTTGCCTTTATTGACCCTGAGTCACCCAGTTGAAAGAAATGAACGGGGGCTGACCTGGCATGGCATGCAACGCACAGGCCGCAACGTGGCCACAGCAGAGGCGGTACGCGAGCTGCTGCGGCGAGAGGCGGCCAGGCCGGGGGCGGCGTGGGTGTCTTGGGACGACGCCTCAGTGGGGCATGAGGAAGAAGGCTGCGAGGTCGCTGCAGAAGCACTGCAGATTCTGCAGCAGACACTCGCGCATAGTGAGACGCCCTCAGCAGCGGCTGGGGACAAAGTCGCGCTGTAGCTCAGATCCTGCAGCAGACACTGGCGCAGAAAGTATCTGGGGGGCTCGGCACGGAAACGGGGCTTCCTCGGGGTCTGGGATGATGAGCGAGTCGTTGAGACATTAGGGAGGTTAAGGCACACCTGTGGCATCTTTGGACAGAAATTGTGTTCCGGAATTGCCGGCATGCGCATGGTGTGTGCGAGTGACTTCACCACAGAGAGCTGCTGCTGTGGGGACAAGGTTACACCGCAGCACCAGTGTCGGAAACTCACACCGTTTCACACCGTTGTTCCTAAACAGAAACACGTCATGGTGCACACGAGGAATGGGGGCAGCACTTGTCTTGAACTGCCTGATGTGCCGGCGGGGCGTGTGCACTTTCTGTGAGAGTGAAGTCACCACAGAGCCGCTGCTTGGGACAGGACCACACGATAGCATTAGTGCCGGAGGCAGGAACAGCACACACTGAAGCATGAGAGATGGGGACCCAAGTTGTCTGACATGACGGCCCGGCATGTGCACATTGTGTGCAAGAGAATCTGCCGCAGAGAAGCGCTGCTTGTTACGATGGTCCCCGTGTATTCAAGTGGCCCTGCCTCCACAGGGCTGTGCTGTGTAACACTGCGGAGGACCCCTGTAAAAAGTTCCCATGATATACGGCATGCAGCGTCGTGATTGATGGATCGTTCTTCTCAGGAGCACTTGCGTGTACAAGCATGTTGCGGCTGCAGGCAAGGCCAGTGGTTTCAAGCTTAGCTTAGCGCTAGCTTAAGCTTCCCAGCTATTTTATATTAGCTAGCAATCTACTGACTAATTGTTCTGGCGCCGCGCCTTTCATTTCTGGCAAGGATATTTGTCATGATGATCAGCTCATACGCGACCGTCGGCGACTTGGCTCATCAGTTCTTGGATTAAGTACGGTGGAAATCCCATGCACTGAGCAGATTTGGGTGCAGGTGGCTCACGTCTCCCCTAGGTCAAGGTGTTGCAAGGGTATTGGGATGAAACCTATTTCCAAGTGTCCTGAAACTGAAGGACTCAATGCATGCTACGAACAAGTTCTCCACTCGCAGACAGAGGAAGCCACTTGTTCAAATATAAAGAGCTGATTGGACTTACACTCGACCCCCCAGAAGTTGACAGCCACAATCGGCTACGCAGCTGCAGTAATAGCTATATATAGTACTAGATTAGTCAATGTTTTCCGGTACACTTTGAGACCTATAGCGTTCTGAAGTGGTTCAGGCTGTCAGCCATTTCATACTTTCTCATACTACACTCTTTCCATACAGCATGTTTTGAGGTTCAACTGCTCTTCCTCCCAAGAGTTTGAATTGTGAATGAGTCTAAACACAGCAAAGGGAATGCACACACAAGATTGGCCTGGGCACAATTGCAGCTTTGAATGGCCAGGACATGCATGCGCGTGCTGGCTTGCGCACAGCTGACGGGGGCTTTTTGCGGGACTTAGGCCGCCGGTGAGAGCCCGGCAGGTGAGACGACAGCAGTGCAATGTCGTGCTCTTGGAACGCTATTTTGTAGTCTCTTGCGCCTTCTGGCCACGGTACAGACCGGTGATTCATGAAGCACGGGTAACGGATGACCCCTGACTCTCCAGACCAGTCAAAGTCCACAAAGCGAACCTCGGTTTCACCATCAGGTGGGAACCTGTACATGCACACAGCGCCACAGATAAAGAAGCATTGCATCTGTAGAATGGTCAAACATCCAGAACCTGTACAGTCCTGAGCGAAAATGGCAAATTGCTGAACTTTAAGGTGATGAACGATGACGCCAGGAACTTGTTAATATGCAGATACGTTTCACGGAGAAGCATCAAACCCTCACCGTATCATGATGTTGCAAGGCCTGCAGTCAGCAAGCACAATCGAGCCTCCAGAGGGCAGTTTCAGTCCATGCACACGCCGCAGCGAATCCAGCAGTGCAGACTCCACTGACGCCAGCTCCGTGGCATTGAACGTTTCCAGCGACATCCATCCGTCCTCTGCCGACAAGAGCTCCATTTCAACCTGCGCCAACACAAGAAATTGGAGAACAATATGCTCTCCTGCATGAAGACAAAACCATTGAGCATATGTCGAGATGAAGCAATCTGAGGATGAGACAGGAAATCAATCAATGCCTCAGAGGAAGTGAAGGCACACACCTGTAAGAAACCGCCTGGCAGCTCAGTCACAGCATACAGCTGTGGCGCCAGCCCTGCTGCAGCCAAGGACCTGTGGACGTCCGTGCCATAAGACGTGGGAAATTTTACCAGGATGCGCTCCTCCTCTCCTTCAGCCATTTGGACGCCAAAGACCAGTACGCTCTTGTCAATGAGTGGCCGTGCCTGGAAAAACCTGAAAGCACTATGCCATGTGAGTGTATCATGCACACGGCCGCACATTCCATCAGCACAAGCAAGGGATCTAATGAGAGCTCACGCAAAGTGTCATGACCACAGTCACGATTGCACGAGCCATGAACTGCACCTCTCGTCTGCCAGGGAGTACGGGAAGACAGGGTCCCGCTGCTCAAGGGGAGAGCAGTCATACGCAGCATACAAATAATCCACGCCTATGATCAGCGCCTCCACCGCTCTCGCCACTGTCTCCAAATGTTCTGTGTCTCCTGGTCGGACATCCAGCATGTGGAAGAAAGGCGTGAGGGGCTGGAATGCCATCCTCTCTTGCACGTATGCCACGGCCCCAATCCTGCACAGCCAGATCACTTAAGCCCATCGGCGCACATCTTTGACAGTCTGTATTGTCCAAATCTGAGCAACACATGCTTCTTGATGGAAGAGAACTACATACAAGGGGACAGTCTGGGGCCAAACCAGTCCTCACCTCATCAGACACCCAATGACCTCGACTGTGAAGCATGGGGAGGCTGCCAGCCTGTTCTTTGGGAACAGCCTGTTGACAAGCAGGTATTGGTAGGAGAGCAACTCGGCGCAGGGGTCTGCTTCTGTCCCAGCTGCAATGTCCTTTTTGATCACCGCATGTGCAGCTGCAAACTGCACTAAGTAGAAGCAGCGTGAAGAAATGGAAGAGGAAGGCAGAATCTCAGAGCAGGAATTTGAGCAGCAGCTGCTGGCAGCCGAGCTACCCTTGTCAAGAGGTCTGCAAGTAAAACATGCAGTTGTGCATAGAGAAATCACAAATCAAAATATTTAGATCCACAGGGAGGAAGGTTGCTGGCAGCAAAAGCAGAGGATCTACCTCTGGCCCTGCGATGTCATCCACAATGCTGCCATCCGTGGCAGTCACACCCTGGGCCATGCTGACGCTGTAGAACTGCTTGCCCATGCGCGCTCCCAACAGAGCCAAGAACTTCTGCTGTCGGACCTCCTCGTCTGGAAGGAATTGCGCTAGCAGGTTGCAGGCGTCCACTACAAAATCCAGGGACTCCCTTGAAGGCTCAATGGTTGCATAATTGTCCGCAAATTCTGCGAACACTTTATCCACCAGGGCAAAGGGAGGGGCCTGTATATCACAGTGCAGCAAAGGCAATCCAATGCAAGTGATTTTTCCAAGACAGATTCTTTCAAGAATTGCATGACGGTCAGGGAAGCTGGCCTTACTGGGTTCATAAGCTGCATGACTAGCCTCTGTGCAAATCGACATGCATTGCTCATTCAGGCCCAAAGCGCAGGCCACACCTTGGCGTAGGGGGGGCGACCCGTCAGCCAGAAGGGAGCTTGTTCCACTTCTGTCTGCAGAGATTCGTAGTTGACAAGGCTGGCAGCTATGGAAGGCGCTTGGTCCATGGCTCCATACTTCCGAGATGGCCGAAAGTATTCTGGCCTTGTCGGTAAACCTCCTGCAACCGCGAGAAGGACCAGTGCTGTATATTTGATGCTTGTCAAGCGATGTCAGCATCACCAAGAGGCTTGCTCTAGTAAACCGAGGACCAGATACAACGGTGAGCATGAGAGGTTCAGCAGATTGTTGCAAGATGTACCTTCCTTGAAAACCCGCAAAACGTATGTGCGACGTGCCACTAGCTTGTCTTCCCCATAATGCATCACATTCCTTTCATCCAATATCTCCCCATTGTAGCCCGCTCTTTCAAAAGCAGTCAGCATCTGCTCAGCTGTCTTGGGAGCCTTAATTCTCCTGGTCTCAATGAGTTCCTCGCCCGTCCTGATCTCAAGGAAGAAGAAGGGATCCTGCAATGAACCCCTGGTAAGACCAGGCCAGAGCGCACACAAGTAGCATCCTGTGGTTACAGAATGACGCACAATACATACTGGGGAAGTGAGCCTAAATCGAGTCTGATACGTCCACAATGCTATCCAGAGCATCCTGCAATGAATGAATATGATGACACTGAAGCCTCTCATCTCAGGAGCCATACCTCAGGAGGTAGACTGCGAGGTGCGTCTGTGGCACTGGCAGTCTTGATAGCAGGTGTCAACATATCAACACCATCTTGAGGCTCACTTGGACGTTCGGAAGCAGAGTCAGGAGGAACCTTCGCGTTTCGCTTCTTAGCCATGGACGAACTCTATGAAGTGCTGTTCACATAAAGGAACCAGCAGTCACATAAACCCACAAGCCACACAAGGCCTTACAAATATATTAATATTTCAGATCTATGTGGAGAAATAAAGAGATTGGTGCGCACTCACTTAGCCAGGCTGTCGATCACCTCAATCGTCCTTCTCAAAGGTTAAGCCTAGATCGGAACATACTTGAGATACGAAATACACTATGACTTTAGGAAAGTACCTTAACCATATTTACATAGCATTCTCTTCTAAGTGGCAGAATTAGGGCGAAGCATCTCCTGACCCTTTACTGCAATGACCTGTGCAGGCAGCTGCCATAGGAAGCTTCGAAGGAGTTGGGAGCTGGAGTCTGGTGTGCCCTTGCTACGCACGGTTGCAAGGGAGCAAGAAAAGGGTGAAACCCCGCATTTGTATTATCCTCTCCACCGTAATGCCGTCAACAGCCATGAAAACTCCGACACCCGTAAAGTCACATCTCATCTCGGCTTTCGGTTCGTTCATTCGGTGAAGTTTCTCTCCCGTGAAGGTTCCTGCGAAGAGAGGAAGTTTGATTCGGCAGATCGGATCGACTGCCTTTGACCTCCGCGAAGGGCTGAAAGTAATTGGACAAACGCTGCTGCGGTGTTGGAGTCCTTTGAGCGTCTCATTGTTGACGTTTGCGAGGGCCGGCAAGTTTGTCGAAACGTATCCTGCTACACACAGTAAGACTTGCATTTGTGCAGTCCTAGTACCCACATTCGGGCAGAACATACACAAGTGAGAATAATGACACCGCCTGATCTGGCTGCCGCGCCTCTTCAGGCGTGGGAGGCATGCCGCGCAATGGCAAGACAACAGGCAGTGACATCAGCGGCCAGCTCAGCGCGCTGCCGATGCGGCTGCGCGTGTGCCTGATGACGGCTAATTTGTGGGGCCTGCCCACTGCCAGTAACACCGCAACTGCCTTTGGGTTGCTGGCCGGAGCTCTCGGTGCGGATCCCAGCCTAGAGGTACATTTCCCCCACCCCAAACAACTCCAACGCCCCCGATCTCGGGGGTTCAGTAAGGTCCCTAAATGAAGGTTTTCATGCCATTATTGGCTGGGCGCCAACTTTGGCCCCTCGCAAATTTGGTTGCATGCATGCGTGCATGCATCGGCCGAGTGCCTCTTCTGGCCGCATGCTTGCGATAGGCGGGCGGCTGCGGCTGTGTTGGCAGAGTATCACTGAAGGAGGTGGGCCTCTAACGGCCAGAATTGATTGGAGACGCAGGGAATGTATGTGGAGAACGACCTCATCATCGCAGCCCTTAGATGTATTTGCTGGTCCAAGATTTACCTTAAGACATTTTGATGGCTTTCTGAAGACAAGTCAAATTTGAAGCTGCCAGCAAGCGGATTGAAGACTTGACCAGGGCAATATGCCATAGACCAGCTATTTGTCATGGGAAATAGAGGCTGCAATGATAATTGTGCAGCTGTTTCGGTGTGCGTATTCAGTTAATTTTGGTGGCAGCGTTTGTGACCGTTTCAGCCTTGCTGATGGGAGGACAGCCCTTCACAAAAGAAGTCTATGCAAAAACTTGCAGCTACTGGAAAATGGGACCTTGATTCAGCATTGAAGCCTACAACTTTTGGAGATTTTGATCTTGATGCCTTCACTTGGACATGCAATGTAACAAAGCAACGCCAGAAAGAGCATCATGTTTATTGCACCTGTCAGCTACAGCTAGCACACAATTTTCTTATTGACACAGTCACAGATCTCATGGCGTTCTTACAGATCATCACATTTATCAAATGTCAACTCCTAGCTGTACATATCACACTAATCCATGATGCACTCAGGATCATCTGCAGTTGTCTTGTACACTCCGAGTCAGCCCAAGCTGGGATGCTCAAGATCAAGCCCTGACCTAACTCTCAACCAGCATACACTGTTCAGGAATCAAATACTCCAGTCACGACACACTCTAGTCACAATGCTTTTAGCCCCCCAAATTCTCAAATTTGCATGAAGCAACAATGTTGTGTTTCCCTCCTACAAACAGGGCTTTTAATGCAAGTTCCCATTTTAACTGCTCAACGATGCATGCAACAACTCCAGTCTCCAATCTGAAAACACATGGATTGTAAGGCTCAGTAGGTGCTTATGGCACTCTTCCGCCAATACTGTATCTGTCTGTCTCACATCAGCATGCTCACGGGAATCATCTCGCGCAAATCTGACCCAATGCACGTCCTGGCAGAGCAACATGCCCGCTACTGCAGATGTTCACTACCATCGCCAAGAGACTTCCTCAAGCATGGCCTCTAGGCCTAACTTCATGTTGTGGGTGCTGGCTGACACAATGCTCATCGTCGCCCAGTTCTGATTCCAAGTTGTTGAATATTTCCCACATCAGAAGCTGCTGGCAGCTGACGCTGCCGCAAGATAATGAGTTTAAATCCGACTTTATCGGACGGCGGACAGCGCTGCGCGGCCAGATTTGGCCGACAGGTCCACTGCTTTCAGCTTATCTGTCAGCTTGGTGCCCTGCAACAGGCAGGAAGAGAAGCATCTCAAAATTGCAGAGTCTCTAGTGCACAATTATTGGAGACGCAAGAGCCTGCCCCGCAACTAGCATGCGGGAAAACATGCACAGTGCAGTAAAGCAAAAGCTTGTTTTGCGCATTAATGATTTATTCGCCGCCCTGAATACACATGGGCACTGAGAGAGCCATGCCACTGGCAGAGCATGCTGGAAAACCTGGAAACACTCAAGCCGGACCCCTACGCATTGAATTTGGAAGTGTTTGTGTGTTTGGCAGAGTATTCAGCATGTTTTGGGCAGCCCAGGGCGTTACCTTGGGCAGGGAGTCTGCGACGGAGGGAACCGATGAGCGCAGGGGAGAGGACGGGGGGTCCGGAACCTGCAGGGCATGAAGGACTTCAAATTCGATGTTGACAGCTTGCAAACAAACTTAAGTGCCATTCAGCTCTGGTACAAGGACTGTGGTCGTGCAAGTTGGAAACCACAGGGCAAGAGTCGTGCCATTGCGTTGAGTAATGCAACAAAGGAGTTCAATAACAATGACATGATGACAATGCTGCTCATGCATGAGAAGGACGAAGATATTGAACCAAGGTGAATCCACACCTTCTGCGTCTGCTGCTGTGCCAGAGTGGAATGGATGGTTGCAAACTTGCGCTGCAGACGCTCCACCTGAATCATGTCACAAGCAGAGTCAGACAGTATTCCCTGGACTGGCACAAATTGTTCCGAAAGCTGTGAAGGTGCCAAATCAAGAAGGGAAGGAAAAAAACTTAACAAAATGATGAGGAGGTGACAAAAAAATAAATTGTAAGTCGGCATGTCTCGCCTCGACTGGAGACTGCAGATCGTCATTGGGGGCTGGCTGTTTGGACATCTGCCATTCTTTCTTATTTTCAACCCCCTGAGCACTGCTGCCAACGGTCTCGTGACCCTTGGGCAAGCCCTGCAGCTGCGCATTGAGCGGCAGGCTCTGAGACTGGTTCAGGGGCAGCTTCCGGCTGCGCAGCGGCTGCGTGGAAGCTGCCGGCAGCTGCACGGGAGCTGCCGGCTGCACCAGCGCCGAATGGATCGCCACAAACTGGCGCTGCAGCTGCTCCACCTGTCAAGGGGGCAACTGGTCGAGAAACAAGCGGGAAAGAGAACATTGAGAAGAGAAACGCCAGGCAAAATCTCACACAAGCTGAAAAGGAGAAGAAAATAAAGGCAGAAAACTGCTGTCCTCTCAAGAGGGACTGAGATGTGGAGGGACGCTGAGTGGCCTTGGTCCTGAGTCACCACTAACGCTCAGCACAAAATTGCATGCACCCAAGGCTACTTCAGAAGCCCAATGACAATCGCATTGCAGCAATGCCTTACTAAATGCAGCTGGGGGGGACCACGTCAGCCATCAGTGCGAGAGCTGACTAACCTGGTGCAGCTCGGTCTCCAGCGAGCGCAGCCGGCCCTCGAGCGCCGCGCGAACGGCCGCCACGTCGAAAACATCGTCCAGGTCCTCCTCGTAGGCCGCCTCGAGGTCGGTGCGCAGGCGGGTGGGGAACGCGTCGACGATGGGCATCAGGAAGAAGCAGTTGAACTTGAGCTCCACGCTCTGCACGACATGGTCCCGGATGCCTGCGCGCACAGCACATGCATCTGACGCCGGCACGCCTGACTTCTTCTGGGAAAGCTTAGACTTGTAACCAGCCTTCATGCGGGTTAAAACGCGTGCTTGGCTATCTGCAGCTGTGGGCAGGGGATCTTGAAAACACCTAGGACAATTGATAAGTACCAATTGCTGGTTGAACGCTACACGGCTTGTGACAAGGCCCACGCAGGGGAAGCATTGCGCCATCCAGAGACCCTTAGAGGATTGGCGGCTCAGCAACACTTCACATACGAGGCTTCGCACGAGATGGACCTGAACCCTCATTTTTGATCACTATATGCCCAGGGGAAAAAAAACGGAATGGCTCAAAGCGCGCTTACCCTCAAAGATCTGGCAGACGAGGGCGGCCACGATCTCCTCACTCATGACGCCCAGCTGTCGGTTCCACAGCGTGTTCTCCAGCATCTCTGTCACCGCGTTGTCCGGCTCCGGGCTCGCGGCGCCGCCACCGCCGGCCGCCGCGCGGCCGCCGCCCGGCTTGGACGTCAACGCCTGCTGCGTCGGCGTGGTCACCTGAGCCACAGATTTAGCATCAGCACATGCATTTAGCATCACAGTATTAGCATCAGCAACTACTACCGACAGGGGCATGATTTGCCCCAACTGAGACGTAGCGCCTGCTGCGTCTGCGTGGTCACTGCAAACAGGCCACACGCCTGAGCACAAAATGCTGCATGGAAGAACTCGACGTGCTTGATGAGTAAGGTAGATGCATTGCCATTGAATCTTAAGTAAAAGAGAGGAGATGTAGACGATGCTTCAAGTCCATGCGGCATGATTCTTGTTGACGTTTTTCCATTCAAAGGTCAGTCTTCGTGAAGGCCGCCAATTTGCTCTGCCATTTTGAGGGGGTGGGAAGAGGTCACATGTTCTTGCAAGCCAGGTCATCAGGCCATTGCGCGGTCTCAAAGCAAACACAAAGATCTGCTGCATGAGCTGTTGCATGCAGCGGCAAGCAGCGCACCCGGTTGAGCATGGACTTGAGGCTGGCGCGGCTCTTGGTGTGCAGCGACCATGTGACGTAGCGCGTTGTGCTCTGCAGATCCTCCAGGCACTTACCGCGGCAGCCCTTCTCTGCCTCCTGCGCAAGGTGACATCACAGGCGATGATGAGGTTTCTAGACAGCGTGGAGGAAAGTATCTTGCTCTGTCTCAGGACGCATTGTGCCCAAAGCCACTTGGCTGTCAGACTGTTGCCCTGGCCTTGCAGGAAAGCCATCCTGCCTGATACTTGTGTTCTTTGCTGTTTGCTAGTTTTGAGGTTTCAGACACACGCGACAATCCACTCTGCTGACCTCAATCCTGGACTTCCTGGCGAATGCTATCTTTACATTCACACCATGATTGACATGCCATGCAGAAAATGCCCTGAACCCCCATTAAAAAAGCCCTGCATGGAAAATAATGAGGGGCACAAGCAAGTGAGCAAAAGACACCGTGGCAGGCGGCGACGACTTGCAGACCATCCCAGATCTCCCTAAACATATAACAAGGATGATGACTCATGTGGTATTATTAATGATGAATCAGCACGGTGAGTCACCTCGAGGAAGGCGTGGTAGGCGGCGCCGACGCGTTTGAGGAAGAGGTCGTGGCCGTTGAGGAACTGGCCCTCGCGCTGCAGCAGGAACATCGCTATCGGCAGCATGCGCCGCAGCACGTGCAGGAACCGGTAGCCCAGCTGCGCGCAGGGGAACATGAAAGACCGAGTTTCGATGAGCGCAGATTCTGACACGGTAAGTACAGCAGGGTATGCGCGCAGCAGAAGTGAGAGATTGAAGTTCAGGTGTGCAATTCTTGGATGCTCCAACAGGGTACATTGCAGCATGTGCATGAAGCCGTGGCACAGCTCCAGACGCAGCTTGAAATACAGCTGTTAGGATGCTCGCAAAGATTACTGCAGAAGAGGGTACGTTGCAGCATGTGCATGAAGCGGTGGCCGTGCTGGGCAGCGCAGGACAAAGAGGCCACAGTCAGCATGGTCTCGCTACCATCCATCATACAGTCAATCTGTGTGCGCCCTGGCACCAGGCCTAGCAACATATTCAAACTTTGCACAGAAGGGTCAAAGCCGCCATGGCTACAGGCACACAGAAGATGCGCTGTGCATGCTGTGTCTTGACATGCATCAATCCACGAGGCCTTCTCTGGATCCTTTGCATGCACCAGATCCGACCGCAGAGCAGACTCCCTGATTTCCCTGCAACGCACTGTCAATTTGCATGGGAGAAGATCCTGACCCCACCTGGTGCAAGAAGGGTTCGAACATGTCCCGGGCCTTCGACACGGCGATGACACATGCCGTGCGAGTGTAATTGACTCCGTCGTGGAAGTCGTCAATTCCACACGCGTTCACAATCTCCTCGCGGCTGCACAACAGAACGTTGCAGATCACAGGAGCCGAAAAATTTACAATGCACCTCAAGCCTGGCTATTGTCTGCCGGGCAAGTGGTATCTTGCCGCTTTGCATGCATGCATGTCGAAAATGCACAAGACTTCTGTTGAATGGCCTTGAGTGGCCAACAGCTGGTACTATCTGCAATGTTAAGTTGCAGCTACTGACTGAATATGGAGTCCCGTATGTCCCCACCCGGGCTGGGAACGAGCTCCAAGATTTGCAAGAAGCCGGTGTTGCCGAAGGGGGCATTTTTCATTTAGTGCGCACCTGATGTCTGGGCAGGTGAGTTCACCAATGGATGCGCGGAATTCGGCCATCGCTCGGTGGTACTGCGCGCCACCGAACAGCCGCATGTGCGCGTTCGGCAACCCCTCGGGCACCGGCAGCGTCTTTGAGTCCGGGCCCACGAACGCGCCTGCGCGCAAGCAATTTTTTTATTGGGCAGAGTAAAGGATGTGCGCCTTAGGCAAAACATGCAGATCAGCTTTCTAATGTTAGGAGCCCAGCATACCGGCTGCGCGGCTGCCAAACTATATCTGCACATCAACAGGGCATGTTCACAGACGCAAGTGACCATGCTCATGCAGCGAACACCCGAGCAAAGGTCAAATCCCATGCTTGCAAAGATGAAAGCCACTTGTTCAAGCAGTGGTTGCTTGCGAATAATCTCAGCCGCAGTATCTAGTCTACAGCAGTGCGCCCCTCTGGGCGGATGGCACCTGCTGCGCGTCTGAAGGGACCAAAAGACCCGATCTTGACAGATGACAGGAAACACTTGTGGGGTATGATGGTGAAAGGCACGCAAAGGGCGAACCGCCGCGGATGTGCTCATCGGACAGCGTCTCTCCGAAGCGCTCGGGAGGCGCGGCGACTGTTCCGCGCAGCAGCAAGCCCAGCTTGGCCAGAAAAGACTCCCGGAACGACCGGCCCTTCTCCTTCAGCCTGCGCCCGCGAACCCAGATTTCGTTTCAGATTGATTCACTTCAGAGAATTACACATTGAAATTCTAGAGCTTGTGCAGACTCGGCGCACGTACAGATCATGAGCCAGATACCCATTGCTGCACTGCATCACCCATAGACTAAGACCACAGCTGCGGCTGCGCGCTCATTCTGGGCAAGTGGTAATGCAGTCCAGCCAAGTTCAGCTGCCAACCTTCTGGCTCGCCTCACACAGAGGCTGTCATGGACAGACTCCTCTTTTTCAAGCGCAAAAACAGTGGTATCCTGCTGTAACTACTTAGCCTGCTCAACCATGCAAGCTGACCAACCAGGCTCGGCAGATCTTCCCTGGGCTGCTAAGCCCTGAATTGAACGGAGCAATACATGGGTACAGAAAAATAGTGAGAGATTTGGATTCAAAGTTGATAGCTGCAGGGGTTCTCACTTTTCTGGGTGCAGGTCGTTGAGTTCCTCCTGGGTATCTTCCAGGCGCTTGGCTGCAATTCTGTACTCTTTCTCCAGCAGCGGCACTATGGAGGGAACGTTCTCCAGATACCTGCGCAGTAACCATTGCAATCTCTAAGTTGTGGATTTCCTTGGCTGTTAAATCCTGCTGTGCAGAGGGGTTCTATTGTGCAGCACACGAGCAACAAAGCACTAACAACTAGCACTAGTATTAGGCATAGCTGCAGCTGCAAGCAAGCAGCTCAGGTTGCTTCAACAGAGCAGCATGCAACGGCAGCAACTCTTGGCTTGCTTACATACTCGCCGTCTCTCTAATGCTGACCTTGGGGGAACTGTAAATCACATGTTGATATACTGTAGTTGATTTGGAGTCCCCTGCTCTGACTGGAGAAGAACACAAAGGGCTGAGTCACCTGCGCTGCAGGAGCTGTTCCAGGAATCGGCGCAGCTGAGTCACGCCGATGCGCGCGCGCTCAGCCCCCTCCAGCCGCCGATCCAACCGGTGCTCCAGCTCCTGCGAATGAATTCGAACTCAAATTAGAGTCTGAGCTGACCCGCTGCACCTTGCCTTGTGGTGCAAGCGATATCAAGCTCAGCAGCCGTGTCGCATGAGGTGGAATGCATGCTGTTCGGAACAGCAGTTGGTTCTGCAGCTTCAGCCTGCAAGCGCTCTGGATCTCTTTGATAGCTTGCATTCCTCGGCAGAAAAGAGGAGAGGCTACATATGTATGGTAGCCGGCAGCATGGAGTGCAGTGTAGCCAACGGCATGCACAGCGCAGAGAGAATGCGCCTTGCAGAGTATAGTATGCCAACATGTCCGGCGCAGGAGCATGCATGCATGCATGCATGCGCCCATGCAAAGAACACATGCAGAGAGAGGGAACGCGCCTGCACATCGAGGTTCTCGCGCTCGCCGACGGCTTCGCGGAAGTGCTCGTTGCTGCGGAATATCGCGTCCTTCGCGTTGCCCACCCGCCCGGACGGCACCGACCTGCATCCGGCAGGACACGTTGCTGAGAATGCTTTGGGCTCTTGAGAATACAGCTGACAGCAGTTCCCGAGCCTCCTTTTCTTCTGTCTGCAGGGTTGCTAGCACGCTGCCCAGGGCTCTGAGAGGGTCCTGTAGTACGTCCATATCTCCCTGGGATCCTAGCATTATGCTTTTTCATCAGGCAGTTTTCAGAGGATGAGGGATTGAACCGCAGTGATAGGCAGTTCTGCCAGGGAGGTCAGGCAATGGCAGGCAATAAGGTGGGCGAGAACTCACGTGAAGAAGGGGCAGCCGCCGAGCATGCCGGGCTCGAGCAGTCGGCCGGGCGGGCGCAGGAAGAGTTCCACATCGTGGCCTCGCGCAAACTGCGGCAGCCGCGTGTCCAGCTTGGTCGACACCACCACCGTGCGCGACAGGTGCGGGTCCACCTGGTGACAGTAATCTCAAATTTGAATTTGAATTCAAGCTCCGTGATGTCAGCGTCACCGACGGTACGCTGGTTCATAACACCATTATGCGTAACATTTGGGGCCAGGGGGGGATACGTTGCCAGATTAGGACAGTTGGTCATAAGTGACCAAGCAGGCAACAGGAGACACATCACCCGATCAGGCATGAGCTTTGGAGGCCATAGCTTTGGTGAGTACGATCCTGACTGCCATGCCTGACGCAATGGGTACACTCAGGGATTACCATCTCAGAGCAAGACACACTTGGAAGATCAGGATCCCATTGCAAGCGTTGCTGGGACACTCCCAACGCAATGATCAGTGCATCAGGCCTAGGATGCACCCAGTGTGTTTGACTGCCGGCCCTAAGCAGGGCCTGTGAGCTCTACAAGCCAAGCTGGACAGTGTGGCTGCTCCCGGTGGATTGGATGACCGTGCATCCCAAGGTGATGCTCATAGCAGACTGAGATGCACATGCAGTGTTATCTGAGCAAACTCCAGACGCTGCTTCCTGCACAAGTAGTTCCACGTGCCCACCTGCATGACCATGCGCCTGCTGGTGGCGTTGGACCAGTCGTTGGAGTCTTCGAGGCAGAGGATGATGTACTCGCGCTGTTCCATCTTCTGCCGCACCATGTTCTCAACTTGCTTTGCGCTCTGCTGCAGCCCGCTGTTGCGCCGCCCCGGGGCCGCCGATATCAGGCCTGTATCAGTCCGCAGCCTTCCCTCTCAGCCTCTTCGTAAATCACTTTGGAGGGGTTGCACACGGCCACATCTTTGATAATGCTGGCCATGTAGGAGATGCCCTTGAGACGCCTTGCTGTGGTGAGCTTGGTAAGGAGCTTGGTGAGGACCCCTTCGGACCCAACTGTGTCGCTGAGTGCGGGTAGTATTAAACAAGTTGTACTTCTTGCTTCTAAACATGTGAGATCTGGCATAAACTGCTGCTCTTGCATGGTACACAATGTATTCTGAGCTGCTCTGGAATTTGTCAGATGCTGCACTAGTAGCATCCACAAAGTTGGCATCCATGCTGTCAGGAAAAGGTTGGATGCCTTGAAGGGAGGAATACATCCGTGGTCTGACAGGGGTGGTCAACCTGAGGGGCAGAGATGTCACCTGGAGTGTCGATGATGGTCAGATTGGGGCAGTACTTGTACTCGATCTTAACCACGATCTCCTTGGACCAGAACTGCTGCTCCCGCTCCAGCCGCTGGTTCTCATTCTCAATGTACTCCTGCAGGGCATTGGATCCTGCTCAGCTCATCAGCTCATCCAAGATGTCTGCAATGGTACCCTGTGTATCATGCCGGCTTCTGCGTTTTAAATCCTGGTAAGTTTTTTGTGGAAGCCTTCAATTGATGCACAGCGAGGCAGTGGAATTGTGAGCACGCCAAGTCCTGCTTTTGGAGGAGAATCTAGGCCAGGATGCCAGATTGGTAGGCCTACGAAGATACAAGTGAGAGGTTCGGAAGGTGTAAGGGCACCTGCAGCTCCTCCAGGGACACCTCTTGCTCGCCAACGTCCTCGAGCATGAGGTAGCAGGTGGGCTGGACGCAGCCAGAATTGTACTTCATGTGCAGGGTGATGGGACGCCTGGTCTTGGTGCCTCCTCCAACGTGGTTGAACTGGAAGCCCATGAGGGCCTCCACCAGAGCTGCATGCCGGCATCGTACAATTGTATCAGGTTCAGTGACGCGGAACTGGCTGGGTTAACAACAATTGTTAACATTGCTGACACAGCCACCAGCCCACAAGCTGGAGTTAGTACTTACAGAGTTCTCACCCAGCAAAGGCATGAATATACTTGCATTTTTTGTTTCAAAGGTAACAGGAATGAGCAGCAGGCGTGCATGTAGTGATATCAACAATTCACAACACATCTTGTGATATAGATTACAGGGGCACACACCCGACTTGCCGTCCGTCTGGTGCCCCACGACGAGGATGGCGGGAGCATCGAAGGGCTTCTCGAAATCCTGAGCAAGCGTGTGCAGGTCATTGTAGGCTTCGTACAGCCTCTCATTGCCACTCCTGAAGGAGTTGCTGCTCCTGTCTGGCGAGGCGTCAGTTGAGGGCATGGTCCGCCGATTGGCCGTCCGTCTCATTGAAGGTGGAGTTCTGTTCTCATCCAGCTCGCCAGGATGGAAGCTGTCGTGGGAAGCTCGTGGATACCTGCTGCTGTTGCTGGCATTTGTTGAAGCATTTGCCAGGCCCGACAACCACTGCGAGGCCATGGCAGGCTTCTTCACAACGATAGTCTCTCCACAACTTTATTGCTAACCTGGAACTTTTGTTTGTTGAATGTGTTGCTAAATCATGAGAAGCGCAATCATGTGATGCGCCTTGTCTAAACTGGCGCCAACCCGGTTTGAACGGTGTTAGACGCATTTCCCATTCCTTCACGAGAAAACTCAAAGGCCTTTCGGTGGTAATGGCCAGCAAGAAGCTACCTTAGGCAATTGAAGCAAAGCACAACATTACACAGGTGAGTTGTTCACCCATAGGGCTCCTGAGCTTGCCATTCCAAAGTTATTACGGTTGGTGAAAAGCATCTGGGCTCGGGCTCGAGCTCAGGCAACAGCTTGATAAGCGCTTCTGCCCAAATGAGTAAGCCATGTCAAGATTTCTCTTGATCCAGGCATGCATGCTAAACGCATGCAATATGTCTAGAAAGCATCAATCCCCTAACAGGAAGAATTAATTGCTTGCATATGCAGGACAAATTCGCAGTATACTGATTTAACGCAAGCTTTACCCGCTACTCAATATTGCTGGCCACGCCTGGTGTATAAAATTAATCAGTTCCTGCATGTTCAATAAAGGCGGCTCAAACGTCCAGTCTTCTCTCTCCCGCTCACTCTGCCCTACTACAGCTCAAACTCCTCTATAGAGACCGTTCAATACCAGCAATGCATCAAAGAATATCAGTTCTCTGTGCGTACGGCATGCTTCACTGCTTGCTGCTATCAACAGCTCTCAATATCAGCTCTGGGGACTCTGACTGAGTCACTGTGCTGGGACAGACCTCGACCATGACAAAACAGCTATCTCGATCAATAAAAGATCATCTACAACTCCTGCCTCCCTCACACCATAATTAGCTAGCTACAAGGCAACAGCGTTGTCTTTTGGGCTCCGCCAGAAGCGCATCTTGTAAGTGTAAATAACCACTGGGCTGTTTTTGGCACGCATCATCAGCATCTCTCCATCGTACGGCGTCAGATAGTCGCTCACCACCTGCATGCAACGCACACCACACCCCCCTCAAAGACGAGCCCTCACGCCAGGAATGCACGATGGACCCAAAGCTCATGGGGAATGCTTGGACTAGCCACAAGAGCCATCCATGCTTGGCCAGAGCATCGTTGTGCCGTGTTGCAAAATGTGAGAAGGAGGCAACCCCTCTGATGTCTGGCACATGCTCTGCTTCGGCATCTGTACATCTCTTTTTCTGAAACACAGGTATGGCTGATGTCAACGATGATGTGGCAATGACTCACCTGAGTGGCCACGATCTGGGGCCCGCTCTCGCGCTGCGCTGCGGCCGAGTCCCGCCACTTGTACTTTGTGAAGCACTGGCTCGCTTTGACCTTTGGTTCCGCGCGTCCCGGGGAATCGTATAGCTGCGCAGGGGCAAAAATATCAATTATCAGGGAAGTGCCATAATGTGCAGACTCTTCCCCCACACACCTGCGCAGAGGGCTCTGCTCAGCCCTGCCCAGAGACTTGTAGTTTTCCTCTTCAAATTGGTCTGCCACTGTTCCTAAGCTGGCCTTGACAAGCAAGCAACTCTGTTTCAACCAAATTGCGGGAAAATCAGTTCGCAAAGGTGTGCAGAAGATGTCCTGAATGACATCCTACAATCCTGGTTCTCGAAATGAGGTTGAACATCAGGAGCTAGTGGGCATGTGCCGGTATGTGCTGGCACCTGCTGGAAGTACTCTGACGTGTCCAGCCGGTCCGGGCCTGCTGATGACTCAGATCGCCGCGTCACCCTTGTCGTTATGTCCAATCCCCCTGAACAACAGAAGCACCCGCTCAAACTCTGCCACCCTGACATGACAGACACTGTCAACTTCCAGTTGCAAAGCTTCACAGCCAGAATCTTGTGCTGTTGGGCACCAGGCGCTGATATCAGGCCGAACGTTTCTGTGTTGACAGTAAACAAGCCATGTGGAGGACCTTGCAATTGAAACTCGTGAGAGGCCAGGGACCAACACACAGGGAGGGAACAGTGCTGCCAGAGGACGGCAAGTCAGAAACACAGCACGCATACTGAAAATTCACGTTCAGTTCGCATTGCCTACGAGAAACAATTGCATCCATAATGACAGGTCCTCTTGGCATACTGGAGTGCTGCAATTTGGATGGGGGGACACCACACCTGGGAGGGCCATGTTGAGGACGTTGGGGTCATTGGGGTTCCAGGCGATGTCCTGCGCTGTCAACTTGCCGGGGCCCAGGTAGTAATCCAGCAGGCTCAGCGTGTTGAAGCGCCGCTGCACCCACCCCCGGCAATCCACCCTCAGAAATTTACACCCATGCTACATTCTTAGAGATCCTGTCACATCTTTGGCACTGCCAGGACATGAGGATAAAACTAGCGATATGTTCAGTAGAGCAGGGTACAAGAGAAGACCTCTGAAGCACAAACTTTGCGGCATACACACTTGCATGCAGTCACAGGGGAGATCATGATAGAGGACAGGGATAAAGCAAAATAAACAATGGAGAAACTCACGTCTGTGATGATTTTGCCATCGCGGTTGCGCATGAAGGCGACGGTGTACCGCACTTGCCTGTTTAGATCCTCTGCTTTTGCCCTTTCCACCACCTGCAGAAGACTTGAGTCCTTTAGGTCCATCAAGTAAACACTTTCGATCTGTAGAGCATTCCAGCCAGGAATTTTTTGGGAATGACAACTGCAGAGTTCCCAGACACGCGCGCAACTTGCTAGAGCAGGAAACAACAAACACCAAAGAGGGTGGCCATCGAGTACTTAACAAGCAACGTGCGATGCCAAGAAGTTGCATGATTTATTAGCAATTCTTAGTAACATTGAAGAGTGCTGGGTGTATGGGTAGGCCACCTTGGTATCGGGCACAAAGTCGGGCCCTAGGGGAAGCTGCACGGAAGCCAGCGTCGATTCAACGCTCCAAACCCCCAGGAACTCCTCGGGGAAATATAGGTCAGCAGGCCCTCCCCCTACAGCCTCCCATGCACGATCAAACGCCGATGGCAATTTGCTCGCCTGCAGATTTAACAAAGCGCCCGTTTATAATGCCAGAAGATGCCATGCAAGACACTGATTCAATGGTTTGAATACTGCATCACTATTATCATGACAACTGAAAAAGGAGCATATGTGTGGCGCAAGAGAGCCAGTTAATCCTTATGTGTAGTTTGAAGCAAAGCAGCCTTCATGCAAGGCCTATTTATACGCACCTTAGCAGTCTGATTAAGGGCGATCAACCCCGCTGCTGCAGCGGCAGCTGACCGGAGGAACTGTCTGCGGCTGAACCAGAGCCCCCCTTCCTGCCTCCTCTGTTGCTGATTGTTTCTGAGAAGAGTCTCACTGTGGTCGCTCCCCTGCCTAGTCCTTTCTTGATCCCTGGCATGGTGCAAACAACAGACATCTAACGTGCAGACCATCTATGCCATGGGGGGTCCGTTCAACAATGCTGCAAAGCTTGTACCATACCATCTGCCAGGATAGCGGCAGGATGGAGAGACAGGGAGAGATTTTGCAGGCACCTGCTGCTTGTGGAGCATGATTGAGCGCTGGCTCGTCTTTCAGCGGCTGCTTGGGCACTAGGTGGGATGCTGCAAGTGGTTGTTGTATGTTCCACAGATCGCCTGATCAGCACAGTGAGAGATCTCGTCAAGCTCTGCCATGCAGCAGTGTGGCATGTGGGTCACTAGACCGAACCACCAAAATGCCTGTCGGCAGACTCGATCCATGAAGGAAACAATCGCTTAAAATGTTTTTAAATTGTTATTACATGTACATGCTTCTTGCTCTGAATTTGTCCGGTAGAGTCACTCAGCGCATTCACCTCAGCCTTTTCTGTGGGCTCGATTGCCGCAATCTCGACGCTAGAAAAGGGCACTTATTACGACACAAGACATCATAGCTACTTCTGACGTTGTCACTGCAATGTTCAGAATAGAGAGGTTTTTGGAACATCCGAAGCTTTCGCAGAACGATCGAGCTTGCGAAAATATGCACAGCAGCCGAGAATGTGGGCAAAAGCTTTAGTATATTATTTTAAAGGATTTAGTGCAGCTGAACAATTAAGTTCTTAGATAAAATGTGTTGAAGCTGTGTGTGGGGCCAGCATCGTCAGAGGAAGGCGTGGACCGAGTCAGCACCGGTCCCGCGAACCCACGTGATCTGCCATGCACGCGCCTTTTGCATGCATGCCTCGATGGCATTCCAGGCAGTGATTCCGCGCCTTGACATTGTGACACACTGTAATTCATTCTGACTCAATACTGAGGCACCGCAATCGGTTGATAAGGAAGACAAGTTTGAGCGTCGGATCATCGGATTGCACTCACTGAAGATCACGTGTACTGCAACTGCAGCCGTGCGCGCGGCTCGCGATCACCAAGCTTGCCTTAAGGGTACTAGGCCTGAGTGAAATGTCTCATCTCACCGCGCAAGCTCTCCCCTTCACATGTCCACAGCCTACAGATTTTACATGCCCTTTTGAAAATGAAAGCGGAAAGTGTGACCAGGATCCAGTAATGGAACGCCTCATATGAGCGCCTCATGCATGACAGGTCCGTCCACTTCTCCTCTTCTTCAATGCGAGTCATCTCAGTACTTTGGAATCTTCTAGATTTTAGAAAAGTCTGCACATTTTGAAAGAACAGATTGCGAGGCCTCAACGACCTGCTTTGCGGATCGTGTGGACTATTATTCCTGCTAGATGTAACTGGTGTACTTGGGCTTGTGCCAACTTCTGAACATAGACGATCGGCTTTGAAGCTAGGAAATTTTACTAAATGGCTCTTGGCAGTGCTATTGATGCTATCAGAGATAACCATGTAGATTTCATACAGAATCTACCTGACGTCGATCTACAAAGCATCCTTAACAAACAAGATGAGGATGGAAGGTAGGTGCAGATACTGATCGACATGATCTTCTGCTATTGCATCACCCCGCCATTCCATAGTAACACAATACTTACGGCTCAACAGAACAAAGGCTGTAATGCTGGCCTGCAGATCACTGCTGCACGCTGCTGCCTCCAACGGCAATGCGGACCTGGTGAAGTACCTCTTGACGAAGGGATCTTCGCCAAACACGTCCGATGATGAGGTGTGGCTCGCTTCTTCTTACAGCACCAGATCTCTGCTTATCTGCCCTCCTCACGAAACAGCACCATGAAGCACTAAATACCCGAAGCTGCTGCTGCCCGACCACAAAAGCAAGGAAATATCTACAGAACCAATTTCTGAGGTTTGGCTAAGTGAAGGTGCATTGCTGATGTCTTTGGCATATATTGATTAGGGCTGGACCCCGCTGATGTCAGTAGTGAGCGCTGGGAGAGAGGAAGCAGTGGATCTATTGCTTGGCACTGAAATAGATGTCAATGCGAAGAACAGCTCGGGGCAGACAGCCCTGCATTACGCGGTATTGCTCAACTACACCCTGCACAGAAGTGCTCTCATAAGGCAAAGACACATGCAGGGACTTGGCTTGCCCCGGGCTTGACATGCATGGTGCCCTGGTCAACCCTGCTAAGCTGGGTCAGAGGGCATGCTGTACGGTCAAATAAATGCTGCCTCCTTCTTGCATGTTTTTATGTAAGCATGCGTCAGCGACTGACGGACACAGTGACTGCCTGTGTAGGCAAGCAAGGCTCGGAAGCCCAGTGTGATCAGGGCGCTACTGGCAAAGGGAGCGAATGTCAACACAAAGGACTCCACCGGCTCAACTCCCTTGCACAGGTGCCCTTACATCGTCCCCTCACATGGCATTTCTATTTGTCGCTTGCATTTTTGTCACTCAAAAAAGGCCCACCAGCACCAGCTTGGCACATGCAGAGAGCTGAGTATGACTTGACATGCCACCCATGCAGCCGAGCTTCCCTGTCGGAATTGTGCTGAGGCGCGGTCTCTGACGCATGTAGTAAAGCACTCTGCAGAGGGTTATTCTATCCAGAATCGGGCCAACAGATTGATCGGATGCATGTAAGAAATTGAGGATTTCTGTGGGGCGGATCCTGGCGCAGGGCATGCAGTGCAGGCAGGTTTGAGGCGGTCAGGATTCTGGTAGAGGAAGGCAAGGCGAAGCTGGAAGCTCGGGACAACACGGGAGGTACGCCGCTCTATGTTGCGGCGGAGACATGTCAGCAGGCGATCGCACTTTATCTGCTTTCCAAGGGCGCTGACGTGGAGGTGGGTTACATGTTTTGCCTTCCTGCCAGGGATGACTTGAAAGCAATTCTGTCCGGTGCTTCTTGATAAGTGTGACAGGGCGATGGCTTTTGCAACTGTTTTCTAGACTGACATTTCATGTCTTTTTGTGCAACTGCAACAGCTTGCTTCTCACAGCATAGCTTATTGCCTTCCCGATCAATTCGGAAGCGCCTCATATTACCGATTGTCTGTCAGTTCCCTGTCAGGCGCTGTCTTTTGCCCCCAGCCAGCCAGCTCAAGGATCTGGCGCCGCAGCTCATGGCAGGCCCTGCATTTGGACATGGAAGAAATCTTTATCGAGGTGTTCACAACCCTGCTCCTATTTGTGGGATCAGGCTGAAGATAAGAAGGGAGAAACTCCTCTGAGCGTGGCTGCCACAAAGGGGCTTCGACAGATCCTGGTGGATGTGGCAACTGGAAAGAGGAAGGCCGAAGAATTCCTTGATGAAGAGCTGATGGGCGATGCGTAGTGTCACAGTTCCCGAGGAGCTCACAGTCCCAGCGGCTTTGGCTATTGCAATTATTGAAATCTGTTGTTAATATTACTGCACTTCAATTCGGATTCTATAGCAAATTGCAATTGTTGGGGCGGAGGCCTACATGCTGCAGACATGTGCATGCATGCACCTCGCTGTTCATTCTTTGGCCCACTGGGTGAGCATGATGGCAAGGGCGCGCTTCAATGTGAAAGGGTCATGTAAGCTTTGCAATCTACACACCAAGGACTCTTCAACCAACCTTTTGTGAATTCTGACGGTGCATGTGCATCAACATGCAGCCATAATCAATTGTGAGCCTGCACTTCTTCACTGCACACCCCCGTAGCCTGCTCCGTACTATAGGAGTGCACACGAACCGAATGCACAGGAGTAGATCGCATGAATCCACTGAGGCATGCATGCAGACCAATTACATCACAGCTGACGTGGCATGAAGCCCGATGAAGCCCGGCATACTTGGAAGAAAGGGTGCAGCAATACATTACGAATAGCTTTGAAATTCAATTCTTCTCTGCCTTGTTAAGGCATCGGACTCTTGGGGGCAATATAAAGTGCAAGGTTTCTGAGTTTGTGGGCATCAGCTTTGGCTCTGCTTTAATGCCTTGGTATAGATGTTGACATGACCCTTGCAGGTGCCCAAGGACAGAGTGCTGCTCGGAGGAACGCTGAGTCAGCGGGGTTCCAAGGAGTGAAGGGAATTACAAGGGCTTTTACAACCCTGCACAGGTGAACCTGCTTCTCCCCTACGGCTCGGCTCGCATTTAATGCTCTGCAGATAGATGAGTGCAATCGTCGCCAACCAGGATCGCTGCTCAAAAGTGATTCCAAGACTTCCAGTCCTATTATCTGAATGCTGAATTGACCCTGCAAACAGCAAAGGCGTTTCCTTAGGGGGACGTTTCGAATTATTGTTGAACAGGTGCTCTTCCTTTCCTCTGCAGGTCAAAACACAGGATGTTGAAGACATCTTGGGGCATTGCAGCAGCAAGAATAGCTGCATGCATATGGGCGGGTATTAAACATGGCAGCGTGTGCTTTGAAAGAGGTGATCCAGATCTCTGGCGCTGCTTTTTTGTCAAATAAATCCCCCAAGACAAGGTTTTTGGCCTTCTGTGGCTACCGTAGGTCAGCTTTTGGGAAATAGCCCTTGTTGGGCCCCATGCATGTTGATTCAGCCTGAGGCACAGGCACTCTTTAGGCCTATGCGGCTGGCCTCAGCTGGCAGGGGCCAGCTTAAACAGCGAGCACCGTGCCCATGACTCATCGGCTTGATAAGGTCTAGCTTGGATCTGGCGAGTCAGAGGTAGCAATTTGACTGACTTGTTAGCATGTTTGCAGACACCCCGGGGTACCTTGCCTCCGGCAGGAACATAGTGTAAGAGGAGTAATAATAATTATTAGAATGATAATTATTAGAATGATAATAAAGCCTGTTTCTGGCCCAACGTAGCCGAAGTATAGCACATGTGTGGCCTAAAGACCTGGCCGAACACAGGCCGGAACCGCTTTTCTGTAGCCGATCTCTCGTGGACGAAGGCTGGCCGAGGAACGTCCGAACGACGAATAGGCCATCCCCGCCCAGAACTCGCCTTTAACCGTCTTTGGCGAGTTTTGGCCGACAACAAGGGGTTCGGCTGTTCCTCGCCTGGCCGAAGCATGCCCTGTTATTCGTAGTGTGCTACGCAGCCCAGATATGCACGAATCTCGTCACATATTCTTGGGTTAACATGATCATGAGAGCATGGGGCCCAGCATGCAATTGCATGTGCTTAGCATGGGATTGTGACCTTTGTGACCAGTCATGTGACCTTTGCATGCCCCGAGGCGTCAGACCACATGCTCTCAGCCGACTGATTCTGCATTCGTTTTGTGTGTATGCGTCTAAAAATTTCAGATGGTGCACGTGCTGATGTCAACACAAAGTTCAAATTTGTCCTTTTTCCGCTGAGATCAGTAGCTGACGTGGCTTAAAGACTCTTTAAATTTGCCTTCTTGAAATTGAATGTGAACGATACGTCGTCATCATTTTCGATTTCACTTCAGAGAGCACGACGTTGCTCTTCAGACCGATCTATTTGTTGATTACGCGAAGGACTGCCTGTGATCCAGGATATTGTGTCCAGGGCATGCGTGCGTTGCCAAGGATAGCTAGTTTTGAGGCAAGATCCTCCTATTTGGACGTAGAGAAGACCAAATTGGCATCTTTAGTGTGGCATGTCCAGTAGTATGCCGGGGCAGCAACGTTGGGTATCAAAATCGATCTGAGACGTCTGAAACATGTCTCCCATCAGTTTCTTGCCAGATGAGATCCTCATCAAAATATTCAGAGCCGTGGAAGATTGGGATGCGTATGATTTTCGCATGATAGTGCCTTGTGTCTGCAAGCGATGGCGGAGAGTGATTTTTGCCTCACGAGGTAAGCATGGCATTTCTTGCTGGCATTGGAAACACGCTGACTTCATTACAAAAGCTAACAACATGATTGCTGGTGCAGGAGAGTTTTTTCATCGTGTATCCTGGACCTTTTATCCGAGTTACCCAGTACCGAACATTGCAGCTTGTGGTGCGTGGTTTCAGCGCCATCTGGCCAGTGGGTGTATAACCTGGCCCTTGAGTCTCTCCATGAGCGACTGGCGCGATGCAGATCGGAAGCATCCCACTCCACAGGTGCCGTTGCAATGAATTGCCTTTGGAATTAATAGATATACATCACTAAGAAAATGCGAAAGTGCCTCGCTGCTCTTCTGTCCTCAAGAGATACACGAGTATCTCACATTGCAAGGAAACGCAGCACAGAAACATGCAACCTGTCTGGTGATGCAGGAGTTTGCTGCCTTCCTGGGCTGCCTTGGGCAGAATTTGAACTCCCTGTGCTTGTGTAATTCTGGCGGGATCTTCACTTCTAAGACCTTTGAAGCCTTTTGGGCGCTAACAAACCTCACATACCTCTCATTGACACGCCACCGCGCCTACATAGATATGGAGGACTTTGAGAGAGGCATGCAGCACCTCAAGTAAGTGCCTCGAGCTGACTTGGGCATTCACCACCAGGCTTAACAAGTCAACGAGTGAATTCTGCAAGGCTATCAGTGATCACGATGTGCATGTCTTGTGGCTCTGTTTTGCTCCATAAATAAGGGATGGTGCGCTGACATGCATGCCCATGTTGCTGCCTCAGGAAACTCAAGAGCTTCCAAATGTCGTCTGAGGAGGTCGTGGAGAATCCTCCGCTAGGACTTGCATTTCGGGGCCTGCAGAGTTTCCCAAAAGTGCTGTGCTCGCTCACCACTTTGGAGACCTTATACCTGTCAGCCCAGCAGCTCAGGCGCATTCCACAGGAGATCTCACAGCTCACACGGCTCAACACCCTCGAAATTGATGGGTGAGTATGCTGCAATTTCAATTTTCATACTCTGTCTTGAGACTCCCTCTGCCTCAACTGCATTTTTGCAACCCTCTCCTGTCTCTCATTTTGGGGACAGTCAAATCTTCACACTGTTTTGCTGTTTGCTGCATGTGATGGTAATTCCACTGCAGTCCACCAGCCACTTTTGTCTGCCCACTGTGGGGAGAAAACAGAGCTTTGTTGCAGGTCAATATTTGGCAAACATCTGTCGCTGCACTACCTTTCTACCATAAATCATAATCCAGCAACCGTGTCAGACTCAGATTAATAGTCCTTCTGTATTGGTGGATCTATAGATGAAATACTGTAGATTTAATAGGTTTAATCTGTATTTGGCCCCGGCTGGCGGGGGGCGGTACAAGTACTGAGCACCGTGCCGACGGTTGATTGGATCTTGCTTGGATTTGGCGAGTCCAACAAGGGGTAGGAATTTGGCAGCCTTTACCTGCAGCTTGTCTGCAGACGCACCTTGCCTTCGGCAGGAAAAGCGTGTAATAACAACAATAATAAGAATCTGTATTTGGGCTCCTTACTCTGCAGGGGTTGTGGCCTGGAGCTCAGGCTGGGGCACCTGCCATCAGCGCTAGCCAGGCTGCCCTCACTGGCATTCCTGGGACTTCATGGAACGCTGACTAGCTTGGAAGGCCCAGATCCGGGTCCAGAGCTTCCCTATGGTGCGCTTCAGCATCTTCTGATATATTGTATGCTCCACATCTGGCTGGAATGCATAAACCACCGGCGTCCATTAGCTGAGGTCATAGAGCATCCAAGTGCAGTCAGTAAAGTCCCACCTGCTGACCAGATCATCTTGCCTGCAGTGTGTGAACCTAAATGCTGCTCAAGATTGCATTTGTGGGTACAAATTCAGATGCTTGGGCGCCGAAAGAAATGAATGTCAAGGGTGTGGCTTGCGGTGTTGGTGTCTGTTATCAGTGTGATCCCTCACTGTGTGCTTCTGCAGATGCTCACATCGACGCACCAGGCAATTGGCAGCAACTGGCAAAGCTGAAAAGCTTCTCTTTCAGTCCCATGACGTGCTGTATAGGCCCCAACTGCCCATGTCTACCCCCAGAGGTGAACTTCCACTTGTGATGCTGCATTCCATTCCTGTGATCTTGTTGCAGGTGCAAGCCCTCAGGAATGTGTTTTGGGGTGTATGAACGGAGTTTGGCAGCTCAATTCCTTTCATGTTGTACAATGTGCCATTCTCAGGTGCAATGTGCCATCCTCAGAAGTTTGCCCAATTTTCAAGGAGTTATTTTTCTTGCAATGGCTGAACCCCGGCCCTTGTTCATGTTCCTGTGTTTGCTGCAGGTGGAATTGATGACAGCAGTGCAGACAATTGCACTGTACGGCTATGTCAGGCAAGGCGAAGCACAGGAGCCGGACTTGAGTAATCTGAGAAACCTGACGGTATGTCCTTCAAGTCATATTTCTCAAGGGTCTGCATTGTCCTGGTGGAATCTTCTGTTCTGTATATGCAATTCCGGCATTCCTTGGTTGCACATTGCCAGGGCATGCTAATCTGGCTTCGAGGGGTTAATTATTGTTGCTGAATACTGTGCACTCGAGAGGCAGCCCGTCCTCTAGTCTCCCTGGCGCTCGCCCTGCTTCAATGTCTGCAGAACTCTTGCTAGCTTCAATCCAGTGAACGTCCTAGACAAAAATCATTTAATGTATGCCTGTGTGCAGAAACTGGAGTTTTACACTTCAGTGTTCCCTAAGTTCCCCGCATGGACGGCTGGAATTCCATCGCTGCAGTATCTCAGGATACATGGAAATTCAGAAGACTGGCAAGTCCCAGAGGGCTTTGCGGCCCTGCAGAACCTCACGGTCACCTTGAGTAATATCAGGGAGGTAAGATGATGACAAAGTAATCTCAAAGTGGCTTTTCCAAATTCTCGCATAGGCACAACTCAGGATTAGGCATTCACGTAAGGAATTTCGTTCCATCTTTCTCACCTCTTGGCGAACTGCATACCTGCCTTGAGGTGCAGCACACCATATTTTGGTGTTATGTCTTGGTGTAGAAATATTCATCCTGTTGCACAATCCGTTTTTCCCCCTTTTTGTCTCATGAAGGCTACCTTTGGCTTCAGGTGCCGGACTCTTTTGGCGGGTTGACAATGCTAACAAGGCTGGAACTGTCAGACTGCAAGGTGGCCAAAATAAGCCCCAGCATCTCAAAGCTCACTCGCCTGCGTGACCTCAACCTGAAAGGCAATTACCTGTATCCTGAGGTAAGGAGCTTACCCCCTCACATCACTTTCTGTAGCCTCAAGCCAAGCCTCAGCAGTTTTCTCTTGTAATTCTCTGGCCTTTAATAACAAGACCTCAACCCCACCAGTGTCTAGGGGGGACTTGCCGGATTGTCAGCCTTATGCTGTTTATATTTCACATCTTCTCCTGTGAATTATTATCAGTATTGCACTCTGGGTAAGCACATGCAAGCACAGCATTTGCAGCGACGGGGGACACAAATTGCTGTGCAGAGGTCAATTGATTTAGGAATTTAAGGGAATGATTGGCATGTGCATGCAGGTGCCTCAGGATCTTAGTAAGCTGACCTGGCTGCACACTCTCTACCTGCGCGGCAACAGAGCGCGCAGGACAAAGGCCGCGAAAGTTCACAAGGACGGTAGCGGCAATGCATTGCTGCCCAAGATGGCAGCCACTGAGGGCAGCCTCCGGTGGCTGCTGAAGTGCCCTGACATGCAGCAGGTGAGAGCTTGCCATTACTAGAATTAAATTATAGCCGGTAGCCCTTCTTTCCTTCCTTGGCGCTCTGTTTTCATGTCTCCATTTCTCTCTTGTCATAATTGAGTAGCACAGGGGCAGACGGAAGCACACTGCCAAGCTAATCACGCAAGGGCAATATTACTCATTCCCTGCATTTCATGTGGTGCTGATTTTGCTTTCTTTTCACAGCCATCTGAGTAATTGTCAAGGCCAGCTGCAACCTCCTGTTGCAGCGCAAGGTATCTACGAGTGTTGTGCACTCCCAGGGTTTATCATTGTTCAGATGATTTGTGCAGGTGTTTCTGGACGTGACAAGGGAGGAGAGGGACAAGCTGAGGAAGTTTCGGCAGGAGATGCGCAGCGCCTTCCACGGCCGGCCAGTGCTCTCTTTGAGGCTCTCAGCGCCGTATATTTGATCAGTGTTGGGTCTTCAGCCAGAGTCTGGGATGTTGAACGCATATTTGTGGCAGCAAGTACAATTCTGCGCTCTCAAGAATTTGCAACAGGTGATGCCTGCTTCTCGTTTGCCACAGATCAGCCCATCCAACTCCCAGATCCTTTTGTCTTCCAAAGATTGTCATTCTGGTCTGTGAGAGATTGTATGCTGTACCTACAAAACAGCTTCAAATTTGAAGTGAGCTGCCGTCCATAGCAACTTGGCATGCTGTGCAGTGAGGTTCCTCTGCGTGTTCTATACAATTTCAAGTTAGCTGAGCTGACTAGTCATTGAATGACCTGTTCATGCTGCATGTGCTTAGGTTGAAGGCAAAGGAGGGCGAGGTCCCCTGTGCACACACTGCCGCCAAGGGGCGTTGGAAGGCACTTGTGGATCTCTAGAATTAGCAGTTGCAGGAGGAGTATTGGACATTCAAAGTCTGCTGTGTGTATGTGTGTGCCCGGAGATGCAGCTGTACATGCATGTAGATGAGAAGTGATCGTGAGTTTCTCAGAGCTGACTTTTGGACTGAGTCAGCCAGTTGCATGTACTTACATCTCTTGCAGCCAAGCTGGGCACATTCCTGATGTTAACATGAAAGTTGGAGAATAACATGTAGCTTCTTGTGAAGAGCATTGCTGATGTCACCGTGGTTAGCAACCTGACTATAGCTTCCACCAAAACTATACCAGGAGCCCTAATCGACCGGTAAGTGTGAACTTGGAGATCCTAATGGCTGCATTGTGCACGATGTCGCCTCGAGACTTCGCTTCGCAGGCGTAGGGGTATACGCACGCATCCTTAAGAAAATAGCTCCACCAAAGCCTCCATCCTTGGCGTTGCTGCATCATTGAGATGACAAGATATCATTTTGTGTGATATTTCAAGCTTGAGATACACCAATAAGATCTTTTGGGGGTCTTGACAGCGTCGCCATGCCTCACATCATGCTTCTCCCCGATGAGATCCTGCTCCATATATTCTCAGCCCTGGAACGTGCTCATCTACCTTATTGCCGTACGCATGTGCCACTCGTCTGCAAGCGATGGCGGAGGGTGGTCTTTGATTCAAGAGGTACTTGGGGCGCTTGAGGCAGTTCTGTACTGATCTGAACTGATCAATGGGTGCTTCTTTGACGCATTCTTTTGGGATGACAGGCTTTCTATTCCACCAAATGACGCTTTACTTTCATGAAGAAGGACCACAAATGAGCTTCCCGGCTTGTGTGGCGTGGATGCAGCGACACTTGGCTAGTGGCTGCATATGCTGGCCTGTGCAGCTCAATGTTTATAATATTCGCCAGACAGAGGACAGATACCCCACTTCACAGGTTTGCTTACACCTGATCTGCTCTCCCACGTGTCTATTTGGGCTTTTCAGGCAGAGGGTACCGAGCAGCTTCGCGGCAAGTTTGGTTGAGGAGGCCTGCTGAGTATCAAGCATAATTTCCCGGATTGACTTCTGATTCATGCTTGAGCACCAAAACATTGTGAAGGCTTTTGCCGCTGACCTTATTTGTGTTTTCAGGAGTTCTCTGTTCTCCTGGGGAGCTATGGGGACAAGTTGGCTGCGCTCTCCTTGCAAGCCTGTGAAACGCTCTTTGTATCAAACAGCTTTGCCGCCTTCTGGGCCCTCACAAACTTGACTTCCCTGTCCCTCATACAATGGGGTGATCAAATCAATTCAGATGACTTTGAGAGAGGCGTGAAGCACCTCAGGTCAGCCTTCGTGCTGTAGCTCCAAAGTGCAACCGTTCCTGGGATATACTACACTGCAGTCTTGAGGAGTGCTGCTTCTCTTGTCTCTTGTCTCTTGTCTAGGCCTTGCCGCTTCCAAGCCAAGAAATGACATAAGCATGCATTCATGTACTCGAGAATGCCCTTAGGGCCAAGACTGCACTCGTCTCCACTGCAGGAAGCTGCAAACGTTCTATATAACATCAAGGTCGGGGGGCGAGGATGATGCATTGCCGCGGGGCCTCATGAGATTTCCTCAAGTACTCTGTTCTCTCACCACCCTGGAACGCCTCTTCTTTAATTCTCAGCACTTGGGGCGCATCCCACAGGAAATCACGCAGCTAACTAGGCTGTCCTTTCTCAGCATTGATGGGTACGCCTCTCCAGATATTTCATGTGCCCCTGTCTCAGGCATGTCACCTTTGTTTAAGGTTTATGGTTTAGAGCTAAACATCGAGCATTGTGTCGAGCGGTGCTGGTGCATCCAATGATACTCATTGGGCACTTGCGATGCCGAGAAGCCTGGTAGGGAGGTGTCACGTCTGTGCCTTAATGTGCCTTCAACACCAGCGTGAGTGTTGCAGGGGTTGTGAGCTCGAGCTGAGAGAGTGGCACATGCCCACAGTGCTCGCCAAGCTACCAGCATTGTCAATGCTCAATTTTGAGGGCATCTTGGCAAGGGTGGAAGTGCCGGCGCAGCAGGGACTTGGTGCGTGCTGCTGTTTCGCCCATGTGCATGCCTTGTTGCTTGATTGTAACAATGTCCCTGTCAGGCCTGTTGGCAGCCAGGGAGCTCGATTGGTCGCATGAGCAGTCTCTCTCTGGGAGATGTCAAGAGACAATCTTCGATGGGTCTGCACTCAGACAAGATGGTGTACCGCAACTAGTGTCACATGTTCCGCTGTTCAGAACCTGACTCTCGTACTGCACGCGCAGATGACCACAATCAGCTCCTGGAAGACTTGGGCTGCTGGATCCGTCAGTCAAAGCTGCAGAGCCTGGTCCTCAATCCCAACACCTGTTGCCTCGGGCGCAACAGCCCCAGTCTTCCCCCTGAGGTAGGCGGGTCATTTCATCACATCATTTGCTTTCTTGGTCGGATCTTGAGGGATCAGAATCAGTGTGTCACCTCCAGACTATGTATCCTTTGAAGGCAAGAGTTCAATGACTATCTCTCCCTTAATTACTCATGACGCAAAATTGCCTTCTTGGATTTGAAATTGAAATTGAATTTGAATTGAAGTTTTAATGGCGTGTGCGGTACAGGTAGCTGTGATGACATCTCTGGAAGAACTGACGCTGTTGAAGTATGTTGACAAGGAACATATTCCGAATCTCAGTGCTCTCACTAAACTGACGGTGAGTCTTATGACAAATAACAAGCATTCTCCTGATGTTGGAGGAACCATATCTTATAGGAGTTTTCTAACATTTTCGCCTATGTGTCTGTAATGTCTGTAGCATTCATGTATATCTTTGCTTCCCGCAATAGCCATGTTGCTCAGGCCTGACCAGAGAGGCTCCACTGGCTCAGTGGTTCAAAAAATCTCGCACCCAAATCTCTTACGGCATTGACGGCATTGACATATGGGGAATAAAGTGCAGATGCTAAGCTTCTACAAGGCTGGTCTTGACAACTTCCCAGCATGGACGGCCAAGATTCCAAATCTTCAAGATCTCAAGATGCAGGGGGTTTCAAAGGACTGGAATGTCCCAGAAGGCTTCAGGGCCCTGCAGCATCTGGTCATTTACAGCAGTGATCTCAGACAGGTGATGACATCACACATTCCAGAAGCACTCCCTCACCCGTGTGAACGCAAATGTCAATTTCAGGGCTTGCCTGGCGTCTTACACACCCCTATCCTTTTCAATCCAATCATGGGCATGTCTTCTCACTTTGTTGCAGTCACGGTGAACCCCTGTGATGATGACTTTTTCTGAACTTTGCTGACAAGTGCTGGTGCCAGCAATTAGACTTTTTGTTCGATTTGCGTCAGGTGCCGGATTCATTCGGCGCATTGGCAGCGCTGACGAGGCTGGAGCTTAGTAACTGCAAGGTGGCCAAGATCAGCCCCAGCATCTCAAAGCTCACCCGCCTGCGCGAACTGAATTTAAAGGGCAACCACTTGTACCCAGAGGTGCCTCACATATTCCGCCTCTTCGAAAACACAGAAGATGTTGCTTTGCTGTGCTGCTGCAGTCGGATGCTTGATAGCTGCCAGCATCATTTGCATGCATCTCTTCAGTTGAACTCCTTTCTGCATGGACTAATGTGATGGACGTATTCAACATGTCCTGATGACAAGAAAGCATTGACACGCTTCTCTTTAATTGCTTGGAGTCTCTGCATATAAACAAGCGAACTTCTGCTACTGCAGAGGGTGAACGTTTGAACTTAGACTTCCTGGCTATGAACAAGCAATTGTCTGTTACTGCAACTTGTGGTTAATTATTTTAGTAGGGAAGAGGGGGGACCGCTGGCATGTGCACGCAGGCGCCTCAGGAGCTTAGTAAGCTGACATGGCTGCACCTGCTTCAGCTCCGCGGCAACAGAGCGCGCAAGACAAAAGCCGTCAAGGGACTTAGGGCAGGCAATGGCGACGTGTTACTGCCCAAGATGGCAATCACAGACAGCGGCCTGCGGTGGCTGCTGAAGTGCCCTGACATGCAGCAGGTGAGTGCTTGCTATAAATACAAGGGCACCAACATTTGACATGCTCATAGAGAGCATGGCGTTGTTGACTGCCAAGCAGTAACGCTCAAGTCTTCTGATGTGGGAATGGGTTTTGTGTGGATCCTGTTTGTGCTCAAGAGGCCTCTTAAGCCGTGCGGTCAATCTGAAATACTCTGGGTGGGGGAAAATGAGATGTGTTTAAATGCTCTGCAGTCCTGCGACAGGTGACGATGCATATGCAGGTGCTTGTTGATGTGACAAAAGAGGAGAGGGATAAGTTGAGGAAGCTTCGGCAGGAGCTGCGCAGCGCGTTCCATGGCCGGCCAGTGCTCTGCCTGAAGCTGACGTGGCAAAACATTTGACAGCCGCAGCGCGAGCTGCGATCGCAAAGTGAAACTATTCTGGCGGTCCAGCATGATCTTCAAAAGATAAAACTTTTGTTGTAGAATGATGTACGCATGTTGCGGACTGTTGCGGCCTTCTTGCTTGTGTTGCCTTGGGCTGCAGCTTCAGGTGAAGCTGCCTCTCTTCGAGGGTTGAAGACGTGTTGAAGTGCCTACAGAGCTTTGTCAAGTAAATTGCTGAGCGTATTCTTACTGCGCATCACCCAACATTCCTGCAGCTGGACATTTGTGAAAGAGGATTCCCCAAGCGTGGCTCTAAGATCGCAATTCTAGCATTCTTCCCCTCGGGCTATTGGCCACAATATCAGAAACAAATGGCCACTGAGCAGACCTGCCATATTCTAATCAATTCAGTTGATTATTCCCTTCTCATTGTTCCCGAAAATCTGCATGCGCCGCGCGTCTCTTGCAGCAATCACCGAAAAGATCATGAATATGAATATGCCCTGGAGCTTACCATCAGCCATACTCAGCTTAGCTGAAGCAAAGTGCTTATCCTAGATATTTAGGTATCCCACCGATCTTTGCAAGGGTGGTCACTGCCTATATATCCTGACTTTAAAACTGTCTACCTAGCCCTTAAATTGAAACACATTCATGGATGCGCTATCACCATTGGCCATGCTCAGCTTTAGCTGAAGCATAATTGGGGCAAACCACCCATCCTTGCAAGGATGATCACTGTTTCAATCGTAACTGTCTTCGTAAACCTGAATTGAAAATATAAAAGAACAAAAACCTGAGAGGCAAACAAAACATCTCACACAATCTTCTTCACCCACCCTGCACGCCCCTTGAGCTTGCGGCACGCGCCCCCGATCACCCAAGCGATGAGTAACTTCCCAGCTATGAGCATTACCACCCCGATGCCAAGATAGGCCGCTGCCACATCGAGGGAGTTGCGCACGAAGAAGCTCATGTCATTGTCTGGTAACTGCAAGTAGGGATCGCCGCCGGAGTCCAGCACATGCTCCACCCAGTCTGCGTTTGAATTTGCAAACACACATGCTTAAAGTCCATAAAAAGGATTGTAGTAAAAGCTGACGTCATATAACATCTTGGGTGCACTAATCAGACCCCCTCATTCTCTGCTACTTTGAGAAGCCACCGTTATCAGGCAGTCAGGCAAAATGCAGATTTCTGTGACGCACTTTCTCATGTGAGAAACCTCTCTGGCAAAGAACAACGTTAACGGTGTTTGATGCAGCCATGCAAACATTACAAGCTATCATGACAAAAACCTGCAGTCTCCTGTACAGGCGTGCGCTTGCGGCTGCGAATGCGTTTGGACACCTTCGCGGCAGCCGCCCGGATGCTGTCATCGGTGAGTACCCTTGTAAATGCATTGTACACCCCGCCTGCAGTCAAACCCTTTCGCTGCAACAGCACCGCCGTTCCCTGCAGATAGCACAGACCCAGGATGAATGCACAGAGCGGCTTGCTAAAAAAATTAACAAATTATGTCATCGAGCGTTGGAGTCTTCTTGCATGCATGCTGTCTCGCAAAATGTCCAAGGCCTTAATCCCTCATGAAAAAATAGACACATGCAAGCAGAGCGCTTGCATTCAAATTTGGATGTGTGCGCGCCTTTGTGATAAGCTTGCGGGCATTCAAGGACTGGTCGGCATGAAATGGCATGGCCACGACAGGAACGCCGTGGTACGCAGCCTGCACCACAGCACAGCTTTCTGTCCATTCATTAATTAATCATATATACACGACTTTTCTGCCAAGAGAAAAGGTGTGTCCTGCAGACAAGCTGCATTTACAGGCTGCCACAATCGTACCCTTTCATGGACTCGCCAGATCCAAGCAAGACCCAATCAACCGTGGGCACGGTGCTCAGAATTTGTACCGCCCCCCGCCAGCCGGGGCCAGACCAAATTCGAATTTCAAATTCAAATCTCGAAAGCCATTCTCAAGAAACAGGGAGAATATGGCGCTCTCCTTGCAGATGCACGGCAACCTCCATATATTTCTGAGCCCACGGTTTCCATCAGCTGAGTGTATGGCAGGCTCGCTGACGCACAAACAAGCCGGGAAAACTAATGAGCATGATTTGAACTTCAAATTCAGAACAGTCCTGGGCTCACCTCATTCATGCCATTGGCGCCGCAGTGTGACAGGAACGCCTTGGTACTGGCGTGGCCCAGCACATCATTCTGAGGCACCCAGCTCAGCACCTGCGCACCACAGATAAACTTCTCTTGCCAAAGTCAAACAGGAACGTCAGTCCCCGGTGATTCCACCCAGATGCTCAGGTGCTTTCCAACAGTGGAGTGTGTTTTCCTCTCCATATTATAAGGTGCAAGCTATTCAGAGAGGCAGTCACGCCCTCAGAGTCTCTTTTTGGCAGACCAGCACAACAAAAAAGACGTTCCAGCATTTGGCCCTGACTTTGCACTCCTGCTTTGCACTGGGCTACAAATCAAATCTATCATTTCTGGTGCTGCCAAATTAGATTGCAACACACGGCTGCATGCATCGGGTGTCAGCAGGGTGCGCCAGAATGATAATTTGTCTGAAAGCACACCTTGATGCTGTCTGTCAGGTTCAGACTTTCTAGGCCGCCTGCAGCTGCAACCTCCTGCTCCGAAAGCTTCCAAAGAGCCCTGACTGGTAGCCTGCCCAGCGCTGATGCAATCGCATGAATTTCCTCCTTGCCTGTAAGGAAGAATCAAAATGGGGATGCCTTCTAAGCCTTGGGAATCCGCATTGCACTTGTCTGAAAGCATCCTTGCATTAGAGATGTCCTCAGGAGCATGTCAATTGAGGAGTCAAGTGTAACAGCTGTAGCTCCTATACACAATTTACCAATCACAAAAAAGTCATCATGATTGCAATCAGACAACAGGGCCAACTTCTGCAGTCATGACTACGTATCTGTCGGGTCATACCAAATGTAGCAATGGTGCCGATTGAGATGAGCACAACTCCTGCATTTCCTGCGCCCTCCACAAACTCCTGCATGCATGCCAGACCAAAGCTGAATCCCAGATAGAATTTTACGATTAGCTTTATGAGCAGCTTGCAGGCGTGCTGAAGAACATGCGGGACGTGTCTGGTTACTGTAGCTTTGCATCCTAGGTTGCCTAAAAGGAGGCAACGCAGTCGATAGACATGCAGGATCGCAGGATGAAAGGCAGCCACAAAGCTCTCAAACCTCTTATTCCCCAGCAGACTATGGTAGATTACATTGTGTGGCAGGTTGAATGAATGACACATGTTCCCTGCAATGGATGCGAAGTCATCCGACCAAGGACTACAAGAAAGCAGAACATGAGGCCTACAAGATGACTCGCCAGATGACCGAAATTACCTGCAGGTCGGGAGGCAACGCCGCCGGAGGCTTGGCCATGATGGGTCCCACCAGCTTCACGCTGGGGGGCAGCGGCCGCGGCTGATCCAGCGCCATGTCACCATTTATAATCGTTAGTAAGTGCAGACGGCGTGACTCAGCGGTTGTCAGGTCCAGGTTGTGCTTGGCCCTGCATGGGCAGGCAGATGGAAGTCATGCATGTGTCCAACTTCATTCTGCAAAGGCACTTCCCATTTTGCAACGGTGCTTGCAAGGCAGGGGCATCCTCCAACAATCCAGACTAGCTGAAGGAGGCTTCCATAGTACTTATAATCGTTAAAACGCCTTCCGATCCATGAGGATCAGGTGCGTTGCAGCCTTCCCACCTTCTCTATCTTGGGCTTTCCTCCACCAGATCAGAGGTAAACCAGGAGAATGTAAGTCCTGTCTGACATACTCATTCCAGGACTTGACAGGTCTACCTCTTCTGCCAGCACCTCCGTATTACTGTGAATTGAACTCCAAAGCCACAGGATAACTCTTTGAGGGTGCCAAGTTGTCATCAGAGCAAGAGACTTCAAGTTTGCATGGCATCAAAAGACAACAGAGCGCTCCTTTTTTGGGCTAAGAAAATGGTGCAAGTGTGGCAGAGGAGCAACTCACTGCAGTTTCCTCATCATCGGACGAGTGGTGATGAAACCGTGCATTTGTGCCAATGCGTAGAGCCGAATGTTTTGCATGCGCTGCAGGAAGGTCTGCATGGCAAAGACTTCAGTGTCAGTGATACTCTGCAAAAACCACCATCCTTAAGCAGGAACAAGAGACATCAGTAGGGATAATTTACAAACAACAGTTGTATATTAGTTACCAATAACATGAGCTGATCCTTGCCAGAATAGAGCATCTAAACCTTGGCCCCGGTTGGCGGGGGGCGATTTCTGAGCGTGCACACGGTTGATTGGCTCTCGCTTGAATCTGGCGAGTCCATCAAGGGGTAGAATTGTGGCAGCCTTGAAGTGCAGCTTGTCTGCAGGACGTACCTTGCCTCTTGGCAGGAAAAGCGTGAAAGCATAATAATATTACGCTCAGCCGAATATTAGGGCCCTAACTCAGAATTTCATGAAGGTTCCACTGATTGCATGCGCAGAGCTTGGCGGGTCTTACAGGCAGTTACATGAAGGACAACTGCTTAGCACACCGGTATACACCTAGAGTGATGTTAAACCGCATAGCGACTCACCATCGGGTACGTAGCCTCGAAGAGAAATTCAGGCACGCTGGCCAAACGAGGCGCGATGTGAATTTCGCGGCCGCTGCCAGCCCACAGGGGTTGCATAATCGCGTTGCCTGCTAGGCCGGACGGGTTTATGGCGATGTAGGGGACGCCAAGTTTGGCGGCCAGCAAGGAAGTGCAGGGGAAGAAGGGAACGCCCACGATGACAGCCGGTTTGTCACCCTGAGGCAAGCGACACGCATGTCAATTTTCAAATCGACTTCTGAAATCAAACTTGCACCGATGTGTTTTGTGTACTTCAGGAAGGCTTTGCTCTGGAGGTCAGCATGGGTCATGCCCCAATGGGCATGCTGCTATTGGATATTTTATCGGGAGCAAAGAGAAGCCTGAGGCATTACAGTATCTGCGAGGTCTACAGCTCAGCAGCAAGTATAGCCCACCTGCAGTCTCGCCATCGTGTCGGCATCGCTGAGAAGCGCGTCGCACTGGGCGTGCCATATCCCTAAGACCCGGTCCATCAGTTCTTGTTGGCTTTTTATAGGACTGGCAGCAATTGCCCGCAAATCCGATGTCTGACTTTTGAAGGTGATGTGTGCAATGCCGCTACCTTTATCTCGTGCTGTCAGCTTCGGTACATCTTCCGGTACTATCAGCATCTGTGTAGCACAGACGTATGGTATGATCCCTTTGTAGCAAAAATCGGAATCAGAAGGCATCAAGCAATCCAGACCACAATTTTTATGCCACCTTTGCCACGTTTTTATGTCCAAGGGCGCTCCGGAGGCACAGGATGCAGACACAGGGGAGGCCCGAACTACTCACGTATGCGTCGTGCCCTCTGCCTTTTAGCTCGTCGTAGACATGTCGTAGGAGGTATATAGGGCTGTTGTCCTGCGGCATCGGCAACAGAAGAATTTTCCCGGCCTGCACGGTACACTGCGGCCCGAAGAGGGCGAACAGCGCTAGCAGTACCGCAAACTCCAACTTGCCTGCCATCCTGCTTCCGTGGACAAGGCAACATCTGCAAATGTGTCTTCTGGTCGCATGAACACACTCTTGAGCGACATCGAAGCGGATCGACGTTCCCGTCCGTCATATTCTCGCGTAATATCCAGGTTCGAGACTAGAGACTCACGAACGTTTATGGGGAACCTAGCATACATTCGGAACCTAGGAGGAATCACGGAACCTGGACAATAATGCACAAGCCTGGCCTCGAAAATGGCCTCAGTATCTCGAGGTAAGGAGACGATTCCACTGGGTCTGAGAAATTTCTGGTCGCAATCAGTGGGTTGACCACTCAATGTGCCATCATGTGATGGCATACATGCATGCATGTGGTCCACAAGTATAATAATAATAATAATGATGTTTATAAGTGGCGAACCACAATTCTGATGCTTGTATTATATCAGATATTATACGAGTCATTGCAGCAATTAGTTGCTAAGGCACACAACAAGGCAATATCTTCAGATCTCACTCCGGCAATTGCTGAAGCATCTACAGATTGTCACTTCTACTTACTTCCCAGATTCCGAGGTCAAATTTGACAGCTATTAGTAATCCTGCTGGCACCATGACCCGTGCTTACGGGCAAGAGACCGACACAGCCGTAAAAACCTGAATCTCAATGTGACAGTCCCGATTCAGGTCATCAGCAGGCCTCATTCAATTGAGAACATTGCCAAGTTTGTGCAACTGTAGCATGATGCCATGCCCAACAGAACTTCTAGACAGTTCATGGCACAGGCCTGTCAGTGCAAAATATCTCACAAGGCATGTCTGCCACCATCTGCTGCAAAGGATGCAGGCCTCACCGCTCCCGAAGCGTAAATTGTCTCAGCGCAACTTCTGCAGCGGGCCATAGAACAAATAGTGCAGGCTGAAGATGCCCTCAGCACTGACTCACAAATCCTCAAGACTGGCATAAAGAATAATCAGACAAACTGCCATTGCAGTCAGTTCTACCAGTGATGATCATCCCATCAAGGGATGCCAGTCTACACCTGCTCATTTCTATATCTATGAATAAAAAACACAAGATAATTTCCAAATTGGAAAATCCCCTCACACCATTTTTTTCTCCCAGCCTGCAAGCTCCTTGAGTTCGCAATACGCGCCCCCGATCACCCAAGCGCTGATTAATCCCCCGGCTATAAGCGCAACCACCCCCAGGCCAAAAAACGTCGCCGCAACATCCAGGGAGTTGCGCACGAAGAAGCTCATGTCATCATCAGGTAATTGCATGTAGGCCTCACCGTCGGAGTCCAGCACATGCTCCACCCAGTCTGCACATGCATGCATGCATGCTCGAGCATATGCACCCACATGCACATCAGATGAAATAAAGCCCTTTGTTTATAAGATGGAGATGTGTATATCATATAGTGGAGCTTGAAGACCACCATACATGCTTCTTCTGAAGGCAGGGAGGGACTCCGTTACCGAGATGATCATCGCAAATGGTAAGAAAGGTATCCACTTTGAGGTTCTGTACCTTGTGATATGACCACACAGGGGAAAGCAGTGAGCTGTTTAGATAAATTAATTCTGTCATTGCTGCTCACCTGCTGTTTCTTGTACAGAAGAGCGCTTGCGGCTGCGGATGCGCTTGGACACCTTCGCGGCAGCTGCCCGGATGCTGTCGTCGGTCAGGACCCTTGTGAACGCGTCATACACCCCCTCCGCGCTCAAACCCCTCTTCTGCAGCGCCACCGCCATACCCTGCCGGAAAACGATCAAGCACAAAACTTTTCATGGTGCTGCGCTGCCAGACGCCGCAGAATTGGTCTTCATTTTCCTGCACTCACTGTTTTGAGGCTCTCAAGGTAGGCATGCGTGCTGTAGCTATGCCGTGCATGTTGAACTTAGCTTCTTGAGACAAAACCTGCTGGAAATACCCTCCTGCCAAGCTTGAAGTCTTAGCTTCCAAGCTGTCTCAAGAAGTGGAACCAGGAAACGTTCTAGTGCGACGCGCCAGGAGAGGGCAAGCTTGAATTTGAATATGAAATTGTGCGCACCTTGCCGATGAGCTTACGGGCGTTCATGGGCTGGTCTCCGTAGAAGGGCATGGCCACGACAGGAACGCCATGGTACGCAGCCTGCACCACTAGGAGATCACTGCCTTCACCGTTTCTATGTAAAGTCAGGCAGGAATGAGAGGCCCAGAGCCTGATGGGAACTGAATGGGAGGTGCTGGCTCTTAGCAAGATACAGTACATGATACAGATGGCATTTGACATACTTCAGAGCGCATACTGGGCTCACCTCATTCATGCCATTGGCGCCACAGTGAGACAGGAACGCCTTTGTACTGTGGTGGCCCAGCACATCATTCTGAGGCACCCAGTTCACAACCTGCACGCATCCATGTCAATAAGAATCAACTCTTCACCGTGCTCAGCAAGCATTGAGCTGACAAATATGTTCAGTGGCTTTGATGTGGTGGGCTGTCTTACTCGTGCATTTTCTTCTACTCACAAAATTGCAAAACCACACACAGTGAATGACAACGTTGCACACTTCTTCTTTACTCAGCTCCCTTGCAACATACTGCCATGGAGCTGAAGCTTGCGCTGCTGACAGTGAGGTTTGAGGTTTGTTTGCATGCAGCAGTGACATGCAATGATACGAGGGCAGAAAACAAACGCACCTTCACATTCTCCGTCAGGTTCAGAGCATCCAGTCCCCCCACAGCTGCAACTTCCTGCTTTGACATCTTCCAAATGGTCCTGATTGGCAATCTGCTCAACGCTGATGCGATCATCTGAGTCTCCGCCTTGTCTGAGCAAAAGCAGAACCAGTTCTCACTCATCCGAGCCCCTCTGTTTTGACACTTTGTGCACTTGGATCCATGCAAGATGCATGACATGCAATCAGCTCCTCAATTTACTGAGGCAAAAGGGGCCCTTGTATTCCAAACGCGGGTGTGTGATTAAAAGGTATTACCGAATTTTGCCAGTGTGCCGAGTGATATAAGTGCGACGCCCGCATCGCCCGCACCCTCCACAAACTCCTGCATAAGCCAGAAAAAGAAAAATAAACTTTCAAATTCAAAATCAAAGACCCATTGGAAAATCATCGACATCACTGCCTTGGGGCATCACTGCAATACATGTGAACAGCGTTGGCAGCCTCTATGACCATCTCTTGAACAAGCTTAACCTTAGCATGTCATAGGCACAAAGAGGTTCAGCAGCCTCCTTCTCTTGTGTCCTTTGCACGACACGACTGGTGGTCACGCTTGCATGGTTGCATGCATGCAAGTATGATTTCAGCGCAGTGCAATGGCTTCTGGATTTGCGCCAACTGGCTCACATACATGCCTGATGACAGCCTCACAGACGATTATTATTATTGTTATTACACGCTTTTCCTGCCGAAGGCAAGGTGCGTCTGCAGACAAGCTGCATGTAAAGGCTGCCAAATTCCTACTCCTTCTTGGACTCGCCAGATCCAAGCAAGACGCAATCAACCGTGGGCACGGTGCTCAGTATGTGCACCGCCCCCCGCCAGCCGGGGCCAACAGACGTTTGAAGGCTGTGATATAGCAATTGAGCCCTGATTGGCTTTTAGGTCTGGGTTCAAGGGGCTGAAGATGCTACCTGCAGGTCGGGAGGCAACGGCGCGGCAGGCTTGGCCATGATAGGTCCAACCAGCTTCACGTTGGGCGGCAGCGGCCGCGGCTGCTCATACGCCATGTGGCTGTTCACAATGTGGAGCATCTCCAGCCGGCGTGCCTCCGGAGAAGCCAGATCTATGCCGTGCTTGGCCCTGCACAGGGTATATTATTTACTAAAATATTCAATTAATAAAACAATTAAAAGGGTGTATATCAATAGATTTTGAGTATGTCCAAATTAGCAGCCGCCCAACCAAAGCCTCTCTCTGTTGCCATTTCGCAACCAAACAGCATCCTGGCGAGCTGTGCTCAATCAAGAACATGTGTTGCAGTGGAGGCTTGTGCCTCTACAGTGCTCTGGTGGCAATTCTGCAAGGATACGTAAAGCAATACTGTACCTTGCTGCATAGTTCCAAGTTCCTTGCTGCACACGAAGGCATGGTCCCACAGAGAGCATAGGAACATGCGAGAGTCTTGCATTTGGTCAATGAAGCCTAGGAAGCAGTCCGGTATTTCAGCAGCAGCAGGGAACATACTCTTCTGCTATAAGGTGCACAATGGCAATGGAAGAACTCACTGGAGCGCCTTTGTCATCGGGCGGTGGGTGCCATATTCGTGCAGCTGCGCCTTTGCATAGAGCCACACATTCTGCATGCGCTGCAGGAATGTCTGCAAGGCAGCAAAGCACACTGCTCAGCTTCTAAATTGGCATGGGTGCACATATGTAATCATTGTTAAGGGCAATACCCAACCCAGATGTGATGGGCATCAGCGTTCGTAGAAGAAAGGGAGAAATTTCAATAGTTGGATGTTCATTGCAGCCCAGGAAACAATGCAGGACATGCAAGGCAATGCAAGCGCCAAGTGGGGCAAAAAAGCGGCCTCGATGTGCACACACATGCAGTGTGTGCAATGTTCATGGCCTGCCTGCACAACGCAGCTCCTTCACATGTTCACAAGGTGATTTTATAGCCTTCCTGTAAAATCCAAATCACTATCTTGATACGTTACATCATAAGACAAGGGCAGTGCTCACCAGTGGGTAAGAAGCCTCGAGGAACATTTCTGGCACGCTGGAGAGGCGGGGGCTGATGTGAAAATCGCGGCCGCTGCCTGCCCACAGGGGGTACATAAAGCTATTTCCAATCAGGCCAGAAGGGTTGAGGGAAATATAGGGCACGCCAAGTTTGGCGGCCAGCATCGCTGTGCAGGGGAAGAAGGGAACGCCCAGGATGAGGTCGGGTTTGTCACCCTGCAAAAGGTCAACACTTATGCATTCATCTTCTACCCTGCTGACATGCTTGTTGCCAGTGCATGCAGCGGCTGCATTCAGAGAGGATTTGCACCAAAACCCAGGTCAGTTCGAGCAACCATGCCTTGGGACTTTCCAGAGATGACAGGCCACCAGCAGACTGGCTCGCTGCAATGCAGGATGCAGCATTGCTATGGTCATGCTCATTGAATGGCCTTGAAAATGAGATAGAAGAGCCTTGCCTGAAGGCGTGCCAAGATACCTGCATCGCTGAGGAGAGCGTGGCACTGGGCATGCCAGATGGTCAAGACTTTGTCCATCATTTCTTCGTGATTTCTTACTGGCATGGCGGCAACGCCTTCCAGGTCCGCTGTATGAGTGTTGAAGGTCATATGTGCAATTTCTTCCCCTTTATCCCTTGCTGTCATCTTGGGCACGTCTCCAGGCGCCACCAGCATCTGTGTGGCAAGAACAGATTCATTGGCCATTGCAACCACAAGAAATAATATTGCCATCCTTCAAAAGGAAGAAAAATAAATTTCCTGTCAAACTGTATTCTTGGAGGGTGCCGAAGCTGGTTTCGGAAAGTTCATGCACAAGGCGAGATTCGGCCCGAGCTCCTCACAAATGCATCGTGGCCCCTGCTTTTAAGCTCATCGTAGATATGTCTTAGAACATAAATGGGGCTGTTGTCCTCTGGGATCGGCAACAGCAGTATCTTCCCAGCGCGCACAGCGCTCAGCGGCCCAGACAGGGCGCAAGACAGGGCGAGCAACGCCACAAACAACGAATTTTGATTCATGTCAGTCCTCTTGATGTCCCAGAATCCTTGAAATATGTTTCATCGAGCTCAACTGCGTCTCGGAACTCTCTCATAGCTTCGTGGGGCCGTCTCCATCACTCCTTCGCGTAATGTGGCGTAAGCCCGCGTAAGCAGAAGCGGGGGGAACCTGCACCTGCACCAAGTGGGGCTTTGTTTGGACATAGGCTTGGCTCGAATGTGGTGTGATTCCTTAGAACTAAACGTTATCACTTTGTCAAAAGTAGGTCATTGCCTAGGTGTTACTGGGGCATCCGCTTGCACAATAGAACCACCTTCATTCCGAGTCCAAGGCTTGGCGATAACCTGCAAGAATGCCATGAGCTCTAAAGATGAACCGGACAACATAAAATCTTCCAAAGACTTTCAAGCCAATTGCCAGGTGATTAGGGCTGTCTTACCAGGTTGTAAGAGTCACTGATCAACACTTGATCACACCTGCAAATTCAATATCAACGTCAAATGTCAGTTTGCCACATCCCGCGATCAATGTCCCAAACATCAGGCATATATGAGCATCGATGCCGACAATCACAGCGCCAGCATCTTGCTTTGCTGGGGCCACTTTGGGTTCCCAGAGCTCATATCGGAAACTGTACTCTTGGGAGACGCCGCTATATTGTCAGCCACAGGAAAAGGAGCCATTTACACATTGCAGCAAAAGCCTCAGATGCAGAAGCTCCAATGCAAGCTGATGCCCCTCAATGGAAGCGGAAGGCGCCAAATTTCATTGCAATCATGTTCCTTCTCGGAGCAACAGTGGGCCCAGCAATTGACGGCATCCACGGACAAGTGCACCTGGTACCTACCTGCTTCGCACTGCTCATTTAAGCGCTCGCTCACATGCACATGCACGCTCCCTGGATCATGCATGCTGACATGTTAAAGGAGCCGTGCTATTGCTGGCACCACATGCATGCATGCACCCACATATAAGTTAATTGCAATGCCTCGTATCATCGCTGCTGTATGCTTCTCTGCTGACTGTTTTCTGGACAAACCATGCAAGGTCTTGTGAATCCACCATTCTATGACGATGCAGTGCCTGACATTGATTGTCCTGAAATTCATGCAGACAGTGGGAAGATCCGCCATTCTGTAGAGGAACAGTATCTGAGATTGCCCCTGCCTGCGCAGCTGACCTATGACAAGGCGCCACTGACTCTTGGCAATCTGCACACCTCTGCATGGGTCTTTGCCCTGTTGGGAGCGTTCTATGCAATCATCGGCGCCTGCTTCCCTGCCCTGGACTCCCTAGCTCTGCGGCAAGGCTCAGGTTTGCGTACAATCCACCCAATTGCAGTGAACATGCAACATCTATGTCAAAGGAGCACAGTACAAGGATAGATGCATAATGGCAATCTTTTACCCTCGAAGCGAATGAGTGAGGTTAAAGATGGGTACACTATCTCAATATGTTGCCATTCCTGGTAGAAATTGAGCAGATTCTGCAAAGTAGCATAGCTTCCCAAGCCATTCTCCTGCATTTGCAGGGGGCGCGTGGGAAGCAGGGAGGACGTCACCAGAGGGAGGCGGGGATGATGCGGGCCAAGAGGAGCCCGATCAGGCGCAGGAAGGCTGGTTAGTAACCGTGACTCAGCGCGCAGTCAGCAGGGCAGACGTTGGGCATGCTGCGCTGTCGCTGGGCGTCGTGGCAGGCCTACATCAGCTTAGCAGCGTCTTGTATGCTGCAGGTTTGCTCCGAGCCCAAATCACCCACAACACGCTCAGTGGCATCTTGTTATAGTGACTGCTCATGTTTAGGCCAGAGCCCCTTCAAACGGTGCCTACAAACTGTTGCGCCGATGCTGTTTGACATGAAGGACGTGAGTACAGCAGAATGTGGTGAAGTTCACAGGACGTGTAATTCTTAAGCCAGCACAGCCACTGGAAGTTTTCTCCCAGCCTCCTGTGCATGGCCCGCTCAACAGCAGCTCACACCATCCAACAAACACTCTGGATGGAGAGGTAGAGATTGAGGTTGGCACACATATCTCTGTCTTGCAGGAGTTCCCTACCCTGAGATCGGCGCGGACCTGGCGGCTGCGGCGGCTCTGAATTGGCTGCTATTCGATAGGACCCCCCAGGGACTCGCGCTTGCAGCCCTGTGTGGCATCGGCGCCCCGACAAGTGAACTATTCCTCATGAAGCTTCTGGGGCTGTGGCACTATGCGGCGCCAGGTGCGGCCTTGCACAACAGGACAGCAGACGAATGGTATTTTTTTTTCAAGTTGTATAATGTGTCCCAGGTATACGATATAAGCTTGTTGAGTTTGGCACGAAGTTTTGCACTGAGCCACGTGTGCTTTGGCAGAATGACTTCTTCTTGCGCATGCCGATACGTTGCCATGCTGTTCTTGTCAAGCAAAGCTCTATTTCCAGGACATTGACGTCCCTTTCAGCTCCTCGGCACAGCTGGCAATGCCGGAAATGTACATTGCACAGGATGACACTGTGGTCAGCCGTGAGCAGCCTTGCATGGGGCAGCTATGCTCTTTGTACATCAGGATCTCGCGCAAGCATAGAGAATGGTTTTGCGCAGACTTTACAATTATGCCCTAGAATGAACTATGTGGTGCTGTCTGGTGCAGATTTGGTGGTGGCGGGAGTGGGTCTGCCCTCCTGGGTGCCTTGGTGCTACTTCTTCTATACTGCCTGGCTGGCAAACGCAGCCCGGGCCCTGTGGAAGCACCTGTGAGTCACAGCCTGTGACTGCACTATACTCTCTGGATGGAGAATTCTGCAAATAGTAGAGAGAGAGTGCCCTAGTGACCGTATATCATTTTGGGCACAGACTCTCCATAGGCAACAGATTGCATTGCAGTCAGTGATGTGTGCTTCGGGTGCATCTATAGCCATGTGCGGGGTTCTGTCAAGACCTGCTGAGGTTTGTGGAAGTAATGTGTTCAGCGTTTTGTCGGGCAGCATGCATGGAACAAGTTGCTGGAACAAGTTGCTGTGAGGATCAGGCCTACACTGCCGAGGAGCTGACTGTGACGTAACAAATCGCCTTGCAGCAAGAGGTTTTCTGATGGACACCAGTTCCCTTTTGGAGTCAATATCCTGTAACGTTTGAGGATGAAAGCAGAGCTCAATGACAGATTCTGTCTCTCTTTGGAGCCTCAGTGAGACCAATTATTTGTTGATAGGTCTAGATCTAGATCTTGAAGAATGACTATGATGCCAAGCCATGGGCACATATTGCAGCAAATGCTGAGGGCCCTATGAATATGCGTGTCGACGCAGAAATTCAGACTTTTTGGTACAGCCTGAGGTCTGCAGAAATATTTCAAGGGTGAGTCATACGGTCGAAAAGGTTGATCATGCAGGCGTAAGTCTTGGAAGGGTCCTATCATTGGTCAATGCATATGACGAGATGAGTAAAATTTGTCATGGCGTTTGGCCAAATTTGGCAGCATCTTGCCACATGTGCCCAACCAGCCGGCACGCGCGCACATCTTGCTCGTCGCCTGCACTTCACCGCTACGTCGCTCCCTGGACCTGTGAGCTCGCTCCATCGAAAGCATACATCCTTTACAGGTGATTTTAGGTTGCTGTGTGCCCTTGATCGGAAAAATCCAACGTGTTCGTTGTAGTTTCGCTCCGTAGATCCTGCTTTCGGATGGCACGTGTAGTTGCAACAGGGCGAAAGCACCGTCCTTCGTCGGCCCATTGTTCCAAATATGCTCGCTAGAAGGGCTGAAATCTTTTTCAGCTCTATGACACATTGGATGTGTCTTTGGCCTGTTCTGAGCACTGGCATGCCGTGCGTATCGTCACAAAAGGCAAGTCGAGATGGATTGGTTGATGTTGTGAGCACTTTAGGGTGCTTCTAAGGTCTATGAACACCTATATTCTCCATCGTGGTTCATTCATAAGTCGAGGATCAAGCGTTGCAACCATTACGTCAGGGTCAGAAGAGACCCGAGCCTTTCGTGATCGTTGCACCGAGAGGACGTCAGAATCCCAATGGCTCTTGTTGATCGTCTGAAGCACGTGGTTTGGTATCCCCACAACCACAGGATCTGGTCGTGGTCTTAGATGAGGGCAGAAGGCAGAGCAAAGACCTTACTGATCCTATGCATCAGCAGGTCCCGAAACAACAAATTGCCATACATATTTCCGTAATGTGCTTGGTAATCGGTTTTGAAATGTTGCAGGGACACAATCATGACGGTTGACGTAGCAAGGAACCCAGCTCAGCTATACGCCAATGCAGCCGATACTTATTACCTGAAGTCACAGCGCTACGCAGAACAAGTCGCCAAGACTAAGCTGCCGCCACGGCGCACTGATGTTGATGACATCCCGTGAGTATCTTCACTTTCTGCCTTCCTGTGATGCTCAACACAATGCAAGTAAAGCATTTAGAGATTTTTTGGGGACAGCCTGTCTCATGTTCTTCTAGTGCATCATGCCCGCTGCTAACATCAGCGAACTGCAATTCTTTCCACTCCAATATTTGTTGTGCCTGCCAGAAGAGCCACACTTACCCTCTAACGATCAGTCTGCTTTGCTTTTCGGATTCACCCACTTTCTCCACTCGGATTCTTGCATTGCAAGCCAAGGCAACCCCCCCGCGATCCGCACGGACTTGACGCACATGCCCCCGTTGCTTTGCAACAGAAATGATATTTTGCACTGTCATGTGAAGCAGAAGAGATTACAGGCAGTGCCAACTTTAGACCTATGGTGATCTCCAGTGGGAAATGGCTCTGCCAGGCTTATCAATGTCCTTAGCTAATTCACCGTCGCATCTGGCTTCTAAGTCCTCTTTCATAGACACTGCGTATCTGAATTTATTTCTCGTACATGCAGGCATTCAGGACCGCAGGGCAAGGTTATTCCCCTGACAATCATCGACGACCCCGCCGACTGGAAGGCAGGCTCACTCACCACAATCCACATGTCACCTCTGAAAGAGTCCTCAAGACCAATTGTGCTCACATGAATCAAAGCAGCTAGAGACTCCTCAGCTGCACCTGCAAATGTTGGCAGGATGATGAACATTACCGGATTATCATGTGCAGCCTGGTCATTGTCTTCGGGATCAATATCCACTTTGATAGAGTATTGACATCAATATGCTCCTGGGAGCACAGGCCAAGGACTGGGAGGGGCGTGAATCCGAGTACACTTATTTCTTCACCCCCGAGGACATCGCTGAGCTGGCGGCAGCTGTTGGCGCGCTCAAAACCCGTGGCATCAGCACCGAAGATGACATCATCCCGGTGAGTAAACCACTGAACATGTGATTTTAGCTAAGCACTCTTGCATTTCCGCATGCTTGTGCTACTGCAGCACAATCTGTGCAGCCAGTGCAGAAAACGTGCCCAATTGCATGAACTGCCAGGATGCTTCGTTGGGAAAACTGTTGGAAGTTGACTTTAATAAGTGACATCGAGAACTAATGAATGCTGGAGTCAGCAATGCAGGCCGCGCTGATAAGCTGTGACATAAATGTGCCATGCTTGTTGCAGCTGACTAAGGATGACTACGCGCTGCCAAATCTGGCGCCCAAGCTTGTCGGCCTGGCCAAGGAGGTCACACTGGGCCGCGGCTTCCAGCTGCTCAAGTGAGTCATCTTCTCAAATCTCAAATATGCACTCAAATTCTGATCAGCCCTGAAGAAATTTTGTGGGCATATTAGTATTCTAGCTCCCGCATTCCTGACAATTGTCCTGAGCAAAGCAAGTGGATGCGTCTAGTTGCTGTGCGCACTTTGGCCAGCACATGTATATTTATAGCCCGTGCTTTCTTTACTGCAATTCTATAGAGACAACTTCCATCCTCCACAGGACCTTCCAAGACTGCTTGGTTGCGCCTTATTCAAAAATTCCTTGTGATCGTGGCTTGCCAGGAAACCTCACTCCAAGACCCCACACGCTTCTCTGCGCTTCACAGGGGTCTTCCTGTGTCAGGAAATTTGCTGAATGCTGGAGTCCCCTAATCATGGCTGAAGGCTTCTTCTCAAAGGCATGAAATTTGAATCTTCTTTCACAGAGGCTTCCCAGTGGATCAGTACAAGGGTGACAGGGTGGGCTTGGTGCTGGCATACTGGGGCGTTGCCTTGCACCTGGGCCGCCCGCTGGTGTCACAAACGGACCATGACTATGAGGGGTCCGCAAACGGGGGGACCTACGGATCCGTCCTCAACCACATCACCGTCGGCCGCCATGCGCGCCGTGCGTCGCGCACCCCTTGCTAGGGTTAAGGGTCTGGCATTATAAAAGCCATCATTGCCGTCCATTACTGAGTTTTTGCAGAGAGCTCTGCGATGCAAACTTCTACATATTTCACTCAAGGGCTCTCTCACGTTCAGAACGACCCTGCTCCCAGGTAAGTCTGCACAAGTACACTATGCAGTACCTAATTTCGTTCCGGCAAAGTAGCACCCTGGCTGGAAGCAGGGACTCGTGTAATCTCCACAATACCTCCTAACCAGCCGGAGGCAGCTAGAAACAATCAGCCAGATGAGAGGTCCGTATGGCTGCGTGCTGAGTCAGCGTGTGCATGTGCGCGCAGCTGCGGGCACCAAGGCGCATGCAGTGGACACCATCCGACTTGTGTTCCACTCCGACCAGGGAGCCACTGATCTCATCAGCCTCCTCTCCCTCACCAACGCCAAGTGAGCTCCTTTCACCTCCTTTCAAACAGCGTGTCTTCAACCTCGTCAGCAAGTTGCATCTCAAAATTTTCAGTGTGCGGATCGGGTTATAGAGTTCTGCAGAGTGATCAAGGCAGTTTGTGCTTTTGCACGGACAGCTTTCGCTGGAGAAACGTGGTGCACCTGGACAACAAAATGCTGATGTCATGCCCGCATCACACTGCAACTGCTGTTCATGTGATTTTTAGTGGATTGAGTGCTGTGACTGCTCGGCCATGTCATGCGGGAGCAGCCTTTTGTCCAACAGAACCAACATCTCCTGGACATCTCTGGAGATGGGGATCTTTTTAATCTGCTATATGCAGTCTAAGCGGCCCCGGCTGGCGGGGGACGGTATTAATACTGAGCACCGTGCCCACGGTTGATTGGGTCTTGCTTGGATCTGGTTAGTCCATCAAGGGGTAGGATTTTGATAGCCTTTACTGCAGCTTGTCTGCAGACGCACCTTGCTTCTGGCAGGAAAAGCGTGTAATAATAATAAATAAATAATAATATGCAGTCTTCTGGGCTGATGCAAACCTGGGCTGGTGTGCAGGGAGGGAGGTGTCAGCAAGTGGGTCTCATCGATCGCGATTCACAACGAGCTGCTGCGCCGCGGCCGCAAGGTGAGTCAGCTTGATTTTCCTCAGGGCGGCCTTATTCTTCTGATGCACAACCTGCATTAGCACATGTCACAAGCCCAGAGCGGCCTTATTCTTCTGATGCCCAACCTGCATTGTCACATGTCACAAGAAGTGCAGCAGCATCAATTGGCAACGTGCAGCAGCAAGCCTGCATGAAATTTCAGGAGCCGTCTACCTGAGAAGGCAGACTGCAAGTTCCTAGCTTCTTTTCTGTCCATAAACACAAGTCTTTCTAAGCAATGGGCGTTTGATTCCCATCAAAGCCTCCAGAGAAATCAATTCCGGTCTTTGTGACGCATATCAGATCTGATATACTGCCATTGCTGCACCAGATGGTTTCGCTATCACACCGTGAAGAGCGCCCTACATCACGAAAGGTGTCTAATTTAGGCCACATTCAAACCTGAATTTGAAATTCGGATTTGAATTCAAATTCAAATGTGCAGGATCTGGTGGAGGTGCTGTCCAAGCCCTGGTACGTGGGCCGCAAGCTGGACCAGGCGCGCTTCGAGAGGGACGAGGCGGGAAATCTGATCAAGGAGGCCACGATCCCATTCGAGTACCACGACGGCTATCTGTCGGTGTACTACCAGTCCAACAACTACCAGGAGGTCGAGAAGGAGCTCAGCCCCCTGCAGGAGGAGGCCCTCTGGTGGGTTTAACTGCCAGATATTTGATTCTGAATTTTAGTTGATGCCATTGGCTGGCAGATGTGTCTGTTGCAGTTGGGATCCCAGGCGAGGTGCCACATGGGGAGGCACTCAGTCCTCCAATTCTAGAATTGCTACACGCAGCATGTGCTGACCAGAAGAAAATCTGCGTCTGTTTGGGTCATGAGGTGCCTGTTTTGACAGTCTCATGCACACTGCTGCAGCTTGCTCGCATGCATGCCCATACTTGCAGCAAACCTTGGAAGAGCATTCTCCCGTGGGCTGTCACAGTCCTGTCAAGTTGGGCCTTGGGCCTATGACTCGCCAGCAGTGGCATTATTTCAAGCCGTTTATATGTGATGCGGCTGGCGCAAGTCAGCGAAAGGCCTTTCTGTGCGTTTGGCATTCCAGTGCGGCTGGCATCAAGTCAGGTATAGGCATCACCGCTGATTTCCCGTTCTGCCGCTGTGGATTAAATATTTGAATTCAAATCCATAGGGCCGTGGCGGCTCTGGCGGAGGACCCGGAGTTCCATTTTGCCCAAGTCTTGGAGCCGGGCACTATTGAATGGATCCACAACCCCTCCATCATGCACTCGCGCTCCGAGGTTGTCGACGGAGAGGTACGCCGCCGCAGACCGGCTCAATTTAACTAAATTTGGGTAAAGTTTGAAATCAGCCCCGGCTGGCACGGGGTGGTATAATTACTGAGCACCGTGCCCACGGTTGATTGGGTCTTACTTGGATCTGGCGAGTCCAACAAGTGGTAAGATTGTGACAGCCGTTAACTGCAGCTTGTCTGCAGGACGTACCTTGCCTTTTGGCAGGAAAAGCGCGCAATAATAATAATAGTTTGAAATGAGCCATGCACAAAGTCACACTGTGGTGAGGTGCATGCTGCCTGTGTGGAATGCCGGTGATGACACCCGGGAAGGCATGCACAAGGCAGCTTCTTGCTTCCAAGCAGCTGCATCCCAGACGTCAACATCTGTAACGCGCGGTATTGCGCAGCGTTCAAGGCACCTTATGTGCCTGTTTGCTGACTATACTGCTGACCTCGCAAATTAGCCCCACCATGCAGATTGCGAAAGGCTCTGGATGTGTAAAGAAGGCAGGACATTTACTAATGCCAATCACATGTGTTGGGCAGGCGACTGATGAGAAGCGGCACCTGCTGCGTTTCTGGGTGGACACCGATGCCAACAACCGCCCCATCGCGCCCACATTCGCCCCACGTTCCAGCGTGCAGGCCCAGGGCGGATTCAAGGTGTGGGGCGCCAAAATCACCGGCAGCCGTCTCATAGATCATAAGGAATCCTTGCATTTTGATCACACCTCAATGGCCTTGCATTTCACTATTATTATTATCATCATCACATGCCTTTCCAAGCCATGAGGATCAGCTGCCTCCTTGGTGTTAGATCGCCTGATGTGCTGTATCCAAAGGCCTCATTCACCGTGGATCAGTACCAAACACGCGCCTGTCTGTTTGCATGCATGTGCGGCACATCCCATGCTTGCATACGCGCTAGTCGTGTTCGACGTCTTGAGAGTATCAGGCATTGGTGGCAGCGTTGTGGCTTCCTCGGATGTCATGGTCCTTCTTGCTTTGGCATTGAGGTCTTTCTGTGACGTGATATGTTTCTTTCATCAATGTAGTTTCTTGATCGGGGACATACTTACCGGCTCAAAATGTTCTGGTTGCATGGTGATGAAAAATACTGCTGATGTGTTACAGGTGCCTGAAGGGTCGAAGCTGCGGCTGCCACTGCACCCGCCCAGCCGCCCAGACGCCTGAAAATGCGAATCATCACAAGGAATTATGTTTATCAGGAAGGGTTGACGATAGGATGAAGTTCACATCCATCCCCGGAGAGGCAGCGTGAAATTGGTGTTGAGCAACGGATGGACAGTTGGGGCAACTTTAAGATATAGAGCTGCATGGAGATCTTTCGCTTGACATGCATGATTCTCAGCGCAAAGCCCAGAAGGTTCTTGCCAGAGGTGCAACAGCAGGGAAAATTCCCATTGCGGTCTAGACAAGATAAAAGCATGTTCTTCCTGCGCTCTACAAATTTTATCCGCTTTACCAACGTTGTTTTGCATGACTTGTGTGCATAACATGCATATGCATATGCCAGCAGACCAATGTCTGCTGGAGATTGCCATAGAAAGGTACCGGAGTCAAAATTGACTTGTAAGTGTAATGCATTTATCAAGGAAGAAACAAAAGTCCTCCTAAATGTCTTACAGTCTCATCCTGTACATGACATGTCAACGGCATCAACCTGCATAAATTGCTTCTTAAACATCCAGTCCACGCTGAAAAATGCAAACAAACATGTCAGGTATCTTGACATATCCAGCATGCATGCTGGCATACCTGCAGACACTCCAATCACTCGTCATTACAGTACCTACATTCTGGTCCCAACGCCTGGACATCTATCCTTCTGTTGGCTTGACTAAGCTCAAACCAAGGCCACAAGGCAGTCAGGAACCAGAAAAGCAACCAGGCTCTGCAATATTGGTCTAAGATTGCAGAGAATCAGCAGATCTCTGATAATATGGTGCCGGAGAATGATACTACTGCACTAGCATGATAAACTGCTGGCCGTATCACCACGCTTCCCTCCCCTTTGCAAGCCCCTGCTGGCCAAGGGCCTTGAGAACATTAGCTGTCTCGATTGCAGTCACAGCCGCCTCGAACCCCTTGTTGCCAGACTTCCCTCCCGCTCTATCCAATGCCTGCGGGAGCATTCACGACTCAATCCCCTGGTAGCCGAGCACATGTGCTTTATTTACTAGTCTGGCAACAAAATGATCTCCTTCCAAGAAAAGGGGATCCTTTCTACAGATCCACTGTGGGATGCTGGGGTTGCACAGGTAATCCCACACCTGAACTCTCGCAATCAACAGGGTGCTCAAAAAGATTAGGCATCCAGCATGTCCCGCCATTGTCTTATCTTTCTAGGTACAGCAGAATAATCCCTGCCTTGTTGCGGTCAGTTCCATGCAAGCCACGGAGCAACATCATCAGTGCTGCATGAGTAAAACGTTGATCGGGTAGGACGAATGAATTTCCGACAGCATTGAATGCTGCACTTGCCTGCTCCATAGTATCCGTGGTCATGACACAGAAAATTACGGGAACGCCGCTGTCGAGACCCGCATTCAGCACGCCGCCCGTAGCCCCGCTCACCACCGCGTCGAAATGCGCCGTAGCGCCCCTCACCTGTTGCGGGACAAGGGAAATAACCTCTTTAGGTTTCAGCTTCACGACCCACACTTTGAGTGCATGTACATCATGTGGTCGATCATGCTCTGGACCAGAGGCGTCTTGCATGTTGAAATCGTTGCATATAATCCGTGAGACAGCCCTTTCTCCTTACATTGCCGCTCGCACTGCTTTGTATGTGTTGCATTCGCTCTTGATTCGCCATAGAAAAACTGAGGGGATCTTCTGCAGGCCAGTCGCTGTAGCACAATTTGCTTTACATGGCAGACACCATGATACGCCATGCCTTAATGGCCGCGCTGCCTCCTGACAGATTTCTTGCAAAGAGCTGTCTTCACCTTCACTCCGCTATTCCAGGGAGGATGCTGGGATGGCACCACAGTAGGTACCATCTCTGTTGAACAGTTTTAAGGGGGACAATGTCAGTGGCAGAGGGATCGTACCACAGCCCCAACAGTGATGACGGCGTCGTACTGGCCGCTCTTGGCCATGGCCTTGGCAACCAGCGGCAGCTCGAAGCTGCCTGGAACCCAGGCCACCTGCGCGCATGCATGCAGACTCCGTCTCAGGCACTGACAACCTTGGATGGTTGGACAAAGTCTTGCGCTAGCAACAATGTTCGGGGGCCCAGAGAGCCTAAATTCACCAGACCACAACATTGCATGGAGGAAAAGACTTCCAAAAGTTTTGCGGGCACGCGGTTGACATGGCGGAACACATGCAAGCACCCTAAATATGGACATGGCGACTTCAGCAACTGAGTGATGTGTTGTTCCCCTGTGCCTAAGAGCAGAAGACACTATTCTAGTGCATGCCACAGTTGAGATCGTCTGGATTGGCCCTGTACTTTCCCGGCATAGGATGGGGCCTCACATCCACGGTCTCACGCTGCGTGCCGTGCCTCTCCAGGCCCTCAAGCACGCCCTCCAGCAGCGGCTTGGTGACGAGCTCATTAAAGCGCGCTGCCACGATGCCGAATTTGAGGCCCTGCGAGCTGAGGCTGCCAATGTATGTGCTGGGACTGCCCCCGCTGCTGGCTCTGCATGCTTGCCCCCTGCTGCGCTGCTGCGCGTGGCTCCCTCTCCTGGCCAGCAGCCTCTGTGCTGAGGCTCCTGTGTGCACAGGATCTCTCCATGACTTCAGTATCTGTGAAGGACACCACCAGGGCACTCCTGCTCTAGGATTGCACACCCGTGGATTGATCCGAAATGCAGTTGCAAAGGGGGCTTTTGAAAGGGAACATCCCCAGGTCTCTTCCAATGGGTAGATCTGTAACTGCAGTAAGGATCTACCTGAGCTTTGCGGGATCGACGCGGCCGATTGCGGCTTTGATCTACTTAGCATTGTGATTCTGCATCTGAACTCGTTTGATGGCGTTCGTAAAGCGAAATCAGAGCTGCAAGTGTGGCTACACGGCAACATGTTCTCGCTGGCGTCAACACTAGAACCAGATCGAGATGCGGGGTTCTACAAGGGGTTCCTCTGAGACTTAATTTTGCAAAGGTGCAAAAATGACGACTTGATGCTTTCTTCAGCTGAGTTAGACGGATGATAAAGTGCAGTGTTCTGTACTCCACGTGGCTGTGCCCTGTCTATGCCGGTGTACCTGGTCTTGGGGAGCGCTGTAGTGCTCCAGCCGAGCAGGACAGCCGCAGTCGGCAACAATTGTGAAGAGTATACCGCTTGGACATCTATAAATCTGAGCTGACCTGGTGGATTGAGTGACTAGCCAGTGTTGTGAGGAGTGAGACTGCTATTCCCGTAAGCAAGATGCAGGTTTCAGGGCGCGCGCTCGCGTCTGGGGGTTGCTCCTGCTCCACCATCCCGCACCAGTTTGGCAGGCAGGTGTTGGCTTTCCAAACGAAGGCACGGGTCCAATCCAAGCGGGTGTCTGCTCAGCGCACTGTGGCTGCCAGCACCCCAGTCGCCACCGTCGAGAAAAAGCTGAAGAAGACAGCTTCGAAGGTAGCAGACACAGCCAAGGATGTGGCAGATAAGGTCGTAGGAGTCAGCAAGCCGGACCTGAGCAAGGTGGTGCTCCTACAAGGTGAGAAAGTGCCCAGCTTCTTGCCAGGTCCCCATGCGATGGCTCTGCCAGCACGCGCTTTTTTCCCACATTTTCGTTACCAGAGCGCGCAAATTCATCACAACAGTTGTGAATGAATCTAAGATGCCAAGGGGAGCATTCTGCACCCGAAATGAGCCCTTTGAATGTTTTTATTTTTGATCCGATTGAGGCCTTGGGCGTCGGTGGTTGATTTAATTAGCCGCCTCTGACTTACGCAAAAACGCTTTAGTGGATAAAATTTGCCTAATAAACAGTGTGTGTAAATGTAAGGCATGAAGGGCGTCACCCAGGTAGTGGGCACTTGCTCGAAGTGCTAAATTGCTGCACTGCTTAATCCCTAACTGCGACCACATTTGATGCTGCAGCATTCGGATGGGACAGCTGCGACAAGGGCGGCTGGTACAAAATTGTGAAGGAGAAGATTCCCGACATCAAGGTGGGCATGCCACCTTCCTGCCCTACATCACAGGGTTGCCTGTTTCATCTGCTGGTGCTTTCAATATTGTCTCCCAAGAAGTTGACCAGAAGTGATGGGCGTTCACGCAGGCATCTGGAGTGACGCATGTGTGGCTGCCACCCCCGAGCCAGTCTGTGTCTCGCCAAGTGAGCCATCCAACCACACTGCAAAGACCCCTGCCAGACACTGCTCTTCCTTGCTTGCTTCCTTGATGCCTTGCTTACCTGCTGCCGCCTCGCTGACAGCAAGACGCCCTTCCCCAATCAACCTATCATGCTCTTGGAGCAGCTGGCATGCAGTGCTTGCATGGAAGATGACAAATGACGATGCAGGCAGATGTATGCGGTGCAATTACTGAGCACCGTGCCCACATTTGATTGGGCCCTGCTTGGACCTTGGCAAGTCAAGGGGTAGGATTTAACTGCGGCTTGTCTGCAGACGTACCTCGCCTTCTGGCAGGAAAAGCGTTTAGTAATAGTAATATTTATAACAACGCTGATTTGTGATGGTGTGCCAGGGCTACCTGCCTGGGCAGCTGTACAACCTGCAGAGCCTCTATGGCAGCGAAGAGGAGCTGAAGGAGCTTCTGGCGGCCCTGAAGGAGGCCGGTCTGGTCCCAGTGGCAGACATTGTCATCAACCATCGCTGCGCTGATGCTCAGGACGAGAACGGGGTCTGGAACAACTTCAGGTGGGCATTGATTTGTGTGAATGGACTTTGACCACCAGCTTGGCCTTTTCCAAAAGGGGCAATGCACGAGATGACATCCAGGGTATGGATGCAAAGACATGCCATTAGCTTGGTCTAAGGGGCACTCGATCACTTTGACTCTTAAGACGGGAGAAGTTGAGAGGGACAGCCTCCAGTTTGCCGGGGGGCTTTTCCCTGTCTTGGTCATGAGATCTTGTGGTCCCCACTCCAACATCTACCTTTCCAACGCTGTGCACGCATGCTCGGTGACAGCCTCCAAGGCGCGTGCAGACAAGAGGGGGTGGAATTTAACCAGCTGTTTAAAGGGGAGCCTCACACGTGAAGACTTGGTCTGTGCGCAGGGATGATGTCAGCCACTCTGGGGAGAAGATTGACTGGGGCCAATGGGCCATCACAGGCAACGACCCAGAGTTTGGCGGCACCGGCAATCCTGACACCGGCGATGACTACGGCCCGGCCCCCGGTATGCTCCTGAATGTATCACCCAGTGCGATGTTCTGTTAAACAGCAAATGGAACAGTGGCAATGAAGCTGATCGCTGATGTGCCTCAGCAGTCTTTGCTCTGCAAATGCCTGCATCGTCCTGGTGTACCGTGCCAGGTACTTATTTGAACTAGGGCAGGGCCCAGGGCCATATACAATCAGCATGCAAGTGCTTTTCCGTGGCAGCATAATGAGCAGCTGTGGCGCTCCTGAGCCAGGAGCAAACCTCCCCTTCTGAGGTACTCAGCCTGAATGTGCCAGGGACTGCTGTCGGATGCACACAGCAGTGTTTTAGGGTTGCTGTGATCAGCAAGACTGACTCATGCGATGTGCTGGGCTGTCGCCAGATCTGGACCACCTGAACGAGGACCTGCGCTCGCACCTGAAGGACTGGCTGAACCACCTGAAGGAGGACATCGGCTATGAGGGCTGGCGCTTTGACTTTGTCAAGGGCTATGGGCCGGAGTTCATCAAGGAATACGTCCTGGAGACTGTTGGCGAGGGAACTTTTAATGTTGGCGAGTACTGGGTCGACCTGAGGTGAGCGCAATAAGTGATCAGTGCACGGGGAAAATGCATTCTGTGTGTATTGTGTAGAAATCCACATGCCCCAAAGGGGGGCGGCAGCTAAGTGAGGCACATGGGCGTTTAGTAGCACGCAGCCTTGTTTCAGCGGTAATTGTGCCTAGTTAGACGGCATTGGACCAGCTGTGAAGACCCAGGAGAGACAAGAATGCTAATTGTCTGTTTGCGGCAGCACATTCCTGCGGCTTACCTTCTGCGTGAGGCCTGCGGGCGTTCAGTCTGTCTCATGTGTGGCAATCGGTGAAACAGCAGAGACTAGAAACAGAATATGCTAGATGCGGCAGGGGCATGTGCCAACACAGGCCCATTTTGCTTGTGCAAAGTGCTGCGATTCTGCTACGGCATGTGCCGACATGTGCCGGCGGCGTGCGCGCGCAGGTGGAACGGCGCTGAACTGGACTACAACCAGAACGACGCGCGGCAGACAATTGTCAACTGGATTGACGGCGCCGGCGGCGCGTCGGCCGCCTTTGATTTCCCGACCAAGGGAATCCTGCAGGAGGCTGTCAAGAACTGCCAGTACTGGCGCCTTCGCGATGAGAACAACAAACCACCCGGTGTCATCGGCTACTGGCCCGAGCAGTCCGTGACCTTCATCGACAACCACGACACCGGTGCGCCAGCAAACCCTGCTCTTGCTCACATACCCCCCCTGGAATTAGAGGGATGGTAGTGTAGAGGAGTGATCACGTGGCCCGGTTGAGCGGTGCTAGAGAGTGATAAGCATGCTGATCTGGCATCAAGGCTAGGCTTGTGGTCGCTGAAGCTGGTTGCATGGATTGAAAGTCCAGGCATAATGTGTTCTTCACTGGCTTGGTACTGCAGTGCTAGGTGTGGGTACAAGGTCACAGGGGGTAATTATCAGGCAGGACAGGCCAAAGCCCCTAGTCCCCATGAAGCTCGCCTGATGTGGGATAAAGAGGGACTGACTGGACACCTGGCATCAGTGCCTGCTAAGCTGGTCAGCAAAACGTTTTCCAGCCATTGAGCGATCACAAACGAGCTGTTTTGTCAAACAAGGTTGCTGATGTGGCGTCCATGTGCGGCCATGTGCAGGCAGCACGCAGCAGCACTGGCCCTTCCCTGACTCGCACGTGGACCTGGGCTATGCCTACCTGTTCACCCACCCGGGCAACCCCACCATATTCTGGGACCACTACTTTGACAACGGCTACAAGGTGCGCTCATCACAACTACGCCACAGCGCGGACCAGAATTGTATTCTACATTCTATCCCATCATGCGTGCGTGGCCCCGCCATGCAGCTCTTGACATCAACCAGAGTGGCTGCAGTCTATCAACCCGCTGAAGGTTCACTGCTGCAAAGCACAGGAGCGCTGAGCAGTCAAAGAATGAGGCACAGCGAGAAGCACTCTTGGGTCAATTATGATCCTTTGCTAGCAGCGTGTGTCCTCCGTGCGGCCTTGCAAGCTACTCGGACAGGACCCTGTTCAGACGAAGTGATTTTGCTGGCATCATGTTGCTGACATCACTGCTGTGCTGATGTCAGGGCGTAATCGACCAGCTGATCCAGCTGCGCAAGCGCGTCGGCATCACGGCAGGCTCCAACATCGAGATCCTGGCCGCCGACCATGACTTCTACGTTGCGCGCATCAATGACAAGTGGGCTACTAATTCTGCCAGTATCAGTCGTACTCAGATCTGCCCTCCACGGGCTCTCTTGCTGGATGCGTCACTAAGGGTTTTGGAACCACGGCAGATGCCTCCATGCATCGCCTCCTAAAGGCCTTTTCTTGGTGTCGTGTATGCACCGGCAGATGCATCTGCAGTGCTTCATTGCATTTGTTCCATCATAAAGGCCTGATTTTGCCTCGAAGGAATCCCTGTCAAGAGTTTGCAGATCAAGGAATCCTATCAGAACTCTAACCTGGAGTTGGACTGTCTGCAATCGAGAGGAGTCTGTTTTAGCTATAGCTTGGATGCATACTGATATGATCTGATGTGCGTGCTGCAGTGTCACCATCAAGATGGGCCCCCGCTACGACATGGGGGATCTGCTGCCCAAGGAGGAGGATGGCTGGAAGTTTGCTGTCAGCGGGACAGACTTTGGCATCTGGGAGAAGACCGCCTGAACAGGCGCAGAGTGTGTTTCAGGAGGGGTCAATCAAGTAGAGGGCGTTCCTGGCCTTGGCTGCTTCTGAAGTCAGTCTGAGGAGCTGCGGTGCACGTTGGGTAGAGGCTGCTTGGGTCTCTGTGGGAGTGGGAATATGTGCACGGATGTTTCACTGAGAGGCGAATATTTGCCAGAACACAGATCTGTGGTTCGGCACAGTGGGTTTGGTGTCTCTGCCTGGTATCTGCTGGGTAGTGATGCTGCTTGGGTGTCACAAGAGCTGCAGGCTGAACTTTCCCAGTGATCTGAGTCTTCAGGTCACCTCTGTTGTTTATAAAGAACTTGTCTGTCCTTTAGCATTGTAGTTTTGGAAGGTTTCCAACTGCATCTTGCAAATCAAATTCAGAAATGGGAGATGAACGGAACGGTTCCCCACTTAGATATTCTCAGCTCAAACTCCCGGAGTGAGGGAATTTGTGCTGTTTGTTTTGATCTCTTCCAGTGCGGACTTGTGCTTTGTCGGCATCAATGTAAAAACTGTCTAGTGATTTGCATGTAAAGCATCCAACACGATTGGCAAAAACCCTTCACACAGAAGCATTATCATCACAACCCTTACAACCCTTGGTATGATCTAGAGTCATTTGCCAGAAATCTAAGCACCGGTTGCATCAGCAGTAATTATCATACAAATCGCCCTCTTGTCATTATATAGTCCACAGGCAGCACACAACATCCTCAAATCTACACTTGCCACTGTAATATGATTCATATTATATGAATCATGGTATATTCAATTTCCAATTGGATTGCTCCTAGCTACTTGGTCATGAAGGTCCCTCTACAAGACTCCTGTCGCATTATTTTTGGTGTTTTGTGCTTCTAGATCACTCATCCTCTTTAAATGTCTTGTGCTTTGGCTTGGGCGCCAGGGCAGCCTCCAGGGGTTTGTATTCATAGTCAATGCCTGCCTCCAGCAGCCGCTTCTGCCTCTGCTTGTCCCTCCTCAAAGCCCGCTCCAGCCGAGCTTGCTGCAGGCCACACACAAAGAATGAGATTGCAGCAAAGCCCACAAAAGCGCTGTCAGCAGGATCACCATCTGAAAACATCCCTCGCAGACGTATGCCTGGTCACAATATCAAGGCAATCTGGACCCACCAATACTGACTTTCCACAAGCAGCTGAACAATGGTCTCATTCTCCCGTGTACCACAGGCTGTCAAATCCCGTTCCAAAACATTGCGGATGCGACATGCATGATCTAGCACAGCAGATCCACATTAATTCCTTTGCCTAAGCAAGGCCTGCCTTTGCGCATCCGTGCTATGCATGCTGTGACAGGGTGCCCCATCTACAGGTCATCTGGTTACTAGTGACCAGAGAAACACATGTTTATCTCGCATGCATGTACTGACCTGCTGCTCTGGAGTGCGCTCTGCATTGTGGCGTTCCATCTCCACCTTGCGCCAGGGGATCTTGTCAAACTTGCGGTTGGCGCCCTTCCAAAGGTCTGCATGCACATCCTGCACATGCCAAATTCTGCCGTGTCACCACCAATCAAAAACACCTGCCCATAAGGACGAGAGTGCCAGTTAATGCTGTGTATCAAGCCAGCTGCATGCCTGGACATGAACGGTATTTGGAGCGCAAGACGTCAAATTAGAAGGGCGCACAGAGCAGAGCTCTCCGCACCTTGGCTGGCATGACATGGACCGAGAGTTTCTGCTTGAACAGCATGTAGCCGTCCATGGCTGTCGCTGCAACTGCGGCAACCTCTGGGTACTGGAACTCCAGAAAGGCATAGTGCTTGGCCTTTCCAGTCTTCTTGTTGCGGGAAAGCCTGACCTTGGTCACACGGCCAAACTGTGTGAAGAAACCTGAACCCACCAGGCTTGAAGACGTCAGAATTTGCACTACACGAGGGCCCTGCCGAAAGCAAGAGAGTGGCAATGACAACGTAGCTGTTGGCAAAAAATTACCTTTCAGTTGATCTTCATAAAAACCGTGTGGTAGATGCCTGCGAGAAGAGCACGATAGGATCGTGAGTACCACAGCCCAGAGTTCATATACGGTGAGAAGATCAGGATCAGGCACATTTACAAGTTCCCAAGGATTTGCATCACGAAGTATCTCATCAAATAATACATTTATGAGGAGTAGGACAGCGCAAGCAACACGCACCCAATATAAAGTACGCGGCTGGGATCCTCTTCCCTGCCACTTGTGGATGGATCCGTGTCAGTTGCCATTTTCAAAGTTCCTCACTATCTCACTGCACTGCGTTAGCTTAATTTAAATAATTCGATGAGATCTGTTCAGGATTCTGTCTTAATATCTGTGACCTGTTTCAGCACACCAAGTTCCTCTTCCATGGAACGCCGTCTAGATCTGTCTGGATGCCAATGATGTGGTGCACAGTTCAAGCATTGACTGTCAGCACGGTGAATTTTGGGCACCATCGAATTATCACATGCGTTAAGATTGTCTTGTCATTGTCATACTTCTTACTGTATTGCGATTGCCGAGTTGCCCGCAGAATCGAAAAGTACTTGGAGTTTCACGAGTGCATTGCTGGTTGCAAGCAAACTGTCAGTTCACAGTGGCGGCAATGAATATTCTGCAGGTGTCTCATGGAGGACAAGGTGAGCCATGCCTCGAGATTGACAAGAACACTTTCTGCAAGGCAACCCCCCGGAAGTCAGCGCTAGCAAGCGACGAATTTGATAACACATGAGTAAAGAGAAAAAATTTGCGCTAAAATATATGAGCATGACGCTGAATTGGCGCCTATGATGTTGTCAAGGTCGTGCAGGCGTCCGTCATCTTGGGTGGTCTTCCTTCACCTAGTGTTGTTTCTGTCTCTGCAGGTATTTCTGGGTCAGTGGAGAGGCCCTCAGTCCGTTTTCCTGGGCAATTCCCAGCATTTCGAGGCACTCTGGGCTCATTGAGGCCGCAGGTCAAGCGGAGAGCCCCTGTTCAGAGTGTGGCCAGCGCGACTGAAGTTCAGCAGGCGCAGAATGGCAAACCGTCAGCATCGGAGGTCCCACGCAGCCCTTACAACACAGGAAGTTCGGATATGGCCACAGCCGGGCCTGGTACTTCCCTGGTGAACCATCCCTTGGAGTATGAGAAGACTGTGGTCTTTGTGCGGCATGGCATGACTACTTGGAATGAGCAGAAGCGCATCCAGGTGTGATTTCACATCACAGCTCCTTTTTGGGTCCTTTGCTATCAGGCCAGGAGAATTGCTTCAGCTTCATGGAAGTGTTCAATCATATGTGTCTCTCATTGCACGTACCATGCAAGGGACAAACCAAGACTATTTAAAATGTGTTTGCAGGGGGACTCTGATCTATCAATCCTCACCCCATTTGGAGAAAAGCAGGCAGAGCTCACGCGCAATGCACTGAGCAGAATGCCCTTTGACAGGTGAGTGAGGGTGCAACCTGACTTTGTTATGTCCCTTTGGTTTTGCAATGCGTCATTGACAGCCGCAGAGGAATCAATCTCTCTGTGCCCGTTATTTGGCGCGCCCATTGCTTGACGTCGTCGTAGGATCTTCTAGAAAGGAGCATGCTCCTCTACCGCTTTCCCTTTTCCTGCTCCGGTGCATCAACATGACAGTGGAAAAGAATTGAGGGTTCTTGTGCTTGCGCAGCTGTTTCACCAGCCCGATCAAGCGGGCAAGGAGATTTGCAGAGCTGACGTGGTCAGGGAGGGAACGGCCGCTCATACCCATGCACACTCTGAAGGAGGCCCATCTCGGCTGGCTGCAGGGGATGCGCCAAGGTACAAAGACACCTTATTTATTTCAAAGGAATTGCAGCTGCAGGGTGGGCTTTAAAGGACCAACTCTGCAGGGATGCACCCTCGCATAGACAAATTGCTACCTCTATGGAGCGTCAATGAGACGCTCCTCAGATCTTCTTGGCGCCATCTTCGGCCTCTTCAGGATCCCTTGCCCCGTGGTAATGAAAGGGAGAAGAGTGTTCTGGCAGCTTTCAACAGGCTGAAAGAAAGTATAACGAGGTGTCTTGAGTGCAGATGAGGCGCTGCAAACGCTGGAAGGGTCGCATTGGAGGAAGAGTCCTAGCGACTTTGGCATTGGCGGACGGTACCCGGTCAAGGAGGTCTTTGCGGCAGCTGCCGCCACCTGGCAGGGTGAGTCACCGATGACATCATTGGTAGCTGCATTACTTGGTCCTCCACGAGCTCTCATTGCCTCATGTGCTTGGTGTCCCAAGTGCTTGCCAGCGGCGAGAACTTTGGGCGCCATGCAGGCTTGCATGCCCAAAGATTAAATTGTTCTGTCCACACTTCTGCTGTGGAGCTCTTTTTGGACTCTCTGGTCAACATTGAAGTCCTTGTACTGCAACCATACGGTCCAGGTCCAAGCTGCTGCTTTGCCAGGTTCAGCATCATTGGGATGTCTTGAGGTGTGCCTGGTGTGATGCACTGCAGATATATTAGAGGCGCCCGGGCAGCAGCATTTGGTGATTACGCACAAGTCCATTCTGCGCGCGCTCATCTGTGTGTCGCTGGGCCTTCCAGCGTCCTCCTTCCGCGCGTTTGATGTCAACAACGGCGGAATTTGCACCTTCAGGTTCGCGCCCTTTTTGTGGGTTTCTCGGGGGAGTCAAAGCAAGGTAGAATGCAAGACATGCAAGGCAGTGCGAGCGCCAAGAAAAGATGAAGGGCTGCCTTGCTGTGCAAACTCAGTGCTTGACAAAAGAAGGACCTCCCGGCCCAGGAGCACTAGTGATGACATTGCATGCTTTGAGAAATGAATTACAAGGCCTGGTAGAGCGGTGCTATTGTTGTTGTGTACACTGACCTAGCACTTAACTCTGGGGTTGTCTGATTGTTGGGGAAGATCTAGAACGGATGCTTCTGTGTGAATGCGGAAGTACATGACACAAAATGGATACGCAAAAGCTGATAGCAAGTCATTGGACGGAACGAAGTGAATACTGTATTGGGATTCTTGGTCAGCCAGGGGGCAGTTTCATGTAGTTAGATAGGGGAGCCCCTCATGTTCCTGGAGGTCAGGTACTGAAATGAAGACCACTGCCATGTGGGGTTTGGGCCTCAGGTGTGTTCCATTTGCAGGGTGAACATGAAGGGAGAGGCCATGCTGGCAAACCTGAACCAGACAGCACACCTGCACCATGACGGTGTCTTCTACTGAGCTGCAGCGTAGGGGCGACAAAAAAGACTACCACATCGGCACTGCGGTTGCCCAGCCGGGCTCCACCGAAACAATTCAGCACTTATCACGAGTGGGAAGGTGGCTGTTGACACTGTTTGAGGTGCCTCACTGTACTGCTCATTGAGCACAGAATTGACTGATGCCAGGAAAGCCTATCAGGTTGTGGCATGAGTTGCCGCCAGCTGGCACTGTTGCTCTCCAGGTTGACACTGCTACGCAGATTTTCTGGAGAGTGCGCTCATATATGCTCTGAGGGTTGTGGCAGGCTGAGAGTGTATTGACACCGATCATTGATAGGACGCATACTTGAGCATTGATAGCATGTACTTGAGGGCCATGGCAGAACTAATATTAAGTGGATGGGGGTGAGGTTGTTTGCACTGCTTGGCTGGGTGCAGCTTATTGCTTGGCATGCGAGTCTGATTTTTTCCGCAAAAGGGCAGTGAGTGAAAGTGTCAGCCCAGTATTGCCATGAGTGATGCTTCCTGACATGTGTGCTGATACTGTATAAGGCTGTCACTGTGCGGCCCAGCTGGAGGCAGTCTTGTGCTACAGGTCTGCAGATTTTTGTATCAAAGAGCTGAGGATACGTGGTTACATACAGCAGGATGACAAGCGGATGTGACATACATAATGTGAGATTAATCCATTATTGATTGATGGTCGTGGAGCTCTTGAGGGATAATGCGACATTGCACTGGCTTTACTGCTGACCTCCTGATTGGAAGGGTTCCGTTGGTTTTGTTTTATGATTGACAAGCATTGCATGCAGGCTAGACTTTAGGCTGATGCGATGCGTACCACTGTGAAGCCGATATATAGGATTGTGCCGGGCATGACTGATGGACAATAGTGCATTCTGCAGCAGTACAGTATTGCTTGTTTGAATCACTGCCAGTGGGAGGGCATGCAAGCAAATGGAATGTCCATGTTCCAAGTTGGCGGATCACCGGCAAGCTTTGCACTCACTGAGGTTTGGCAAATCTGCTTCATAGCATATGCTGCACATTTGCTTGGATTTTTCTGTGAGTTGCCACACATGTGTGCACATTGGGCTCTGGCGGTTCACTGAGTGGGCTAGTGCTAGTATACTGGTGTAAACACTGTGCAAAGGCTGCTACATGCATGACCATGAGGGACATGATCATCATTGTCCCACGTGCACGCGAGACATGATGTCTCACGTGCAAGTGGGACAATCATAGCACAACCTTTTCTGCAACGCATTTGGTCATCCATGGAACCGAAGTCTGTCATTCAACTTGAAACATTTCGCATGGATGAAGTGAGAGAGCAGAGTGTCGAAAGATTATGCTGTCCAGCTGTGGCTTTGGCAGGCCACGAATAGAGAATCTCATCCGCTCAGGAGATTATGGTGATCTGGCAGGCGCTATCCGCACGGCGACTTTCCAATCTTTGCAAATTGCAATTGAGCATCGCTCCAAGAAAACGCCAAAAACAAACTGTTAAAGTTACTGTTGCCTCAAAACCATAAGGTAAGGCTTGCTGCACGGCATTTGCAGTCCTCCTAGCCGTCACATTTAGTACTTGGGTGTGTTGCTGTATTCGGGCAGGCCTTCGCACGCCCTTTCCTACTATCAGATCCTGCTAAATAGTGTTTTGTTATAAATCCAGACATTTTGGTGTCATTTGCATGTGCAATAAAGCTGAACACTGTGCAGCAAACATCTCGTTTACGAAATCGGCTGTGAAACTGGACTTTTGAAGCAATCCGACATCAGTTGTGTGATTATCAGAAAGTTTAAATTCTGTGCATTTCTGAAGCTCGGTCTGTCGTTGCATCTTTACGTGAAGCATGGCAAGAATCTTGCTGAAGCGCACATCATGTGCCCTGCAGATGGCTGCAATGACCAGCTCCCTTCAGAGCCTGAAGCCCGCAGCGACTGTCTGCCAGCACAAGGCAGCTGTTGCCCCAGCTGCTGCACCCATCCTCCTTCAGAAGACCGCCTTCAAGGTGTGCTTCAGATGAGCTCTTCATGCACCCATGCCCACAAAATAATGCACAGAAGCATTCAGCCTCACAGATCCAAATCGTGCAAGTAGAAACTGGCTTGCTTGGCGTTCAAGCATCAAGGCATCTGTCATGCACTATTCAGGTCGAAGACATCACTCTTATGCTCCTGGCACGCAGTATATTGATGATTTTTTCAATTATCTTCATCCTCACGAACTCTGCAATGCAGGGCGCTCAGCTGCAGGCGAGGCAGACGAGGAGGCAGCGCCTCAGCGCGGTGCGCACGAGTGCAGCAGCGACTGTGGAGGCGCCTGCTCGGCCCACAACCAAGGGCCCCACCAGCAGCGCTCCCAGCGACAAAGCCACTCAGAAGCCCACGGTGCGTGCCTCACTTGCGGACCACCGTGGCAAAGACTACCTTTCCCGGCCTTGATTGCAGGGAAAGGGATGGGTCAACCGCTGCGATGCCATTTACCATCTCTGTGCATCGCTTGGCCTCCTTGCATGTGATGACTGTAGTGGCCTCGCATGCCTGTCTATCAAGGATATAAGGTGAGGGACAGTGATGGCCATGTGGTTTTCTAGGCAGCAGAGCTGGCCCAGATATATTGGAAGCCAAGGCACCCCAATTGATGCTAGAGCCGGCTACTAAGAGCCCAATTTGAATATGCCCATCTTAGGGTGAGTCTCTTCTGGGCATATGATCATGTGGCAGAACATAATGCGAAAGCATTCAAAATCTTGATATCTCAAAATTCCTGCGGCAGGTGATCATCACGGGGGCGTCCTCGGGCTTGGGTCTGGCGGCCGCGCGCGCTTTGGGCCAGAGCGGCGACTGGCACGTAATCATGGCCTGCCGGGATTACTCCAAGGCGGCCTCGGCCGCGGCCGCTGCCGGGATCCCCAAGGCCAACCGCACCATCATGCACCTCGACCTCGCCGCCTTCGACTCCGTGCGCGCGTTCGTCGACGTGAGAGAATCTTTTTCTGTCAGCTTTTCTCCACAATCTGTGGGACTGCGCTGGGCTGAGTGGCAAAGAAAGACTGGGCTGCTCCACAGAGTATCTGGGATGCTGGCAGTGTGTGTATCCAAGACATGGATATGATGGGCATCCACAAGGTCCTTTGCTCTTGTACAGTAGCACTGCTGCAGCAGCTTGTTTGCCTGTTTGTCGGGTTGGAACAGGCCTGTGTCTGGTGTGCGTGTCTACTTGCAGCCAGTGCCTGCCTTGAAAGGCCATACCAAAGCAACAAACGGCTGTAACAGGCAAGAGGATGTGCCTGTTGGTTGCAGCCATCTGAGCTGCTGTCTGCGTTTCTCTTTCTCACCCTCTCATTGCAATTGTTCGCCTCCAAACTTGTCCTGACTTGGCCGACCACTCGTACATAGCTGACGGAATGCTGACTATTGGTGCGCAGAACTTCCGCGCGAGCGGCAGGCGGCTGGACGTGCTGGTCTGCAATGCAGCGGTGTACCTCCCGACGGCCAAGGAGCCCACATTCACAGCCGACGGTTTTGAGCTGAGCGTGGCGACTAACCACTTGGGCCACTTCCTGCTGACTAACCTGCTGCTGGAGGACATCCAGTCAGCCCCCGTTGACAGCCTCAAGCGCGTCATCATCGTCGGCTCAATCACCGGTAACTCATGCCCACTCATATTTTTAAGCAAAGATTTGCATGATCAGAAGACTGCCTCCAGCAGCTTGCTGCGTATTATTGTTGGCTGGAGGGGTTTTGGAAGGAAGAACTGCTGCTTTTGGACTGTGACCCGCGAAGGCAAGACAATTACTATGGGGTTGCATCCTGAACAGGGACCTCTCTTTTATATCTGCCCTTGTCCTGAATGGCCCTTTGCAGCGCGAGGAGCCAGGAAATTACACATTTGTCTTTTCCCCTCATATCTCGTCCATCAGCACAGTTACACGTGCGTGCTCTGTGCAGTCAACACCAATTGTTAAGAGGGCAACATAGCTTCAGAATTTTCTCAGGGTTTCCTGGGTCTATGGGTTTTTATTGGGGAGTGAGGGCATCTAAACATACAGAGTGCGCATGCACACAGGTAACACCAACACTCTGGCGGGCAACGTGCCCCCCAAGGCGGATCTGGGCGATCTGCGCGGATTGGCGTCCGGTGTGGACGGCCGCATCGCGCCCATGATCAACGGCGGAGACTTTGACGGTGCCAAGGCCTACAAAGACTCCAAGGTGGGCCTTAAACTCAGCCCTTGGGGCCTCGAAATTTGACAATTTTTATGGGGTTCTGTGGAGTTTTTATCATGGGCGCATAGGTGAAATGAAAGACTTCATGGGTAATGTGGGGGAAATTGTTGTCTGTGAGCTTGTCTGGAACCCAGAGATCTGGCAAGGTTCTGTGGTAATCTGTGTGTGGACAGGGGACAAATCTTCTCACAGCAAGAAAATGGCATCCGCACTGAGAACCTGCACGGGGATGACATGCGCAGGCTTTGCCGGGTCTGCAATCCAATTATTGCCAAAGCATTGGAGGGCAATCCTTTAAGCATTATGTGCAGAGCTGGTAACATGCTGAAATCTGTCTCTGCTGCTTCTGCGCAGGTGTGCAACATGCTGACGGTGCGCGAGCTGCACCGGAGGCTGCACGACAGCACGGGCGTCACTTTCTCCTCGCTCTACCCTGGTTGCATCGCGGAGACCGGGCTGTTCCGTAACCACATTCCCCTGTTCCGTACGTTGTTCCCCCCCTTCCAGAAGTACATCACCAAGGGCTATGTGTCCGAGGACGAGGCCGGCAAGCGCCTGGCGCAGGTTAGTCAACGCTCTTAGTCATCCTTTTGGCAGCCAGGATTAGTGATGTTGGCTCTGTGCAGCTGTCCCTAATGACTTTGAAGCACCAGATGTCAAGGAGATGTGAAGCTGGCTCTCTGCTGCTGCCCATAACAATTCTGCCAGACTGAGGCATTGACTAAAAGAAGCTACTCAATGATTTTGCACTCACTCTCAAGTCCAGACCCATGACATGCATCTGGTCCGTCCTTCCAGTCTGGCAATGAATATGCGCAGTCCTCCAAAACCCCGCCTATCATGTCACTGCAAACAGGGCTCTACCTTGAATTTGCTCAGATTGGGAATTGATGATCTTTCTGTTGTGTTGTGCAGGTGGTGTACGACCCCAAGCTGAGCAAGAGCGGAACTTACTGGTCATGGAGCAACGACAGCGAGTCGTTTGAGAACCAGGTCTCGGAGGAGGTGTCCGACGGCGCCAAGGGCCAGAAGCTGTGGGAAATCAGCGAGAAGCTGGTCGGCCTGGCCTGATGACTCAGCTCTCCTTCAGCTTACTGATAATCTCCCTTTTCTCCAGTCCTAAACTGGTGATGGCACGGGCCAAAGCTGGGCCTCCAGAAAGCCCATTGTATTGGCATCAGTATCGATGTTGGGGGTGGGAATTGAAATGACAAGTTAACTGACAATTTGACTGACGGTACAAGTTGACAAGCTGTTAAGGCAGCGTGAGATGTGGGGAAATATGGTGGGAAGATTGTGAGATAGGAATTTGGCTGGGGAGTGCAGCATTGCAATTCCTTGCATGCATGTGCTCCATTGCATGGAAATGGCAGTGCGCAGGATTCAGGGGTCGCTCTGTTTGGACACATGCATTGAAGCGGACTATGGAAAAGAATTCACAGGAAAATTGAGGTGCTGAATTGCTAGACATGGCAATGGCGAGACCTCATATTGTGCTGCAGAAGCTTCTGGACATGCCAAGTGCCTGAAGCTATGCTGCAAAGTGTTTTATGGAGTTTCAGGACTCATGGTGAGAAGAGAAGTTTGCTCATCCCTGGCTTGCTCTTGCTGGCAAGCAATGAGACAATGGTATCTGTAGTGAAGAACTGAAAATGTCAGGCCATATTAGCTGAAGGGATGTCATTCGATGGAGCTGTACCTTTTTTCTTCTTCTTTTGAGTGCGCATCAGCATAGAACGGATCATGACATCACCAGCAAGATACTTCTGATAATGACAAGCGTGTCTGGTTCTTAAGTTTGATGCACAACGTTTTTGGCTGCCAGTTATTTTTTGCAAGTTCGTTGGTATGACTTAGTCCCTGTTTGTGCATCCAATCAAGGTGTTGTTGCAAGGCTTGTGTAAAGAATCAAACCTGTAAAAGTAGTCCCTCCTGCATTTGAATCGGCAACAAGCACAAGTGCACAAACCTTCTTGAATTTGCAGTTCAGCATGCAAGACTATACCTCCTCGTCATAATGTGCTTAATGCCTATGCCTGTCCGAATTGCCTAGCGTAGCGGATAGTGCATTGCAACTGCAGGTATGCAACTTGGAACCACATGATGGCCTGCATTGTCTGCAAGCCTTTCCTCTGCACCAGCTGGTGTATCATAACATCTTCCATTACACGCGCAAGAATGGTTTTTCTTAAAAAATACACTCGAGGACTTTTAAGTGTCCACAGTCCTACCAAGTGCCACAGCACATGTACAACAGATTGACAGTCTGCATTTGGCTAGTCAGATCACGGCATACAAGAAATGCTCCACTTATCTTCATGCAGCAGGACACCACGGTCTCAAAACATAGTCCGAATGTCACGCAAGCAGAGCACATGCTCAGCAAATATCTTCATCATCTAAAGCTGCCTCCTGTTCCTTACTGCCGTGCCAACGACAAACAGAACGGAGAATCTTGACAACATCTCACAAAAACCTTGCCATGCAAGCTTGATTTATCCTTCCTGCATGCCTCAATCTCTTGCAATAAAGACATGATTATGTTGCTCTGCATACCGCTTCACACCCTTTCCTGTCTGGCCAATGGCCACCGATTTCCCTCCCATGCCCATCTTGGCAACTCCTTCACAGCATCACATCACGACCCACAAATGCTTGCATGGATTTTTTGAGGTCTACCCAGAGCACTGGGTACATCCGGGGGTGGGCGGTGTATTATCCGCATCATCAACCCCTGGGGGGGTACGTGGGCACGGTGTGGGGTGGCGGGGAGTTGGAGTATGCAGACTGCTGGGGGACTGAGATCTTGGTGCCCTCCTCATCAATGAAGCCCAGCACGATGATGAGCAGCACGTTGAAGATCGACAGCAGGACGTAGCCTGCATGCGCACAAGAAGAGATCAGCTCAGTAGCTCGAGAAATCACACGTTCAAATTCACACGATCTAGTTCAGATTGTACACATGCAAATGCACATTGAACAGATGGAGCTTAATGTATTACAATTACGAGTCTTATAGCACTGCACGATATGTCTGTGAGGTAGCTGAAAGGGAAAGATTCTACAAAAGCTTATAGGGGAGAATTTTTCACGTCTCATCAGAGAGTGCGCACCAGAAATGAGCACGTTGCAGCGGCTCTCGAAGAGGCCGTAGTACGGGTCCAGGCCCTTGGTCTGCAGCCAGCTGTCAGCCTGCAGCACCACACACCCCTTAAATTCCAAGATCCTAAAGGAAAAAGATTGTTCATCGATGCTGTCACGCCGTGCAATACATCTCCCCATACAATCATCACCCGCCCAACTCTGAAAACAACTTGCACATCATATACGTATCATCATCAGCACATGCAGCTGTTGGATCCCTGGTGAGAAGGCAGGAGCTGGACTGCAAGATTCAGAGATTCCCTCGCAGCAACATGCATGTGAATTGATCAGATCAGCAAAAGACAAAGCTGTTTGAACTGAAATTCTAGGCAGCCCACCTGGATCATGGTCAGCGCAGTGTTGGCGGCGAGCAGTGCCATCACTGCAGGCTTCCATGCGCGCATGCCCATGATCTGCACCATCCAAGAAACAGCCTTCGGTGGTTTGTCATCAATCATTACATCAACCTGCCTGCATTCTAACGGAATACAGACGAATGAAAAGTTTGTGACATGAGGATGGGCAGTGACAGACTGCCCACAAGACCATCGAGCCTCAGGTGGCTCCCAAAAGGTCTCTAAAATGCAATGAAAGTATTCGACATGGCCGCAGCACACATAACAACAGGCACCGGCACACTATCAATCTCAAGCTTGATCAGCTCACAGCAGGATGCTGTACATCCTGCATGCATGTTTTCAATTGACATGCGATGCAGTTCCCACTGGACGGAGGAGTGTCTGGCTAACGGACAGATGGCAGCTAGATGGGAGCTGAGCGGTAGCTACATTGGCATGTAAGCAGGCGAGCAAGATTGCTCACCCCGACCGGGATGGTGCCGAGCAGGATGAAGAACTCAAACCAGATGGTCCACCAGGACAGTCCAAAGTAGTAGCGGCATGCCTCCAAGCACACCGAGTTCAGGGCCCCTGCAAAAACCATAGCTCCCTGCTCTCAGACCAAAAGTATACATGCTCAGGACTGCTCTGAATTTCCGAGGAGAAGTATTGTCAAATTCATGGCAGAGCCTACGAGGTGACTGATTAGCTGCTGCACAGGATATGTAGATGGCAGACAAATGGGTGGAACCTGGAAGATAGTTCTTACCGTTTCCAGCCAGTGCCAGAATCCAGCTTAGTACTGTTGCTGCAAAAACAATTGCGAAGGCTATGCTGAGAAGTTTTCCCATGGTGGAGGCTTGTCCTTGTCCGTATGTCCTTCCTGCCTGGCAAGCATCTAAACCTTAGCGACAAATCCCCTCCAAAACCCGGGGCATGGAGCCTCATGAAGAACATTGTACGCATACATACTATGGAAGCGGGCTGGCTTCATACCAATCGGTGCTACTTTACCACATAGGAACACCCAGTTAAGCCTGAGCTAGAAGGGAGAGTACTGTGAGAACAGACATTATGACTAGGCGCGCACCTTGAGCACTATTTAGTTTGCAGAAACCTGGATTTACAATGAATGCTTCCTGTAGATATAACAAACCGAGGTTGTCTAGTAAGAACACTGGTGGGGGACCGATTGGACGTGGGACCGGCTGTGCGCACTCGCAATCTCGCTCGTCGGACGCAACAGGATGCGATCTTGAAATTCACAGAATTAAGATAGAATCAGCGTGCGCAACAAGGCCCGGAATAAGTTGGGTTTGATCTTACTAATGACGTTATGCATCGGCTGTCGTCACTTTCCCCGTCATCCAACGTGCCGCAGATTCTAAGTCAGAGTCAGATCAGTCAACCCGATGGAAGTCTTCGCGTGTGCCTTTCGTTGTTTCTTTGCTGTGATTAAGAACTGCGCTTGTGCCAACAGTGTGAACGGCGAAAGAGCTCGAAGCACAGATCTTGATGCGTTCGTATTATCGAGAAAGCTGTCCAGCCTTGCCAAAGAGATTCTTACACCAAGCTTATATCATCCTCATACGAGTAACAAATGTTATCAACGCATAATTAGCTCAGCTCGTGTGAGGCGCCCTAGAGATGCCTCTCGTCGCGGTCCACAGTCACAACGTTTCACAAAAGCCCAAGAAATTATAAAAACTGGCATCCTGCCCACCAACTGGACTCGCTTCAACAACATATCATACAACATGATGTGATGGAACATCACTTGGAAAACCCCCCTGAGGTACTCTACAATTGTTGCCAGCAATGACAACACATACAGATCAGAACAGACAAAACATATCACATGGGCACCGTGCCTAACACAGTGGCACGGTGCCTGTGCCACTGCCACTGGCACAGGCACCGGCACAGGCCGGTGCCGGTGCCGGCCTCTGCACACACAGAGGCCGGCAGAGCTCTGTGTGTGCCAGAGCTCTGCCGGCACACACAGAGCCGGCACCGTGTTCTGTGTGCCGGCTCTGTGATGCTGTGCCAGGGAGAACACAGGATCAGAAATCCTCGTCTGTTGTGAAGACATATGCCTGGCGCTCGCTGACAGACTGCGCACTGCCCATCACTCCAGCCCTCTGGTACTCGCCAACTCTCCTCTCAAAGAAATTAGTCTTGCCCTGCGCAGCCAAACGATCCACATCAGCTCTCACTTCGTCAGTAAGAGAACAGAGAACGCAAAAAATGTCGGCATCACGAGCGCAGCGTGTTATTGCAATTTCCAATCCAAGAACTGCATGATGAGGCCTACAACTTATAAAACATATAACATATATGCCTGCCGCATGCGCACTCTCTCAGCTGTGCCGAAAAAGATTGCACATTATCACAGCGCTCCACTTCGCAGAATCTATTGCTTCACAAAGTACACCGGTAAAGATTCTTTCCAATTGTTTCAGGAACAGTTCTACCCATCCTCCCCATTCAAGAAGCAGTTCCACTGACGCAAGCTCACCTGCAGCGAGATCATCTCCATCCAGTCAAAGGGGTTGGCGGTGTGGTACAGCTTGTCACAGCCAAGCGCCACGAGCAGCCGGTCAGCCACGTAGTTTATGTACTGCCCCATCAGCTGCGCGTTCATTCCCACCAGAGCGCAGCTCAGCGCCTCGCAGCAGAACTCGTGCTCCAACTCAACCGCCTCGCACACTATCCTGTGCACCACCGCCTGCCGCAAACGCACGAGGACATTTTCAGTCACAGCTGACACCAACTTCCCTCCCCATGACACTCATATCAAATGTCTGTAACCCACTGCTTCACCTAGAGGTCATCTGGTTGCTGATGGCCAGAGGATTGAATAGATGTCTTGCCATGACAGTGCATTCCCATTGCTTATGATTAGCCTGTCTTCCAGCTTATAGGATCTCGTTGCATGAAGCGGACCTGAGCTCATGCAATGAGACTCCAGTCCCTCCCTATTGCATAAGCTAGCGTCCTCTCAATGGATCGGGTGAGATCACAGAAACATCACGCTTCTTTCTCATGAAACCTCCACTTATGCATAACACCCGGACGGCTGTGCTTTCTGCTCTTCTGCAGACCGTTCTTTTGCACATCCAGCGCCCGCAACCAGATTCAGCGGTACCTACTGCTGATTACCGTGCTGATGTACTACATTTTACTGAGCGGAACAATAGCCTCCTGGGTCCGCAACATCACTATTTTAAACTATACTTGACGCGTCGCCTTTCTTTGATAGATTGGCCCTGCATTGCACGTTTGTCCCTGGCTTGGGATCTGACATCCGTGTGCGCGGCGTTTGAGGACTGTGAGCTGAAATTGAGTTGTCACGCTATGGTGCAGGTTATAATTCTCTTGTCTCTTGTCTTTCAGAAGTCAAAGTGACTGAATGCCCCATAAACCGAGCCAGGACTGTCTTCAAGTATCCCTGCCTTGAATGTCGTCTTTAGATTGCCCCACCTAGAGGTTATCTGGTCACCAAAGGCCAGAGAATTACATGCTACACTGAAAATTAGGGACCCTGAGGGAGGCCAGACCTGGTCCAGCGGGTGCTGCAGGAGGCTGTAAAGGAGGCATGCAAAGTCGGTGTGCAGGCCTTCGTCGCGCGACACCAGCTCGTTGGAGAATGTCAGCCCCGGCATCAACAGCCGCTTCTTCAGCCAGAATATCGCGCAGAAGGAGCCGCTAAAGTGGATGCCTGCAGACAACCACTCTGCCTTATTAACCAAGTTACTAGAAGATAACAGTTCGGCCTCCTCTCCTTAGGCAGCCGGAGATCACTGCAGGGCGCTTGAGAAGAAGTGCACTGAAATCCGGATGACTCAATCTGGTGAGCATATTGTATCTTACTGGGTACAAGAGGGCTCTCCTGGGCCCTCTTTGGGCAGCAAGTGGCAAGTGCTTTGCTTTAAAAGAGTGGCATGCACTTCAGCATGTACCAATGCGAGTGGCTAAATACAGTACACTTCGCATGTGAACAATTGCATGCAGTTCATGGGAAATGTTTTCATGCAGCTCAGAATGTTTTGGAGATTGAGGGCAAATAAGTGGCTGGAGCGCATACCCTCCACGCAGGCGAAACCAACCAGGCGCTCGGCGAAGCTGCTGCCGCTGCCAATCCAGCGCTGCGCCCACTCAGCCTTCTTGGCCACACACGGCACCGTCTGTATCGCCTGCGCAAACGTGCACCCAACCACCCTTTAGCGCCTCACCAACAAGGGGTCTAATTGCAAGGTACAGGGGTTTTCTGTAAAGGGGCACAACTTCGTGAAGGCTGGGTGCCCTGTGGAGGTCCTCAGTGGGGATGCTGCTAGCATGTTGTTCATTCAGTGCAGCCCATGGTGGCTTCCAGTATTGGACAAGTCTCTGCCACTGGCATCACAGCGGCAGAGACTTGTCCCACACCAGAGGGCACAGCTGACACGCGTATGATTGATCACTGTGCGGACACACGGGTGTGACATAGATAACAGAGCAAGCCATTGATGATATCTTCGATTTCTTTGACCGCAGCCGACTGCCTGTAAGATCAATGAGCGTCAGGGGGTTCCCGATGGGTATGATGAGTCAGTAAGGAACAGAGCAGGCGGATCCAATAGGTATTGAGGGCTGGGTGCTGCGCACCCTGAGCATCTTGTCCTTCTGCTCCACGTCGCGTATGTAGTGCTCGAGCAGCAGGCTGTACATCTCGCTGTGCACGTTCTCTATGGCTATCTGAAACCCGTAGAACGCCCGCGCCTCTGGTATTTGCACCTCTGCACCCCCACCATCACATCACAACTGTGCATGCTGCTTAATGCATGCATAATGCTCATTACATGCACGATCCTCACTAGAAGATGCACTGCTTCTTCATGTATCACCACGAATGTGCAGTGGAGAGCAAATCATCACATGAAGTCGGTTGCCCTCCCCCAAGCTGCTCGTTGCTTGCATGCTATAATAACAGACTGCACGTTTTGTGTAGCACAGGGATTGAACAAAAGAGGTTGAGAGCAGGGAGCACCTGACATGAAGCGGACAGCCAGATTCTCCATGACAATCCCATCCGAGGCAGCAAAGAATGCCAGCACATGCATGATGAAATGCCTTTCATCATCTGCGCAGCACAGCACTGATCAGAAGAGATGTTTCCCCCTTTATTTGATGCCTTTTGTGCCCTGTGTTTGCTGGCCTGACTTATGCAGTTGATGAGCTACAAGAACATGCTACATAAAATAGACAATACAATGTCACTGGAGCTGCACCTGATAGCTTCTCCCAGTCCCTAATGTCCTGGGACAAGTCAACTTCCTCAACCGTCCAAAAGCTTGCTACAGCCTTTTTGTACATTTCGAAGATGTCTCGGTACCTGCATTGCAGGTAATTTTACAGGTCAACATACAGCTACTGCTCACACACAGCTTCCAGCACACAAGAAAATTTGGCAGAACTACTTGTGCACAATTGAATATATTAGTTGTGCAGTGAGTACACCATATTTTAGTGCTAAAGTGCGTTGGAGCTGTGTGCATAGACTCGCCTGACTGGGTACATCACAAATCGCTCCTCGTTCGGAGACAGCAAAGGCTCATCAGCGTCTGCATCCCTGGACACGCCTGAGGATAAAGCAACCTGCTCTTCTCTTTGTCCATTACACTGCTCGACAGCCTCCTTTCCACCGCCTTGTCTACTAGAATCTAGCTCTGCCACGTCTGTCTGGGCCGCAACACTCCTCTTCAAGGATGACGAGGGTAGTGACGTCCCATTCATGTGAGCTTTGTGATGTAGTACGTTTGAAGAAGGAGCTGAACAAGCATAATCTGCGACGCCAGAGTGCTGATCACGATCCAGGTAACTAGGTGTGCAGCAGTCGACAGTCATCACAGCAATTGGGACAACTATTCCAGCCAAGCAAGCATCATTTACATCTTTCTAATAATTACAAAGTCTAAAGAAATATATTGTAATGATATATAGCGTCATGCTTTGAGACGAAGCAGGGATGAGTTGGAAAGGGAAGCTAAGGTACGGGATATAAATTAATGATGTGCCTAGGTTTAATGAAGTGAACATATTTGAACTCGCATTCGAACACTGGTGACGATCTCACAAGGCCTATAATAGAAACAACTGCTTGAGAAGAAACTTCTGAAAAAGAACAAGCTGATGGCAAGCCAGGCGTAGGTGCAACAAGAGGAACACACGAATCAACAAGTTCGGAACCCATGCAGAATACATCACGTGTTAAGGCCTCTCGCTCATCATCATCAGGTGAAGTGTTGTTCGAATGATCCACTGAAATTTTCCTCAAGTGTTAAGTTCTTTCCACTGCTGCTTGTCTTGCTGTTTCCCGGAGGTTTGGTGCACTTCTAACGTTTGGCCTACTCATTTCTGCAGTACTGATGATCTAAATTGAGATCGTTGCGTTGATGGGGATCATGCCTTTTAACCAATTGATGCATTAAACGTCTGATTGTGGCCTAACAGATCCGTCCCTCCTACACCTGCCTGAAGATGTCCTTCAGAAGGTGGCCAGTCACCTGACAGCCAAGCAGTGGGCAAGCCTTGAAGTAGCCACATGCCGCAGGCTCACCTGCGTAGAGTTGCAGCACATGGAGGTCGTACTTTGGAAAAGGCCAGCGTCAGACAATAACACACGTGACATACTTCAGAGTTCACTGCAATGGGCTCGGCAGAGATGGGCAAGATGTTCACATCTGCTCGTGGAATTGCGGCTGCCTATCCATGAGACTGACGCTGCGGCCTTGGCAGATCTATTTGAAGGGTACTCTCCAAAGAGCATCAAAAGGCTCGAGCTGATCACTGGGTACCGTCAACGTACGGCTGCAGGACTTATCTTTGAGGCCTTGTTGGCCACCTTGCGGTGTGATGCCCCACTAGAAATGCTGCACTTGGGCTGCAAGGTGCAGACACTACCAAGGCTTGTCAATATGAGGCATTTGCATTTGCATGATGTGAGCAAGGTGGTGAATCTGGCAGACCTTTTGGCACCACTATCTTTCTTGGAAATATTAGAGCTGGGTGGTGCGGATGATGGCTTTGATGTCAAGTTGGGTCACTTGCAGAAATTGCAACATGTCGTGCTAGATTATGTCACGATCACAGCTCTAGAATTGCCGCCCAGTTGCACGTTGTCTATTTTTGCATTATCATATCATGTGGGTGACATGTATTGGTGCTGCCCTGACACAAGGCAGGTAATCTTCCTTTGTGTTGAAATCTCCCATACGGAAGATTGGCCAGATCTAGGGGGAAAATTGGAGTTTTTGTATCACTTTGAGAGGGCTGAGGCGTTGGATATTGATTGTGAGGTTGACCCAAGTCTTGAAGATCCATCTAGTAATGTTAGCATGCCGTATCTTCATTGGAGAGCAATTTGTCCATTGAGGTACCTCACGTGCTTACGGCTGCGCTGTGAACTAGGAGACATGGAAGAGCTTGAATTTATTATTCCTGAATCCATGGCGCTCAAGAGTCTTATAATTGTGGCAAGGGTGGTGAACCTGTCTCTGGAATCACCAAGCAGACTGTGCGCAACTCTTGAGGAGCTGATTTTCGCGTGTGACAAAGAATGGATCACCCATGCGGATTTAAACAGGGCATGCAATGCAGAGGTTTCAGGCTGGAACTCTGAAATGTACGAGGGTTCGTTTCCCGAGGTGTGTGGGGATTTCTTGAGATTGTCAGAATGCTACAGACTACAGGGTGATGTGCTTCAGCGGGTCAGCAATGAGGGCACAGATGACAAGCATGGGTTTGTGTATTTGCTGAAGCAAGGCCTGCAGCCCAGGAGGTATGAGCAGCTGACTAGAAGATCCTTTGGGTGCTTGTGTGGCATCTGCTGGTGCTGCCGTTACCACAATGGTGACAAGAGAATTTTGCGCTATGGCTGAAGCTCTCGATGAGAAGTGTCGCTGTGGTCAGCTCATTGACCATAATATCAGCGAAATCTGTTTAGAATGATGGAGGTCCTGGAACGAGAGCATGGTGAAGTCAGATTTGGCCGGGAAACTTGACTGACTCTCCTCAAAATTGAATGAAGCTTCTTCTAAGAAGTGCTGCGGAGTGAAATGATGATGTAATTTCAAAAGTGACAGCAGATAGCATGCTGCATAGCAATTACTGCGTCGCTAGGTCTTGTTTTGCATGCATGCGCAGCTTGCATCTTTGTTGAGGCCTTGGCGTCATGATCATGTATTCTTTGGTGGGCCCCACGTGGCACTCTCCTGGATAAAAACCTATGTCCATTGCTTTCTGGTTGTTCTGGGCAAGTAGCATTCTTGCCAGCAATCCTGGCTCGTGCCGGCCATGGCATGGAGCGCATGCAGAGCCTCTGCTAGCTCAAGTTGCGCTGGACACCGCCGGTGACTATACATTCTGGCATGCCGGACTGGCAGTGCTCTAGAGATCTTCAGAGAATCACTCTCTGAGGACTCTCTGAGGCGTTCACCAAAATCTAAGCAAGGGTTAGCAGCGCAGACGCTATGAGGAGCTTGACAGAGGAGCATTCTGGTGCCTCTGTGGCATGTGCTGGTATTGCAAAAGCTATTGACAACGACATGTGCAGCATTTCTCGTCGGTAGATGTCTCGAGTTGACCAGGGTTGTTGATCGGTCACGACAGCTTGCAAATGCCTTTATGGCCTCTATATAGTACTCGACTGGTGACTACTGCATTTTTCTGAAGTGATCTTCTATCTTTACTGACGACTATCTTCACTTTTTTTCTTCCTGTTTAATCAAGAGCACTTGCAGCTTGCATATGCTGCATGTCGTAGTGCGCACGCTGCGAATGGTGCACCGCTAGGTTACACTATGGCTGACACTCTAGCAACTTGCTGAACAAAGCAGCAATGGATCCTGGCTTTTTATTGAATACAAGGGGTGTGCCAAGGCATGATACCAAGGCCTCTATAAAGATGTGCTCATGCACATGCATTTGCTCGTGTCCTCGCTGGCATGGTTTGCCATCACAGCCTGTGCAGCACATGTGACAATAGAAAATGCTTCTGCACTGGATCCATGCAGCTCAAAGGCTCAACACAGCTGCAAGCACAGCCTTGCATGATCTGGTGAACTGCATGCAGTCTCAACTGGCCTCAAATCCCCTCTCGTTACAACACAAGGCTGGACTCCCGACGCATTCAATTCATGGCACAACCTGAAGGCTCAAAAGGGGCAGCTTACCTCAACAGAAGCCTGCAGCTTTCTTGCGCATGCAAGAAGAGCGCTCAAAAAAACGCTCCACCCCTCAGAGCTCATTTGTAATGTATTTGCGCATCCTCCTTCTGGATTTGCACATCCGGACAAAGTTGCATGACTGCAACCAGCTGCATGTCTTTACTGCAGCTGCAATCTCCCCCCTACCCTTGCTTGCTGTATTTACTGGCCAGCAGTCACTCTGTCCCATTGTTTAGCCGCCTCCGCTGTCGTGCAATCTCTGTGTTACTGCTCTACATCCGTTCCTGGTTCCTCGGAAGAGATAAGTTTAGCATCGGCTGCTGCTGCAACGGCGCTGCTGGCACCCGTGCTGCGCGTTGCCTCCCTGACCATGGAAAGATATGCCTCGCTGTCATCGCTGGCCCAATCAGCGCCTTCGTCTGCACACAGAGAATTCTTTTTCAGTAGGTGGTACATATTCTGGATAGGGAATGAGAGGTGGGAGAATGCATGGCATGAGCCATGGCTGCATGTAACCTTTCAATCTCAGCCATGTTCAGTCGTCTGGACGACTGGATTTGGAATTATTACATCCAGAATGCAAATCCTGATGTCTTCCAGCTCTGCTGAACTCTGAAACTTAGCAGCACATTCGAGCGGAGGAGCTTGCCTCTGCTGTGTGAAGAGAAGGTATCAGTGTCATCCTCAAGCCGCTTTGATTCACTGTCGCCTTTCTCAATACCTGACACACCAGATGCAATAAACCTCTCAGCGGTCAGGTTTTTCCCCTTAGATTCATGAGCAATCGGCACCCATGCAGCTTTGCAGGCATCACACTTGTATCATATTAGAAACACGCATCCGTGCAGACAGGTTCTCTGCTCACCCCATGTCTGTGGGCTGCTTCTTGCTGCAGCAGGCGGTGACGGCTCAGCGCCAAATATCAATTTATCATGTGCTTGAATTGAGAGGCCTGAGGCGATGAAAGCCCACAGCTGCAAAGCAAACTGCTCTGCACTGCCAAAGAGGTAGGGCCGCGCCGCGTCTGTGACAGCCCTCAGCCACTGCTTGCAACGAAAAAACCAGAAATAAAAAAGAATTATCACTATAACCCCTGTTGTTTCAATATGTCAAGTTTTGGAGATGGCAGGAGCTCAGCTGGCATGGGTGTGTGCGCCAGCTGATGCTTTCCCGATCAGAGGATTTGGGCAAGCATGGCGCAGTTTGGCACAGGGGGAACAGGAAGAAAAATTTGCATGCATCCTGCTCAGTATGGTATCACACAGGCAATGAAATTTGTTTACCTCATCTCGGCTGGGAAGGGTCTTCGAAGCTATTGGCTTGCCCCTGCATGTCAAGGATAGCTTTTGTAAGACCCCTGCTAGCCAAATCTCTTGATAGTCACTCCCTTACATTTTTGCTGGCATTCTTCACGTCACAATTGAAAACATATGAACTGTTTGATTTTCTTTTCCCTCTCTAGATGAAAGCATCCTTGTCAGGATGGACGCGCCTTGATTTCACAGGACCTGTGGGTGACAGGGAGAGCACAGTGCCCAAGAAGTGCTGAGCTACCAGGTCCACATCCTCTTCCATCAGAAGTGCCTGCATGCGCAGTCATGCCTCAGCCATATGTATTCATGGATAAGCCGATAATCTTGCTCAAATAATCGAAGAGCTTTTTAATTTTGCAATCTGCATGCATGAGCACAGCATAGTGTTGCTGTCTCAAGCAACATGGTTGCGTAAACAGCATGGACACTGCCCCCTCGAGGCCGGCTTACCTGCAATTCTCTGCGCAGCCAGGCATCGACGGCTGGCCTGTTGACTTGCGAGGGCTGCAAGTGACTCGCGCTGCCGCCCTTTCTTGTTCCATTGCTATGACCCTCTGACTCTGCTTGATACTTTGACTCTGCCTCACCCCTGCTGGACAGTGGCATGCATTGTCACGCGCATGACGTGCAAAGGCTTGAGATTCTGGGGCACATCTCTGTCAGAATGCAACAGGTGCGGCGGAAGAGGCCTGCCAGAGATGCACCTGCCAGACGGCTCTGATGCAGGCGCTTGGAAATACAGAGATCGCCGCCGCCGCTGCGCTGGTGATAACAGCAGGGATGCAGCGTCTCGGATGCTGCCTGACAGCTCCCCCTTGACAACCTTGTGCCGCCTGTGCATGGCAAACGTCCTTTGCAGAATGACTGGAGAGATGTGTAAACCACCATATGTGGAGCTGTGGAATTGATTGGCGCTATTAGAAATAGCCCACAATATGGCTTGCAGACCTAGCATTTGTGAGCCGTTAAACACAAAGGTAATAGGGACACTGAGAAGATGTTCAGGGGGGGCAATGAGCTCAGCAACTGGCACGTCCCGCTGCCTTGAGATGGTGGATGCTTCGAGGGTACCTGTAAGCTTTGTCTTGGCAGTCGTAGATCAGGGAGGCGTATGTCTGCTTGCACAGTGGACAGGCAAGTACGGGTGGCTGCTGGCCTCGGACGGCTGCCAGCTGTACTTCACTCCATTGCATGATGCACTGCAAACAGACACCTGTCAATTTTTGTGGGTCAGACATCATCTGGCTGACAAGCGGCTCAAATAACGAAGATAAGAAATCTCTTGTAATCGTACATAGCTGTCTTACACGCAAGGTCGTGACATTACCTAGCCATCGAGCCATCAGAAAACACTACGTGTTTCGTGAAAGCAAATAAAAGGCAAAAATATGAACTGCTTCGTACTGAAAGAGATCAAACATTAAACATCGTGCGTGCACGTTCCAAAGTGTGCTTGAAAGGCAAGTACCTGGAGATGGAATCTGTGAAAGCAAGATTCGATGAACGCCTCGTCATCCACTAGAATGCCTTCGTGGCAAATTGAACACAGTTCCATACTATACTAACATCGAATAAAGCAATTGTCCTGGCCCGAATGTGAATGAAATTGTCAAGGAACGCCATCGACCCCAACCTACAAGAGACGAATGAGCAAGAAAATGGATCTCTGCAATGCACACATACAAGCCTGAGCCAGGCCTCCTGACGTTTGAAGACAGAAGGACTTTATTACAGGTGCTTTATTTACACCTACAGCTCCCGTATTTGATCAGCATGCATGCATTTCTGCGGCGCAGTACACACTCCAATAGCTCTCAGTCTCCTTGGGTTGAATCATAAAATTACACACATTAGCCTAAGAATCTATCATCAGGGGTAGTGCAATACAGGCACGATTTAATAACATGCATGGTCACCACGGCACGTCCAAGAGCGTTCTTCCTTGCGGCTGCTGGGACACGAACGACGCTGAGCTGTCGCCCTGGCGCTGACACAGCAGCGCCAGCTCAGCGGCGCCCATGTGGCCGGTGCCAGCGTGGCGGTGGCTCCAGCGCGCCATGACCCAGAAGACCAGCATGTGCAGCGCCACCATGTACACCATCACCACCAGCCGCGCACCCCTGCAGCCAAAGAAATTTCATCAGTCAGGGACCGGCGGTTGAGGTACGAATTTCGACATGGAGTAGCCAAGCCAAGACCCTTGCACTGTCAGGGGCCAGGGGTCGGGGTACAAATAAATATTAGTGGGGAGTGCCTACGTGGATCACAATCACGCAATCCTGTTACAAATCTTGAAAGAGAAAAAGTGTATGCGACCGGCAGTGCAGGAGCCGTACTGGTCCCTTTGCGTGCTACTTTTGGTGAGACAGGCTCTGCCAGCCGTCCACAGTAAAGACGTGGGAAGGAATGAAATCACCGCTTCGCAGACAAGGCAGAGCGCAGGCTTGTGTGAGGCGTTCCTTTTTGCCTCTAGTGCACTCAAAGTTCTAAGACAGCATTGATCGCGCAAGTATAGCCAGCTTCAGGCGTGTAAAGATGAGCATCTACCTACCCGACCTAAATTCCTCTTTCCATGGCAAAACACAGCAGATATGCATGTGTGCGTCAGTGCCGATGAGGACCAATTGCTCGTCTAAAGAGAACTTATCCTCACTTGCTGCCGGACACGATCTGGCCAATTTCGTAGAGCACGCGGTCGACTGGGCTGAGCTGGCGCTTGCGTGCGGAGCGTTCCCTGTCCCTGAAGTCCGTGAACGGATTCAGCCCCTCCTCATATTCCTTCGTGTATCTGCACTCCACATCGCCAGCCCCAACTTCTGCGCGGACAAAACAAGCACTGTTTAAGCCTGGAGAAGGTGTATTTACTGAGAGCTGAAGCGTGCACAAAGCCTTGATGTCCTGGCAAAGCAAGATGACATTGAAAACATGCAGGCCTGTGTCTCACCAGAGGAGGTCAAGCATAAGAAACTATGCTGTTTGACTGCTGTATTGTGCATGTGGCTCAACTCTCCAAAGAAAAGATAACAAAAAATGCATGGATGCGTGAATAAGGCACTTCAGAAGCTGGCACAGAGAACTCTCTTGAAACCCCCATGCTTTCCTGATATCTTGCTCTTGCCTTCCATGCGTTCTGCACAGAGCTGCCGGTAATCTGCAGGCCCAAGGAGCGGACTGCAATAGTGAAGGCAAATCAAACAAATCCTATTTTCTGCGACCCACCTTTTCTGCGTGACTGGTAGCCCTGCACATATCGCAGCCGCTCCACGAGCGCCACGTTGTCTGCCTTGGCCGCCTCCAGCCGGGCACAAGCCTGCTGCGCTTCGCTTGTCACCTGGGGGCACATGCAACTTACAAGCTTCGGATTTCATTGCTGATGATGCCAGCTGACTGGCCCAATCTCTTTGGGCCAGGTGCAATGCAGGACAAAGAACATACTGTGACCTGTATCTGGAGAAGATACGATGGGACATGGACTGAAGCGATATTACCATTGACCAGGCACATGATTTCTAAAGAATGTAGTGTCCGGGCATAAGTGTGAAAATGGTTTCCTCATAATAGACACGCACAGTCTTGACATAGTGACAGTACTGTGCACTAACGACAGCATAAAGTGCAAAGTCCCCTTGGCAACACAGCGTATCACTTGGGCTTCTCACCCGAGCGTTGTCCTCTTCGAGCTGTGCCACCCGCGCTTTCAGCCGGTCCCGCTGCGCGCAGATAACGCCGATCATCGTGCGCTCGCTGCCGCCGCCGTTTTCATTAACTCCCCCTTCGGGGACCCCGTCGCTGCCGAGGTCTAGGGTTGCGCTCGGGTCGGCGACCCCCGAGCCTGATTTGGGCAGGGCCCCCCGCTGCGCCGCCAGCAGGTCCTCCTCCAGCCGCTCGATGACTAATCGGCCGGCCGCCGCCGCCGCCTCCGCCTCGGCTGCTCGCGTGCCGGCCGCCTCGGCCTCGCCTGCGTGCGGCAGATAAACTCAGTCAAGTGACATCCAACTTCAATTACCTGGGAAGCAAAGGAGGAACATTGATATACTCTTTGTGTCTAGCAAGTCTCTGAAAATCCCTTAAATCACCAATCATCTCATTGCCACAGCCTTTGAGCTGGTGCTGGCCAGAAAAGATATTTGGGCAATCCTGCATGCCCACTCACCATATCTGACGCCTGATGCAGGAGCTCAGCTGAGCTCAGCTGATACATAAGCTCAGAGAAAAACACCTACCAAATGACAGCAAAGATTGTTCATTGCGTGGGGGTTCATGGGGGCGTGCCTGCCAACTCAGCGATGCGCAGGCGAGCCATGGTGAGTTCGTGCTCCAGCCGCCGGGCTTTGCCGAGCAGCGCGGCCTCGAGCGAGTCGGCCGCGCCGGCGCCGGCGGAGGGGACGCCGCCGGACTCGTCGGCCTCGACGGCGCCGTAGCCGACCGCCTGCAGCACGCGCACCTGCGCCTGCAGCTTCTCCACCTGCGCGCACATGCGGCATGTGACGCCGCAAGCCATGAGGCGGCCCTTCTTGCTAGGGAGCAGTAATGAGTCTCTGTGAAGCTTCATTTCAAGATGAGCTGCGGATTTGCACATTTCGCATTGAATGAGACAAGGAGAAGCAAAGATCGCCTAGCCGTTGTATCTGAACCCCACTCATAAATCTAAAGTCCTTTTATGCTGGCTTCATCTCACCAGAGCACTCAGACCGATTGCAAGATATGTCCATTGCATGCATGCGCATAGGAACAGCGTCCAACAGCCCAACAACTCTCCCGTTAAAGGCGTCCTCAATTGCTGTGCTTCGCCACCATTCATTTGAAGCTGGGCTGCAGCCAGGCAGGGCAACGCGGTAGCGCTTTGTGAAAAAGGTGGACGGACGGGCCGATTTTGATATGCAGACCTGCTGCGCGGTGGGACAGAAGTCCCAGATCCACCAAATATCACATTTAAATCTTGACATTTGCAACCATGTGGTGATGGTGCGAGTGTACCTGCTGCGCGGTGGGGCGGGAGTTGAGGTGGGCCTCGAGGGCGGTGGAGTGCGCCTCCTGCGCGGCCAGCGACTGGCGCAGCCCGTCGCAGCGCTCGGCCCATGCAGCACTCTCCGCGCGCGCCCGCTCCTGCAGCGCCGCCGCCTCCGCGTGCAGCCGCCCCACCAGCTCCCTCTGCCTCACAAGGGTTTCAGGGATTTATACTGGTGCATAGCTTTCTTTGGCCCCGGCTGGCGGGGGGCGGTACAAATACTGAGCACCGTGCCCACGGT
>JADEYI010000206.1_pt1 | contig 105968 bp, 182 predicted proteins | sample 8542331 | NCBI WGS metagenome assembly JADEYI01 (sample SAMN16510988, study PRJNA670497) | mine drainage metagenome | isolation source: biofilm near Copperflume 1 | place: Germany: Marsberg coppermine Kilianstollen | collected 2018-02
TCCAATCAGCCCTAGGCGGCTGGAGTGATGTAATCTTCCTTCCTTCCTTCCTTCCACCTCAAGGAGAGACTAGGAGGGCTCGGAGGAGAAACTCTGTCATGCCATGTCGCCACTTAAACATGCCTGAGCAACCAATTTTTGCTACACCTAAGTGTGTGCCACGTGGAGTCAAGATTTCTGATAGACCGTCACGGTTCCCACAGCTGTAGCTACAGTTCCTCGAGAGACGGTCAGACGGTCTACACCCAGTGTTAGAAAAGTTGGCGCAACCAAAGCTCTCAACCTTTGGTAGTATTGTACATCGTTCGCTCAAGCTGCACACAACCCTAAACCCCTAATCCACTGAACAGCTAGCTCCATATATCCATGACTCGTCACCAGCCTCCTTTCAAGTGCACCATCCCCTCAAAGCACTTCCACGAGTTCAGGGGTAAATAAAGTACAACTCTTTCATCACCCCTAACAAGTTCCACCCACATGTGACTTTGTGCATGTTGTGCAACCAGTATTACTATGGCAAGCTCTTAAGAAACAAACCTTAATGATAAATTTGGCATGCGAACGCTAGGCAATGGTGCTCCTCAGCCTGAGGAAGAGGTCATTCCTGATTGAATGCATTCGCTCACTTGGAAGCCTCGTTTAACTCGATTTCCTTAAAAGTCAGCTTGACACTGGGGACTGTTCGCCCTCCCTGGGCTTCTGGCCTACCTCCTTGGGTGACCAACAGAATTTGTCATTCCTCTGGAACCCTGCACAAGCGCAACCTCATCAGCAACAGCATCCAAAAACAAGACTTTATCTGGTCTGAATATACTGGAAGGTATTCTGTGTGTAGACTCAAATGCTGACAGAACAGTGCAACAAAACGAAAACCTTCGCAGTCAGCATTGCCATGCATGACATTGCTTCTATTGGCTTTTCTCATGTAGATGTATCTGTGCTATCACTGGAGCTTGTCCAGCAAACAATTGGCATGCTTGCTATAAATCAAAGGCATGCGTCCACTCACCTTTGCACTGGAAGAGATCTGTGAACATCTGGCGCAGGTAGGCGTAGTCAGGCTGCTCATCAAATCCCAGACAGCGGCAGTATTTCAGGTAATCTGCAAATTGTTTAGGATAGTTCCTGCACAGGCTGTCGATGGAGGTCGCTAGAACTTTTGAACGAAGTCCCTTTAACATTTCCTTGCCGGTGGCGCCGCTGTAATTTTCCTGCAAGGCACAATTGCTCTTCAGTCAATGTAATATATATATATATATATATATGTATATATAGTTATATCCTCTCAAGCCTTGCGTTGCAATGTAGTGGAATGATCAGACCCGGCGCTTGAAGACGTAATAGACATTCCTCAAGGCTTCAATCTTAAAATCTTCAAGTCTTGAGAAGCTTAGAACTGCACCAGCCAGGGGAGGGAGCCGCGCAAGAAGTACATAAGCATGTAGCCGACTGACTCCAGATCGTCCCGCCTTGATCTTTCAATTCCCTTGTGCCCATTCACGCTGAGGAATTTAATTGCACTTTTGAGCGTCACATTCTCGCGGTATGGAATATGAACTCCTGATTTTGGGTTCCAGCAGGCCTTGGCCCTGCAGAAGTCAATGATGTGGACCTGCAAGGCCATGCTGAACTTGAAAGAAAGCCTCGCATTTCACTGAAGGAGAGGCATGAGCATTGGGCTCGTAGCGACCAAACAGGAAGGATATAAGACTGCTGCTTTAAATAGTCAATAGCATCTGTACCTTGTCTGCTTGCTCGCCAATCCCCATGACAAAGTTGTCAGGCTTCACACTCCCGTGAGTGAAGCCTTTGGAGTGCACATATTCCAAGCATGTGATCTGCAACAAAATGTGTATTTGTTGAAATCCAACTTGCACACGCTGAGACTGGAACAACTCTGAGAGGGCATGATATGCCATGCAGTGGTGTCTGCAGGAGAGCGCAGCAGCTGTCAATTTTTCCGTGGGCCACTGCAAAAAGTGCTTGCTAGATATTGTCCCATTAGACCTGATAATGAGGGGAGTTTGTACCAGCTGGTCTGCCAGCATCAGGACTGTCTTCAGATCAAATTTTCTTCCGCATGACTCGAAGTTGTTCTTGAGGCTGGGACCAAGCAGGTCCATCACCATGAAGCTTCCATTTCCACCAGAATGTTCCAAGCCTGTTCCGTATCGGTGTACTTCCGGAATACCATCTGCACCTGTATGAACATCGCTGTTTTCTACTCTGAAGCAAATTTTGAAGATTCTTGAAGAAGCAAAACATGCAGGAGTAGTTGTGCATCAGGGAAGGAGATTTGCTTCACATGAGCAGCTGACGACCTTTCCCTTGCAAAATAAGGTACATCTTGGCCTCGAAGGTGACATCAGAAAGTGATGATTTCCTTCCCTGCAGGCAACACTGCCCTCTTTGCCAAGAACTTTTTACTGACTTCTTGAGTAGCCCAGGATATTGAATCTGACAGATCTTACCAATTTAATTGCCACTTTCTTGCCTGTCTGTCCGTCAGCGCCTGGAAGAAATCACAGAGTGGATGGCGTTAGAAAGAGCGTCGGCCTAGGTCTCAACGAAGTACCTCCTGAAAGTACTCAAGTGTTGAGCAGGCACCTTCATAAACTTTGCTGGACGATCCTTTACCGAGCCTTCTCAGAATTTTGCATCCTGCAAGGTACGTGCCACACAGCACCTCCGGCGCCATGCACTATTGGAGATGCCTTATTCTGAGGGACATGCCACTAAACGCCGTTCGCTATCTCGTTTAGACTCACAGGAAACTAAGTATTTTCGCACGCACGATAATATGTACAAATTCCTTGTAGACAAGATGTCTTATGTCATGTTACGATCAAATCTAGCTCGCTCGTCGGCCCCCCCCGAGCAGACCCCCGCAGACCCTATTTTGGCATGTGATGCAAAGCATGCAAACTCCTGGGCCCAAGCTCTGGCCGCCAAGTTCGTTCCACTTGAGACACAAACGAGGACGAGAAGCATTACATTGCAAGCCGACGCGCAATGCAGAATATCTTTGACCAGCGCTGCCAATTTCCGGAATTCCTCAAAGATCTTTACATCCATTTCGGGCCGCAGCGGCTCCGGGCCGCAGCAGCTCCAAGGCGCTGAGTCAAATGAGCCAAATGATCATGATCCATTGCAAACTCGTGGAAGTTGGTGGCAGACACTTGGCAGGACCACACTGTTTGACATCTCTGTAGTAATGTACACCTCCTGCTCACGACATACCAATATGAACAATTCTGCACCCGATGGAACACATCAGCAACTAAAAATAAGACTTAGACTGGTCATGGAAAACTGCTTGGCACTGTTGCAGCGGCTTGTTCAGTCCACATTGCCACATTGCGGACCCTCAACCAACGGGGCCCAAACTACAAGTGGCCACATGCCATTGAAACTTTAACAGCCTAGCAGAAACTCGGCCAACATGTAGCCAGGTGTTACAGGCAGATTGTCGCTAGACTAACTTCTCACACGTCCATATCTAGATCTGTGTCCTTATCTGTGTCCCCCCTCATTCATGCGTCTCAGTGCCCTTTGCAGAATCACACAGCTCAGGCTGCTTTGGCGGGAGGGGCGGACAGCGTCAGGAGAGTGTTGAGGCGGCTGCGGAAGCGCCGCATCTTGAGCGTGAACTTCTCGCTGTTGTGCATGCGCACGCCCAGCCAGTGATCCTGGTGCTGCCGCTTCAGCACCTGCCCACCACACAGAGAGACGTCCTTGTCAGGAGAAGGTCGACACACAAATGAAGCTTATCCTCCCATGAATGAATTTGGTTTGAGGGAACTCTGGCTATGTATCTCCATTAGGCTACACACATGCAAACAGTTTGCACAGTGAGAAATGCAGACACCAACCATGCATGACACGTGCATTCGAATGTTCATGATGCAGCCTGCTGCAGCCTGCCTTATAAGGGCAGTGCAGTAGCTGCGCACCTCTATTGTGGGACGCTCTTTCTGGGACTGCGGCAGAGGCTCCTCCGGCACAGGCAACCGCGCGGCCTGCGCCTCTTCCTCTTCTGTCGGATGGGGGATGGGTGGCAGCTTGATTGTGGCGGCCTCCCTCTCCTTTGCAGCCACCTCCTCCGCCCGGTCTTTGGGCGGCATCAGCTCTGTGTCTGGCTCGTTCTGGACCCACTTTCTGCACAGGACGTACAGAGGCGTGTTCTTCTCATGCTCCCTCACTCGCACCTGTCCACAACACTCAGCAAGTTGAAATTTTGCGCAAATCTGTCCAAGCAGATCATAAAGCACATGCCATCTCACTTCCGGCTGCTACATTGTTACTTGTGTAAGTTTTCACACGCTGTTCCTGCGAGGAGGCAAGCTGGACAGGATGTCAACCTTGGCGGAAGCACAAGGAACAGGAGACTTTGTTGCGGTTGTAGGTGAAGTATGTACCTTTCGGTCGGTAACAGTGAAGATGGCGGGGTCCTGCGGCGGCATGCGTGGCCCCTGAGTGGTGGCGCTCATAGGGGACGCCCGCACAGACGGGCCTCGCCATTTGCCGCTGACGCCAGAAGTGCCTGGCGTGGTCATCTGCCCTGGAGGACCTGCGCATTCCTTATATGTTCAATACCTTCTTATTACCTCAAGTGCAATAGGTGGAACTGAGTGGCTGAATGGAATTTAGAACAGGACTCTTGTCACAATGCATGCATGCGTGATGACGCGCAACTCTTTGGAGGATCTTGGTGCAGCAGGATAGTGGAGCTGGCTGCAGGGGAAAACATTGTGTGTTGCATACCTTGAGGCATGTTGGGTGTGCCAGGAAAACTCCTCAAGCCCCCGCTGGCTACGGCGGAGCTGGTGGGGAGGGTTGGCGTGCCGGCAGGGGTGCCTGTGAAAGATCCATCACTTCAGAGACGCTATCGTCCGAGCAAATAGAAGCGAAGGATTCAGCATGTTGCACAGTATTGACAGACAAGGGAGTCGTCCTCACCTGCAGGCTGCCGAGAAGCATTGCCTGGGCTTGGCAGTGACGCCATCATAGATGGAGTCCCCTGAGCACCAGCACAAAAGAGGTTAGATGAAGAACCCAGTAAACAGTGCTGTAACAGAGAAACAATCCGGCACAGAAAGGGGGTGGCATCCGTATTAGATGTAGCACCTGTGTGGGGCGTCCACCCTCTGCCTGGGAGGATGTGGCACCATTGTCGCCAGGTAGCTCTAAGGGAAGCTTCTCATGGGATAGCAATGCCTCTGATACTTCCTCTGAGGCCTCCAGGGGCTCTGCTGGTGCTGCCACCTCGGGCTTAGCATCACTAGCCTCCGCCATGCTGGACTAAGGTCCTGTGAGTGTCCATACATAATGCTTCAGTACATTTGTGCTGCATGCACACCAGACAGAAATCCCACGCAACAGCGCTCTTTGCACTTCCCAATTGAGTACCAGCCCACAGATAAGATCGAAACTAAGACAAGAGCGCGCATTGATTGAGTTATTGAGATGTATCAGAGCGCTGCGCTTTTGAGCACAGTGAGGTGCACGTCAGCTAAGTGCCTTGACAATCAATCTTCGCAGCCTATGCATATCCTTTCACAGTGGAACCTGCTGATAGGATTCTCAAGTGCCGCGTGTATATATGACACCCTATTTATTAATGGTCTGCACATGGTATATTAAGCACTGTATTTTGACGATCTGGATCCTACCTGAACAGGATGAGATCTTTCGGGAATGGCAGCGATGCCCTTCTCCTGCTACTCTACGTGACGTAGATGTTATTGGAGGCCTATTTGGAATAACTTCAATCAGATGCGGAAGGGAAATGGGGCTAAAATATTTTCCAGATTGTCCCAACAGGCTTGAACGTTGGAGCGAAAGGACGTAGGACGCGACAGGTTTCTAGAGCGGAGTTCACAGCAAAGATGTGGCAACTCGAGAATTTCCTAATCACCGGTTTGGGGCTAACTTGGGACTCGTCTTGGATCTCTCTGCGAAAGAAAGGTTCGTTCAACCGAGCGTAATGACTACCTCATGAGTCACCGCCACCTTGATCTAGATATGGTCCAACTCTGTGGGCGCAGAATTAATTGCTTCTGGTGCACTGAAGAGAGAAACAGTAAAGCTCATCTTCAAGTCGATCCAATCGACCTACCTTTTGTTAGCTCTTCGTTTGCGTTCCGTGGGCTTCAGTAACTTCACAGATCTCAACAGCAGATTCGTTGCGTTGGGAGTTGGACGATCATCTTTGTAAAGATGGCATTCGGACTTATGCTGCAGAGCAGTGTTTTGACGGGGAGGAATGCGATCTTTCGCTCGGCAGTGTTCCAGAAATCAACGCAACCTTGCAGGCGGAGGTGTCAGCTGCGGACTATGGCCGTTGGATGGGTGATCATGCACCTCTGTTTCCGTTCTGAGCTTTGCATGGACTTTTAGAGATTAATCAGAGTGATAAAAGCGCACTACAGGGCACCACCCATGTCCTTGGTGTTTCATGCCCCACCAAAGCAGCAGCCTATCAAGCACGATCCATTTGTGATGCAGGATCCTGAAGGCATTTTGGCGGCACCAAAGGGGGGCCACATTTCACGCCGGCAGCTGCAGAAGCAAATTGTGGACGATAAGGAGCTTCAGGCAGAGATGGAGAAGGAGAGGGAGAAGGCACGCGCAGAGTTGCAGGCCAGGAGGGAGGTGAGTCATTGCCTGCATGCATCTCAAGACAGCAGATTAGCAGATGGGCTGGAGAGCTAGTGCAGACACATGCGCAAGTGGCTAAGAAAGGCAAGTGCACTCTGCAGGCGCGCAAGCTGCCGCAAACACATGCAGAGACCGTGGAGTTTTTCCTGACGACAGAGAGCGAGGAGATGGAGTATGAGGTGGCTCGGTGTCGGCCACTGCTCACAGAGGAACTCTTTGGATACCTTCAGCAGCAGATCAGTACGTCCTGCTTGCTTTCTTTCTTTCATGGAGCAATCGGCTTTGCAGTATGTATTTTCACCTGTTTGTGCAGCCCGCCCTCAAGCACTTAATTGCCTGGATGCACCATGTGAATCAGACCCTGCTTGTGTAGGTGAGGAGCGTTTCAAGGCGAGTGCCAACCAGGATCGGGTTGCAGAGCTTGAGCTGCTCATGAACTATCTGAAGGGAGCCGTGCAGAAATTGGACAGCGCAGTTGAGGGGAAGGTCGCTCCTCTGGAGCGGATGAAGAAGCTGCTCACCTCCAAGGACAAGAAAGCGACGCTGCTTGAGATGGCAGGTGGGTTGCATTACTGCCGCTTCAGTATCTGCATAGACGCGAATCTTTCACATGGAATTATGGCCCTAGAGATAGCTAGAGAGGGCTTGGTGTGCTTCTGAATCATGGCGGCATGCACATGCAGGGGACAATGAGATAGACACAGCACTGATAGACCTGTTACAGCAGAATATCGATGCTGCAAAGGCAGCAGGGCAGAACGAGCCGGCACAATTCATGGAGAAGATCAGGGACGCAGCCAGGAAGTTCATCTTGACCACCTGAAGACTTGATAGTTGACACAGAGCTTGCCTAATTTACCCGATACTGATACAGACATAATGATCTTCTCTGGACGCTTGCATTTTGTAATGTGACATGCAACAAAAGCAAATGGAGAGACACATTGTAAGATGGAAAAATGAACCTCCATTTTGCTGCATTCAACAATTCCTTGCCAACACTGAAGCATTGCACGCAAAGAATATCGATCTCTTCCCACCACAACCAAGAACACAGCACCTCAGTGCTCCTCAGACACAGTCACTGACTTGGCAAGGTTCCGCGGCTGGTCCACATTGAAGCCGCGCAGCACCGTCAAGTGATATGACAGCAGCTGCAGGGGAACAATGTTGATGATTGGCTGCAGGCTCTCCACCGTCTCAGGCACCTGCCCCCACACAACTCATCCTTCACACCCCAGAGAAGGAGAAGGAAATTTGTCTGCGCAACAAGAAGACCGCCTGTCCCGCTCAATCAATCAAGACCTTCACCGCCTGCATGGGCTTCCTCCTCCCGTATAAAAAAACTGCATGCGGAAGACCATCGCAACCCAAAGTTATCCTTGGAAGTCACCGAGTTCAAAGATACACAGTCAACAGGGCAAGGAGCGGGTGGGTGAGGGCGGCACCTGGATGAGGCGGGAGCCGCCGGAGGCGCAGATCTCCTGCATGTCGGAGTCGCCGGAGTTGCAGAGGATGATGAGGCGGGCGCCGCGCGCGAGGAGCTGCTGCACCACGCTGAGCATCTTCTGGTACATGCGGTCGCGCGTCGCGATCACGATAATGGGCAGCAGCTCGTCCACCAGTGCCAGCGGCCCGTGCTTCATCTCCCCCGCCAGAATGCCCTCGCTGTGCATCAGCGCCACCTCCTTCACCTGTGCGCGCACGCCCCTTTTCAAGTCAATCAATGCGGGCTCAAGCTCACCTTTGAGGACTCTCTGAGAGGAGTAAGAGCTACTGTGTATACGAGGACTGATCGGGAATGAATGGGACTGATTGGGGACCAACAGACTGTGTAGATCACTGTTAAGCACATTGTGACGGATCTCAGAGCACTCTTTCTCCGGCAAAATATGCGTACACACTACAGCTGCTACCCTTGAAGGGCACAGTGAAGATGACGCACACATTCTACTGGCACAGGGGAGATGTCCATAGTGCCCCTTGCATGGGGTCATAAAGAAGGAGGTGTCCTGGGAGGGAGTGTGCGTACCTTGAGGGCGGCCTCCAGGGCGGTGGCATAGTTGTAGCCGCGGCCGAAGACCAGCAGGCTCTGCTCCTCCTTCAGCTGCTCCGCCAGGCTGAGCATCTCAGCATCCAGCTTCAGCACCTGCACGCACAAACAGCTCAAACAAACCTTTGGCCCATGCACATGACCACAGCTCCTGTGCTGCACATGACTGTCTGCAGTGGGAGCCAAGGCCCAGCTGCTGCACTGCGCTTGTCAGTCTGCCAAATGCTGCCAAGGCCCGCTGCTGCACTGCCTCTGACAGTGTCCAAAGTGCAGAGAAACCCACGTAAAGAGAATGTAATAGGGGCTCCCGGGCGCACCTCGCGGATCTGGTCTGGCAGGACCCCGAGCGCGTCTATGATGGAGTTGCGCTTGGGGCGCAGGCGGATGGAATCCTCACTCAGCGCCAACGCCATCATCGTCAGCGCCACCATCTGCACAATGCACGCCCTTCACACTCAGCTCTCTGGCATGGCAAAGTGCAGCAGAAACAAACACTGCATAGAACAACTGGCTTGGGCTGGCATATGCTCCGTGGAAAAAGGGGATGCGTCCAGAGGACAGAAAGATTGCATCTGTTACGTAATGCTTGTTGTTGGATTGCGCGCTTATTTCCTCGCAGAGAAGCATAGGGCACAGACGTCATACTTTTGCCCTCTAGCGCCCCATCTGCCCCACAGAGCCTCGCAGAGCACACACAACACATAAAGCGTGCGCACAAGACAGCCTGGAAGGGGGCAGGGGAGAGGGAGGGACCTGGGAGGTGTAGGCTTTGGTGGAGGCGACGCCGATTTCGCAGCCGGCATTGATGTGGACGCCGCAGTGCGTTGAGCGCGCGATGGCCGACCCCACCGTGTTGGTCACCCCGATGCACAGCGCGCCCCTCTCCTTCGCATACTCCAGCGCCTGAATATTGCACCCAGTCCTCAGAACATGCGCCGGATCTGATGACTTGCTCGGGAGTCGCAGCTGCACACTTTGCAATCCTACCTTGGCTTTGTCTGCAGGTAATTAAATGCTACCAATCCTACCCCTTTTTGAAACCTAACACCTGGAAATGGGATGTACGTGCGTTTTACGCCGTTCAAGGGACTACTTGTCTGCCATGCAAACCCAGCACGTTGGAGGTTGGGTCAGGGGCCCTCCTGAGAGAGAAGAAGGGGTTGTGGGGCTTTGCGCGGACCTTGAGGGTGTCGGCGGTCTCGCCGGACTGGCTGACAAAGACGCACATGTCGTCGCGGAAGATCGGCGCCCGCCTGTCCAGCAGGTCCGACGCCAGCTCCAGCGACACCTGCACAATTAGTACACATTACTACTCGCCCAACTGACTTGTTCCACCTAGCAGCATTGTACTCATGCCCTTGCATGTGACGGGCAGGATGCATCAAGGTGCCTTGCATAAAGAGAAATGCAGGCAGATAATGTGCGTCAACTAAAACGCAGCAAGATGACATGTGTCCAGCAACATCCAGGAGACAACTTTTCTTCGACGCCGCCATGCATGCTGACGCCTTCGCCTGACAAGATAACCTTCAAGCAGTATGCAGGAAGACAACATTGTCACGCTTAGAGCAAGAGCATACACAGTGGTGTCAGTCGGGGGGCGAGTGAGGGGCGCACAGGCAGCTCGGCGAGCTCTTCCATGGTCTGGCGGCAGGCGAGGCAGGCGTGGTAGGAGGTGCCACAGGCCACAAACATGACACGGCGGCCGCTGCGGATGGTCGATATGCGGTCCACCAGACCTCCCAGCGTGATGCGCTTCTCGTGGTAGGGGTCCCACGACGGGTCCATTGCCTGTGCCACATGGCACGCAACGTCAGCCCTGCCTGACTCATCAACGGAATGCTGCCGGTTATTTTGCATCTTGTAATATACCCCTTCCCAACATGCTGACATCCAAAGGACCTCAATGCCTATCTGCTCTGGTAACAACAGCGGTGTTTGCAGTCACAACCCTCCACTTTGTGAGAGAGTGATGCACAGGCAGCAAACATGAAAGATCCCCGGAGTTGGCTGAAGAGGCTGCATCATGCGCGTGATGTAAAGACAGCTGAGGGCAAAGGGATTCCCACATTGACTGGAGAGGCCGCAACATGCACACCTTGGGCTGGCGGTCGAACTTGACGCGGCCGCGCATGGTCTGCAGGACGGAGTCGGGCTGCTCGTTGATCTCCTTCTGCATGTAGTGGTCGTAGCCGCCCTTCATGATGGAATTGACCTCCATGTCCAGCGTGCTCAGCGCGCGCGACACGCTGCCGTACGCCGCGCCGCTCTCGTCCTTGGACACGTTGTAAATCGCGTACGTGCCCCTCGCCAGGTGCAGCAGGTCGTTGTCCTCCAGCACAATCATCCTGGCGCCAGCATTGCCACTTTCTTCAGGCGCTCCCAGAAAATTCTTCACCTCCATCAGAACTGGCCATTATAGAGCTGCATGTCACTCTACACACGATGGGACTCTCGTGCGGGCAATCATCGATGTAGTGTGAGTCCAAAGTCCAGCCAACAAAGATCTGAGCGCTAGAGTAAAGCATGGAAGCGGCGCTCATAAGCACCGCCAGAAGATGACGAGGACATGCGCCAGTCAGCGCAGCAGGAGGCCATAGTTGAACTTGAATCAGAGTTACCTGAGCGCAGGCCTGAAAAGATATGAGTAAAACAAGAGCAAGGGGCACTCACTGCTTGGTGTGCTCCACAAAGGCGGAGGCATCAGATGCGATAAAGGCCTCGAAGGAATCGCCCGGGTTGGGCCTGCGCATGGGGCTGGACTGCAGGGGGCGCAGAGCCTCGGCCTCCTTGATCCCCAGCAGCAGCGGCGAGCCGCGCTTGCATGCCACCAGCTCACCGGGGAAGTATGCGCTCTTGAAAAGCAGCCCATATGCCCCCTCCAGCTTGCTGATCACCTCCAGTATCAGCTGCGCATGAATCCCAAAACCATCACCAAAGGCACGTGTTGAAAGGAATTGAGAGCGTGAAGAGAGCTGAGTGCTAGCACACAAGACTGCGATAGTGGGCACGACAGTCAAAAGCAGTAATTGGGTGGTGGGGTGGCACCTCATTGAAGGACAGCTTCTCCTGGGTGCTCTTGTAGACGTAGTTGCACAGCTTTGGGATGACCTCCGTGTCAGTCTCAGAGATGAATACCTCGCCACGCTTGATCTGCACATGCACGCATGACTGCTCAGATGCACTGCTGAAAATATCTTTGTCCAGGAGGACAGACATTTGTAGAAATTGGTGGAAATTGATTGGTTAGTGGACGGGAGATTCTATGCATGTCTCCATCGTTTTGGGAGAGCCTCACCAGGAAATCCTTCAAGGCCTTGTAGTTGGTGATGATGCCGTTGTGCACCACCACAAACTTGTGTTCTGCATCAGAAACCTGTGGGTGGCTATTTGTTGCTGAGGGGACTCCATGCGTGGCCCAACGCGTGTGCGCAATGCCAGCATGATTGTCCAGAACCTCGTCCAGGTCGATTCCTTGCTTCACCGCCTCCTCATAGGCCAATTTGACCAGGGCATCCACCTTGCCTGAGGACTTGATGACCACTGGCGTGCTGACGATGCTGGCACTGGCTTTCTCGAGCACCACCTCAGGCTTGAGGCCATTCAAGTGTGCAACCCCGTTTCCGAAGGTGCCATCTACAGAGAAGGTGGTGCCGTTCACAGGGTGCACAGGGTCGCAGTCGAAGGAGATCCCAGCAGAGTCATAGCCTCTGTACTCAAGACGGCGCAATCCCGTGAAGAGATACTCCAATATTGCACGTCTGTCACGAGACACCCTATAATTGTAATAACCAAATATCCCGCACATCCTGTGCAAGCTATTTAATTACTAAAGAGCTCTTAGCGAGTCTGCTTGCTGTTCTGCGCAGCCTGCAGGGCGTATGGGAGCACCCTAACGAAGGCCACCCAAGCTCCTAGAGCCACCAGGTGGCGCTTCAGTTGCTTGTAAGCAACCTGAGTGTCTGGCTTCCTGGCGACCAGCATCTTGAGAATCTACGAGAAGCAGCTGAATGCAATTGCCGGAAACCCGAATTGAGATTGCTTATCAATCGAGCTCTTATTGGCTTTAATGTATATTTAAATTTGGTACAAGCTGCTTGGTAGTGTTCCGCCTAACACACTTTAGGAATTTCGAAAAGGAAACCCTCATGCCATGCTGGAAGAGGGTTTGCCCTGCCTTGAGCCAAGCCTTGCAGGAGGATTTACAATCAATAACAGGGTGATACAAGCCATCAATTGTCCTCTTCTCTGAAGGGAATCAAAATTTTTACGATCGCCTATGCTAACAGAGCCTGTGAGCAAATTCTGGGATATCTGACGGCTACATTGCTGTGTAAGAGCGTCGAAGCTGGGCCTTGGGGGCCAAAAGGCTCTGATCAGCAAATATGTCGCGAGATGCACCTGTAGCAGTGCTGCAAGCTGCCTTCAACAGCATCGTTGGGGGTTTGCAAGATAAGCAGAAGGGAGCAGCAACACAGCAGGAGTTTATTGCAGCCAATAAATTTGAAGGAGCCAAGCCTGGTTTCTTCTTCTCTCTCGGAAACAAGGGAGTGGGGTACGCGCGAGATGGATTTCTATCGATGTCTGAGATATATGAAACAAGTGACAGTGCACATGATCGCAGCATCGATTCCCTGTATTGAAAGTTGCAACATGCCGATATCAGGATTTAACATTGCAATAATTCCATGCTTTTGTAGGTACTATGCCGACGCCCACCAGCCGAAAGTTGCTGAGCCAGAAATTGAAGAGCCTATTAAAAAGGCACCAGTGCAACTTGATCCCGAGCAGCTGCTGAAAGAGGCAGAGGAGCAGGCAGAGGAGGCCGGGAATGACCAGGTAAATTCGCAGGAGGAACCCAGCTTCTGCACAACACTTGTACTATTTGGAAACACCAGGCCTGTTCTGCTTGAGATCATATCAATGCGTGGTTTGTGAGGAGGCAAATGGCGTGCAGGCTCTTCTGGATGCTAGAGGCTTGAAGCGCTTGGTTCTCTCCTTTGACAGAAAGGTCAGCCTTGATACTTACTGATGTGATACTGCGCCTTGCCAACATCGATCACATGCATGCATGCACTCCAAGAAACAAATTGTATAGCATCGCAAAGAGCATGCACCGCTTGGGTGTTCGATGGGAGTACATTCAACTGCAGAGCAAATCAAGCAGATTTGTTGAGAGGTGTGCCATACATATGTTATGCTGTGCGCACAGTACAAGGAGAATCTGGAGGCGCGCATGAAGCATGCGGACGCCCCAGAGAAGTTCATGGCCAGCGAGTTGGACCTGGACGAGGAGGTGCGCAGGCTGCAGGCCATTGCAGGATACCCGGAGCTCTACCCAGAGCTGGTGCGCTTGGGCGCTGTGCCCTCCATCCTGACTCTGCTGTCCCACGACAACGGCGACATTGCAGCGTCCGCCCTCGAGCTCCTGCGAGAGCTCACCGATGCAGATGCCATCGAGGACTCGGTAAGCTTTGCACATTCTACGCTGCACATCTCACCACTGCATGGCAGTTCTGCTCTCATCTCCCTACAAGCGCTGGTGTTTACTCTTGCGCGCTACTTTGTATTCTCCTTCATGAGGCTCAAGGCAGTGAGATTGCAGGAGGTTATTGACGATGACAATCTCTGGCTTGGCCAGGAAGAGGATGCGAAGGAACTGGTGGATGCCATGGTTGAGAACAGTGCGCTGGAGTCCCTGGTGCAGAGGCTGTCCTCATTCAACGAGGCTGTGGATGAGGAGGCCGTGGCCGTCACAAACACGCTGTCCATCTTTGAGAACATGGTCGAGCTGTCACCAGCGGTGCGATCACATCTCTCAGCCTGCCAAGAAAACTCAAAATGCAAACATTCCGCTGCCCTGAAAGCTTTGCGTGGCAGACGGAGCCCAAGCTCTTTCTATACAGACCCCTGGCAGAGTTGAATGGGGCTGCCCCCATCCTTCTGGGGTCATTGTCATCCTTATCACAGCTGAACATTCGGTACCAAGTCTGATGGTCATAATTCTGAGTAAGTAATAGAGGAGACTGCTTACAGGGATCACAATCACGCAATCTGTTACAGATCAGGGTAGCTACAATGCATAAAACACACTCACACACATCTACAGAAACAGATATGACATATGGATAAATGGCAGGTGGCCGAGGAGCTGGTGAAGCGCACAAAGGTCTTGAAGTGGATGCTGCAGCGCCTGAAGTCGAGGGAGTTTGATGTCAACAAGGGCTCTGTTGGCGAGGTGCTGGGTGTGCTCCTGCAGAGCAGCCAGGAGAATGCGCAGAGGCTGGCAGACCTCAATGGCATAGACGTGCTGCTGCAGGTACGCCCCTGGCATAGTTTTTTTCCCTGAGATGCATTGCAGCTCCAGTGTGATCAAGATCAAGACAAAGATCAAGCCAGCTTCGCTTGTTTCTCTTCATTCTCTATCCAGGGTGTTTGAAGATAGAGCAATCAATAGAGGAGCCATAAAAGCAGACCTCATTCCATGCATGTGTTGACTATGAAGCTCCCTTGGTGGTATCTTCTTGCTGCGCGGGTGTGCGGCAGCAGCTCATGTCTATTTGGGCATGCAGGCCATTGCGCCGTACAAGAACCGGCCGGCGACGTCGGACGACGAGACGGAGTATGTGGAGAACCTGTTCAATGCGCTCTGCTCGACGCTGATGACGCCCAAGAACCGGCAGCTGTTTGTGGAGGCCGAGGGCGTGGAGCTCATGGTGCTCATCCTGAAGCAGAAGAAGTCTGTCCGCGCCGGCGCACTCAAGGCTCTGGTGCAGCTCCTCGCCTTGCCACTTTCCTGCCATCACCTGTGGGCAATAATATTTTCATGCAATTTATACTGCGAATGTAAAACTGAACATGAAAGTTAAAAATGTGGTGGCAGGACTTTGCATGCACGCGGTGTCCGGCCGCCTGCGAGCGCTTTGTGGATGTGCTGGGCCTGAAGACCCTCTTCTCCATCTTCATGGGCAAGTCGAAGGTGAGCAACATCAATTACCTTAAGTGATAATGCCACTCCACGGCATTAGTCTGCTCACTCGGAAAACATTGCATGCATTCATACCTGCGGCAGATCCACAAGTTGGCACGTCTTCAGCCTGCTGTCAATTATCTTCACTGCATGAAAACAAACAGCCACCCTGCTTTCTAGAACGTGCTGCAGACCACAAGGAGATCAGCACCGCCCATGACACCAGTCATCTCCTGATGTGCATGCTTTTGCAGCTTATTTAAAGCAATTCACAACTTAATTGCGGGTTGCGCCAGATCAAGCGGAGGAAGGGGGAGGAGGGGCATGAAGGGGACGAGGAGGAGCGAGTGGTTAGCATCATCAGCAGCCTTCTCAACAACCTGGCGCGCGGCAGCCGCCGCGACCGTGTCTGCGCCAAGTTCGTTGAGAACGAGTTTGAGAAATGCGACCACATCATGGAGCTGTACACCCGCTACGACGCCCGCGTGCGCGCCGAAGAGGTCCGCCCCACCTCTCCACCGTTTACTACTACTTTTACTGCCTGAGACCTTTGGCTTGAGACCTTTCCAGACACTTCTTTGTACCTTTGCCGAGTATGCATGCTGATTCTTGAATACATTCTTGCTGGCATCATGGCGCAATAAAGAGTTTTTGAATGCCGCCAGATCTCTTCGCTGCGGTGCACTGTATTTACAAACGGAAGGTGTGCGTCATATGTGACTGGCAGGTCAAGAGAACTTTACTCCTGCAGAGGGATAGCCTAGCAGCAATTGGTGAGCATGTGCCGGCATGTGCAGGAGCGGCTGGCAGACATGCCGGAGGAGGATTTGGAGGACATGGACGAGGACTACATGCTGGTGGCGCGCATGGAGGCCGGGCTGTTCACGCTGCAGCAGTGCACGCTCATCCTGGGCCACCTCTGGTTCCACGGCGACGTCAGCCTGCGCAAGCGCATCCTGCTGCTCCTGCACCAACAGGCGTGCCCCCTTCACCCCTGAGCATTTTTGAAATATCCCTGCTAATTTGAGACGTTCATGAGAACAGAGCCAACAGCTCCTGCACCGGCAGGCATGGTCCCTTCACCTCCTGAGCATTTGTGATTTATCCCGTGCTAGTTGGAGACCTTCATGACAGCATTGGCATCAGCTGCTCACCTAGACAGGACATTTTACTGGCACTGCTTGCAGTCGGTATGTCAGCATCAGATACCCCGCAGCACTGATGAATGCAGGACCTCTTCGCCCGCGGTGCAGCAGGCAATGCATCAAGGGTCCCATCAATGTCATACCAAGGAGGCTGTGGTCATTTAACAGTCACTGTGACCGGCATGGACAGGGGCTGACATTGGAGGGCGTGCGCGGCAAGCTGAAGGAGTTCCATGACGCCATCGGCGACGAGGGCGGCGCGGAGGAGGCCGATCGCCAGCGCGCCAAGGTCATGCGGCTGCTGCTCGAGCTGGGCTACAAGGAGGAGGAGGCCCTGCCGCCGCTGCCGCCGCCGGACGCCGCGGAGCCGGCCGCCAACGGCGCGGCGGCCGATGCTGACGAGGAGGCCGACCCCTTCAACCTGGATGCTCTGCCGGAGACGGGCGCTGCGCCGCCGCCGGCCGAGGCCCGGCAGGGCGCCGCTGCTTCGACGGCCGACGCAGAGAACGGGCGCACCTCCAAAAGGTGAAGCAAGATCCTGAGCCTTTATTTTGGGTATACTGCTACATGTCAGCAAAGCAAACTTTGGTTTGTGGTTGTTGAGTAGCCGAGTCCAGGACGTCTGGCTGATGGCGGCAAATTGCATGGCTGGAAGCTGCAATTAAGTCTATTTAGGGGTCTGAAGGGGTCTGAAGGAAGCTCGGGCTGGACAGGGGTGCTGAGGACGATGGAGAGAAGGAGAAGGAGAGGGAGCAGCGGCGGCACAGGGACAGGGATGAGAAGCACAGGCACAAGGAAAAGAGGGACCACAAAGACAGGGAGCGAGGGAAGGACAGGGACACTGACAGAGACCGGAAAGAGAGGCACAGAGAGAAGAGGGGCCATGAGCGTGGGGATGACGACAGAGAGGACAGGAAGCGTGACAGGCATCGGTAGCTGTGAGCCTGTGCATGCTTGCGTTGTCCTTCTAGCATCAGCAGCAATATGTGGATGCTGTCATATGACATGCACGGTCCTCGCTTGCAATAGTTTGTGACAAACTCAATTAAGAGCATCAATGGAATCGTTCCTCGCCATTTTGAAGCTGCATCCTGCTGACCCCGGTTCCTTGCCACTCCCTGTGTCATGCTACAGCCATTGCAGTTGATCACAAGGGCAATTCGCATTGAAGTTCTGGCATGCATGTCTGAACGGCACTGTTGTACCTTCTTCTGTGATGCACTCTGAAGACTGAAGAGTAGCAATCAAATTCGAAGTCAGCATGCTTGGCCAAAACAGGACCAGCTCTTTCAATTCCTTCTGGCCTGCAACATTTTGGCCTTTCAGTCGAGAGGAAGGCATAATTCCAACGCTGCACGTGAAAAAAGTGCTTCTTTAAACGTGTTGATGGATTGAAATGTCGTTTTGAAAGACCCAGACTGCGACCAAGTCGATGGAGACTGTTGCAGTTCTTGATCTGGGATCTCTGACCCTCAAGGCTGGCATGCCCTACAATTTCCCTTCTGATGGCGAGCCGAGTGTGGTAAGGTTTTTTTTCTGATGTCAGTATTACAACCTGAAGGCTTCCTTTTGCGATAACACATTGCTGGTACCCATGTCCAGGGCAGGAGCCCCATTGATCTAGTGTTCTTGTATCCACTAATTTGTAATCCAGCGACTACAATAGAGACGCACGTATTACCACAGATGGTTTTCATCTGTCTGACAAGTGTCAGTATTACAGGTGGTACCTACCCGCGTCGCACACATAGAGAACCCAGAGGAGGGATCAAAAGGCACAAATGCAGAAGCTTCATCCATCCAGGTCGTCAGAAGAGGGAATATTGCTAGCTGGGATGGCTTGGAAGCCCTCCTGTACTACGCCCTGTTCCGGCAGGTGCTGGCAACAGCCCCTGAGCATGGACGCCCAAATCTCTATGATATGCATGCAATATGTTCATTGGCAAGTCCACATTTTTTGCTGATTATATTTTGCGTTGCCTTGCAGCTTGGATGGGAGGAGGCAGAGGAGGGTCTCTTGATTGTCTCAGAGCCACTCTTCTTCCCCAGGGTGAGCAGTGGCACTGCCTAGCATTTATAATAAAGCCCAGCACCGTGCACATCTCCTTTGACATGATGACGTGACATGATGATGATGACAATTGAGATTAATGGCATGCAGGCGGATAGGGAGCGGTTGACGATGCTGTTGTTTGAGCAGTTCAACATTGCCGGGCTTTTCATGTGCGAGCAGAGCATCATGAGTCTGTACTCTGTTGGCAAGACATCAGGCACTGTCGTTGACCTTGGTCACGGCAAGACAGGTGAGCTCTGGCACCTTACCTTCATGACGCATGCACCCTTAGTCAGATTTCAATTTTGCTGCATGCACGTCCACATTTCGAGCTTCTCACATGTTTCTGCAGATATCGCTCCAGTGATAGAGGGGCAGGTGTACTACCCAGCAGCGAGACGCCTTAGCTATGGAGGCGAGGACGTCACGGAGTATCTGCGGCGGTTGCTGCAGCAGCAGCAGGACACAGCCTTCAGGGAAGCACCCAGGAGTGAGCTGCAGGGCTTGAAGGAGGAGTGCATACGCGTCGCAGAGAGCAAAGAGGCAGCCTTGTCAGAGGTGTGCCTACCCAAGCTTTGATGGTTGTACTTGTGACTGCACCTGCAGACTCCCTAACCACAGGCATGCATGGCAACTGTCTTGATAGCAGAGGCTGGCAGACCCAGTCAGCACATATCTCATGCACCGATATCGGTACCAGTTGCAGCAATGTAGCGATTGCGGGTCTGGTGGATTCAGGAGTGCGAGAGCAGTGAGTATCAGCTCTGTGGCCGGACGATCAGCCTGGGCCGCGAAGGGCTGCAGCTAGGGGAGGCCCTCCTGGACGGTAAAGTGATGGGCATTGATGCACCGTCAGTGGCTGAGAGCGTGCTCGCAGCCATCAGCAGCCACCCTGACCCTGCCATCAGAAAGGTGATCCCTGGTTTTGTTGCAGAAAAGTTTGCTTTCTGGTTGCTAGCCGCAGGGTGCCTAATGTCTGGAATGCATGTGAACCCTGCCTGCATGCTGGGGCATCCCCAGAGGACAGCGCACTGCAAGACTTGCAGGTTCACACCAAGTGCGGCGCCACAAGATGGGACAACTAAATTGGTAAATTAATGAGACTCCCTTTTTTGAAATGAGAGAAGAAGGGCTCCGGACCAGTTACATCTGCCTCCTGCCGAGGCTTTTCATGTGTGCGCATGGCAGTCACTGGTGGAGAACATCTTTGTGTGCGGCGGCGGCAGCGCAGTCCCGGGCGTGGGCACGCGGCTGCTGCGAGAGATCGGCGCTCTTGCGCAGCCGTCGCTGCAGCCGGCGCTGTGCCCTGTGCCGGAGTACATGCCAAGCTACACAGTGCGCATGGCTGCATGGATGGGCGGGGCAGTGCTGTCCAAGGTGGTGTTCCCGCAGAACCACCATGTCAGCAAGTATGACTATGACGAGATGGGCCCCGCTGTTGTGCACAAGAAAAGCTTTGCGTGATGCATGGAATGAACTTTACAGAGGTCGTAGAAATGTAGGGAGACACCTGCTTGCGGATGAATGCTTGAATTGTAACTCGAAAGCTATGGAGAGCCACATGTGCTTCAGCTACTGGCATTAAGTCTTGATTTCAGTTTTAAGAAATCAGCTGAGGAATCATCTCTAGCTAAATTGGGGCTGCAAAGTGAAATGATCTGCTGAATTGAGCAGAACAGAAGCATTTTGCAGAAACACTTGCCATAAAAAGTATCTGGAAAAGATCTTGTATCTGGAAAAGATCTTGCATGCAAGAGTGCAACAAAGTCCGGATCTTATAGTTTAAATTCTATCAATGAGCGACATGTGACAAGATAAGCCGTTCACTGCACAACGGTCTGGGCCTGAGCAAGTTCTGCCTCCAGTTTCTCAAATGTCTGCTCGCCATCAAGCCTTTTCCCATTGATGATCCATGCTGGGAACCCAGTGAGATTAGCATCCACACACTCCTTTGCAAGCTTGACATCCTGCACAACATGGCATTGCACCTCTGTCAACCATCACATGATGTGACTATAAGAATGCTGCATTGTGTTCCGCATTGTGTTTCATCACGAATTATGAAGAGGTTATATGGAAGGAAGCCATGCTAGCTCACCTTGTAGTATCCATCTGGGTAGCATTCCACGTATGGCAGCTCGGCCATGGCCTCCTTGCCAAAGCTCTGCTTCTGCTCAAAGCAGTGGGAGCACCAGAAGGCCCCATACATCTTGGCGCCTGCTGCCTTTAGCCTCTTGGCCAACTCCACTGACCTGGGTGTGCTGACCTCGCTCACCCTCGGCTCCTGCTCAACAAACCATACATTTGGCACAGGACCAGGTACAGCAAGATTCAAGAAACATGGATTGCCCTACACTATCAACAAGTAGAGCATATGTGGGCAACCAAGTCTATTCGAGTATAGCAGTTCTTGACAACCATTCATTGAATGCTGCAAACTTGCGAAGTTCTTGGAGTGGTGATTGAGGGCTTACCACGTATTGCAGCTCAAAGTTTCCAGCCTGGGCCTCGGGTGCTTCCACGTTGCTCCAAGCCAGAGCCAGGCCCAGAATGATGGATGCCACCAAACCACTGCCTGGTCCAGCAGTGTCTGCTAGTTCCCTACTGCAAGGCAATGAGACACAGATGCTACATCAGCACAGAATCATATAGAAAATATAGTAGAATGAACAGAACTTCCCAATTTATTAGGCCGCTCACAGCTCGTCTAAATTGGACCCGGCAAGTTGTAGATCTACGGTATCTGTACAGTGTGTCACAGTGCGTAACAGTCCTCCACACATACCCCTGTGCATGGAGTATTGCAGGCGACCCTGCTGCAGCCGGGTTTGCCGCCTCCCATCACATAATTTTAATGTGTGATCATGAATCCACAGTTCTTCCACAGTTTTACTGGAGAAAGGTCCCCACCGCATGGTGAAGCCGCGCATCGCAGAGGCGAAGGTGGTGAGGGAGAGCGCGGCGGAGGTGAGGCACCAGACGCAGGTCTCGCCCCTGAACACCGTGGCCAGCAGGTAGAGCAGGTAGCCGCTCGTGGTGGCCAGCGCGGTGGAGCCGGCCAGCACGGCGTAACGCGCTCGGTCGCCGTCGGCCAGCGACTGGTGCGAGCGCGTTGCCTCCTGCATGCTCTGCCGCCCCGCTATGAATGCCACCGCGCCGTACGCCAGGCAGCCTGCGCAGCCACACAGCACTGTAACCTCTTGTTCTACCCCTCTCTGCACAGCTACCAGGCATTATCGTTCATCTGTCAATTTTCTGGTGTTTGTTGTGTGTTGTGTGCTGTATGTTGTGCAGCTGCCCTGATTTGTAACAGGATTGTATGAATGTGATCCACGTTGGCAGTCCCCACTACTTTTGCAAATGGTGCGGCACCTCACAAACCCATCATGACCTTTTCAAGCCACTAGAAGCTCTTGTTTCGTGGGGCATTGTGGATGCAGCTCATGCACCAAGGTTGCAAGAGTATTATGTTCGAGAGCTCCCACGTCTACAACCATTGGCAGATGCAGCCAACAGGGTTGTGCTCGTCTGCTGGTAAATCAGCGAGTGGCACGGGAGATGTGCGTGCATGGTTTGCCATCGGTTCTCAGGCAGGAATGGTGAATCAGAGACACATGTCCAGGGTGTGCAAAGGTCTGTGGACTCACCCAGGAGAGGCAGGGGCACCCCAAAGACGCTGGCATAGCCGCTGCTGAGGACAGTGTCACAGCTGCCCGAGGTTGGACATGATACCGGGGCACTCAACAGCTTCGACTGCAACCAGAAAGACATGGTTTGATACTGAAGAGCCCGCAACATCAAAGGAGTGCACGATGTCAAATATTACGTGCAAACGCAGGGGCAGAAGCTGTCCTCTCACCACGGTGAGGTAGGCAGTTTCCAGAGCTCCAGCAGAGGCAAGGACAGTGATCAGCCCATAGGGCATCGGATTGACATCACGGTCCAATGACCCGTCCTGCTTGTCAAGCAAACACACGATTGAGTAGCATATTGTCAGGGTGCTGTGACCGTCCGGTGCAGCTTGCCAAAAGATGAATAGTCTCACTTGATCTCTTTCATGCGAGCTCGTCGATGACATCCTTGAGGTATCTTTCATCGTGTCTGTCCTGCCATTTCGGCTGTCACTGCTTCTGCATAGGTGTCTCGATCTCCTAGTACTTTCTCTGACGAGCTGGGGCACGCCATGGCGTAATTGCGCATCCTTGGACACAAAAAGCGATGAATAACTCGTACTGGCTTGACTTGAGCAACGCGAAGGTGCCACGTCCACCCTTTGCAGGGAAGGATGGTATGTCATCATGGTGCCTTACAGTACCAGGAGCTTTACAGATTCGTATTTATTGCAACTTATACTTCGATCAACAAATCTCCCTACTTGACTGACGCAGATGCTCTGGTCTAAAATTGAAGTTCTGATTGACAAATAAGAAAACCAAGATCAGAAGCCTATCTCGTCAGAATTCGGTTGACTGGACACCACATGGGTGCATTCACATGCATGCAGATTGTGATCAGGAACAAAACAAACCTCGAGAGACTCTCGCAGAGATAATAATAAAAAGTTTCCCAGCTGTGCCATTGGCATTCAAGACTTCAGTCAGTATTTTTCTCACCAATTAAATCTTATCAACCTGCCCGACAATGACATGCACACAGAAAAAACAGCATCACTCGACACACAGAATTCTTGACGCACTATGCTCAGACTTTTAGCAGAGAACCTGTTGCCACCTGAGACATTAGCAGTAACAATTAGTAGGCTAGCAATCTGACAACAATCAACTGTACACCCGCACACACTCGTAGAAAGCTGGTAGACCCCTGACCACTGGTGCATGCATACGCCAGCATGAGGTGCTCTGCTGCATGCAAATTTGAAACAATCAGCGAATGTGCTGTTCCAGCGATGTTGTGTAAGATGGTGCCCTGGATGCAAACAGCCCAAGTATCCATGCAGCAAAGATAACCATGCTAGATCTCTATCGCTGCTAGAAAGCAGTTGTTCTGCATCTTCTGCCCATATGGCTTTCTTGCTCTGCTGTACACAAGTCCTTGACATAACATGGGCTCATCTCCCAGCGTGCAAGCCATGTGCTTCCTGCACAGGCTACGTTGCTGCAGAGCAGGCTCCTCATCCAAGGAATCTACTCAAGTCTGAGGTAATTCTTTGTGCCCAAGCAGAGTTTCAACACCCTCCCGTTCATGTGGCATCACCTGTCAGCACAGCACTAACTTGCAAAGACGCATTTATATTGGACCTGTCTCTACTGCAGAACACTGGTGATCATGGCCCATCTGCTTCAGATACGTTATTGATGTGGGGAAAGGGCAGTGTCACACCTCTACGTGACAGCTCTTCCTTTGCTGCCTGGGGACAATGACAGTGCCTAGGTGGCGATCACCAGCTGGATCGTTGCTTGTGCTGTAAGATTGAATGGCATGTTGCAACACCAGATTCTGCTGTTTGTCGATGCACACAAGATTTCCTGTGACCAGGCGCCCGTCGATGATGTGCACCTGCCAAGACATCGGAGCGAAACTTTGTCACTTATACATATTTCATAATTTATTGTAGCATTTTGATGGGGTGTGCCTGACATTGGAGGCCTGCACGCGAGGTATGTAGCATCAGCATCAGGGGAATAGTGAGTTCTCACCCGGACTCGTTTGTGCAAGAGTTGTCTGGCTCTGTCAGCACCTGAATCCGCACTGACTTCCTTCATACCCAAGATGTAAGGGTGTTGAATGCGAATTTCCCCAGCAGTGGGCGATCGATCGTTTGGGGCATGTGATGCCAATTTAGGCGGCTCTGCATTGCTTTGGGCAAAACCCAACTGCCAGCCGCTGTCAAAATTCGTTTCTTCGAGTGGAAAACTCCCCGAGATTTCAAGTCTTTTGCGACAGCCGAGCAACTCTTGAGACAGGTCACCTCCCGTCAGAATCTCACCTGCCGACAAGTCCTTCGATTGTATCTACCCCCTTTTTGAGCAGAGTTGCTGACCAGCTTCGAATCAGATGGAGGACACTCAGCCGTATCCCGAGGCACCGCTCCCTGGCGAACCGCCTTTGAGGTAACTTCCCGATCTCGTTCAGATGTGCTTGCATAAATAAGCATCCAATGGTTCAGCTCTTTCAAGCACACCACGTGTGTCTGTGTTTGGGATTGAGACATCCCTCCATGTGAGGCCACAGTGAAGCAGTGCATGCACCTTGGATGTGCAGATATCACCAAAGTCATGACCAGCCGAAATTTGCACAGCCAGTCTGTTGTGGCTGGAAAGCACTTCTGCTGGGATCCCTTTAGGAATTGCTGCTGCCTGCTGTCTTCAGTGCCTTGGCCAGCTCTTTCTGCACCTGCATTTGCCACTGTGCAGGATGCCACATCTGGATACACATCCTGGCAACAGTTCAGGAGGTCTCCCAGCCCCCGCTCCACTCAGGTTGCCCCCAGCGATATGTCCAAGACCCACGGAGCAAGACCTGTCATGAAGAGCGTGGGACGATGCTTATTGAGTGCTTTTCATGCACAATCGAAACTGCGTTTGCAGCATGTGAGCAGGCTCCCTCTGTGCAGGGCCCATGATCTACGGCAGTCAGGCGAGGCGGGCCCAAGCGAAGCCCAGGCGCCTTCTAATGTGCAGTCGACTGGCAAGGGGGGCCGCCCCAAATCGTCGGTGTGGAAGTACTTCGAGACGGAGAGGAAGCGAGACGACAAGAGCAAGCGAGAAGACGTCCGTTGCAAGTGCGGCACTCTTTCCCATGTTACAGCATGCAGTTCTCCCTTTGAAAGCTTTTAGTCGTGGTCGCTGTATCTGCACGAAAATTGACCAAGCAGATGTGCAAGCACACTCCATTCGCGGCCTCCAGCAGTGTTGAGATGGCCGGCTCTGCCTTGTGGTACGCTGAAAGTTTGAAGTAAACCCCACCCTGGTCTATGAGCATGAGCAACCGTCTCAGTTTCAAATTCGGCTGCCACGCAGGTTTTGCAGCATAGTGATGCCGGGGCGGGCGGAGGGCATGGAGCGGCATGTGGCGGTGGACTGCGCAGCCGTGGATCTGCAGGCCAAGGCGGACATGAGCCAGCACCTGTACAACAAGAAGATGCAGACGCTCGAGCGCAAGGGCGTCAAACGGCGCGCCGAAGGCGAGGGAGCGGCCAGCGCGGAGCCCAGCGCGCCCATGCTCGAACAGACATCCATGGCCCCCCAGATCATGTCGCACATGCCCCCCTACAGCGGTGCGGCCCACCTCTCCACCGTGTCTGCCATGTCCCCACTGGAAACAGTGTGCATGACAGAGCACTGCCTTGCGCATGCTCATGCATTTTGGTGTCAGAGACAGCCTGCTCTGCAAATTTTGCATGAAATTGAGAAGCAGCACCACAGCAGCTGTCCACCGCCTAGCTTCAAGCAGTCACCAGGAGTGACTGCGCTTCACGTCTATCACATGGTTTGTCCTAGGGGGTCTGTGGGAATCTGATTTGATGGTACATGCGCCCAGTGGCGGTGGCGGTGGCTGCGCACGGGGAGGACGTGCAGGGAAATGGGCAGCTGCAGCAGATCCCGCTGGGCACATTTCAGGCGTCCGTCCCCGCGGCGCCGGCGTCGGCCGCGGACATCGTCAGCATGCTGCAGCAGGTGGTGCGCATGCAGCAGGAGCTCCGCGCCATTTCCGAGAACATCCCGCGCCGCCTGCGCAACAGCCGCGTCGCCGACGGCGCCGCCGTGCTCCGGCCGATGTGCCGGGAACGGGTGAATCACCCCTCTGCACCTCCCTCTTGACCTTATGACTGCAGTTTGTAACACAGCAAGAACTGGAGAGAGTGCAAGACATACCGTGCAGTGCGAGCCCCAAGCAAGGATGAGGGGCAGCCTCGTGGTTTCCGACTATCGCTATGCGTACAACATGCAAGACATTTCGTAATATCTGGTACATGGTGCAAGTCAAGGAGCAGCTCTGATGCTCTTTCTGATTTGTCATTGGTCATAAGATGTGCATTGTGCGGCAAATTTTGAAGCTGCTAGTTGTGTGGTGCAGTATGGTGTGAACGGGGCGGTGCCCGGGGTCTTGCCACCGCCGGGCCTCTTTCCTTGCACCTGGGGGGAGGCGATGCGAGCTGACGCCTATAAGATTGACCAGCTGGCGGCATTCTACGGGGAGAGCTTTGGCATTACGGCGCAGGACGGTCTGGAGGAAAAGCAAACCAAGTTTCTGGAGTGGATTGGCGCTGTGAGGCCCTGAAGAGCGTCCCAGAACAACACCGAGAAGGGGCACTGTTGAAATGTTAACATCCAGGACAAAAAGAAGCCACTCTGCCAGGTTTTCAGCCAACGCACACAGACATGATACGGCAGTGCTGATTCTTCTGAGATCTGAGTCACTTGGTTTTGTTTTGATTTAAGTTTTCGAGGATGCATCGAGACAAGATTTTGAGAAGCCCTGATCACAACTGGTACACTCATACATGGTATCTGTTGTCAATCTGCCGCATAACCCAGGCCATATGATGTATAAATTGCCGAGTCGAGTGCTGCTACAATCCGCTGCATAATATGAAGATATCGTAAAATGTGCTTTGGCTTTGTCTTTTCTGGCAGAATAGTAACTGGCAGGACTGTAAGTTTGTTTTGCTCGAAAGTACAATATTAAACAAATGAGGGGCATCTACCCACCAAACTCTGGAAAAGCAAGGCTATGGTGGCTATGCAAGCCGCTGCCCAGCCTTGAAGCTGTCTAATACTTAAGAACATCCCAAAGCATCTGTGCATAGCTGTTGCAAAAAAATACCAGGACTTGCTTCTACACCACAAAGAACTCCTTACATCGCGCTACTTCTCCATTGCCTTGGCCTTGCTCCATGAGGGACAGGGATTCACAATTTGCGGATTTGAAAAGAACTGCAGATTGCATATCCTTTGAATGCAGCAGCATGTTTCATTGATCTAGAGAAGGAGAGATGTCCTTGCAAAAGCTGACTCCATCCTCTTGAACAGGCACACAAGACGCAAACGACACTGTTCTCTATGAGTGAGTCAACAGTCAGCAGTTTTGCCTGTCACGCCTCTCATGCACATCCATTCTATGCTCAGTTTCATTGAACAGTACAGGGTTCCCAAATCACTTGCATTCTGCGGGCACCTGCCCAAGTTGCGGCTGCATGGTGCAAGAGACGCTCTACCGAGTCATGCGCACCGGCTCCTAAAGGCTATGCCTCACATTGCATCTCTCCACACCTCCCTAAAACTTCCGCTGCAGCCCTACCACCCTCCGTTGCTACTCCGTGTAAGCATTGCTTCACATCCAGAGGCCCCACTGAAGAGCACTTCCGCTACAGGCTGATGGAGCACCCTCCATCGCTCCGCACTATGAGCCTTGCTTCACATCCAGAGCCCCCAATGAGAAGCACTGTTCCTGGGCATGAGCTTGCTAACTGCCTTTCCTAAGTAAAACCTCTGCGCAGCATGCTAGGCCAGGGGCATGGGCGCGGGCCGCCAGCGCCAGAGCTTCACGACGCCATTGTTGTCCCCGGCCGCCAGGATGTCCCCCGGGGCGGCGGCCAGAGCGCGCGCGTCGCGCATGGCCGGCAGGTGGCCGCGCTCTGCAAATGTGGGCAGGTCATAAAGGCGCACGCAGCCGTCGTCGTTGTAGGACGCCAGCAGCAGCGGTTTCTGGCCGCCATCCATGGCCCCGGTTATGGCCAGCACCCCTCCCCAGTTCTCCGCCTGCACACCACCCAAATGAGACACACTTCTTCATGTATTGGCCCATGGCCATACTCAAAATATGTATACAAGATTTGCCCAAAGGACCCAAAAAATAGCGACAGCATGGCCTGCGCATGTCAACTCATACCCAAGTCTGATGCATCTGCTGTTCCTCACATGCAGACACCAACCGTGCATGACAGCCATCTTGACAGATCCTCTGCTAGCGTGCAGTATGGAGGACTTGTCGGGATGGCTCTACAGAACTGGTGTCTGCAGGAAGGGGAACAGGAAATGAAGCGGAGGTGGTAACGGCAGACAGGTAAGTCAGCTGGTGGGTGCAGTGGGCTTACTGGTTTGCCGGCCTCATCGGGCGGCTGCACATAGACGGGCGAGATGTCCATGAATGCCCCGGGTGTGGGCGGGTCTATGGGCTGCCACACCTTGATGGAGGAGTCCAGCGAGCAGCTGATCAAAACATTCTGCGCACACCAGGCACTTGCTAAGCCAATAGATCCAGGAGATTGCATTACACATTGCCATTCTACACCAGGACATGCTTTACACAGCACAGAAAGCAGACAAGTATAACTCTTTTTCATTTAGCAACATCACCACAGGGGTCGTGGATCCACTGTGCTGCCATGAACAGAAAAACAGAGTCGAAGGGGTGCTGACCTCCCATTGGAGCAGCCGCATGATGGGCTCCTTGTGAGCCTGCTGGATTGTCTGCATGCACTGCCCGGACGCCATGTCCCACAGCTTGATGGCGCCCGCCCAGTCAGCCGACACCAGGCAGTTGCCAAAGGGCAGCAGCGCCTGCACCGGCGCCTGGTGGCCCCCTTGAGCGGCTGTGATCACCACCTGCAGCCATTCCACCGGCCCATCTCATTTCTACATCATGTTCAGACATGTTCTTTCTTTTGCTTCTCCTGTAGTGGCTTCGGCAGTGTCATCGCTCGCTTTTATACATGAGGTCATCCCCAGCAGATCCAACACAGGGTAATGCAAGGGTGTTTGGCAAGGCTGACAACTAAGAATGGAAAACTGCACGGAAGAGGAGGAGGAACAGGAGGTGGGATGACTCACCGAGGGCTGGAAGGTGCCAGAGGCGGTGTCATGCTGCCAGACGCGGATGGACATGTCCTTGCCCCCCGACAGCAGCAGGCCGTTGGCAGCCGCCAACGCAAACACCTCCTCCTGATGCCCTGCCAGGTCGTGCTGCGCTCCCGTCGTCAGGTTGTACACCTGCTTGCCAATACGCGTTCTGTCAGCACTTTGAACCTGCAACAGTAAACTTAATGCATATGACTCCTCCTTTATAGACTTACTGCTGGGCCTGAACACAAGTGAGTCAGCATGCAATGGGATCCCACCAGGCTAGACATGCCCACAGCCGTCTGTCCAATGTGAGATTTTCCGTCAGAGTATATCTTCATAGAAGGGCTTGCAAGGGAAACGAGTCCCACCTTTATGAGGCCCGGTACAGGTTGCATGCCCAGCACACGAATGCCCACAAAGAGGTAGCCGCCCTCCAGCAGCAGTGAGTCCACCTGGCCGCCCACCTCCACCACGCTCAAGCAGTTGCCTCGAGCTTTGCAATCCCACAGCCTCACTGTCTCATCCTTGGAGCCAGTGTACAGCTGCACCAGCAGAAAACACACTCTTTAAGGAAGCAGTCCAGGCAGGCCAGCATATTCTTGAATACTGTGTGAGACGTCTCGGTAGTGATTAAAGGCAAAGGTAAGATGAAGGAGGAGGTGGCACCTGTGATGTGCTGCTGTCATATGCCATGGCAGTGATGGTGCTCTTGTGCCCTTTCAGCGCCGCAACAAACTCAATGTCGGGTGGCTGGTCATATGCCTGTCTCTGTGGTGGTCGCCCACCACCGCCCGGTCCTGCGGCTGTGCGGTACCCTCCACTCCTGCCTGCAGGAGAAACAAAGGTGGCCCTGTTGAAGTTTTGTGCTTGAGGACAAAATTTCAGCAGTCAAAGTATCACAACAGCAACGGTGATCCTCAAAGATGAGTTTGAACGGATGGTGTCTTGCCTCCTCTGTTGTTGTTTCCCCAGCTTCCCCTTCCTCTTGGTTGCTGCCTGCCGCTGCCTCTGTAGCCTCCCCGAGGGTTTCCTCCGAAGCCTGACCCATTGTTATACCTATTACCACCATCATTGTACCTCCCTTCGTCGTATCGGCCTCGAGGAGGTGGGTGGACGTTGTCATACTGATTGTAATTGCTCCTGCCACCTCCTCTGCTGCTGTTCCTTCCCCCCTGGCTATTCCATCCTCCCCTCGAGTTGTTGTTCCTGATGCATATAAAAGCTTGAATGTTCTCAGCTGATGCAAGTGTTGCCCAGAGCAATGGCGACTTCTTGTGACAGGGACTTAGCTTCGTCGCATCAAACTTCTCTGCTGAACATACCTGCCACCCCTGCCTCTTGGCTGAAAGCTGCTGGACGGACCATCATGTGTATCCATGTACATCTTGGCAATGATCGCTCGTTTGAGCTCCTTCAACAGCTTTGTTCAGGACAGATCAAGTCCATCAGTGATAAATCTGAAGAAAGCTTCGATTGCATTTTGACACCATGCGTAAATCTCCTTCTTTTGGAATCAAAAAAATGCTGGGTAGTTTTAGTCTTTCTGCAAATTCCTTTGCAAACTCCTTTAACGCGATCATGGAAGAGCAGGGAATTACTGACTTTTGGTGGTCACGTGCGATGGCCGCCCTGGGCTGTTCCTGTCCCTTTCGCGACGTTCCAAATGATCTTCCAAGCAGGGAAAGCATGTGTAAGAGATTCTACTTATCATCTGCCTTCATACTTTAGTATATAGACAGATAACATATCACGGTAAAAAAACATCCCCATGCTTGACGCGGACTAACTTTCCTTCATGAGTCGATGATCTGTTCCAAATTGCTACCTAGAACTAACATTCTGCATTCCACTATTCGTTACGCTCTTTGGAGCCGACGTGTGTGCTCCAAGCATAGCCTGTTCAAAGCAGCTTCCAGTAGTTTCCAGGTAAGTTTGTCGCTCTATTTGGAGCAGTTGACCAACCAACCGTCTGTCAGGCATGCAGAAAATGCTTGCAGTTGCTCACTGTTGCTTTCTCTTGGTACCTGGGGCTTTCATTGAGCGCAAATGCAAAAGGCTTTGATATTCTTGGCTTTCTGTGCAGACAGTAGACATGCAGCAGGTAGTGGTGAAGTCATGTCCGGCGGAGGAGAACCTCCAGATAGAGCTGATGGTTGGTGGGAAGCAGCGCTTCATGGACAGGCCCAAGACAGAGCCCCTGGAACGGACTCTTGCTCGCATTCAAAAGAATGCTGCACCGGTGCCAGGTATACAAGGCCTGAAGCATGCATTTTGGCTTTTATAGCTGCTCTCAATATGGGCGCTCTTCCGCTTATGCCCTCCAGCATGGTACGTTGCCATGAATGGGGCTTCACATACCGGAACGTGCAATGACAAGTGAAGCTTTGCATGGGCAGATAAGAAGGCGAAACGGGGCCCCTCGCAGAGAAAAACACAAGCCGAAGCTAGCAGCATTACAGTGGAGCTATATGAGGATATGCTGGAGGGCAGGCAAGTGGCAGGGAGCATTCCCAATGCTGAAGCCTGGCAGCCTGGTCGCATCTTGCAAGTGGGAGAGACCACGTTCTCAATCATCTTGAATCCTCCTGCAGCAGACAAGGTGTGTTGTGTCAGCCCAATCTAGAGGAGCTCAAGTGCGAATCTGTCCCCCCCTTCTTACGGCCTGCCCAAATGCAAATCGAGCTGCAAAACCAATGGCTGGGGAGCTCGAAACAGCAGCAAATTCACAGATAGATGAAGAGTAGAGACTGAAAATCATTCACGCAAGTTCCTACGTGCCCACCACGTCATTTAGTGAGCTCAGATTTGCTTTCAATTTGCAAGATATGGAAAGACTTGATGATGGAGGATGAAATGGCTTTATTTGGTCTGCGCAGCTCCAGGTTTATGGGAGGCCAATGGTGGGCTACCCTCTCTGTCCGACAGTGCAGGTGACCTCAGCCTCCCATACAATCCATAAATAAACAGCGTCCAATGCAAGAGGAGTCTCGCACCTGCGCATGCACGGAAGAGATAAACATCTGTGGCATGGCGCTGGGCAGGTCATGTTCTCTGATGAGGGAGACTGCAGATGGCAGTGGTATCGGTCAGCAGAGAGGACCGCTGTCGCGGCTGCATCAGTGAACAGAAGCAGATCTCCCTCGCCCCGAAGGAGGCGGCCTTTGCCGGACTCAGAAACAGAAGGCTCTGATGCAGCGTGGCAGCCACTTCCGGGTGCACAAGAGAGGGTGTACTCCCCTACTGCTGAGGACGCTGGTCACAGGCTGCGCCTCCAGTGCACCCCCTGGAGGTTCGCCCGCTTGCCTCTGATAAAGTAATCGGTCGCGCCAACTGTTGTTGTAATCCAACACCCCAAATAAAACACCCCTGTTTTAGTGTTTTATATACCAATGGAAATGGCTGGAAAATGCTAGCAGATCTGACATATCTGACCCTCAAGACCTGGGCTGGTTCTTAGAATATAATCGTTGAGTGGTGATACTTCAGGGGAAGTGGCAGCGCTCATGGCGAGGCAGCCTCGGGAAAGCCAGTGACTGTGGAGACAGATCCAGTGACGGCAGGGCCAGCATTTACACCCGCTGCGCAGCGCCACGCGCACACCAGCACCCCCTTGGCGCCCCCTGGAGTCAGGGTGGTGACCTACAACATCCTGGCCGACCAGTATGCCTCCACGGACTACGCGCAGGAGCACCTGTTTGCCTACTGCCCCAGAGAGTGCGCTCCTTCACTGCTTGTCACAAACTTCTGTTCTGTACTGCACGCATGATGCTGTGACTGGCTGTTCATCAGTGTGGTGAGTTGAATGAGAGGCTTCCAAGCTTGAATCCCACCGTGCGCCGATGTAAGAATAAGCTCTGCTTTTGTGTGCTCAGGTATATGGTACCGGAGTACAGACGGCCGCTGATCATGCAGGAGATCCTGGGCTACAATGCAGACGTCATCTGCCTGCAGGAGGTGGATGGGAAGGCTTTCACCACCTTCTTCCAGCCCCTCATGAGCCATGCAGGTGCTTCCTCGCATTATGCACATGTGCTTTATCCGATCACATTCACATTGCTTTGCTTTTAATCATGGGCATGGGTATTCGCACATCGCGCAGATTAATTTCTGGTGACGACACAAAAATAAACTTGCAGTTTTATTCACTGATGACGATATAGAAACGCTGCTGCCATCCAGGTTTTGAGGGGCAGTACACAAACAAGGCTGGGGAGACTGCAGAGGGCTCTGCCATGTTCTACCGACGGTCGCGCTTTGAGCTTGTGCATAAAGTCGACATCCCGATGAAAAATGTCTTCGCCTCGCTGCTGGTCGGTGATGCCAGGAGCCTCTCGCTCCATGCACAGTTCTTGCCACTGTTGCATGCCTCGCCCCACCTTGTGCAGGCGCTGCAAAGGGTGAGCCGCCATCCCTTATATAGACAGATACAATCTTTCGAATCTGTGCATATTTGCAGCTTTTTCATGGGATTTCACCATGCCTATCTGTGTTTGAAGTGGCTGCAGATGTGGGCTTTCCCATCAGGTTATATCATGCGATCATTGGATGAACCATTATAGAGTCGAATAATGCATGCATGCAGGTGAGCACAGTTGCGCAGTTGACAGTACTGGCGCCCAGGCAGCCAGCCCCAGCCGAAGAGGGACCGCTGTGCGTGGTGAACACCCACCTGTTCTTCCATCCCAAGGCTTCCCACATCCGCACACTCCATGCAGCCGCCATGCTGGCAGAGGCACATGCACTCATGCAGGAGGTTGGTCAGCAGCTGGGGCAGACGCCTGCACTGCTGTTCTGCGGCGATTTGAACTCAGACAAGAACGACGGCATATCAGGTGAGATGCCCTACCATGCAATGCACTGCTGTCATGTCCTGTCACTAAATCTCAAATCCACACCAACATTCGACTGATTGCAGCATGGCACCTTGGTATGTACTTGAAAATATGCACTTTGTAAGACGGCTCTTTTTAAGAATGGCTTTGGAGCCATACTTGTGCGCTAGTTCCAGCCTTGTCCCTTGGCTCATGTTGCCGACAGTGCTGCCGATGTGTGCAGGCGCTGTTGAGCTGCTGCAGAAGGGAAGCCTGCCGCCTGACCACTGGGACTGGGCTTGGGGCGCCGACTTCCGCTTTGCCAAGGACGGAGATGCTGGCGAGGACACCGGCGATCATGCTTCAACCTCCGGCTCTAAACCTGGCAATAGGCAAGCACCTCTCCTGACCATGAAGAGTCTCCTATGTTGTGCCAATGCACCTCCCCTTGTTGGCTGTGGAATGTCACATAGACCATTTCAAAGAAGCTTGAGTGGTTGCTGTGCAATTGCTTCACCTTGCAGCATATCTGCTCGATGAATTGATCTTGTGCTGTGCTGCAGCCCGGGAAAATCAAATGGCGCGCGGAGCATGCCGGCCGTCATTGGTGTGGATGTCACAGTGCCGTTCAGCCTACGAAGCGCAGACGCCGGCCGTTATGAGTACACAAACTACGTGCAGGGCTACAGCGGGCTGCTGGACTATGTGTTTTTCCAGCCGGAGCGCATGTGCGCGCGCGAGGCGCTGCCGTTGCCGGGAGCTGCCGAGCTGGCCGGCTGGTTACCCTCCCAGCGCTTCCCCTCGGACCACCTCTCCCTTGTCTTCGACCTGCAATGGCTGCCCTCGGAGGACGCCCCTGCGACAGCAGCCGAGCCTACTGGAACAGCTGAGCATGCAGAAAGCCGCAGCGCCAGCAGTGCACCAGCAGAGCTTGGATCGGATCAGCAGCGTAGCAGCCAATCTGCAGGGGCAGATGCGGCGGGTGATTCCAGCGAAAATGGCAGTGCGTCAGCTTTTGCGTCGGCTGATGGGATGTTGGCGCGGGGGGATAGAGCGGAGGCGGCGGCGCGGCCGAGAGGGTGTGTGATGCCAGCGGACGAGAGCGGCGCGGCGGTGGCTGCCGAGGCGCTGAGAAGAGGAGATGTGGTGGCTGTGCCCACTGACACGCTGTACGGCCTGGCAGCCTGCGCCAACAGCGAGCAGGTGGGGGCTTGTTGCACTCTGAAACATCCATCTGCTGCCAGTGTGTCCTGTTTTGCGAGGGCTTTGTGGTGATGCATTAGGGCAACAACTGCTGCTGCACCTCTCTTGACAGTATACTGTAAACGGCCGCTTCATAGATGTGTGTGTTGGTGCACAGAACGTTGATGCACAGAGCATGTTTGGAAAGGGCTTTCATGGTGCGCAGGGCGTCGGGAGGTTGTATGCCATCAAGCACAGGCAGGCGCATGTGCCGCTGGCGATCTGCGTGGCTGACGTGGCGGCGGTGGAACATTACGGCATGTGCGCGCACCTGCCGCAGGGCCTGCTGGGTGACCTGCTGCCCGGGCCGGTGACTGTGCTGCTGGCGCGGCGACCGGATGCAGCGCTCTCTGCTGCTCTGAATCCCAGTGTACAGACGATTGGTGAGCCATCTGGAGACCCCCTGGCCAACCTGCCTCTCTGGGCTCTTTCCCGCATGTTGTCGTTGGCCAGAACCTCTATTGAAGGGCCAGAATCACATCCTCAAATACATTATCATGTGTGGGGGAGGGGTAGGCATGCATTGCTCAGAATGTATAGGGGCTTTATTTATGAATAATCTCCTAAGATGTTGACATCTGGGTTTGCAGGAATACGGGTACCGGACAACGCATTCATGCTGGAGGCCTGCAGGCAGCATGGGGGAGCGGTTGCCCTTACATCAGCCAACTTTAGCGGTGCAATCAGTCCCACCTCCATCCATGACTTTGAGCAGCTGTGGCCGCAGTGTGCAGCCGTCTTTGATGCAGGCATTGTGGGTGCAGACAGAGCGGGGTCTACAGTGGTTAATCTATCTCTCGAGGGAAGCTTCAGGATTTTGAGGGAGGGGTCTCATCCTTCCCATGTTCGTCAAGTACTCACGGAGAAGTATGGTATTGCCGAACAGTAACGCATGCATATGAAGTGGTGTACAAGGAAATGTAATGGAAAAAGCAGGTGCCTGCAGGGGTACCTTTTACAGCCAACAAAGACTCCCAATCGGCCAACTTTATTGGTCAATGTTAAAGCAATGAAAACTTTGTACAAAGGTAATGGCACAGCAGTCACGCAGTCAAAATTGGCAAACTTTTTGAGATTAACAAACTTCCCGAGAATGAAAATGTGTAAAGGAAAACCTCCCAAGCAGCAGAGCACAAGTGCTCACAGGCAGCGTGCTCTCAGTCTGCCACTCAACACATAACAGCCATCGCACAGGCACACAAAAGCATGAGGTTAAGCACAGTCCACAGTCAGGTCTTTAATCCCATTTTGACTAATCTTCCTTCAGGGGCATCACTCGATGTGGTAGTGGCTGACTCTGTCTGGGGATGCCTGGGCCACCAGGCTGGTGCCTGAGACCTTGTGCTCCACACAAACCTGCACACAGTGCCCAGCTGTCAATGAAATCTCTTTGCGCATAGACACATGCAGAGCTGCAAGCATAGCATGCCTCATTCACAATTTGCTAGCCAAATTTGAGTCTTGGCATCCAGGCCAAACAAGGCAGCTTTTTGCCCATGAGTACATGAACCAGCGATGGTAGCCAATGTGGCATGCCAGACTTTCTTTCAAAGGAGCAGATGTTGGTATGTCTGACACGGCGGAAGATCTCAGATGAAAGAGTGTACCTCCATCAGGCGGTGGTTCTCCTTCTTCCTGACAACAGTGATGGTGCCCTCAACAGCGTCCCCTGGCGCGCAGTCAATGGCCGGGTGCAGAGAGAACGTCTGCTGGCCCCAGTGCGTCGCCCCTGTCGGGTCTGGTGCTGTGGAAAGCAGAACCTGCACACATCACACTCGCATGCTTCAGTACAGTTCCTCTCCGCAGCCTCTTCAAAGCTGACTTGTAGGCATGCAGGGCCTGCCACTCACAGCACATGCATGCTGCTTGCTGAGGAGCGAGCCAGAAGATTGCTGCAGCAGCCTGTGGAGCACAAGGCATTTATGTGGCTGTCGAAAGCATGTCAGCCAGAAAACACGAGGAGATTCACGCCTGGGCGCTCACCTGGAAGTCTGTTGGGTTCTCTGGGGAACCCCGGAACTGCACGTCAAAGTAGCCCACCAGGCTCTCCACTGGCCCTCCGTCCAGAACATCCATGCGGAACTTTTCCTGCATGGGCGAACATGCGTCTGTTCTTAGGTTCCCTGTCCATGTCCAGGAGATTGCGAGCATCAACAAGGCAAAGTACGTGCGCCATGCATCAATCAAACTCCCGCTCAGCCGTTTCAGTAAGCTGGCCGCAAACTTTCACATCCACTCATGCTGCCCGGAATTGCTGCATCTAGGGCAACCTTTCCTATTTCAGCAGATGTCTGGCATGGCCGGAGCATCTGACGAGACTAACTCCGCAGCATCGCATTCACATACCGCAGCAGCGCATTTGTGATCGAGCCATCCCTGCCTTTGCATCCCGCCTTTCCTACTCTGCCCTTTCATATCAAGCAGGTCAAGCTGGCATCTTAGGGTCCAGTGGATCACATTTGTGTCAACAGAGGGGAGTCGTTCACCCACCCTGAGGGGCGCTCTCACCCACAGAAGTAGCGGATATTTGTCACCAGAGGGGCATAGTTCACCCACCCTGAGGGGCACTACCCACATTGACAGCAGATGTGTGTCACCGGGGGGGATAGTTCACTCACCCTGAGGGGCACTACCCACATTGACAGTGATAATTTGTCACCAAAGGGAGATAGTCACCCACCCTGAGGGGCAGCACCCACATTGACAGTGAATAGTTGTCACCAAAGGGAGATAGTTCGCCCACCCTGAACAGCAGATCTGTGTCACCAGAGGAACATAGATCACCCACCCTGAGTGGCTGCGCGAGCTCCTCGAGCGTGATGGTGAGTAGGTCGTACTCCTTGAGGGTGGCGGGGGGGCCCAGCATCTGGGAGGGGTGCACGTCGGCCCACGCACTGGTCTCCAGGTAGTACTCCTTCTGCTCGCGCTTGTATCGGTCGTCCAGGCAGCTCATGTCCACGCCGTAGAACTGGCGCATCTCCCGGCTGAACTCCCCCCAGCCCTCGAGCGCATTCTGAGCACAGGCAGTCCTCGCTCAAGCCTACCCAAACAGCAATTCGAAGTGGCCCTCTTGATTTCTTCCGGGGCAAAATACTCCCCAAGGCGATATATTCTAGGCTCACACCCAGCCCCCAGTTGCTGAAACGGCATGGGAAGGCCTGGCAAACACCCATGCACCACCAGCAATGGCATGGGCTGTCATGAGCGCACACAACACCCATCGTAACTGGCACTTTGTAAGTAGCGCACAGGGACATGGCCGTCCTAGAAACTGCCCTTATCCAGACAGGGTTGTACTTAGCATGCAGGGTACCCTGTCAAACACTTGGCTTGTAAAGACGGGTGTATACCAAGCATGCAGGGTACCCAAGGAGACAACCGGAGGAAGCGGGCGCGTGCCTGGAACTCGGCCAGGCGCTGGTGGGCGTTGTTGGAGCGGATTGGGGCGAGGTAGAGGCGCGCGTGGGATGGGTACATGGCGCCGCCCGGCTTGAGGAAGCGGTTGCGCGCGACCAGAACCGAGTCGAGCATGGACTCGCGCAGCAGGAAGTAGCCCATCCACTCCGAGATGATCACGTCCACCTTCTCCGGCAGGCTCACCGTCTCTATCGTCCCCTGGATCACCTCCACCACGCCGCCCAGCTGCGCACGCGAATTTGAATTTGAAACAGTGCATGACTCATCGCTGATGCCCGGGCTGCTGGCTCATGACTCCTGGCGTAGCTTCTGGATCCCGATGCACATCATGATGCGCTTTATAATGCATGGATCTGGACCTGATAAAGGCACTCTTCCAGGCTGGACATCAGCGATCATCAGCCCCCTTGGCAGTGTTTTTGCCAAGGAGAGGTGACGGCATTCAGCTTAAGGGCTCACCCCGTGGTGATCCACAAGTGTGCGCGCAAATTTGGCCATGCTGGTGGCCTCGACTGCATAGACTTTGCGCGCGCCGGCTTTGGCAGCAAAGATGGCCAGGATGCCTGAGCCTGTGCCCACGTCCAGCACCACCTTGCCCTCGAACTGCCGCCGATTCTGCATGACCGCCTGGTAGTAGGCGCCTGTGCGTTTGTGGTCCTCCAGCATGTCTTTCTGCGGAGCACCAGGCCAAGCTCAGCATGCTGCATGGGGGGTCCTGTTCGCCCATGCAATGCTTCCAATTGCCGCTATATTTTGTACTGCAGTTTTGCAACTCCAATGTCCTGCACCTAGTTGAACTCATGGGTTGCCCCTTGCAGTCTGCATCCTTCAACGGTCTGTGAAAAGTACAAAGTAAGGAAGGACAACGTCGTCTGTCGTCACATTGCGATGGCTGACCTGATGGAAAAGGTATGCGTAGGTGCAGAAGTACAATGCCGAGTCTGTGCTGTCTGGCGCAGCGCCGTCAAGCTCCGAGACTTTCTCCTCCGCGTGCCCATTCGTGTTTTCCATAGTGCCGATTATACCACAAATGGAACAAGTCAGCGCTCTCTAGATGTCGAGATTAATTGATACTTATGCTTACAGTTGCTTTCGATTTCGAAATGCGAGAAAGGAGACTATTCACATCGGCAACCGCGATCTGAGGCGGCAGGAGGGAAAAAAAATCGAAGCAATGGGCGCCGTAATAGATGACCAAATAGATTTCTGCACTGTATTACTATTCTCGATGAGTGAATATAGTTGTCCCTGTCGCAACGCGGGCTCACCAGTTGCCAGAGCAAACTTATGTAGGGCTTCCAGGGGTCGTCGTGCGAAAAAGGGGAGCCCTCGAGAGGGCTTGTGCAAGAAAAAATAAGATGCATTTCAAGTAAAAACTCATATAGCGTTTCGTTCATCTATAGGAGACTTTCGATCTTTGTTTGGGGGCCTTGGACGGCAGTCTCAAGTCGACCAGGCTTTGCCAATGTGTTGTCCATCAAAGGGCTGTGTCTTGACATATGAGTAGGACCGATCCTGCAGGCATCAGTCTTACAAGCATTTCATCGAAAGCAGGTAAGCATACATATCCTTGAGTCTGACAGTCAAATTGCGAGGATGGGGAGTGTGCCAGTTAATGATTTCCCCTATTGACCCTGTTCTTCGTGTCCACTGTGGCATATGATTTTAGATAGATTCCGGCCTCGCAGACACAATGGCAGGGACAGATCGCTGGACAAACGAGTATGATGATGCCAAGCAGCTGGCAGACGACACACTTGCCCTTATACAGGTAAGATCCCACTCAGCTTCTGCCTTCTGCCAGGGTGCCCTTCCTGCAGAAAAGCAGATCTTCAGCTTGGCTACAGCTCACAACGGCCTGACTTGCGCTTGGTGCCTTTAGGAGAGAAATCTCAAGTTCCCACATGGAGGGCAGGAGGCCTCTCGCGTCACAGCTACAGCGCGCAGAAAGCTTGGGACACTGGGTGCTGCTGTTGACAGCATGAGAAGCGCTCTGGAAAGCTCCGCCCTTGAAAACATGTGAGCTGCATGCCTCGCGTCAAGGCAGACAGGAACAAATACACCTCTCTGTGTTGCAGGAAGATAACGATGCCTGATCTGCTTACCCGATACGATGCCGTGTCTGGCTGCTCTCTGAAGGCAGCACGTGCGTGTGCAGAACTGAAAACGAGAGGAATCGGCGGCGGGATCTGGTCAACGCCCTGAAGTCAAGACGGGAGCAGATGCTGCAATCCCTCAGGCGGGACCAGAACTCAGCAAACAGGTGCGGGTCCATTTTGCGGACCATTTCAACCAACTTCGATGCAGCATATGCAGAGCTTTGGTCCAAGATCAAGCCTTGTGACAATGAGCCCTCTTGACAAGATTGACAAGGATGCCATGTGTTGTATTCCCGACGCTTGCATCTACTTTTCCTGTTGTCTCTGAGGGCTTGGTTGTTACTGTGTTGGTGATTGCTTCCAGGACTGCACTGATGGAGATGAACAGGCCGAAGGCGCCCGCATCGGAGACGCTGCAGACGGCAGATCTGGACAACCGGGGCATTCTGCAGCTGCAGGACCAGTCCATGCGCCAGCAGGACGCTGAGCTGGAGGAGCTGGAGCGCACAGTCACCAGCACCAAGGTGCTGCCCCTCCCTTCCCTGAATCTCCTGGAACGCTATGTTTGTACTGCCACGCCTTCATGCCTTGTGCACATTGTGCAGTGCCGGTACCCCGAGTTTCTGAGGAGAGCAAGGCCTTTTTTGCCGGGACCTGTGGCCTGGGTTTTGCTCAATACCTGAGGATACCGACACTGCTCAATGTGCACGGGAGGGCTCCAAGTAAGCTAGAACGCCAACTCTGGACACGTTACAGCCAGCTGGCACTTCATCAATTAAGGGCGCCACTTTCTGTAGTGGCAAGGTTTGTGCGAAGGTAGAGCAGAGTGAAGGTGCACGGGGTGACAGCTTCACAACTAATGCTCGGGGGATGCTTGTGTGCAGCACATAGCGCTGACGGTGAATGAGGAGCTTGACCTGCACCGGCGGCTGCTGGATGACCTGGACGAGGACGTGGAGGTGACTCATAGCCGCATGCGCACCGCCCAGAAGAAGCTCAAGCACGTGCTAGCCCGCTCTGGCAACTGCCGCTCCATGTGTGTCACCATATTACTCATGATCGCCCTCGCCGTGGTAGTCATCATCGGCTTCAAGCTGGCCGCCTTCTTCAGATGAGCATGGGTTTCTGAATAGACAGTACCGTGAGTGTATCTTTGGTGATTCCTGGGATGAGGCGCAGTCTGCGGTAGAGTTGCGCAGCATCTCAGCTGGGGTCGGTGCATTGCAGCTTCATGCATCAAATTTGTAAAGCATGTGATCTGGGGTTGTCGAAAATGAGCCATGTCTCCCAATTTTGTTGGTGTGCCCTGTTCCTCCTGCGACGTCTCTTTTGTAGATTGGTTGCAAGGAATGTTCTACAAGCAGTCTGTTGTATGTTTGGTACCAACCGGTTGCAAGGAAGTGATTGGTTGCAAGATGTATTTGTTGGGCTTCAGCCCTCACTTGATAGGCAAACAAGTAGATTATGGGTGTACACAGCAGACACACCGCCTGAGGTGCAAGAATGGCTACGCTGCTGAGCCATGATGTTACAAAGGAAATGATCCAGACTGTGCAGCGGGTAAAAAGCCCAAGTCGTGATGAATACGGTTAACCCTGCATTACATGCCTTGGGAGAGAATAAATGACATATCATACTTGTGTCTTTCCTGGAAGCCTCAATAGAAAGTTCCTCATTGACACTTCAAGTATCTCCGGCCATCAATAGGCTGATCGGAGCATGAAGAACCTGTAACTTGATCAGCCCGAGCAGGATTATCCAAAACACCTCAGACCTTTGCGAAAGCCACGAAAAAGCGAATTCCTTAGCAAATATATTTACTTGGAAACCAGAAGAATTCATCACAACAGATGCCTGATTCCTGGGCCCCCATGCTCATCTAACAAGACGCAGCAATATGGGCTTTCCTTCTCTAGACTCCTTCGAATTTGGCTGAATCCATGCAAACACACACACTCGCTAGCCTGAGCAAAGATCGCCACCCTCTCAAACATTCATACCCATCAGGCGAGATGGTGCCGTTCCACATCCACAGTCCCAGCAAGTTTCAGGCCCTAAGAATTGACATCAGTTCTGCCACATGCCCATAAGCACGCAGCACAGGAGGGCACACAAATATGCGGATGCAAAGCAGCAGATGTCCTGCACAGCAGGACTGACCGCATCTAAAGCAGCTGCGCTGTACTACGCTCCTCTCTTGAAAATTGACCAACCCTCTCATTTGCTTCTGGGTATATACAAAGCAGATTCTGGCTCTGCACTCCCCCGGCCTGCATGCGGCACCTCAGCAGATTGTGCCACGCCTCAGAGTTGCTCCTCTGGCTTGACGTTGCCGCCCCTCTCCTCATACAGCTGTCCGGGCTCCTCGTACAGCTCTTTTGGCTCCTCATACAACTGCTTAGAGCCGCTCTGGTCCAGCCCATGCGCCTGGCTCGGATCCCACACAGCTGCCGCCGCCTGCACAGCGCCACATGCTCAAGCTGCACCCTCCTGCCCCCAGTCTCAACAGCACAAGCCCCCCGCACCCCCCCCTTTACTATCAAAAAACTCATGTGCAGCATTAAGGATTGATTGAAAGCCCTAGATTCCACACGTGCAGCACTTTTTCCATGATAGCTAACCCTTGGCATTGTCACAAGCGAAGAACGGCGCATGAGACACTGCAGAGAACAAGGACAGGTGAAACTCTGTGCAGCAGGCAGCGGACCTGCATATTGGTGTCCAGAAGGAGAGATGATTCAGGGTCTGTGGCGCTGGCTGAGCCCAGCATGAAGGCTGTGCTGTGGTGCATGACATGGCCGACCTGCTGCGCCAGCGAAGACCCCTCGCTCACTGACGGCGTCCACTGCGGCGCCGTGTTGTGTGTCAGCGTGCTCAGCCCTGTTATCAGCCAGAAAGATTTGCTGAGTACTGCATGACCAGAGGTACAGTGCACCGTACCCTGTCGGCAAAATTGATGACCCACTGCACAACATCAGCATGCTCACCCCAGACAGGCTTTCGATGCTCATCAAATGGCCTGCAACCAACAGAGTACGGGGCAACAATCTGTTCACACAATAGAATGACAGTGCACTAAGTGTAATCATCAGCAAAAGCATGAGTCTAGATCGGTGAAATGGGGTCACCTGAGCCTTGTGGGGGCACCAGGGCGGCATCTAAAGCCTCCTTGGTCTGCGGAGGAAGCCCCTCCAGCCCCTTCTTCTGTATCAAGCTGGTGATGTACCGCCCGTGCGCCTCCAGCGACAACTGCAATCGCCGCTGCTCCTGCACAGCCCAAGCACTTGCACAGGTGAGCAACACCCCTCATGCCACCAACCACTACTACAGCTATAAGGTGTTTGCACAAAATGCACACACCCATGGTGCATGCTTCAGGCGTGCATGAAGCACACCAGGGTCTTGGGCCAACGAGCATGACGGGAGAGCTTAGCTTGTGAAGTCATCCAGACACGCATGAAACAAGAACACTCCAGCCCACAAAAGGGGCACTAGTGGGCAGCACAGCGCACCTCCAGCTGTTCATGCAGCCGCTTCTGCATGTCCATCTGCTTGAGCAGGGCCTCCTCCAGGCTGTGCTGCTTCTCGGGGTCCAGGTCAGGCACCTCCAGCGGCTCCACCTGCAGGCAGGCCATGCTATTCCCTCCTCCGTGCGGGCTCCCTCCTCGCGGGCTGCGGCCTCGGGGGCTGACCCCCCGGGGGCTGCCACCGCGCGGGCTGCCACCGTGGGGACTGCTGCCGTTGATGCCGCTCACGCTGGTGCCCGGCCGCGCGCGGCTGATGCCCTCCTCGAAGTTCTCATCGTCATCCATATCCTCATCCTCCATGTCGTCCTCATCGCTGTCCTCGTCCGACGACCTGCTGCATGGGGCGCCCCAAACTCAGCTTCTACTGTAGATTTTGGCCATAGCAAGGGAAAAATGAAATTGTTCTACAATATGCATGCAATCTCACGGCATCACAGTAGCAGATCACCCAGCATCACAGTAGCAGATCACCCGGCCGCCAATATGCAAAGTGACGGCACAAGCTGGACTATTCAGGGAGCATGCATGCTCATCTGCACAGCATCTGTGCCTTTTGTAGAAGCTGCCTATCATGCATCTGATGTCCTGATGTAGACAGCGATACATGGCAGTGTGGCAAGATGCCAGCAAGTGGTGAAGGTGATGCATGCTTGGGGATTTTATGCAGGAAGATGTGGGGGCAGACCTGCGCCGTTTGCGCTGCCGGCTGCTGCGCCTGCGGCTGGAGGCCTGGCCATGCGAGCGGCTGCGCCGCTTGCGTCGCGAGGGCTCCTCAGACTCGTCGGGGCCGCTGATCATGTCACCGGACTCGCCCGGCAGCCGCACGTTGAGCCGGTACTTCTGCAAGTGGCTCTTGATGTGGTAGATGGTCAGGCCCTCCACTGCCATCAGCTTCAGGATGCTCTTTGGCGTTGCCTTGTCCGGCCCCTCCAAGGAAGCCACTGCTGACACGAAGCGCGCATGCAACTCTGGCGTCCAGCGCAAGCGCGGCTTCGCATCCTTCCCCTGCGACTGTGTGGGCTCTGCGGCCACAGTCCACACCTACTGTCAGCAATCTGGGCAAGTGCTGCCACACATCATGTCCAAATCACATCCTGAAAGTCCTTTCTGCAGCAATATCTGATCACAAGACTCTCACCTGATGGATTTCTCTCCATCCCATAGCCAACCCCATGCTGATGCAAGTCGTGCTGGGGGTGGTGAGGCTGCAGATGATCAAGGGCAGTGTATGGCAGGCCCAGTTCTGTCTCTGTACCAGATATGGCCTCCAACAGTTCTGCCTGATCCTGTGTACAACGCAATGTCACAACCGTCAGCCCCTGCATCGGCATGATGTGCCGATGAAATATAAAGAAAGAGACGAATTTTCATGAAGCATTGGAACAAGGCTCACCCCTGTGATCCCTGCAATCGCCTGATCGCCCCTGTGCTGCCCAAAGTCTGAGAAGGCAGCGTGAGCTGCTGTGAGGTGCTCGTGTCCTACTGTTTGCGGCAATTGATGCTGCGTATGCGGCTCCTGATGATCTTCAACGCTGACATGCTGTGATACCCAGTTGTAGTGCTGGTTCTGCTGCATTTCCTCTACTTTAAAGTCGTTTTCTGGCCAGAACTCGAGGTCAAGCCAGTCAAGTCCCCTCTCTTCCTGTAGTTTTGCAGTGTGTTCCATGTCAACGCTGCCTCCCTGGTCGTTTAGGCAGCCCATTACCACCCATGTCACACACCACCATAGCGTCTTTCACACCATCGGCTGAGCAGCTGAGCCGGGCGGCCCTAGGTCAGAGCACGTGCGTAAAGAAAGCAGCACTAGCAGCCCCAGAGTCGCCCCCAATTGATCGCTGGATGGACGAGGAAGATCACAGGAGCACACCGAGCAATCGCCCAGCGACAGCTTCTCACACTTTGCGCTCAAGGAATCTTTTGCAGAGCATATTTTGTTTTATGGAACGCCGCAAGACGGTCGTAGATCTCAACGGACCGAAAGGGACCACCTGCATTCCGGAACTGTCGATCTCGGATCTGGTGGGTAAGGAGCGCTCAGGGACAACTTATATGCACCTTTAAGCTGTTAAGCACCTGTCTTGGAGTAAATCAAAGGCTTGACGTGGTCCCACACAGTTCTAGTAATCTTGGGAACCAGAAGCAAAACCTGAAATAGTCTCTGTTATAAGTACGACTGTGTTCATTCGATAGGCTTTATGATTTGGTAGAGTTCAGATCCATCTTTGGGGGACATAGAGCAGAGGGATCAGGGTACAACCCCGACACAATGGGAAACTGCTGTGGGGGTGCTGCCTCTAATGACAACAACATCAATCGCAACAAGGCTCGTCGTGAGCAGGCCTGGATGACCACTGGGACAGTATCAGTGCGGGACAGCAAGCTCAAGGCAGGTTGATAGGGTGCTGGGTACACGGCGTGTTTTGGTTGGGCCGAACGTTACAGATTTCCCACATCACAGGCTTGATGGCCTTCTAACTGATCCACAGGAGCTCCCACAGAGAGTGTGGGCAGTGGGGTCTGCAGCAAAGACCCTTGATGCCACCAACAACCGGCTGACAGCCTTACCACCCAACATAAGTACCTTCAGTAGTCTACAGCGCCTCATCTTAGCAGCGAATCAGCTCTCAACTCTCCCTGTGCAGATCTCAGCCCTCACCAGCCTGAAGGTGGGCGTCCTCCTCTCCTTATCTCATCATCCCAGTCAAAATTCAATATCTGTTGAGGCCATGCTTGAGGTTGACAAAATGCCTTTTTCTTGGACCTGTGATGGAATACCAGGTGTATTGACAGGTACTTGTGCTGGACTCCAATCGCCTGGTCAGTCTTCCAGAGGAGATCGGCGCGCTAAGCAGGCTCGAGCGCTTGTCTGCCAGCCAGAACGCCCTCATATCCCTGCCAGCCAGCATCAGCTCCCTTCAGAGCCTGACAGTGCTGAAACTCTCAAAGAATAAGTTCAGCAGAATTCCAGATGAGCTGGGGGCCTGCTCAGCACTGGAGGAGATCGACTTTGCAGACAACTATCTCCAGGTGAACTGTGCGCCTTATATTTTGCGATCACCCTCACAGGGAACCCCTTGATTGGATGCAAAGGACAATGGACCATATTGCGCTTGAGTGAGAGCATCCTGGAGAATTCCCAGCTATCTTCCCTTGCAGAGAGCTGTGGCTTTGCTCGGCACGCATCAGTGCTGAGTCAAGGCTCACTGCATAGTGTGCCATGACAGGAATTACCGGAGTCATTGGGCAGCCTGAAGAGGCTGAAGGTGCTGTCTGCGGACCAGAACCGCATTGCTGCTGTGCCGCCGGCCGTCTTCAAGGGTTGCACATCGCTGCACACGCTGACACTGCACGAGAACCCCATCACCATCGAGGTGACTCACTGCTGAGTCACCCTGCACGCTCAGCATTCTTCGCTGCACATGCTAACACTGCATGAGAACCACATCACAATCAAGGTGACTCATGACTGAGTCACCTTCTCCGCTCAACGTTTCTAAGAGGGCAGACCCCAGTCTGTGAGGCACTGTCTTAATGCCAGTGGTCTGCATCACATGCGTTGTCAGGAGAGGAACATTCAGGAAGTTGGTTTCTGGCACAGTTCCTTCCAGATGATAAAATATCTCAATGGCAATGGGATTAAATTTAAAGTTAAAATTTGAATTATGTGGCAGGTGATGGAAGCGACAGAGGGATATGATGAGCTAGAGAGGCGCCGGCGGAGAAAGTTTGACAAGCAGATAGCGACTAGGGTGCTGCTGGGTTCTAAAGGGCTTGATGAGGGCATTGATCGAGCTGTGAAATCCAGCTGACACTTCACCACCAGTAGGCAATCAAGCTGTCTTTTTGTGGTGTACTGTACTTTGATGGTTTCTTGTCCAATACTTCAATAAATTATCCGAAGCCCCTTGTTCCATCATTATCTATGGCAACCTGGTTGCCAACACCACTTTATCCTGAATCTACGTGTAGATTGGGACAACACAAAGCTCACGCCATCTGGCAAGTAGTGATACCTTCACATGTTTATTATTATTATTATTATTATTATTATTATTATTATTATTATTGTTTCACGCTTTTCCTGCCAAGAGGCAAGGTGCGTCCTGCAGACAAGCTGCAGTTGAAGGCTGCCATAATCCTACCCCTTGTTGGACTCGCCAGATCCAAGCAAGACCCAGTCAACCGTGGGCACGGTGCTCAGTATTTATATCGCCCCCCGCCAGCCGGGGACATGTATGTACTGCACTCAAATCCTTCCATATGTACATGGTCCCCAAGCTGGCTTCTATCCCTGCCTGACCATAAAGCTAAAACCCAACATTAAAATTAGCAACATTCTACTTGCATTGCCCAATACAATCACATGCTGTACATTGACATGACTGATCAGGCGACAAAAATTTCTATTAAGACCTCTGCGAGGCAGCAGTTGTGCACATGCATCACTGCAATCTCGGTATCATGCTCCTCATGACAAGACCTGACCAACTATGACTGATGCATGGCTCAAATATGGCCACAAAGGCATGCTCCGCCGGTTGCATGCTCACCTAACATAGTGTCTCCTAAAATACAAGTGGTTGTGCATGCCCTTGGGCTCCTATATGCTACATAGTTCCTAAATGGTTATGTTTGAAAGCTCTGACATGGCAGGACCAACATGTACCTGATCTGAATTTGTTGTGAAAGCAGTGCTCCCTGACAAACTGATCTAACATTGATGCTGGCGCATGTAAGTATAGCAGCCGCAAACATCTAATCTCACAACCGGTGATATTGACCTCATGATCATGCAGTCCTTCAAGACCTGCTTTCTCAGATGGTGTGGGCTGCGGCTGCAGTAAAATGGAGAACTACACCATGTGTGCATTCCCTTTTCAAAAGCATCCCCGAACAAACACTTTGATGTCCACTTGTCTGCCCCAGCTTGTGAAATGTTTTGGCAGGAACGAATTGGCTCTGCATTACCCTCTGTCGTGACACCATGCTATCATGGTAGTCACCTCTGATCGAGAATGCATGCAGCCTATGCCGTCAATCAGTAGCCACCACAAGCGACCTTTCTCGAAAAAATTGTCCCCATGCACATCGTGACGCAGAGGATGCATGCCTCGTGGTTCTCAAAGGACAGTCTCCTGCTGCGTTGCAGCATTGGCGCTCGAGGCAGAGTTCTCGTCCTCGATGCGGTGCCAGATGGAGTGGTACTTGACCGGCAGCACGCCCGGCGCCAGCAGCTGGAACTTCTGCTCCACCTTGATGCGGTGGCCCCCGCTCGACATCTTGATGCGCTTGTGGAACACCGCCGCGTAGGGGTCCCCTTGCAGCGACCTGCGCGCAGACATTACAACCCATGTCAGCAACCTAGCAAGCTCCACATGACTCCCACTCCCTTGCATCTGCATCCCTTCCCTTGCCAGGAAACATTTCGCAATACCCCAATCTGCCTCATGATGTTGCCAATCAAAAGCCTGTCCATGCTATCCCTTCCAAGCTCGGAAAAAGTTCATTGAGTCACAGACATTGAGATGGCCGTCACTGCAAATGGTCAGCAGAAGGTGGGACCACAATAAGGGGCCCCCGCTGGCTGAGGGTCAATTCACATGCATACCTAATATGAGTAATACGCAGTATCAGCTCTCTGGGCACCTGATGTGAAGGTGGCCATCGAGGGAGATGGTGAGCTGCGAGCGCAGGACACCCTCGCGCGAGTCTGCGCGCGTCTCCTCAACGACGGCGCCGTTCTTAGCGTACGCCGAACGCCTCCGGATGCGCGCCCCGCTCCCGTTCAGGGGAATGTCCTGCGCAGCGCGACATTCACCCTCGACTCAGGAGTCTCTTTTCTGCCACCAGTGCAGCATGCACCCTTTGACTCAGCGCTTTTGTCCCACTGCCAGGACTCTCTTTGCTGTCCACCATGTTGGCATTGAAGGTGGTGTCCGCGCATCTGGCTGTGTCTTTGTACAATGCAGACATGCACAAAAGGCTGCGGTCATGAACCTGGCTGTGCATGGCAGACTCCATCTGGGTGTGCGCCACGGCAGGGCCTGTCTACACACAGCTGCCACTGCACAGTCATGCTGAGCTGTCATTGCAGAGCTGTACAGTTGGGGCATACCCAGAGAGTGAAACATGCATATGCTCCACCTTTTCACCTCTTTGCCTGTGACTGGCACCAGCGCAAGGGTGCAGAGGTTAATAAGTAAAGGAGGGGAGAAATTGAGGGGAGAAAGTAACCTGCACAATGGTGAGCGCGTCGTCGGTCTCCAGGATTTCCAGCTCGACAGCGCGGTGCATGGCAAGGCGCTGCAGAAGGGGCAGGTCCAACAGCGCCTCCACCTCTTCCATGCCGGCCAACGCGCGCTCGCACGGCTCCAGCCGCCACCGGCCCGCCATCCCTGTCCTGCCAACCCACCAACAAAAAGCACTCTTACGGCTTGTTACTATACTATGAATATGGGAATGCTGTGGGTAAGTCCTCAGCCTGTGGGAGGAATGTACGCAATGAGTTTGTGAAGGAAGGCCACAGTGGATGTGTAAGGTGTTGTCGCATGGAACAGATGCCATGACAGGGCAATGTACCGTATTCATGAAATAGTAGCTCGTCTGCAAGCTGCATGCGCCCCACCTGATGTCTTAGAGGTAGAACAAGGCAACGAAAAGCAGTATGTGAGCCCAGTTGACAGAGGCGCAGCATATACAGGCGTGCAATAAGGAACAGGCTGTTGTCTCTCACAGCTGCAGGATGAGGTAGGGGGGCAGGAGTGATAAGGGCACCTGTTGCGTTGGGCCTTGTCCTGGTGCGAGGCTCTCCTTCGAGTGCTCCTGTGAGAGCTGACGCTTGTGGGCGTTGCAATCCCCTGCTCCACCGGTGTACTCACCCCGCGCTGCTCCAGCCGCGCTGCAGCTTCCACGCACACCCTGCCTGCGCAGCCCACCACCCAGACGTCACTTTCTGCTGTAAAAATCTATATCACTCTCATAATCAATGCGGTTATCAGTACGTGCTGTTCCTGACAGAAGCAGGGCAAGGCAAGGCAAGGTCAGTCAAGACAAGCTGCAGGAAATTCCAGGTCCGCTGCGCTCGATTATCAGTTTGCGTTTGAGCTTGAACATGTGGGGAGAATTTTGGAGTTGCGGCCGGTGAGCTGGCGGCTCACCGGGAGCGGCAGGTGCGGCAGGCGGCGCAACTTTCACATTCACCGGCCGCACTGCGATGGGCGAATCCGCTGGGTGGGTCTCTTTGATGGGCGAGTGGGCCTCGCTGCAAGCGCTGACCCTGCGGCCGAAGCCGCGGCCTCCAAAGAGGCGCTGTGCGAGGGTCCGCTTGGTGCAGCTGCCGCCGCTGCTGCAGCTGCTGCTGGGGCTGCCCGGCCGGACAGCACCCGCGCTGCCTGCCGGGCTGCCCGTGTCATACGTCTCCTGCGGCTGCACGCGCCGGGCATTGAACGCCGCCGTTATCTTGCGCCACACCGTCGGCTTGCCAGCGTTCTTGGCCTGCGCATCAGTCAATGACAGCAATAAAACGGTGTCTTTTATTTAGGGTGTCCCCTGGTCGTCCAAATGGTATTGATGATGTCATCGGCTTGTGAGTATATTTCATGCTTTCAAGTGAGACACGTGCAGGGGTGAAAGTCAGCATGATGTCATATGGATGACTTATGGAAGGTGCGACTTTTTGAAAATTTGCACCCACTCTTGATCTCACATTAAGGCCACTCATTGAAGTCCGGCAGGAAACTTAGCCTTCTGGCAAGACAAAAAAGTGAGACCGGATGAGAAAACTTTGAAGCTTCCTCAGAAAGGCGTCAATCCAAGGGGGGATGCTGCACCTTTTTCTGGGTCTTCTCCGTGGTGCTGATGGCGGCAGGGACGAGAAGCGCCGATGCGAGGTCCAAGCCTGTGTGCTGGTTGGGTAAACCAGCGGTGCCACTGCAGTGCACCACAATCAGCCTTCTCACCTTCTTTGACACCATCACTTATATCCAGGAAGATCAATCACGAACAGAGATGTGAGTAGACAGTAGAAAGCGCAGTCCAGTCAGTCAGTAGACACTCTGTGAGCACGAGACAGACTAAAGAAGACGAGGAAAGGGACACAACATTATGGCAGACATGCTTCCTTGGCTCGATCCAATGCCGTACCTGGGAATGGCTGCGATTGCGCGGCGGATGTCCGCAAGGCTGTGGCGCCGTCTGGCCGCGGACGTCACGCTGTGCGTGCTGGGACCCGTTGCCACGGTCGAGTCCCCGCTGGAGGTCCCGGCGGTGCTGCCCGCAGCCGCCGGGCTCGCGACGGACTCTCCGCTGGACACCCCTGCACTGATCTGGCATGCTGCGTTGCTTGCAGGCTCTAGCTGCTTCCGCCGCTGCTGCTGCTGTGGCTGAGCGGCGGTGGGAGGCGAGGCGGGCGGATCAGCACCCGGCCTGAATTCGCCGTAGGAAGGCTCAAAGATGGCAGAGCGGGGCGGCCAGCCGTCGGCATCCGCCGGCGCAGCCGGGGCCGGGGACGGCGCCGGCGGTTGCCGCGGCACGGCACCGCGGCAGTTGCGCTTGACGCGCACGCCGGCCGCCAGCTCATAGCGCTCCTCCGCGCTGACAAACTGCGGCAGGCCCGCCACCTCAGCGCGCATCCTGCGCAGGTCCAGTTTTGGCGCGTCCCCCAGAAGCATCTCCAGGGTGTCCTTTGCCACGCTTCTGCTGGGCTCGAAATCTGCAGCTGTGCCCCGGGGTGCAGCGCTTGCATCAGCTGCTGCAGCAAGCGGCCTGGCTTCCTCCTGCTGCCGCCGCTGCTGTTCTGATTGCGGTACATTCGGCTGGGAGGCTGTGCAGCTGTCAGCCTGTGCCCCTGGCGCTGCTGAACTGTCCTCGGGGATTCTTTGTGCATCTGCTGCTTCTAGGGCACAAGATGCTTCGTCACTGGCTAGCTGGCTGGTGTCTTGCTCAGCACTCAGCCCTGCCTCGCTGGTGCTTGGCAGGAAATCTGTTGCGCAGCACTGCTGGGGCTGGTCTGCTGAGCCGCGTGACAGGGCACCCTCAAGGTCACTGCCGCTGCTGCCTGAGTCAATGTTGGCTGTGCTGGCAGCTGCAGGCCGGGAAGGGTCTGTGGTGCAAGCTACCGAAGCCTTGGCCTCAGAAGAGACCTTGGGAGAAGGCGATGTGACCTCACTAGTGTCACTGGCACCTGCTGTGCTGCAGCCCATCACGCTGCTGCGGCCTGCATAGACATTGCGCAAGACAAACATCCTAAAACGAGGTTCTTGTAGCACTGTGGCATGGTGAACGAAGACTTCAGCGCATCAAAGACACATGCTGGAGGGTGTTCAAAGAATACTTGACGGCGTGAGGAGTTTTACTCGAATTGAATCACACCTTCTGCAGGGCTCTTAGCCTTGCGCAACCCTTTGGGAGCCTCTGGCAGGGACGCCCAGAATTGGCGCGCAGACACAAAAGTCTCCTTGTCTTGCATCTTTGGTGCGCCCCACCTGTTGCACACAAGCATTGTATCTTCAGCTACGAGCTGGAGTATGGAGTTTCTGTGACAGCCCCTCGGTCAACACACCCCCAGACACACTTAGTGGTGATGGTTAATGCTCAAGACAAGATGCAGGACATCAGGGAAATGATCACCCGTCCACGTACCTCGCCACATTTTCTGCTACGGGGCCCATGAAGCTGGCAGACTGCCTGGGAGAAGGCTTGTCTTCCTCCCACTGCAGCCGGGCCACTTCCCCGCTGGGAGACACCAGCTTGGAGATGCGCCCATTCTCCAGAATGAGTGACGCGTGCGACCCATCATTGAGGGCCACTCTTCTCACCTCCAGCATAGGGCATCCCTCTGCCGCTGCGCGGTCCGCCAGAGAGTAGGTCATGGCTGGGCTCTGGACGCCACCTGTGCATACAGGACCCAGCTTGAAGCAGCGTCCTGCGTGGTGCCACTTTCAGACTAAGTAGCATTGAGTGCTGTTGCAAGGCGTAGGCTGTTTCACGGTCCGTCATGACAGCCCCTCCTTGCCAAAATTTGTGTCGGTAAAAAAGCTGCATCTCTGTATTTGACCGAAGATAGGTCGATGAGAATTCCCCACAGTATTCTATAGGCTTGCAAGGCTGGCAGCCTGCATGGACGTAATTGGACAGCCGGTTGCCGAGACAAGGAAGCCTATGCTGCAAAAAGGCATCGGAGCGTTCTTCACGCCTGGGCAAGCTATTGAGTTCTGGCAGAAGACATTATGCTTTCAGCAGTGTACCGAATCATTAACCATACAGTATCAGCTCCGTCACAAGCTTATGAATCACCAACTCCATCGTTGAACGGCAACATGCATGCCGTAGGTAGGTTCTTGGAAGCAGCTTTCCTGCGATGAGGGAAGGAAGCTTGCCTTAGATGAGCTTCATCAATACTAAATGCCCAAAACAGCGCGGTACGACGACCTTTCTCATGCACAACGCTTTCAGAATCACGACGCTCTGAGTGGTCCGGTGGACTTCAGGTACCTAGCGGCACGAATGCGTCTAGATGTTCTAGAAATGATGATGCCACAGTCTGATGTCTATTATATCACTCTAGGAGTTGGTAGATGCGCGTTTGCGGTAGGAAACGATAGCATCCTTGGACATCGCGGTGGCTCCCAAGGACGAAAGTCAAACTCCGGAAGTATGCAACGAGGTGCGGCCAAGCCGATCCTTGTCACGCGTATCCTTTTCGACACAATCCTCCGAAATGTAAAGTGGGTGTTGCTTTCTCCCACAAGTCCCTGGTAATTCTTGGAGAATGTAATTCTTTCAGCAGATTAAGGATGGAGATGAGTGTCGGCATCCTGGGCAGGCACCGGCCTTCTGGCTGTGTTTGTTTTCCATCTTTCCTGCAATCCAGGCGGCGGAGTTTCTGCCGTAGACCTTGTTCAAACCTGAAGGTGCTGGTCAGAACTGATGTTGGGAAAGATCAGTCATCCGCATTGAGGTAAGCGCACACCTCCACCTGCTTTTCACCAAGTACAAGCTTGCAGAAGTTGGGACTGTCGAGGACCGCATTTTGCTCTCACGTGTAGGAGTTACAATTTCCACAGTTATCCAGGTCTGTGTGTTGGAGGTTTGATGCATACCCAGTCTTTGGGAGCACACACAGGCAGTGACATACTACTTGTCAATCTGCACTCCACAAACATATTGCCAACCACTGATTATGAGCCGCGCATGCAGGTTACCAGCGGTTCACGCACCATTTTCTGGGAAGTGGGCTTGCCAAGTGAGGGGGCAGCTGGTCAGAGCGTGGTCCGGCGAGCCTGCAGATATTTTAGCTGACAAAGTCAGGCGTGCCAAAGGCATGCTTGCAAATCTGCCCGAGGACCTCACCGATGCAAAAGTTGCAGACCTCCAGAAAGTCTGCATGTCATTGGGCGCATCAAAAACTGGTGCGAATCTCAATTTTCTCATCTTTCTTGAGATTCCATGCCAGAGATACTGGTGGTCCTAGTGCTCCCACCCCTTTATGGATCAGGCCACTTCTCCAATTCGCACATGCGTAACGGATTTGTTACTTTGGTTGCAGGGAAGAAACAGGTGTTGATTGACCGTATCAACCGCATGCTTGAAGTGTACACGCAACAGCTCGATGAAGATGAAGCAGCAGAGGAAGAAGCAGAGCAGGTATCAGACGAAGGCTACGAAGCTGATGTGGGTGACGATGAAGATATCGAAGAGGAGTCGTTCATCAGAGCTTCGCAGAACGATGATCTGATGGGCGACCTTGAAGGGGAGAGCAGGTATTTGCAGATCACCTCTCAAAGCTGTATTTGGGGCTCTGCCTTCGGAAAATAGGCTGTCCTGTTTTTGGGGCTGCAGCACCGCAAAGCTTTAATAACAGCTGGGTTATAACCCTGGAAACATGCCCTCGCCGGCAAGCTGTTGACTGTATTGTGCTGTGATCCTTCGTACTGCATGACACATGTGGTTTCATTGCAAGGACTCATGCGGGGTGTCCTTATTGAGATGCTTCGCAGATGCTTGAGCCCGGGGGCAGTGTGAAAAGATGCATGAAGCATGGCTGTGGGTGCAGTTCTGAAGGGAACATGCTGTCGCTGATTGGCAAGCCGCGGGAGCAGCAGCTAGAGGAGCTGGATGCGTGGACGGTCAGAGACATGCGGGCAGCCCTGAACCGGCAGGAAGTCAAGAACATTGGGGCCAACACCCGCGTCAACCTCATACCTAAAATGATGGTGCGCTGCCTCCTTCAGCTCCTGCCAACCGCGGAGAGCACAACGCAATGCTGCTCACAATCGCCAGACGTGGAAGGCACAACAGTTGCATGCATGTGCTGAGGTGCATGGGTGACAGTGATGATGCGCTGACATGCGCAGGCTCTACTGGAAGAAGACAAGGTGGATGCTGCCATTGAAAGGCATTCTTTGACAGCCGTGCCTGACTCCGTCCCGTTTTCCTCCGAGGATGACCTGGAGGTGTGCCCTGGCGTGGTTCTCTAGCATTGTTTACCTATTGAACTGGTCACAGATGCAGCGCTGCTTCCTCTTGGTCCAGTAGCATTAGTTACCACAACCTCCCTACTTGTGGACTGCTGGGGGTTCTAGGTGTTAGCAAGCCAATGAATGGTCAGCGTCCTGCTTCCTCAACGGAGAAATTGATGTGAGTTTGCCGCTGCAGGAAAACCTGAACCTCCTGACGATGTCGGATCTGAGGGATCTGCTGCGGCAGCGTGCACAGCAGGTCAAGGGCACCAAGTCCGAGCTTATAGATCGCCTCACACCACTCCTGCTGCGTGAATCGGCAGTTGCCGAGTTTGTAGCCGGGCTTGGGTGCGCATCCCTTGATTTTCTGTGTCTGCCACGCATGCAAATGTCACCCTTGTACCATCCAATATGTGGAACAGCTGAATGTTGGTTTTTCTGCAACTATTGGAGCTGCATTTGAAAGTTGTGATTGAAGAAAGATTACAGGAGACGCAACTGTTGCAGCTGTCGTCTCGATTGATCAGAAATAATCAGAGCTGGTCAAACAAAAGGACAACATATAGCTGTTGAAGCTGGTCTTGTCTCGTCTTTGCGGGAGGAGCTCAACACCAAAACGGGGAGGCAACTGTGCAATCGCACAGTATGGAAGGGAACACAGGATTATGAATTGATTACAAATTGCACGGCGAAGGAATGGCTGATTGTGGTTGTGCTGTGATTCTACAGGGCGGCTGATGTGGAGGCTCAACTGGAGGCCAGGGGCCTGCCCACAGGCATGGACGAGGCTGCCGCTTGCGCAGCCCTCACCGAGGCCCTTGTTTTGGAGGAGGACTATGACCCTGCGGCTGCGGTACGGCCACTGCAAGAACTGCTCAAGTTCTTGAGCTCTGAGATATCTGACATTTGTGCAACTACAGCGAAGTGTTCTACTAGTGCACATATCAACAGAAGGCAGACTCTGGGCCGACCCCCTCGCCAGCATGGCGTTGCAGCGTCTCAGGGCTTTTCGTGGTGGAAGCCGTGCCAGGGAGGGCACTGCTCCTCCTACGCACCAACTCGTCTCCATAAGAGGCATTTCCAGCTTAAACCTTAGATCCAAGAACCACTGCCTCCATGCCCTGCTCCTGCTGCTCGTTGAAGCCAAGTCCACAAGGCTCTTTCACCTTGAAGTCTTGACCCCGGCAACAAAAATTGCGCGTTGACTGTGGGTTCTGGCCAATCAGCCGAACGGACAGAGCAGGCTGCCTGAGCGTGGGGGGCTAGCCTCAAGAGGCGGTGTGTGAAATCCCGGCCAGACCGCATGGGAAGAGCAGTACTTCTTAAGGCCAAGAACACTAGCTCTGAATGCCTCAGGAGTATGGGTTGATGTAGCTGAAGCAGGAGCGGGAGCAGTGCTTTTGGGTCAAAGAATTCAAGCTGGAAATACCCTACGAAAATGTATTCTTGGTTTTTTGGTGGGGCCAGGAACTTACCGTCTAGGTGCCTTGGGGCTTTGAGTTGATGTAGTAGAAGCAGGAGAGGGGGCAACTGTTGTTGGGACTTACTAAAAATGCCTCACGAGAAGCGAGATTTTGCACAGCAGGAGCAGGAGAGGGAGCAGCTGGCGCTGGAGAGGGAGCGGCTGGTGGCGCAGGAGGGGCAGGAGCGGTGGGCGCGCATCCTGGGGCCCTGCCTGCGAGTGGGGGTCATCTGCGGGGGGACTGGCGCCAGCCGCGAAGCCTCCCTGCACAGCGCGCGCACCCTGCTGGACCAGCTCGACACCATTCACCACCTGCAAGCTGGTAAGCCTTGCAGTCGAGTCCATATTTTGACCGGCTGGTGTCTAAGCATGCCTGCTGAGGAGCCGGGCCATATCTGTCATGTTGAGGAAGTTTGTCACATGGAGGGAAGGCTTGGAGGAACACTGAAATGTGAGAATATGGGGTGTACCTTTGTCCCATGAGAAGGACCACATCTGCCATCCCCCTGCAACTTCAGTGTGGCAGGAATGTACAGAGGTCCATTAATCATGTGTCCTGTGGCCATCCAAAGAAAGGAGATCTGACGCAGAGACCCACATCTCCACTTTGCTGTTTTCTCATAGGCTGGTGTGGCAAGCACCGGCCTCCGCTGACTAGTGTATCAAAGCTGCTTTTTGAACTCGTGGTTCGTGCAGCGGCGTGGCACGGCGTTGAGATGGATCCGGAGCAGTACGGCATCAACGTGGTGCCCTGCTTCATTGACTCCAGCGGGCGGACGCACCTGCTCTCGGTGGAGCAGCTGCAGTCGCACTCCGCCGCTGACCTGGACTTCCTGCTCGCCCACACCGAGCAGGCCTTCCCCAGCATGGAGGTGCTTGCCCACCTGCTGTACCTGAAACACCCTGCTGGGCAGCCATCACTGTGAAACAGGCTCCAAAAGGTATCATACCTGAGCCAATCCACAGCAGCCTTAAAGGACACACCAGCAGAATGTATAGGCATTAGACTCATGCATTCTGCTTGTTTGTCGCATACTGCTGCTGTGAAAGGCTGGTCTTTCAAGGGTGCGAGCTCCATGGCAAAGAAGGCGCGTTTTGTTGAGAATGAGCACCCAAAGGTCCTTACCAGGAGGTTTATATGGTGCCTCCTTGCCATTGGATAGAAGATTTGGAGGGTTTGTCAAGCATAAAAAGGCTGACATTGCAATGTCTGCGGTGTGTGCAGGAGGCGGCAGAGCAGCTGAAGGAGGTGGCGGACGTGATGGTGCCGATGGCGACAGGGGAGTTGGCAGAGGAGGGCCAGCTGCAGGCGCTGCTGCAGAAGGCCGGCATGCCCTTTGTGGGCAGCCCCTCTGAGGCGGTGGTCCTGGCCGGCAGTCGAGCCAGGTGACCTGCCACATTGGGATTGCAACACTTGTCAAGGAGGCTTCCCATATTCACAGCTTGTACCCCCAACTAAGCACCCCCTTCGCTGTGCATGCTTCCCCGCCACAGTCATCCCACCTTCCCTTGCACTGGGCTGTCCGCTGTTGTGGGTGGCAGGAGAGATGTGCTGTCAATAGCCAGCTGCCAATGCATGTCGCACATGTCAAGCGAGATGGGCAACTATTCCTTTCCTTGCAGAACCTCTTTGGAGCGGTCAGAACACCTCTCACAAAGACATGAATGAATGCAAATAGGTTAGCGGGGGAGATGGAGCGGCTGGGCTTTCCGACGCTGCAGCACCTGGCGCTGACGTTGGCCGATTTCACCGGCGATGAGGACGTCGTAGAGCTTGCAGGACAGTGGGCGGATGCGCTGAGCGAGCAGAAGGCGCAGGAGGAACAGCGGCTTCTGGAGGCAGTGTCGCCGCCCAGAGACGGCCCGGTGTTTTTCAACCCCTTCGGGCGCTCCTCGCCGGCACAGAGCGGAAGCTCACCAGAAGGGGAAGAGGCCAGCACATCGGGGCAGGGTGCAGGAGATCAGACGGCGGCCGAGCAAGGGGCGGTGATAGATGTTGAAGCGGAGAGCTTGGCGCTGGCGCAGCCGTGGGGCAGGCGGCTGTGGGACTGGGCGCAGGCAGCGGGGCTGGATGCGCACAGCGGAGTCTTCGTTGCAAAGCCCGGCGGGGTCGGGCGCGGGGATCGGCCGGGCGCAAACGTGGTCATGGCGCGCGGCCTGCCCGCTGCCGCGCTGGCCGCCCGAGACCTCATGGAACAGGTGGGCAGTGTCGTTTTCTTTCTTTGGACACAATGCATTTTGGGCCTGGTCTTCGTGTTACTGGCTGGTTCCTATTTTTTGCGTTCTCCTTGGGTACTGGAGATCAGAGGATGCCCTACATGCTGTGAAGGTCTTTAGTGTCCAAAACAACGTGAAAAATGGAAATCAAGGGTAGCCATCCAAGATTTCTGTTCAGGGAACGTCCAAAGTAAATAATAGGGACATAGACCCCGGCAGCAAAATAATAAGTGAACTGTGTTGCGTGCAGGGGCACGAGAGCGTGGTGGTGGAGAGGCACATGGGGGGCGCAATGAGGGTGAGCGTGGCAGTGGTGGAGGGGCGGGAGGGGCCTATTGCGCTGCTGCCCTCGCAGGAGGAGCTCATCTGCCCCGAGGCCACTTTCCTGGACGCCGGGCTGGAGGCCGAGCGGCAAGCCGCTCGTAGAGAGGTGCCGTGCCTTCAAAATTATTCCTGCTTACCAGCACCTTCTCACTGACCCACCACTGCATCCTCTGCTTGGTACGGGGGTAGTAAATATCACATGTATGTAGTCCCCTGACTTGGCCTTCTGCCTACACCTCTCAGAAACTTGATTCTTCGTTCTGATGAGGCCAGTCAAGGCATTTCCGCTCGCTTCAGCAGAGTGGAGATTCACAAGCTCTGGGGGGGTGGGGCGTACATGCTAAGGTGGACATTTGTCATGGTTTGCATGACTCTAGTAGGGTGGTAGCGTTGTCACATTTGGCGTAGGGCTGAGTGGTGCATTGGTGCGCTCGTGCAGGGCTACAGCGAGGAGCAGATAGAGGCGGTGTTGGCGGGGCAGCGGGATGCACTGCTGCAGGATACACATGGGATGAGCTACGCGCAGTGCCTCGAGGAGGACTTCCCCGACACTCGCCTGCGCCAGTCCTGCCCGCCCCGGCTGCCCAAGGAGCTAGTCTGGGGTCTGCGCCAAGGGGCAGCCCGGCTGTTCAAGGCGAGCCATCTGCTCTCTCCTGTCTGCTTAATAGCACTCTCATTTTTATTTTGATGTGCAGCATGCCGTTTGCGATGTCATGAAAGGCTTATGGGCCTCACGCTACCTCTGTCAAAAAACGTCGCATCGTCATCAATCGTGTCCAATTTGATTTTTGGCATTCCGGCATGTATATTCTGCCTGCATCCTGCCATGACAATAGGCTTGCAGATGTGCAGTAGTAAGGTCATTCACCTCTCCTCTCCCCTTCATATGAACCCCAGGGGCTGGGCACATCAGGGTCCTTTTTCAGAAACGGCTTTTAACGTCCTGTCGGAGGCTCGGCGTATAGTGAACAATTGCATTCCACCGCTCTAGTCAATAAATCCAAGTTTAAATATGCTTTTGCAGGAGCTGGGCTTGCGAGACGCGGCGGTGATCGAGGGCTGGGTGGAACTGCCCAAGGAGGAACCAGCCTCCAGCAGTGCTGACGATGCTGCAGAAGGGGTGACCGTGCCTGCGCTGGCGCTGCCGTCGCTGCACCACCGGCTGTACCCGCGCACAAAGGCAGTGCTGACGCCGGCCGACCTGGAAAAGGCCGCGCATGTGCACGAGGACCGAGATCCCTCCTTCGACATGCAGGGCGAGTACCTGTCCGACGGCACCGAGGTGCGCGCCACATTGCCCCTTTCTGATGCCCTTTGCGTGCCACAAACCCCTCTCCTGTCCCCTTTCTGCTGTGCATGCTCTATGCAGGTTATCATTGGATGTGAAAACGCCCCCGGAGAAGAGCATTCCTATGTGTGCGCTTGCTGCGGCTGTATGTGCCTGCCCTCTGGTCCCTTCATGCGCAAGATTACATTGCAGCTTACTGGTGGGCTTCCTGTATGTGCTACTGCTTGCCCTGGGCTGGGCCCATCCACAATGACATCTGCCATGATGCAGTAACATGTATTCTCTTGGCAGTTGCAGTGCTGCTGTTGTTACTATGGTGCGGGCATCATTGGCCTTGCTGCAAACCTCCGCAAGATCCTACAAGATTGCGCTTCTTTCAATTCATGGTAATGTGATAGCTGAGGGGCTATTTATGGTATCGTGCAGGGGTACAAGCGGATATTTGACGAGGCAGAGGCAAAGCTGAAGTGGAAGGAGGCCATGCTTAGCATGCCGGCCCCCGAGGTTGATGACCCCTGCGACCTGCCTGCAGACAGCCTCTGCAGGTGTGCACCTTTCCCTGCCTCTGTTCTCGCCCCTGATGGTACATGTCACTTAGGAGCTGCTTGAATATTTCCCATCCCCCTCTGTTGTCCGGTTTGCCAAGTCTTCAGGTCTCCAATTTACAGCAGATCCAATTTGGAACGTTCAAAGTTCCTAACCAACCTGCAGGAAACAAATTTCAATAAAGATATCGTGACAAGCATGTACTCTGCATAGTTTGATCTTGGCCAATGAGCGCCTGAACTCTGTTTTATAAAAAGACCTGTGTTGGGAATGTGCATGCTGTTTACATATCCAATCAGCTGTTGTCAAAGGCTCTTGTGTGCAGGTGGGACAGCGGCACGATCATGTTTGACGCGGTGCACGCGGCATTGGACCTGCAGCCGACGGGGCCGCTGTTCGCGCAGGCGGCCGAGGCCGGGCTGAGTCACCAGGCCACTCTGCGCCACGTGATCTCCTCAGCCGCGCGCAGAGCCGGCCTGCCCGCCATACCCACCCCCTTCGCAGAGTCTATCCAGCGCACCATCTTCATGACGCTGCCTCCCCCCAGGGTGCGAGAACTACTGCTGCTCTTGTCTATTACTGTGAGATGCCTGCTGCGTCTATGGAGTGGTCTGGACAGGATTGCTGCATGCAGCAGAATTCTGGTGCTACTAGCCCTCGAAATGCTCCAACAGTATTTTATAAAAGCGGGTGGGAGAGGGTTTGATGGGTTGCTGACGGGTGGTGGTGTTTGGATGCAGGACTTCGAGGGAGAGTTGGATGCACAGCTGGCCAAGGATGAGGTCTACACAGAGGAGGGCCTCTTCAACGAGGCACTGGTGGAGAGGCCTGCTTATGACGAGCCGCCCAAGCGCCAACGGCGGATTATGGACCCCAATGCAACCTTCGTGCCGGTGAGCAATATCATAAAATCCGCTTCTTTTTGGCCACAGGAAGCATGGGCTGCAGCTGAATTCCTTCTTGGTTTGCTCAGAACATCAGTGCTTTCCTTTCATTGTTGAATTTGCTTAGGCACATTTGCTGTGAGACAGTGCGACAGTGCATGCATCCTGCACACGGAGACTAGACATCAGAGTTGCTCTGCCTGGACATTGCAGGTTTGGGCCCACCCCAGGTATGGCGACCGTCTGGATATCGGCCTGGAAAGGCAAGTCGACGAGTCCCTGAAGGCCCAAGAGGTGAGCCCAGAACAGACCTCCTGCACTGTTCTCTCCTCCATGCAGGTTTCAGGCGAGAGTACATGCTTGCGCAGGCCATCTACACAGGTCACTGCACCATCAACGCGCTCCAATTTGAGGCTACAAATTTACTGAACCAGCAGAGATTTGATCTCCCCAAAATTGGAGCACCGATGCAGCCGGCAGGAAGCAATTTTGGTGCATGGTTGGCTGTGATGCGTCGCTGACATCATTGCTGATGTCATCGCAGGAGGCGGCCGGTAGCGGCAGGGAAGAAGAGGAGGAGGAGCGGCAGGTGATGCCGCAGCGGATCTGGATTCTGACTGGCGGCGACTCATCGGAGCGGCGCGAGAGCCTCGCCAGCGGCCTGGCCGCCTGGCTGCGGCTGCGCACTCAGATCGAGGTCAGTCAGTCTTTGGCATTCATATTTTCCAGCCATCTTGGGTCTGAACAAATGCCTGACCATGATGCTCTGAGACGTTTAATCTGAGCATGACATCGGCCAAATTGAACACCAACAAGATCATCCAGCCAGAAGAAGCGCATAATATTTGGGAGACAAAGAAACAGGACGCATCGGTATTTGGAATGAACTCCAAATAGGGGCATGCACACACTTGATGCGCTCACTAGCCTGGGACCCAGGGCCCCTTATGGCTCGGTGGATTGGTTTCCAGCAGAGGAGTTTGATCTAAAAGCTACATGTGGTCACAGGTGCAGCCGGAGCTGTTTCTGTTGGCGCCGCGCAACGCCGGTGCAGACCTGGCGGAGCGGAAGGGAACGCTGCTGCAGCGCCGCGCCGACCTGCTCGCCATGGTGGGCGCCGAGGAAGACCTGCCCGAGGAACTGCAGGTGCGCGGCCTTGCCTCCCACAACTGTTATGGTAGTTATTCCTAGTAGGACATGCGTTTCCTGCCAGAGGCAGTGTGGGTCTGCAGACAAACTGCATGTGAAGGCTGCCACATCTCCTACCCCTTGTTGGACTCGCCAGATCCAAGCAGGATCCAATCCACCCTGGGCACAGCTCAGTAATGGAAGTACATATATTATAGAATGTTATTATAAATCACCCTTCGACAGAATGTGAGAGGCGTGCCTTATAGCTGATTTGAGAGAAAGCATCCTTGCATAGCTGGCACGTGGGGACGGTAACTGTCCGCCATGCATTGGCTTGTGGTCTTTGCTGTGCGGAGGGGTTACTACCTGAAGCTTCAAAGCAAGCATTGAACGTATGCCTGGGACAATTGGAGACGTGCGGAAGGTCGCCGTGGGAAACCTTCGCCTAGTGCCTTGTCATGAGTAATGGGTATGATCGAGTGGCTGATCACATGGAAGTAGCTTGTCAATTCTTGAAGTGCATTAGGCAAATGGCTTGCCAGGGAGACCTTCTGCACGTCAAGCTGGGTTTGAAAATCAAGAGAATGTTCATGCATGTGCAAGATGACACTGTATTGCTAGCAGGTTTAGGTGAGCTGGAAATAGCAGGGGACATCAGGTCGATGTGACTGGCCGGGTTAGTCAATATTGTGTAACGCGCGCTGGCGTGCTGCGCAGGTGCAGAATATCCGCCGCCCGCCGCTGCGACCGGTGGAGCCGCATGTGATGGGCGTCTGGGCAGTGCCCTATGCGGCTGCGCTGCACGCCACCCCAGAAGACATCCACGAGGTCTGAAAATTCTCTCGTCAGAAAAAAAATGGCAACGGTTTCAACATGCGCGCTTCAGCGCCCATTACAATGCGCAGTCTTGGATCTGACAGGGAACATCTGAGAAAAGTGGTTGCATGCATAGAAATTTGTCAAGATTCATGCCAAGGAAGCTTGAACAACAGGCGAAAAATGGGGACTGGAATTTCAGTCTGGACTGCGTCGCTGCAGGTGTGCGAGCGGGCGCTGAGGGCGGCAAACACGGCGGATCACAGGAGGGCGGAGGAGGATGTGGCGGAGGATGAGCTGCGCAAGTACGTGGCCCAGCAGCTGGTGACTGCCGAGGTGCACGGCGTGGCCGGCACCTGGGGAGGCAACCCCAACCAACTGCCACCCCCGCCCAGGTGATTCACATCTTTTGTTGCAACTAAGTAACAGGGAAGCATCAGAACTTGGAGGTCGGTCGGCCCTGCTCCTGCATGTGTGATGCTCGCATTGTCAGGACCTCATTGTTGTGACCCTTGGCATGACGGTTGGCACAGTAGATCTGGCCTCGTGAAGTCTTTGAAGTGTTTGTCAACACATTCACGCGGCTGGATGCACTGTGCGAGTCACCATGCCAGCGGAATTCGGCATGCTCTGCTCAGTACCACAACACATCAAAATTGATGGAAAATAGAGAGAAAGGTGTGGTGTCTTGTAACAGCCTACCAAAGCTGAAGGACAAAGGGGATGTCTGTATCAATTGCTGAGGGACAAATGGAATGATTATGCGCAGGTACATGGATTTGACCAACTTTGCGATGGAGGCGGAGGCGGCGCAGGCGGTTGTGCTGCTGGCGCTGCATGGGGGCATGGGCGAGAATGGCACCGTGCAGGCGCTGCTGCAGGGCTACGGCGTCCCCATTACGGGCCCCTCCTGGGACGCCGCCAGTGTTGCCATCGATAAGGTGCGCATGCCATAGTTGCACCATTCGGTCAGAGCACTTTTTGGGGACCGTATATATGGCCGAATATTCGGTCATACGGTATTAATATATACGGAATACGGTCAAAAACGGCCTATTTTGGCCCAGAACACCGAATATATGACCGAATATTCACCGTATGCCGAATGGCCGAATCCGTATGGTGCAACTATGGCGCATGCCTATGTGCCGGTTCAGCAATTTAACCTCAGTAGCAGCTCACTTATTGAATCCAGAGCGCCATGCACTGCTTAGACCAAGCATTCTGGATTCACCGGGCTCGGTTGTGTCCCTGTTTGGCATCAAGGCCCTATTTGGCAGGCTTTGCTCAATATTTGCTAGATTTTGTGCCCTTTGTGAAGATGACTGCTGCTCAAGTCAGCATCACCTCTGCTTGAAAAGAAGCAGAGATAAGTCTTATTTTCACATGTCATTGTTGTTACATCGGTGGAACTTGTTTTGTTTATGCTTAAAGTCACATTTTCACTGCGGCAGGCGGCGACGGCGGAGGTGTTGGCTGAGCTGGAGGTGCACAACGTGAGCACGGCGCCCAAGTTCCTCGTCACGCTGCAGCGGCTGCTGGCCGCGGCCGACGATGAGGAGGAGTGCCACGCGCTGTTCGAGGAGATGCAGGACGCTATCGGTGCGCCCCTCTCTCGAGACGCCACACTCTTGCTTCAGATACTTTTCGTCCCACTGGAAATATTAGGCAGCTCATTGGCCAGCCGCACATCCCATGGCTGCATTGTAGGGTTCTGAAGAGATGCTAACAAACCCCGCTGATTTACTCTATAGCGGCACAGAGAGCCGCCTATTCAAGGCTCCCAAATGCAGCTGTGGGACACTCAACTGGCCGGGGCGTCATTTGATCTTAATTCTTGTGTCTCTGTGGTTTGCAATGTTCTTGCGGAGTACAAGGAAGTTGACACATAATGCGGTTCACAATGCATTCACCTGTTTTGGATGCACTGAGGATTTTGGCACGGTCCTGCACGCTCCGCGCTCCTGTTTATACACAACCGACAGGGCTGTGCGCGGCCGCAGGTGGCTCCAACTCGCTGGTGATAAAGCCGGCGGCGGACGGCGGCCCGGCAGCGGTGGCGCGGCTTGGCAGCCACACAGACTTGGGATGGTACGCGTGCGCCGTGGCCGATCGGGACGCAGCCATCCCGGCCGGTGTGCTGGAGCAGCCGCCCAGCCGGCAGCAGGCTGGCGCGCCCATCCCTCTGCCGCTCACCCCGCCCCCCGTCTTCGTCGTTGAGCCCTTCGTCGACACCGAGAGGTGCGCTTTCAGCCTGACAATTGCATTCCCTCTGCCACAGCATTGTGACTGTGTTGTCCTACATGGTGCTTTTCGCTTTTTTTTAGCACTTTCAGAGGACAGGTCTTGCAGAGGTACAGCCAATCAAATGTCGCTTCTCAAAGTTCATGCGGTTGGTGCTAGAACAGGGGCAAATTTCTGATACAAGCGCGGAATATTAATGAGTTCTTGGTGAGCGTTACGATGAGTGTGTGGGAGGGAACGTTTGGAACGAGCGCGTGTGGCTGAGGAGGTGTGTGGGGCGCAGTGTGCGGATGGTGACCGGGGAGAACGGGCGGCCGAGCATAGAGTGGACGGGCGACAGCCGATGGCTCCACGTCAGCATTGGGCTGCTGGGCCAGGTCGGCACCATGCGCGCCCTGGGGCCCACCCTCAAGCTCCCAGACCAGGTGCTTACCCAGTTTGGTTCTCTTACCTCCTCATTTGCCTCGCACGCGGACTGCACGAGTGGGAGTTCATTCCCCTGCTGGGAAAAGCTGTCAGTATGACTGCTAATCAGGCTTTCTGCCACACATTGTCTGGAGCTTTCAGCATTTAAATGGTCACACGTTCCAGTAATTTAGGGCTGCTTGCGAATCTGAAAAAGCAGTCCTGCAGCTTGCCTTGGGAAGTGTGGCCATTGGAACTATTTCAAAGAGATTATTACACTGCACACACCTTGAGAAGAAACAACTGCCAAGGGCCCACTAGTTATCGACTGATGGGGAGCTGACTATTGTTTCTGCGGCTGCAGACTGGCATGCAGACAGTGCGGGTGACGCCGCCGCCAGGGGATTTGGTGCGTGAGGATGTGCTGGCAGGGGTGCGCGCGCGTGCAGAGATGGTGGCTGATGCGCTGGGGCTGAACGGCGCTGCCTCGCTGGAGGCGCTGATGCATGCTGAGTCAGCGGACCTGGTGCTCATTGAGGCCAATGCCATCCCCGACATCTCCCCCGGCTCAGACCTCTTCCAGCAGGTGCCTTACCTGCATTCTTTCCTGAGTCTTTGGAAGCAGGAAGCTCACTCGGGGTGCGCTGATGAAAGGTTGTCAATGTAAATTCTCACGAATGAATGCAAATGGTGCGTGGAGGCATTGATTTAACTTGAGTGCCTGTTAGGCATCGGCCCTGCCTTGGTGGAGGTTGAATAAGACAGCCGCCTATGGGGCTTCCTGTCCTGTTGGGCGAAGCTTGAAGATGCTGGCACTGTGGCTACTAGCGCCCCAAAGCTGCTGTCCTGCTAGCGCTGTGGTCGCCTCATTGCGTTTCCTCTCTGTTGCGATTGTGTTGATGGCTGAGAACACTGTCCTTGCTCAGGCAATGATGGACGAGGAGCTGGGCTGCCCGACGCCGGCAGAGCTGCTGAAGGAGCTCATAGCATTCTCAAATTTTGCCGAGCAGCCGGCGCCCGCGGTGGCCGACGACGCCGAGCTGGCGGCAGCTGCTGACAAGGACGCTGGCCTCGCCAGCAGCGGGTGGCAGTACGGCGCCATGGCATCTCTGCCGGACGAAGATTTTGAAGACGAGGATGCACTGTCCACAGTGAATGCCGACCAGTAGCAAGGCATAGAGGTGCTAGAGCATTCTTGGCCAGGTTCTGCTTGGCTCAGTCCTAAATGGGATGTTTCGCATTTGAGCCAGAAACATAAGTCTGGGACGTTCTAGACGAATAGGTTGGATGCCTTTGAGAAATTGAGACCCATGGAACGCATGAATGAAAAGGCCTGCAGCTGATGAATGTGAGGTCCCGAGCACTTTGATGCATCGGAGACCGCAAGCTTATAAGATGAGATAATAATCATATAGATATGCTTCATTATTTACCGGCTGAGGCGGGGACGTGGATCTGTTGAGAGGCATGTCCAGATCAGCCATGTGGCATATAGGAAATAATCCATTGCAGCATTCAGCTTTTACAAGACAGCCTAATGTCACAATTTTAGATGATACTACTCAATTGGCTGAAGGGTTCAAACGAGCTACTCAGCTCCACAAACTATCTAGATCCATGAGAAAATGTACAGTGACCTTTCCAACACATACACTTTTGGTACACTGCTCCCGAGTGCGGGAGCATACAACATTTCCATGTCTGTGCCACAGCATAAGGACAGCCCTTCAACGCCAATCCCACACAGCCGACAACAAACAACCTCCACTGCTTAGCATTCACTCTTCAAACCACAGCATTTCCAGCAAACCCTCCAAGAGAGCCGCTCTCACACCATTTGACAAGCATCCCTGGCATCCTTCACAACCTGCTTTCATGCCAATTGAAGTATTGAACTCCAGAGCCCTGCAACTACGCATACATTGCAAGTCGGCCCAGACGGCAGCCCATGGTGCCACCATCCTCGGCCAAACGACACAAATACACACGTTGCAGCTTCAGACCGCCAGCCTGACAGGGTAGGGATTAGTCACAACTTGCTCAGCAGCCCTTGCGGCTGGCAACTTCGCGCTTAAGCGCCTCTGGGTCCTCTGCGTGGTGCAGCCGCGCGGTCGGCGGCGACGGGTCGACCGGCTCCGGCCGCCGGCGGTTGCGCGTGGCCGGGCCGGCATCCTCCGCGCGCAGCTCCACCTCCCCCAACGGCTCCTGTGCAGTGCAGCATGCTTCCTTAATGCTTGTTTGTATTCCACACGACCCTAAGGTACCAGCTTGACCTGCTAACCACGAAAGCACCTTCAGAGGAAGGCACCCATTTTACTTCGTTGGGGCCTCCTCGCTTCATCTTGCCTCCCCACATCTACTCCAATTGGGTCATTTGAAGCCCATGACAACAGCCTCACATGCCCGCACAGTCACAGGCCTTGCTAGAGTTCAGAGGTACATGGGCTCATGCCACCAGGACAATCCCATATCTATTTAACATCTGAGAAGTAGCAATAGCGGCCCAAGCAGACACCATGATGCATCACACGAAAGCAGTCCATTTATTGATGCAAGACAACAGCGCTCGATCACCACACCCCAGGAGGCTGGTGTGTGTGCCAGGGAGCATGGAGCCCAGGCGCTGATGGCTTGAGCAGAATAAGGCACGACATAGGCCACCACCTGGCACAGCGGTGGAGCGTAGCCACTTGGGCACGCACCTGGGGACCGGCAGTGCGGATGTAGAGTGGGTAGCTGGACCGGATAAGGCCAGGGAACTCCTTGTACATGTCCTGCGTGCTCCGCATCTCAAAGCTCTCCGGCCGCTCCGCCACGCTCACATTCGCCTCTGGCACCTCTTCAGGAAAGTGGCGCCTGCCTGCGCACATGCATCCACTTCCTAAATATCTATCGTTTGTAATAGGCGTACCAGTCTTCAAAAGCTAGCCATTATACAGTTCAAATTGTGTGATGTATAAGATCATGGTTCCACAAGCCATCACCACACCATGCATGAAGCAAATTGAGGTAACAGCACTCCATGCAGCACAATTCTGTGTGCTGAGGTAGGTAAATAGGTTGGGACAAGGTTGCATCAGTTGAGGCGCCTGCAGGAGGCAAGAAATTTTGCACTTGGCAAATAAATTACCTGTGCCAGGGGCGTCTTCGCCTGGGAAAGGGGCCTGCGAGTGCCTGCCGACACTGCGCCTGCGTGGTGTTACAATCATGGGACTTCCTGAGCCAGGCTTTGGGGCAGGCTGCCGCAGCTGTGCCCCGTTGCTTCTGCCTATGTTTGGCAGGGCTTGCATCCGTACAATCATTTCGAACGTCTTGCAGATCTCAGGCTTTCTGTGTGCCCAGAGCCTTCCCCACTGACAGCGTCCTAGTCAGCTCTGCAAGTAACAAAAAAAGTTCTCCTGAGAATCGTTCGATAGGAAGAAAGGCATGACCTAATGGGCCGTGAGATGATTGCTCGTCACTGTGAGTCTGCTGGATCGAAAATGCGCGGAAGACAGCTGGAACTCCTGTAATCTAACAACGAACCACACAAGGGGAACGGCAGCCAACCAATGGCATCCCTCAGTCTCCACAAGCACTTATTTCATCTAATTAATATCATGGCGTGGCGCTCCTAGACAACATTCCTTCAAAAGACCGAGGCTTGCGTTCCTTTGCATCGTGCTGACAAGGTTTGGATATCGTTGTACAGGACGTCGAAGACAGCACCCCGACTACCCTGAAACCCTCGAACAGTAGCCTGAAAGAAAGGAAGCACACACCTGAAAGGCAAAGCAATCGTACGATGGCACCTTCGCTTGCCTTCGAGCTAGCTCTTGACACCTCAGCCACTGACTGTACAGGGAAGACAACTCTGCACGAGCTACTGTGCCGCACCCTGTGAAGAACGTCAATCCTTGCGTTCCTATTCAAAGAGAGTGTGCATCAAGAAGAACATCCGTCTAACTTTACGCGAGGGTCGAGCTGCAGCGAAGCTTTGCAGAAACAGGCACGTGTGTACATGTGCCAACCAGGGGTAATTACCATACTCAGTAGGGGTATTGTAAATACCCCTAGGGTGAAGGCAGGTGTAACCCTAAAATGTCCAACTCTGGCCCTCTCCAAACTATGTGATGGACAGCTTCAGAATAATCTGCAACTTGAGTCCAACCAGGAGCAGAGAAGGATAGTGGAGCAGTAGAGTGCACAGACGGAAACCCCAGCAGAGCGCTGTCCATTCTCACAACGCCATGTCAAAGCAGGTGCGCGTCGCTGCTTCCTGCTGGCCTGCTCCTGACTGGCTCATCAAGGGCGTGTGAAAGCCACCCTTGCAAGGGATCGTGGCGATCATCGCCGCCACGACTGGGGTGGTTCATCGCTGCTGCGGTGAAAGAGGTAGCAAGAAATAGTAAGAAATCCGCGTCTGGCGATGCAGGGCACGTGGGAGGATGATTGCCGGAGATGCGCAGATCTGGACTCCGCTAAAGCCATCGACTGCTGGGCGGCCAGATGTGTGAAGGCACATGCCGACTTCGAGGCTTACATGCGCCAGGGTCCCGGCCATTCTGCTGTCCATCCCGGCAATGAAGCGGGTGTGCACGCGGGAGACAGGCGCGCACCTTACCGATCCCACTGACAGTACAACCTCCTTCACATGTCCGCTGTATCAGAAGCAGCTGCAGATCTATGGGGTTTGCCCGACTGCCATTCCTGTGTACATCAATGATCCCCACTAGGCGGTAAAACAATCGTACGCCAACAACATCGTGCAGCCCCGCTATTTACCCGAATGCGATTGCTAAGTTTGCATCTTTCGTTGGATCCAGGGCTGCTCATGCCGATTCAACCAATGGTGGGCAGTGCGGGACAAATTGCCTGACGCCTTACAACCCGTCTTTGGGCGCAGTGAACGACGTGCGCGAGCCCGCCGGTGGACTATTACAGACGGTACGGTCAATTTCAAGAAGAATTAGCGCTCATTATGATCGAGAAAGCATTTCCATGAGGAAGCACACTCGAGATGTCTTTGTGCTCAGGCCAATCTTTCCTGCTAGGTCCGTCAGTGCCAAGCACCAGACATCTTCGTGTCCCTAATAAGTACTCCCTTGTGGACACAGGACCAGATAAAGGCCTCGTTGGCTTCCATGACAGCCAACATCAGCAGCAGCTTTGAGCTGACTCCCAGCACCCAAGGTAGGCCCATTGAGGAGAACTGGAGTGAGCGATTTTGCACACGCAATCACCAGCCAGTTGTTGTTTCACGTTTACAAATCGGATGCTTTGCGACTTCCTTTCTGTGATAAGACTGTGGCCTGTACTGCAGCTGTGATGCAAACGGAGCCAGAGCAGTCGGGTGCATCTGACAAGAGCAGCTGGACGCCAACCTTTAGGGACTACACCCCCTCGGACCTGCAGGAGAATGATCAAGAGCCTCAAGAAGAAGGAGAGGAAGATGATGAAGATGACACATCTCCATGGCAACAGTACATTCATCCCACATCACCATTGCCCTGCCTGTACTGCACATCTGTTGCATAGTTAAGCGTGTGTGCGCTTTGCACAGTACTTTGCAAGTTGAACAAGTCAATGATGGCAGGTCGACTAATGGCATACTCAAGCCACCTGCCACTCAGGTCAACTGCTGCCAGGATTGTTTTCAAGCACCCTAAAAGCTTGGTGGCGATACATAGCTGCATTTCTGCTGTGAGCAGAGCAGAAGGGAGCTTTGTGTCACTGTGGCATTGGCATGCTGTGCAGGCCAGCAGTGAAGGCAGAGCAGTGCGATTTGGACAAGGAGGCTGCTCTGCTGTTGAGCCTCTCAGACAGCATCAGTGGAGGCCAGAATGCCAGTCAGGAGGGCAGCCGCAGAGCACACCAGCTTCTGAATCACATGCCTGTCTTCCCGGAAGGTGAGTTATGTCAAAAGTCAACTCAAGCAGCTGTAATTCTTGCTGTAATTCTTGCTGTGCAGGCGCAGTGAGAGCATTCCTCTGTAGGGTAAATGCTGTTTTGTGGCCACTGCAACAGCTTCTAATCCCTGGTGCTAGATTCCTGGTGCTACCTGAGAGTGTTCCTTGTCTGCTGCATGTGGTGCTTTCATAGGAAGGCCCAACACGACCAGCCACATCAGCCCGTCCAAACCACTGTAATGCAGAACCAAGTGACAGGACCAGTGTAAATTCTTCTTTCCTCCTGACCAGGTGCCGTGACTCCGGAGCGGCGGGCAACACCAGTGGCGTCAGATCATGAAGACTCTGGCGATCACACTGATGGCAAAGACCTGTGCTTGTCGCCAGAGGCGCAGGCCGTCACACAAGGCCAGGCAGATATTCTGCATAACAACTGGCAGCTTCCACTGTCAACCAGGGGAAAGGGCCCTTACAGGGGAGTTTACCGAAGAAGCGACGGCCGCTGGAAAGTGAAATTTAGTCATCGTGCGTCACATGTCCACTAAACTTTTGTCGGTGTTGTATACCCATGCACCTAGCAGGATTCTCCGAAAAATGAGGTAGCAAATGGCCAAAGCTGCGTTGCGGGGTGCAGGTAATCTGGAATATTTGTTTGAGCCTTTCAGAACGGCAGAGGAGGCTGCAAGAGTGTACGATCGGGAGATGCTGATATTGAAGGGCGCCAAAGCCCGCCTCAACTATGCAGAGTCATATCACGGGGTGCGTCCGCGCACATAATCCCAGCCCTTGCAATCAGTATCCTTGCTTGATTGGCAATCAATGACAAGATGCAGGGCACGACGGCTACTGAGCTGTACTTCAAGAACACCCTCGCGCATGTGCAGACAGTGGGTTACAGCGTGGGTTAAAGAACCCCCAGTTGCAGCACAGCTATTATGTGACAATGAGACATTGGTCTATACTGCCAAAATTCAGCGCTTGAATAACCATTCGCTCATGAGCTGCCGTGCTTGCAGGTTGCGATTGACCTCATGGGAAAATACGAGGAGAAGGCAGGCAAGGGGGCAGGAGCCGCAGAGACAGGCCGGAGGAAGGCAAGAGGCAAGGCAAATGCTTCAGAGACAGGCATGCCTGCAGGGCGCGCATGCAGGAAGCGCAAGGGCAGCGACAGAGAGGATGCGGTGATTTGTGCTATGATGTCGATGCCAGTCGAGCAGCAGGGCGCTGCGCGTGCTGAGCGAGCTGCAAAGCGCAGCACGCACAAGCGGACCCTGGCCAGCGCTGACATCCCAATGCCAGATCCTGTCCCACTGGTATGCACACTATCTTGCCTGGCTTCACAGTCACCCATCCTGCAAGTTGGAGAGCCTGCCTGGAGGCAGCAGAGCTTGCATGCATGACTTGCAGATGATTTCAGCTGCGCATGCCAGTGCATGCAGTCTTACACGCTCTATGCCTGCAGGGCCCGGATTTGTTTGCGATACATGTATCATGATGTGTGTGCTCTCCTGACCAAGGTGCTCTTTGTTATGGTGCAGGCTCCGTGTGCGATGGAGACGGGTGCTGGGTTGATGACAAGCGGAGCACTGGGAATGCCTGTGATCCCAGCAAGCCCCATTGCGTCCTCACCAGAGGCGTCCCCAGCCGCCTGCCTGCCATCTGCGGGCTCGAGAAGCCACAAGAAGTCTGCTCCCAAGCGCTTTCCCTCCTGAGCCACGGCACTACTTTCCAATAGCTGTGTGTTTCTGGTCAGCTTTTGTGAACCTTCTACAGAGAGCTGCATATTCCGACGTCTGCTGTGCACAGAGCACATGCTGGGGAGCTTGTGCTTATGCTTCTCTTCGGGGACTTCATAGGACAGTGGTGCTTGTCTGAAGCCTGGATTTAGTTGTACTGTCTCACCAAGAGCAGTCAGGATACTTTGTTTTCTTACTTGAGCTCTTGATAATGGTAGAGCTCCGAGCTGCCACCTACAAGATGTTAGCCTGCGATGCTTTGTTTGTGCCTGGAAGGAACTTGATTGCATTGCCAATTGTGGTACCACCGGTGCCCCTATATTGCCTCTTGATCCTCAGTTTCAGATGGAGAGAAGTGTATCCTTGTGAGAGGTGGCATTTCTCTTGAAAATATCTTATAAATATTTTTCCTGATGATGGCGGCAAACCCCTGGTTGCCAAATCTGAAACAGCTGCATTCCCTTGACGACCTTGCTCATGTCCTTTCAAAAGCAAACTCCATTTATACTAATTTCCTGTAAGTATGGTTGCCAATGTCTCCTGATCTGTATGCCTAGCTAGCAATCACTTGTAAATAGTTGCAGTTTCAACCCAAGTCAGCTAGTGACAGCAATTGGCAACAGGCAAGCATGCAAGAGATTTGGACGGGAACCCTTATGCATCAGTGCCCTGCTCCTAAACCGTTTTCAACCAGGTCACCTGAGGTGACAGTCATGTCGCCTTGAAATTTATTTTCAACCATGGCATATCTTTCATTAGAAACAGGCAGGTGGGAGCACGTCCACCGGATTTAGGGCAGCTCAATTTTCCGTGTCTCAGGAAATGCTGACTCTCTGGTCAAACAGTACAACCAATTTGGGGCTTCAGATAAGCACCACTGTCCGGTGAGGAACATGAAGAGAAGCATAAGCTCCCCAGCATGTGCTCAAGTGACGTCGGAATATGCAGCACTCTGTAAAAGGTTCACAGAAGCTGACGAGAAATATTCAGTACTGCGGCTCAGGATGTAAGCGCTTGGGGGTAGACTTCCTGCGGCTCCTCGAGCGCGCAGATGGCAGGCAGGCGGCTGGGGTCGCCTCTGGTGAGGACGCAATGGGGCTTGCTGGGATCACAGGCATTCCCAGTGCTCCGCTTGTCATCAACCCAGCACCCGTCTCCATCGCACACGGAGCCTGCACCATAACAAAGAGCACCTTGGTCAGGAGAGCACACACATCATGATACATGTATCGCAAACAAGTTCGGGCCCTGTAAGCATAGAGCGTGTAACACTGCATGCACTGGCATGCGCAGCCGAAATCATCTGCAAGTCATGCATGCAAGCTCTGCTGCCTCCAGGCATGCTCTCCAACTTGCAGGATGGGAGACTGTCAAGCCGGGCAAGATAGTGAGCATACCAGTGGGACCGGATATGGCATTGGGATGTCAGCGCTGGCCAGGGTCCGGGTGTGCGCGCTGCGCTTTGCAGCTCGCTCAGCACGCGCAGCGCCCTGCTGCTCGACTGGCATAGACATCATAGCACAAATAACCGCATCCTCTCTGTCGCTGCCCTTGCGCTTCCTGCATGCGCGCTCTGCAGGCATGCCTGTCTCTGGAGCATTTGCCTTGCCTCTTGCCTTCCTCCGGCCTGTCTCTGCGGCTCCTGCCCCCTTGCCTGCCTTCTCCTCGTAATTTCCCACAAGGTCAATCGCAACCTGCAAGCACGGCAGCTCATGAGTAATTGGTTATTCAAGAGCCGGATTTTGGCAGTATAGACCATTGTCACGTTGTCATATAATATTGTGCTGCAATTGGGGCTCTTTCTGCAAGCTGTAACGCTCTATCTGCACTCGCGCAAGGGTGTTTGTGAAGTACTGCTCAGTAGCCCTTGTGCTCGGCTTCTTGTCATTGATTGCCAATCAAGCAGGGGTACTGAAGTCACAAGGACTGGGATTATACGTGTGGACGCACCGCACGATATGACTCAAGAGGGCTCACTGGGACAGGCGTGCCAATTAACTGCTTGCTGTGGGCCGGCCTCTTGGGCACGGGCCTTCCAAGTGCTCCGCTTGTCACCATCCCAGCACCTGTGCCCACTGCCCGCGGAGCCTGCAGCATGATAAAAAAAAGCCTCAGTCAGGACGTGTGATGGTTTCATTCCAAAGATTCCCAGACCTGCTTTGTCACTGACGGCTTAGCTGTTGGAAAATGCATGCGATGATACATTTTAGATTTTTAAATGCGCAGTTCAGTTAACCATCAGACCTTGCAAACTCTGCTGCGTCTTCATCCCTACAGGCACGATCCAGAATTTGAATTAAGGATGATTATTCAGCCACGCAAGCTTGCATGCCAGTGGTATTACGCGTGCCTGCGCGGCTGCTGCAGGCATGATGATGTCAGCGCTGGTCCGGGGCCGCGCGCTGCGCTTTGCAACTCGCTCAGCACGCATAGAGTACCGCTCATCGGCAGGCACAGGCGTGAAAGCTGCTTCCTCGGCCTTGCACTTTCTGTATGCGGCTGCTGCAGGCTTGGTGCCTGTCTCCGCGGCAGTTCCCTCCCTGCCTGCTTTTTCCACAGGCCCGCCCAAAGTGTCGATGGGAACCTGCAGCATGTCTGCTGATAAGTATCGACCTTGAGGTGTCATGACTGCAACAAACTCTTCCACACAGCCTAAACACAGGAGACATGCTGCAACCGGAGCCTCCGTATACAATCCCAGGATGTACATGTGCAAGTGTGTGGCAGCACTGAGATAGATCTAAGGCCACGACTAGCTCTCATTCTGATCAGAGGCTTCAACAAATCAGGCAGGAACGCTGGATCCTGGGGACAGGGAATAGTTGCATTGACGCACCTCTCCATAAGGCTTTGCAAAGTTCAGGCGGGCTCTGGGCCCCTTCAGATATAGAGAAGCCTGATCGTAGGCTCTGGCCGCCTCCTCTGGCTTGTCAAATATGCCAAGGTGATGTTTCTTTCCACCTGCAATACAGAAGACATCTCGTGCAATAATTTGCTAGAAAATGTGGGAACTCCTGTTGGGGGCATGCATGCAGGGTGTATAACGCACACAAAAGCACGACACAGCCCGCACCGTGAGAGCACTCAGCCTTCCAGCGACCATTCTTGAAAGGAGTCACTCCCACGTACTCGCTCTTTCCCTGGCCTGGCGGTTTCAAAGCTTCAGATCTACGATTTGTAGCAGCCTGCTCCTCTGGCAAAGAGCGCTGGTCGTCGCCAACCGTGTCCTTGACAATGTCTTCGTCATCAGACGGCACTGGTACCACACGCTGCTCCGGAGTGGACAGGGCACCTGGATCAAAGTAATGAGATTTGACACCAGTACAAGTCTGCTCTGCGCTGCAGGCTGGCTGCATGACATTTCTGCAGCGGCTGGTTAGTTTGGTCATATTGGACGTTTGGGTGAATAAATGAGACGCAGGAAGTCGGCAACAACACTGTCAGACAGACAACGTGCTGTGGCAAACTCTCGCAAACAAGCATGCACACAATTTATGAATGCTCCCAGTGTGCCACTTGTGCTAGGGTCACAGCCCCTTCAGTTTGTACTTTATGACTCACCTTCTGGGAAGACAGGCATGTTTGGAACCTGGTGTGCTCTGCGGCTGCCCTCCTGACTGGCATTCTGGCCTCCATTGATGCTGTCTGAGAGGCTCAACAGCAGAGCAGCCTCCTTGTCCAAATTGCACTGCTCTGCCTTCACTGGCCTGCACAGCAGACCAATGCCACAGTGACACAAAGCTCTCTTCTGCTCTGCTCACAGATAGCCTGTTGCAGTTCTCACTGCTGCGGAATATGCCATTATGTACCGCCACAATTGTCTGTGCATGAACGCAATCCTGCAGCACTTGACATAAGCGGCAGGGGGCTAGAGACTGCCAATAATCAAGCTACATTCATTGTCTTGTTTGACCTGCAAAAAGTCCCACGCAAATCACACATGCAACTGAGGAACAGCTATGCGATGTTGAGCAATGGGTTGAACGCACTGTGGCTGTGAAGATGTATATTATTTCTCCTCTTCTTCTTCTTGTTGCTCTGGATCAGGCTCCGGCAGATCCGAGGGGATGGAGTCCCTCAGGTTTGGTGTCCCGGTGCTCTTGTCGGATGCACAAGACCGTGCTGGTGTGAAGTGCATTGCTGCAGCACAGGCCGAATATGAGTCAGAAAGGGCCAGCCCCTTGGCACCAGGTTGGCATGCAAATTAAGATGATCGTTGGAGCTTACCCTGGGTTTTGGGAGTCTCCCCAGAATTGGTCTTCTCGGCTTCCATAAAGAAAGTTGATGGCTGCTGCGCCTGACCCTGTATGACAATTAAATGAACCTGAGTGCTTCTCTGCGACATTCAGAAAACACAATGGATCGCAACGTTGGCAATTTCGGATACTATGTTGCCTTTTTAGAAAGACATTGTAAGAAAGTTTTTGCTGGAGCTACTAGATATAAAAAACGCCGGATAAAATATATTGCCTTCGAGTCCGACTCACCGTTTGAAGTGCTCCAAGGGCGAGCTTGTGCGCATTCGTCTTGCCACCTGGCGAAGAAGAGAGGGAAGGCATCAGGTAGCTTGTCCCAGAGTGCCCATCAAACGATGCTCCCCTGCGACCAGCAGAAGGAAATACTGTGAGCAGCCATGTTTCAGGAATAAATCCCGTGCAGAAGATGATTAGCGGACGACCGTAGGAGCGAGCCGAGGCTGCGCAATGAACAGGCGTGCCTATGAGCGGCAGTCGAAGAAGGCCCGGTATGGCGAGTGAGCGGCGCGGCTGAGGAATTGCAGAAAATTTTCGAAGAACATTACGCGTGGGATCGGAAGGGTGCGCGCCTGTCGCTCGCGTGAAGGCCCGCTTCCTTGCCGTGATGGAAAGCTGGACCTTCTGCAGAATGGCCACGACCCTGGCGCATGTAAGCCGCGAAGTGAGCAGGTGTCTCCAAACATCCGCCTCTCAAGCATTCGATGGCTGTAGCCAAGTCCACTCCTGTATATTTCAAGAAGTCATCTGCCCAAGTGCCCTGCGTCGCCAGATGTAGTGTGTCTATTGCTGTGTTCTTCGATGCAGCACCGATGCCCCAAATCGATCATAGAAGCCACTAAAGCCATGTTCTTCAGCAAGGACGGTCCTTCACAAGCGATCTTTCAGCAATGTCAGGTCCAGGCCAGCAGCTCTCATCTACACAAACCTGCGCCATGGCGAGGTTGAGACTGACTATACTCTGCAGAAAGCAGGCTCCACTGTTTCGCAACACTTCTCTGCTCTTGGGCTGCACTCAAACTGCAGATTAGTCTGCAGCTGTCTCAGCCATGATTTTGAGAGGGCGAATGTTGGAAATTTATTATTGCCTCCCTAATATAACCCTAGATTCACCCTAAAATATGCCCGCGTGGGCTCACGTGCCTGTCTCTGACGTTTTTGATGGGATGGGATCTTTTCTGAAGGCGGCATGGATCGAATGGGGCGAGAGTAGGGCACTGCTCCAGGGTCTGTGCACCTATCGCATGCCTGTTGTTTTGTTGTCCGCACGGTGACTTCAGCTCATTGTCTATCTTTATGATGACCACAGTTTGTCTTGTGTGTGATTGACTACATGTTTGTCTGTGATCGTCTGCCCAACTCTGGGTTTTGCTGCAAGATACCCTCAACGTCACCTACGATGGTGTTGCGTTGCTGGCAGGCCAGAGGCCCCGGATATAGAGGGGTACTCATCCGGGGCAGGGAGTGCATGCATGTATATGATGAGTGAGTGATAGGCTGCAGACTAATGAAGGCTCCGCAGATGTGGCTGCAGACGCCCTGCGTGTACGCCCTATGGCCTCTGGCTTTGGATTTGCCGACCTGTAATAATAATAATAATGCATATTGCATGCAGCCGTCATGCCAGTGCGGCATTGAACTGGGAGTCACATTCACACAGTGCCTCTGGCCCAGCCGCTGAACTGAGTTGTGAATATAGGTGAACATTCAGGTCAGGAAGCTGGGTCGATTATGCTCAGAGAGAAGAAAAACGGTACAGTGGGTGCATCATACAGTACATTGAGATACTAGGGTACATTCTACATTGGGACAAGCATGCAGAAAGCTGCTCAACGCTTGGAAAATGCCCAATTGCTGGAGCAATCCCAGTCCCCTTACTTTGCTCCTCCACAGAACAAGCAGCTCGGTACAGGAGCAGAGGAGTCTACTAGTCCTTGCAGGATGTCCCTCGCCCCACTTGTTGCAGACAAACAAAATTGCTTCACAGAGGGCATCAGCCCATGCACCGGATTTTCCACCCATCGCAAATATGAGACAGAGGTCAACATACAGCAAAGAATCAGCTTTACATTCTCTGTACGCGCATCACATTTCATGTCATACTCAAGCTTGCGTTCTGTGATGAAGCGCGTTGCCTTCTCTGTCAGGGCACACTGCATGCATCATATTATTCGCTGTACCACATCTGTACGCTACGCCTTCTAAGCCTCATGCATGCGCAGGCGGCGACTAATCAGCACTAGCGCTGCTAAAAAATTGTCATCCTGCAATTCCTAATGTACATCCAATGCATGCCTGGCAACACAAGCAGGCAGGTCTACCGGACGCAGGTCTAGTAGAGGTTCTCATATCCAATGCACACTCACACTTCACACATGCCTAGGGCAGTACAAGCCTCATCCTACACTGACAAGTCACAGGCAACGTGCTCAATGCAAACATGATCCATCAACAATCAATGACAAGACAATCTTTGGACACCTGCAGGGTGACTTCCCAACTACTAATTCACAACACTCCCACAATCCCCAGGTATGTCCATGCCCACATACTAACCACGCTCAAGCATGTTCACAAGTGAAGGAGCATTCAAAAAAGCCAATGCAGCTGTCTCACGGTCCAAGCAGCGTTAGGCAGTTCAAGGACAACCACCCCTCATGTGTGCACCCTCACAAGACATTCCTACCACTCACATTCCCTCAGAGCAACCCAGACCAAGGAGGGTCTTCTTCCCTGGCCTGAACACCCGCTCTGTCCTATTGAATCATTGCTATGCATGTCACGACGTTTCGTGAGAGAGACAAAACAGGCAGCAAGAAATCTCCCAATCTTGAACACTTTGGCCCTTCCTCGTTGTCGCGCACAGATACATTTTGTCTGGCAGGCATGCTGTTGTTGCACCAAAGTTTGCAGTGTCGTGTTGCTAGATTCCATCATGCCTTGCAGCTGATGCCCGCAGTGTCTGCAGCATTTGTAGTCCCTTACAAGACACAGCTTGGCTGCCACCACCGCAAGAGTGGCCGCTCTCACGCAAGCCAAAAACCCAGTACCACAGGTGGCGCGTAGAGAAAGAAGAAAAGACCATAGCCCAATTGTGAGGCTTTTTTGGGGCACTCTGTTTAAAACTTGGGTTTCTAGTGCGCAAGCAGCTTCCCATCGCCTCACCAGCTTCTGGGCAGCCCCTCCTCTATATCCAACCATGGAGCGGTCTGACACCGCTGAAGCTTTTGCTCCTCTCTAGGATTGTATATTCCAGAGCAAAGCTCCCTACCAGGACATCCTGGGCCTCGCCTACAGTGCTGGCTTGGATCAGCCAAGCCAAACCGTCCAATTTTTGACAAAGTCCTAGGCGACAGGTAGCTACCACAAGAGCCTGTCTAAGCAAGGGCAAGGTGGTGTGGGTGCGAGGCCTGTCACCCGAGGAGGGACAAGGTCGTGCAGTAGTGCGGACCGCAGCAGCGCAACTGGTGCTGCAGGAAAATCCTCATCCCAGTGGTGTACCTCTGAGCGAAGGCTAACAGACAAAACCGAGGGAGCGCCCTGCACCCGGCCGGCAGCCGTCCCAAAACGCCGGCGGTGCAGGGCGCAGATGATGAGAAGTTGCCGCTCGCTGCTGCACTCTGTGCGACTCGTTTGCTGTGCGCCACGTCTCTCTTACTTTATTACTGCCAATGCTCTAACGCTGCTGACTTCTGGGTCTCGTCGGAGAATGCCGCAGGGCACCGCACATCTCATTGTGGGCTGGTCTCATGCGCTTCGAGCCACTTTCCTTGTAGATATTGCACAGAATCTCCCCTGATCAGGCCGGCGCTGCCTTATTGAAACCAAACCGCGCTCACCGGTGTTGCTGTCAAAATTAGGCAGTGTCAAAGCTTCCGCTGAACTCACACCCTTGCGCCTGATGAGGCAGCACGCCATATAAGGCATAACCTCCAAAAAAGGCGCGGTGCCAGATTGGGCGACGACTTCGAGATTGAGTTCAAACGCCGGGGGCGGTGGGGGTGCGCGGAGGGGATGGCCCGGCCGAGGCGGCAAGCCGGGCGGCCAGGCGTTGCGCAGCTTTGATGGCGACGGAGAGCTCGGGGGTGGACATGTCCTGGTAGCCGGACAGCTTGGCGAGCATGGAGGGCCAGAAGGGGATGATGCCGCGGCCGCGCCGCTCCGCGTAGACGACGGCTGCCGCGATGACCGATGGGCGGCAGTTCAGGAAGGCCATGTCCGTCAGCGCCTCCGTCACCTGCGCGCATGTGCCGATGTCAGTGCCATTTCACACTCCTTGAAGGCCTGTCAAATCAACGCTTCATGTTACACTCCTTGAGGTCCGGGTTAAAATTCCTTGAGGGCGTGCTTTAAAATCCCTGGCAGCAGATTAGCAGCTTCTCCTCTTGATAGCCGTCATGAGACAGGGCTCCGTCAATAATATTCTAGCAAATCTAGAAGGTAATCCTGCACTGGGAGGTTTTCACAGCGTGATACATGCTTCAGCCAAGATGCAAAAATGGCCCACGTTGATATCTGGAAAGTAATAACTCAGAAGCCTGTTGGGAGCCGCCAATGAAAAGGCAATTTGTTAGCAAAGCGTGTTCAGGCGCTCTCACCAGGGCGAAGGATGAGCCGGCGAGGGATTGGACGGTTTCCTGGGCGAGGAAGTTGCAGCCCATGCGTTCCAGGTAGAGCTTGAGGCAGCGCAGAGTTGAGATGGCCGCCGTGTCATTGCCCAGAACGCGCCGCACGTTCCACTCCATCTGCCCCACCAGCCCAGCCTGGGCACCAGACCAGCCGTCATCAGTGCTCGTTCTTGCAAGGGCTTTCGTGGACGACCGGGGCGCTTTTGACTGCAACTTCTGTAACAATAGTTGCACTTGTTGCCGCTCCTCCTGTAGACATAGACGGTGGTTATGAGCCAGGTGCAGAAGTGGCAGAAATTCCAGGGCAAAGGAGAGCTCTGTTCTACATATATGGCAAAAGTTGCCTGCGGATGCTTGACAACGCCCGGCAAACCCCTATGCGTCCCTTACTCCAAGGCCATCATGCACAGCTGCAAATGACCCATGCTGAAGCTCCCTTTCCATTCAAGTGCATTTGCATCCAGAAATTCCGATGCTTTGACAGATAAGCTTCAGCTTAAAAAAAATCAAACTTACGCCATGTGCATGATAGCATGCAAGCAGCATCCTGACCTGCAGCCCGGTGACGTGTTCGATGTCGGCGTTGGATGGCAGCTGAGAGGAGCGCTCGCCCTGCTTGGCAGCTATCACCAGGCACGCCACCGCCAGCAGCTCCAGCAGATCATCCTTCACCTGCTTGGAAAATCGTGATCATTTGCCCCACCACTTTCATGCCGCAATGGCTGCTCCTCTGCTGAGACCTCTGCAGGTATGATTTGAGTAACATGCAAGTCTGACAAGGGTACCTCCACTATGCTAATTGACAGGCAGCAAGACAGGCTCGCTGGCTCCCATGCCTGCATGAGAACTGTCCAAGGGTCACAAGACCGCGTTACATGTGTGTCAGCCGCATTCAAGGCACTTCAGACATGTAATACATCATGCCTCGAGTGATGAAATGCAGGTGACACGTGTAGGTATGATCCGATGCCCTTGCAAGTCCCAAGACGCTGAAACATGCCCAAAAATAAATATGTATATTGGCCAGCAGGAGGCGTGCCTGCAGGCTGGTAGACATGGTGCGGTCCATGAGCAGCACAGCATCGTGCACGTAGTCATCCGCCAGTCCCAGCCGAGCCGCAAAGTGCAGCACGCGCGCCACCAACTCCACCCGCCGCTGCTGGTACATGAATCCCATGTTCTGCACAACAATTCCCCCACACATCCTCAGCACATATCAAATGAATCACAACTACATCACATCAGGTTGCATCATGCTCCCAGCAACACAGTTGAAGCGCTCATTCACCAATGTCTACATTTAAGAACAAACCTCCCGGTCGGAGTAGCAGATGCACCGCCATAGAGGCCTGTCCCAAGGTTCCATTGGGAAAGGAATCAAACCTGGCTATCAGTCGTTGTAGCTGCACTTCTTCACAGTGCTGCCTCAGATTCCCTTGGTTTCATCAGACTATGCTTGGTGTAAAACTCTGTGAGGGTGTTCATTGTGAGGGGCTTTTTGAGTGGCCGTGCCTGCAGGGCGAGGCAGTGGGTGCGCTCAAAGTGCAGGATGGCGGTGAATGCGTCATGGCAGCGCATCTCCACCGCCATCTCCTTGCTGCTGTCGTAGTCGTCCAAAACCGCCGCTGCCGCCGCCGCATCCGCAGTCCCGTCCGCGCGCACGCCCTATGACAGACACACACACTTCCTACTCAGCATCCCGATCTGGACAAGGATTAAAAATCGCATGCTTACTCCTGGGCCTGCGTTCTGATACTTGCTGAGCCAAAAGGCTGCCCAGCATGAGGTGTGCGAGAGGAAGAGGAACCATGTGGGGACTGTCTCCATCTGCAGGCGGCAAAGTTGTCTACTGAACCTGTTTACTGAACCTAGTGCAGTACACCAGTACAAGCAGAGTTTATCAACATGCCAAACCTATGAGAAGAACCAACACACATATGATTATTGAGATAAAGGCAGGGTGGTGCTTGCCTGGCTGGCAAGGTCTGGCGTGAGGTCGGCGCAGGGGAAGTAGCAGAAGAGCTTGGCGTCAAACTCGGGCGACAGCATCCACTCCTCCACCGCAGCGCTGCTTGCCTCCAGCATCCCGCTGAACAGCATGTTCTCCGGCGCAGCCCTGGATGCACGCACAGGCACCGCCGTCATATGCTGCATCAAGTACTGTTGCAGGTATGCATCAACATGAGCCAATATCCTTGGTGTTGAACATGGTCGCTCAAGCTCAACGTGCACCAGGCTGACTACCAGGCACTGCTGCGCTGACTGCAACTGCACATGACCGCGTCAAGTGCTTCATCACTGGCAGCCTTGCGCAGTCTTGAGCCAGCCGCGCTGATCGCAGCAGCAGCGTGGGCAACATAAATAACAAATTAGGGGTCTCGACACACAAGCATCGCCAGGAAATCATCAAGGTCATGCCCAGCAGGCTGCATGGGAAAGAGAGGGCTCCATCCATTTAGCTCCTGGACATGGGGCCATGGAGGCAGATGACTTTGCCCAAACCAAAAGGCAATTGGATCTAAAGGCATCTAGAGTCACCCTTGGGACGGGAAGGATGGTGTGGAAACATGCCTGCGTGGTGGAATTGCACGCGCGTGACGGGGGCGCGCCAGCAGCACAGCATCTGGGGGGTGGTCTATAACAAAGGCAAAAAGGTATTTAAAAGGGGCGTGCCTGAAGGGGGCGTGCCAGCCGGCGAGCATGGCGGCGACGGCCTCCTTGACGACGAGGTTGCCCTGCTCCTTGGCGCCCTTGCCCTTGTCGGTGACGATGGCCAGCTGCAGCGGCAGGCAGCCACGCCCCGCGCCCAGCAGCCGCCGCTTGATGCCCAGCAGCCAGCAGTACAGGCTCAGCATCGCCACGCCTGCCGTCATCGCATGCAGGTTCACCTGCAACGCGCGGATACACCAGCAGTCAATGTCGGTGGGGCATCTCGACTATAGGAGTGAGGGCAGAAGGGGCATGATTAGCTCCAGGGTCCTGCATTGCTTTGCTGACAAGCCCACTGACAGGTGTTTCACTGCTTATCACATGCAACGCAACAAGCCTGTAGCACGGCAGAATAAACGTCTCTTGCCTCCTACATGCGCATATGTGTCCGAGAACCAAAGACTTCACATTTGCAGCATGGGAGCCATGCAACACAGAAGCAGTCTTTAGCTGTTAGGCATATGAGCGCACGAGACAGCGGTAAAGCAAGCAGGAACCGTTGATCGGGTGCGCGCCTCTGCTCGCTGTGCTCCGGAGGTGTCCCAGCGCTGCTGCTTGAAGTGGCCGTCCTCCACCGCCTGCTGGAACAGAGCCAGCGCCTGCACAGACGACCCACCGCTGTCAAATGCGGCAATTCAACCACGAACCACCAGGCACATGCATGTGCTTATTCAATCCTCCCTCACACAGAAGGCACCTGTGGTGAAAGTAATGTGCATGCTTGGCGGAGCGACAGCCATAAAGGCTACAGCTACCTATCTTGCACTGCTCAAAATCCAACCATGGATCTCAAGGTCATTCGTGGTAGGAGAATTCAACAGCCCGGTCCCACTCAGTAGATCCACTCATGCCTATCCTTGCTACCCATGCCTACCCGCATCAATGCATCATGCTGACAGAAGAAGGAAAGCTCATGATTGAAGTTAAGCACTGCACCTTGCGCTGCGCCCAGATGACGCCGGTCTCCCAAAGGGTGTCGATAATGGCGTTGAACACGATGGCGTCCGGCTTGCAGCGCTGCAGCCGCATCTGCTCGTACGCGCCGAGCGCGCGCCGCCACTGGCCGCCCTTCTCATACGAGGATATGAGCGCCGTGAATGTCACCACGTCCGGCGTGCAGCCCCCCTTCTGCATCTGCTCAAACACCTCGCTCGCCTTCTCCCACTGCGCGCCTGCTCATGGCAGGAGCATGCGTGTCTTCAGACTGTGTACGAAATGACATGCATGACCATGAAACAGAAGATGGGCAATACACTTGCACCAGCGCACATTCGAACAGATCACACATGCCCATCTGACCGCCTCGTTCTGCATTGAATGCCTGGTAAATATGTTTGAACCTTTTGGTGTATCCAAATTGTCACATTCTTCACTCCTGCCATCACAAACAGCCATCTGATGCTGCGCAGATTTCCACCTGCTGTCTTGCAAGCTTGACAAATGTGCCCATCAGCACCAGCATCTCCCCCAGATTAATCAAATGCGAGACAGCATGCACTTCGCAGCATTCTGCCTGCCCAGTGCTGTGGATGGCGCGTCCATGGGAAATCCTCGCAGGGTGAGACCCAAAATCAAGCACACAAGGAATTCAGAAGGCTGCTCTAAAAGGGCCCCGTGCAAATTGCAGTGCTCACCCTGGGCGCAGGCGGTGATGAGGGAATTGTAGGTGACTGTGTTGGGGATGCAGCCCTCGCCGGCCATCTCGTTGAACAGCTCGAGCGCCAGCTCCCACTGGCCGGCCTTCTCGCATGCGCTGATGAGGCTGCTGTAGGTGATCACGCTGCGCTCGCACCCCTTGTGCACCATCTCCTGGAACACCTCCATCACCTGCAATCCCCCCAGGAGGTGATGTCAGCATAGCTGCACCGCGTGCAATAAAGTACCACACCCCCATCACTGTGGCAACATCATTTTTAAACCCCATTGCATCCTGTGAAGCATCACAAATAAGCGGCAGAATCTCACGAAGCAGCCCAGACAGTACTTTTTAATGCGTTGCCTACACCCTGCCCAAGCCAGGCATTGGCAGAGACGTAGGCATGGGCAGAAGTTCAGGCAGTGCATAAAAAGATTACCAACTCCTGAGATACACTTGTCCAATCTTCAGGGTGTTGATAGTGAAATTGATGGAGGCAACAGGGTGGCGCACCTTGTCGAGCTGGCCGGCCTTGCCATAGGCGGAGATGAGGGCGTTGTAGGTGGTCGCGTTGGGCGAGTACCCCTCGTCCAGCATGCGCTTGTAGACTGCCATGGCCTCGCGCGGCTGCCCGCACATGTTGCACGCTATGATCAGCGTGTTGTACGTGCGCAGCACCGGCTCCACGCCCTGCGCAGGTTTATTGCCGGCTTGAATTCGTATTTGAGTTCTTGAAGCTTCAGATGTGATCAAGAGCAGTTGTGGGCATGCTGTGGTGCCCGGTTTACGGCTTGCTGGTGGAGGACAGCAACCTAGCCAGCCGGCATGGGGACAGTTTCAGCATGTGCAGATCTCAGGGATGGAATGTGAGGGAACTTTTGATGAGGGCAGATGTGGACGTGCTGATGTGCCCACGTCATGGCTTGCTGACTTCAAACTAGCAACCTAGCAAGCCGACATGTGGAACTCTCAGCATGTGCCGATCTGAGCAATGCAACATGAAGAACAGCGCATTTTTGCAAGTGCCCAAAATTAGCTGCGCATGGATTTGAATGTGCCGCTGTATGGGGCGTCATGGATTGCTGTCGTTTGCGCACCTCGGTCTTCATGAGGGTGAGGACCTTGATGCCCTGCTCCCAGAGGCCCATCTTGCCGTACACGCTGCACCACAACCCAGCCAGCAATTTAGTCTACAGCCGCTTCACCTAGCCCCATCAACACACATGAATACACCACCACGTCTGCTGTGCCCCCAGCCGATCTGTGGAGTTTGCTGCATGGACTCGATCTGGTTATCCGAAGTTGGGCATGCAACCGTATTGATCACACAAGGAGCAGACCGCAGGCTCACTCGATGAGGGTGTTGTAGGTGACGACGTTGGGGCAGGCTCCGTCCTGGCGCATGTGGTTGTAGGTGTCCAGCGCGAGCGGGCAGTTGCCGCACTTTATGCACACGTTCATGAGCGCCGTATAGGTGTGCACGTTGCGCTCTATGTTGCGCACCCGCATCTCCTTTGCCAGGTCCATCGCGCGGTCCACGTCCTGCAGATAGTAAAAGTTTCATGGCAATGCACCTGCATGAACCCCACTGAGGTAGAGCTACCCCTCGGAACCGAGCGCCTGGCTGCCGCTGTGAAACAGCGAGCATGCGCGGCGGGCTGTGCACACAGCAGAGTGATCTCTGCAACACAAAGGCAACACAGTGCGGCTTGCTGGAAGCTGAAGACTGAACTGAGCAGCCAGAAGATGATTAGACATGGTGCATGCAAACCAGAGCCGAGCGCTGGCCGCCGGGCAAAGGGATACGGCGGCGGTGGGCGCACCTGCTGGTAGATGCACATGGAGATCATGGCTGTGTAGGTGTAGACGTCGCAGAGGGAAGCTAGGGGGTGGTTGGCATCCAGGTTGCGCAGCCATTCGAATATCTCCACCGCGCGGAAGCCAAGGCCGACCTTGCTCAGGTCCTTGAGCAGGAGGGCTGTGGCCCTGGAGTCGAAGTGGAACAGCGCCTGGTAGGCTGCATCGGGCACTGGCTTGCTCTGAGGCAGGCTGTGGCACATGCTGACGATGTCCTCCACGCTGAGGCCCTCCTCGCCTCCCTCCCCATACTGATCTGGAGCGCCACCATGCCAGTTCCTCCGGAAGCCCCTCCTGCCTCCCCTCTCGTACCCGCCGCGGCCTCTCCTTCCTCTACCTCCAGGAGGAGGCCCGCCCTTGCCCCGGCTGCGTCCGAACCAGGGCACCCGGAACCCTTGCGAGTCTGGGATCGTCTGCATCAGCATAGCTCCGAAAGCTCAGCTGCATAATGACTGACGGCACGGATTGGACGTCGACTGTTGGGAATATATGCGACAAATTCACAGCAAACGCCAGACGTTGAACGGGAATTTGCTAGTACGACGCCCTAATTTTGCGGCCAAAACAGGGCGCTCCTTGACGCAGCAGCCGTACCTGACCGCCCCAACCAACTTGCTGCGCACTGGGGCTCTGCCCGCTGGGGATCATCGAGTGTGGCGTTGTAGGTGGCGTTGGGCCCCTGGTGGCGGCAGGGCCGCCCATCCAGCCGTTCCCCTGCCCCGCAAGCTTGTGTCCCTGGCCTGCTCCATTGCTCTCAACATACAAGGACGCCAGCCCACTGGCGACTTGGTCCGCTGACTGCGCCCATGAAGGATCCATACGATGTTTGATCCTGCGAATACAATCCCGTCAGGGCTCCCAGAGATCGTCCGTAATGTTTCTATCGAGTACTAGTGCCGCACAACAAGCCTCCCGCCTCGGCCGTGGTATCCGCTTCGATGCTGGCTCGATTGGCAAACTAGTTACGCATGTATATTAGATAAGTAGGCACGATGCAATATCTGCATCGACTACGTGCTGAACGGCGGTTTACAGCGCTCGATGTTTAGGTCACCCAAGCTGCCAGAAGTGCAAAGGGCCATCTTCAACAACTGAGGAGGAATCGCAGGTATCATACCTTCCAATATACTTCTAATTGTGTATTGTGCTCCTTATACCCATCGTTGCGTCCAAATCCATGCCTAAAACTGCATCAATGCTGTAAAGTTGGACTGAGGCCAGGACTATTGATGTCTCCACCCTTGATCAGTCATCTCGCTATCAGTCCACCGTGGCATCAAGCTAAATTTAGAGGGGCGATTGGAAGAAAAGTTGGAAGTTTGGGGTCGAGGTGTGCTCCAATTTGGGATTTAGTCTAGATTCCAGATCGTACTCCGGTGCACCATTGATCGCCACTGCAACTGGTGCACAGTAACCCATAGCTGTAACCCATGAGCCACCAGGGTCATGCACCGCCGGCTGCATGCATTATAAGATGATACCGTATCGTGTGACACATCAGCCAGTCAACATACCTTCGCTCAGCAGTGGCTGAAAGCCTGAGTCACTGATCATCATCATGGCAGGCCCACATCCCACTGCAGCAAATCTCAACACTGACTTTGAAGCTCAAGTCCAGGGGATGTTAAACCTGGCTAGCAGACCTAGTCGAGCCCCATTAAGTGAATCTCAGCCTGATGCTGAGCATTCATCCTGGTACGGTCTGTGGTATCATGGTGGCAACATCACCCTTATCTAGCCCTTGCTCCTAATTACCACTTAGTAAGGCATCCGCAGCAGCTTCTTTCCTTCTGTGTATTCAGCCTTCAAGAAGTTCTGGGCCCAGAAGGACATTCAGGTTGTGACATGTCCAGCAGCACGCACAGATGCTACTCTAGAAGACGCCCCAACCAGCAATGGAGCACTACGCCTCTCTTCGAGAACAATCTCAACCCACAAAACTCATGCAGTCCAATGGCTGCCCAATGTCACAAGCTGCACCATATTTGCTTGTACTAACAAGTCCTAGGCGGGTGTTTCTGCAGTGCTCATCATCTGGAAGATGTTGCCCAGCAGACCGCTCATGCCCTGGCCCCCCATCGAGGGAAAGTACGTCTGCTTGACAGTCTCCAGCATCTCGCCCAGATCAGGGTCGTGCGCCAGGCTGTGGCTATACTCCTTCTGCAGCAGTTCCAGCAGCGACAGCGAGCGCCCATCCAGAGCCTGACCCATCAAGCAAACAACCCAACTCAGCCACCGTTGCCATTGCTCAAGAACGCAAGGAACTTTGTGATGACTGGCCCTTGATATGAGCATGTGTTTTCCTGAGTCCAGCAATTGATCAGGATGGTCACGATGGACAACAGGCAATAGTGTGATGTCTAGTCACCTGCAGCAGGAACTCCAGGAAGTGGGTGAGTGGGGTGGATATAGAGGCTGCAGCTGATGCACTTCTGTTGCTGAAGCCCCCCATCAGCTCTCTGGCAAATGCCAGCCGCATATCCAGCTGGCTCGCCCTGCCCACTGCCAAAACCTGCGGCACAAACCATGCGCTCAGTGGGACCAGGCAACCAGTTTTTGGCGTACCTCCAGTGTGCCAGGCCCACAAGAAATGCAGAGCACACAAGCATGTTGATACACCCGCTCACAAATTGCAGCAGGGCAATGGTACCTGCAGGACAGCGCGGGTTAGGATGAGGTCATGCTCGCTGTGGGACCCTTTGCTCGAGACATCTGCAAGGTAGGCTGCGAAGGCTGCGGGGTTATCACCGCGGCTGAAGTGCTCGCTGGCTGCCAGGAGCCCCTCTGAGCCCTGACACTTGCAGATCAGCGCTGCCAGCGTGCTGTGCAGCTTTGTGGCAGCCTCCTCATCTCCCTGCCAATGGCAAGAACATTGCAATTTCCTAGAGGCCCTCTGGAATTGGATAGCTGCAATTATGGAAGGTGTGTCCACGGAATATGACTCATATCATATGTGGGAGCGCACCATCTTCTTCACCCATCGTATGGCAGCGCTTGTGATCTTGGTTGCTTCCTTTATCTCTGGGCTGTCCCTGCTCTCTGTGTATGGCTTCCTGATGCCCTTGAGAAGGTCGGTGATGCGATGCAGCTCTGACACCTCAGCGCCATCTGCCTCAAGATCGTGTATCAGAAGAAGGGCCAGCTCGCTTCCACATGTCAGCTGCAGGTGTTCAGAAACGGTGCTAAGGACGGGTCATATTTGTCAGCTCAGGACATGTATCTGTGCAGCGACAGCATCAACCAGCATCATGATAAACAGTAGCAGATTGAGGACGGTATGCAAGAACATTCCATTACCTGATCACCTTCCAGCTGAAGGCGAGCACCTTGTTGGAGCAGGTCATAGCTCTCTGTCAGCTTCGTCCGCGATCTGAGCCGATGGTACACAGTCTTGAGCATCTGCTGGGCCTCATAGGCGGCCTCTGTTGTTGTGGCATTTTCAATCCTTGATAGAATTTTATTCACACTCATGACATGCAACAGGATCTCACTGCGTTTGGCCACATGGGCATCGCACCCATCATATCGAGAGGTGCATTCCAATTGTTCCTTCTATACTCTCACAGGGACAGATGTGAAGGAGGAAATAATAAGGGCCTAATGAAATTGAAATGCAATTGGAAGCAGTGAAAGAATAAACGCTCCTAGGCACCGGTGCCATGCTGGAGATCCACGCTGGCACAATCGGCTCAGGCTCGGATCAGGCATGCGTCTGACACAATACAGTTCATACATACACTCCCGTGACTTCTTCACGGGTGTACAGGAGTGTACAGGAAAGATCGGAATCAACACCTAGAGAAAGACTCATTAACACAATAATCCTGGGCTTCGGAAAGAAATGATGCAGACCTGCAACACAACACAACCTTGCGGGTTGAGACAAGATGCCTGCATTGCTCGATCTTATATAGCACATATAAAGAGTAATCACGGTAGGAAAGGATGTGTCTCAGTGCACTCTCATCGGCGACAAGGAGGAGCAGCAGAGGTAAGCAGAGATTCCATTCCGTAAGCACGAAAGTCTTGTGATTCACTTTTGATTTGCATCAGCTTCATCTTTGCGATAGCTCGTGCTCCATAATGGTCTTCTTTTTCAGGCTGACAAACAGCTCAGACCTTCTTACAATTGCTGACCTTGAAGACCTGCTGCTGCAGTCACAGGGCGAAAGCCCCAACAGCAGCTTGCAGAAGAGACTACTGGCAGGCGTTCTAAGCGCCGCTGCAGCAGTAAGCCTGGCTTGTGCGGCGCCAGCGCTAGCAGAGACCCTGCCCTTCCTCTCAGCGACCGGTGAGGCTCCTGAACACGGCGGAGGACACCTAAACAAGTGCATTTGGGAGCGCAGCACTATTGACAACTGGCCGTGGCCAGCCATGCTCTTTCTTGGTTGCTGCATTAATCGCCACGCCCCAATCTTGTGGCCCAAACCTTGTGGGTGTGCTGGGGCAAATGGCAGTGTTTTCGCATCACAAATTACCCTGGCTCATCCTCCTTTCTGTGCTGTCACCCTGGTTGACGCACTTATTGTATTGTTCATGGCTGAGAATGGTCTGAGCTCTCCCTGGTGTGGTGGTGCCCAGGCGCGAAAGGCCCGCTGGTGGAGGAGGAGGCGAAGCTGTTCCGGCTGCGGCAGGAGGTGGAGGGGGAGGCGCGCGAGGAGTTCAACCGCGCGCGAGCACAGCTTGAGGACGAGGCGCGCACGTCCTCCTCGGGCAAGCTCTGCGCCACGCCCTTTGGCGTCGACGTTGTGGGCATCACCGAGGTTATCGCCCTCACCGGTGCCCTCGTCGGAGGTGCGCACCCCCCCCTGCAGCTGCCGCTCCCTTTCCTTTTCAACCTGTAGTTACCCAAGAAGGTCTGATATACATGGTACTACTCCATAGTACGAGGGATGCTGAGCCATGGATGTCAGGCCATGAACACCGCCCTTGTGTGCAGTATAGTCTTACAGGGCACTTTCCCACAGGACAGAGACTGTAAGGAGGGCAGAAATGCTGCAGCCATGCTTGCTTGAAGGCATTCCCTGGGAGCATCTTGCGAGCCTGTTGACATTGTGCCGTTGGCGCCACATTGCAGAGTGCAGAATGATGCCACAGGATCGTTAGAGAAGTGAAGTTTTGAATGTGCAGGCATATCTGCGCGGGCGCGCAAGGCAGAGCTGGAGCGGCTAAACGAGCAGCTGCGCAAGATCAACATGAGCCTGCGGCAGCAGGCGCGCGCCGGCACTGTCTACGCGCCCGGGCTCAACTACGCGCCCCTGCCGCTGCCGCCCTCCCCCTCCAAGCGCTCACTAGACTCTGCACCCCTCGCAGAGCTCACAGACACCGCCATCCAGCTCATCAACGGCGTCCAGGTGCCCACTCTGCATTTCTTCTTACCTTTTCTTGCCTAATTGCCTGTCTTGGCAGGAGAGGCATGTAATTTTTATACTGGTGATTGCCACTCTGGAAGGGATCGCAGAGAGGGAAAGCTCCTGCGTCACACAGTTATCGAACCCCTTTTCCGAATTCATAGAAGAAAGGCCTGCATGACACATGTACGCACTGGTCCTTGCTGCCAGGTCTATCTGGCTTGTGACCTGCATCAAAAAGCTGACTCGTTTTTGCCTGCCAGCTCCCAGCAATGTCTTGGGGAACCTTTCTTTGTAGGATAAACCATTCCCCTGTGTGAATTATGCTCCCTCCTGGGCGGGAAGGAGCTTGCTGCGGTAACCCATGCCGCAGCAAAGTGGGCGGTGTCCCAATTGCGCTGACGCTGCCTGCTTCTTGGGTAAATGATCGGGTGTTGAGGTGAGGGGGTGGGGTGCGCAGCCGTCAGTGGCGGTGCAGGAGAGGGCGGCGGAGCCGACGGCGACAGCCATGGCCAATTCGCTGGCATCCTCCAGCGTGCTGGCGTCCACAGACGAGGACGAGCTCAGTCTTGAGGCGCGGCAGTGCATCCAAGCCCTGCGCGAGGGCAAGAGGTGCGCTCCCTTTCTCCACACTGCATGCATCTGGTGCCCTCCGAGACAGCCGATGCTGCCTCCCATTCTTGGAATGCATCAGAATGCAGATGGGCACACCTGTCGGTGAGGCTTTCCATGCGCCTGTTTGGCCACACCAATTGACCTGGCACTGATGGTGTGAGGTTTGCAAGCAAGCAGGTGAGTAGCTGCTGTGGTGGTCAGGTTGCTGAAGGAGCGGCAGGGAGCGTCGGCAATGGTCAGGTTTGAGCGCGCCCTGATGCTGGCCAAGGTGGTTACTGACAAGTGCCAGGAACGCCGCGCCACGCGTGGCCTCGCCGCTGCCGCTCGCCTGCAGGTGCGAGGCTGTGCATGCATGCAATGACTGACTTGACCTGCTAAGCCTATTCCCGGCAGAAGGCTGATCCATGCTCGCAGGAGGTGCACTAGGAACGATCGAGTACTGTGTTTTGTAGATGGAGAAACGGAGACATGAAGATAGATCCAGTGATTGATTGCATGCTTGCGTTGTGCGCAGGGCCAGCACCGTGCGGCCATCCAGCACTTGCTGCGCGTGTTGGAGATCAGCAAGGAGATGGGGGACAATGTGGGCGACGCAGACGCGTACGGGACCATCGCAGACATCTACACAGAGATGGGCAACTTTGATACTGCGGCGCAGTTCTATGACAAGTACATTGAACGCATGGAGTATGATGGGCCTGTCTGATTTGTAGTAGGACCCCATTTGGCGACAAAGAGGAACATGACATGTGCGGTGTTAAGTCCGGTGCAGTTTGTGTTGCATAGATGCATGACCGACGTGACATCAGGGTACATGGCTGTTGGTGTACTGGAATTATTTCATGTGTGGCCCTTGGTTTGTAGAACCGGACAGTCTATCTCAGAATACAGGTGGATGTCCACGTGGTACTGTTTATAATGTACCACAGTAGGGATACCACACTGTTCTCGGTTTCTTCTTGTAATTGTTGACTTTGAGGGCCACAGTATGGGTAATGCATTCTGTGCAGCACAGCAGGACTGAGGGTGGTGCTTACAGTAATGAGATTTTCTAATCTTGATGAATGTTTGCTCACTGAAGCCTTGATATTGCAAGTTACAAGGTGGGCTCCATTTCCTGGGACCTTCATGCAGAATTCCAGTTTTTTGGGCCAGAATCACCACAATGCAACTGCCCAGAACGGGCAGTAGTGGGCCCCACTGCCAATTCATCCACAATCCAAATAATTTGCAAGCAAGCAATCTTGTTTGTTCACATTGATGCACAAAAATGGAGCAAAACTGATTCACAACGTCGCGTGCAATTCTTCTGGCTGGGACTGCGGGACATCTTCTGCAGGTTTCGATCTAGATCACTTGGCTGACTCACGGGACCTCCAACAATGAGTGGCAAACAGCAGAGGAGGAAGACAACGCAGAGGTTCGTTGCTTTGGCATGATGGTGTGCGGGTATTCCATAATGACAGGAATTGCAGGAGAGCAAGGACTTGTGAACGTGCATCCTCTGCTGTGCTTCTGCCATATTGCGATAAAATCAGTTCAGATGAATGCAGGGCATTGACTAGATATTCGGATACATCAATTAGCGGAGATCACACGCACGATGTGATGCAAGGAACACCAACTGGGCAGTGCAGCACCTTCGTATGCGAAGAAAAGACTTGGTTGTGCTCGCAGAGCAAAGTCGTTGTCAGAACGGGAGCCCCGCACCGGCCTTCTGTCCCTGTTGGCAGTGGCAGGAGCGCTCGTGGGCTTTGCCTGGTGGAGGAAGCAGCAGCAGGCAAAATCACAGAAGCCCAAGAAAGCGCAGGAGAGTGTAAGCGCCTTCAGGTTCCCAAAGGCTAGCAGAGGGTGAGATCCCTTGTCCACCCCTTAAATTGAGGTACATAAGTCCCAGCATCAGGTGGGAACCCGCAAACTCACATTGTATTGATGATGCAGGAGCAAGACACAGAACAACAAGAAGAAGAAGGGAAAGGAGCGAAGAGAAGAGATCAAGGCAAGACAGAACCCTGCAAAGGGAGAGGGAAGGTGACCACCTTGTGCTCCCAGTTGCTCCGATAGCATGACTGGGATGATCTTCGTTGAACGCATGCCGATCGCCATGATATTGACCAGTCTTCTTGCACTTCCACGGTAATGGCTCAAACCTGCATGTATTGAGAGCCTGTATGCTGTTGCGGCAAGCAGGGAAGCTAAGGATGACAAGGACAAGGATCCACTGGTGCTGAACTACAGCTACTTTGTACCAGACCGAGCAGACAGGCTCGGCACGCCAGCTCAGAGGATGACTCTGCCCGCAAAGCAGGAGGAGAAGAAGTGAGAGGCAGCAGAATGGCAAAGATGCATGCCAGCCTCTGTGAGGACAGGCCTGGAGATTAGGAGATCCTAGGAGAGAAGAGAGAGCTAAATGTGCGTGAGAGAGACAGTAGAGACCGATGGCATTGGTGCAGGCATGCTAATTTTGATGTGATGAGTCCAACAGGCATCTAAGTGACTACAGCAGTCTCTTTCTTGAAAGCTGAAGTTGCTAATCCTGAAAACTCGTGAAACGGCGTGCTTGACATACTTGGACAAAAGCCTGCTACATGTGCTTGAAGTCCAACTGCGTTTCAGCGGGATGCTTTGTAATTGAGAGACTGTGCTGAAATCTCTACGGATTGCTAAAAGTAGATGTTTATTGCAAAATGCAGAGTCCAGTCTCCTCACTTATGCTATTAAGCAGGACTAAGACTTATATTCAAAGCCTATGCAAATCTCAGAAAGAGCATCCGTGCATGATCCATATGGATGTCAGTCTCTAATGTCCAGGCTCCTATTCAGCATGTCACTCGAACAAATGTCCTTGTTGTATAATGTATAAAATATCCAAAGTACACTGTATGGATTTGTCCCAACTGCGTGGTTGCATGCCCAAAATGTCCAGGCACCAAATCAATTCTATTGTGGCGGGGCAGTGCTGAGCTGTGCCAGCAGTGCCTGTGCTATGTCTGCCACCTGGAGCTTCTCCCATACACTCTCATGCGCTGCAATTGGTCCGGGCAGCGACCTTTGCATGGCGCTCAGGCATTGCTTGTGGGTTGTTGCGAACCTGGCTGCAAATGCCCCCACCTGCGCGTGCAAAGAAACACAATCGTTTAAGAAATCGTGAAGCTGACATCCACATTTCTATTTCATTCCCTGCAAGCTCTCTTCACTGACAAACACACACGCTTATGCACATGAAGCCTGAAATAAAAAGAGCAAGTCGGCTTGCGGAGCCGGTATATAAGTACTGAGAAATTTGCCCACGCTTGATTGGGGGTTGCTTGGATGTTGCGAGTCCAACAAAGGCCCCCCACCCGGATTAGGATTTCGGCAGCCCTTGCAGCAGAATCACCTTGCCTCTTGGCAGGAAAAGCGTGTTCTAGCAATAATATTGATATAGGCACGGGGTGAGCAGCGTGTTAGTCACCTTCAGGGCGGCCAGGAGGCATCGGGTGTTCCCAGCTGGAGGGTCAGCCGGCTCGCTTGGAATGTGGGCGCTGACAGTCTCTTCTAGCGATCGTAGCAAGGCGCCAAAGCTCGTGACGGCTGTCGCATTTCTCACCGGCCCGTCTGCCTCTTGGAGTGACAGCAGGTCACCCAGGAAGCTCAGGCAGTCCTCCATGGCCCGCTGCCAAATCACACATCAGCCCATTGCAGATCATTCTGCACAGTTGCCTAAACATTTCTGTGCCTGCAGATTGAGATTCTCATTACAACTACCCTCCTATATGTGAAAACCAGGGGTATTTATGTACCACCTGGTCGCCAACGATAAGAATTGTTTGTTACATTTCGTTGGGAAGTTACTGATTGCAAACTGCCAAAAACACTGCACATGTGCCAGTAGCTTCATCGGGATACCTTCTTCCGATGCTTGGTGGCGACCGCTGAGGCGGCGAGCAGCAGCTTCTGCAGCTTCCCATGCAGTTCCTTGTCGCTGAAGATGTCCGAGTACCGCTGCAGCAGTGTGCGTGCAGCCGCTGCATCCCGGCCGATCGTGCCGAGAGCCTTCGCGACGCATTCCACCACAGAGGCATCGCTTGTGGGCCCCAGCAGGTCTGTGAAGAGGACATGCCAGGCGTCGTCCCGGGCCACATGCAAGCGCAGCTCTGCGGCTTCTTTGATCGCCGCTGCTGCCAGAGATGGCTGCTGGGATTCCTGTGACCCGGCCGCCGGGGTGCCCAGCTCAGTAGCACCCACCGCTAGCATCGCCGCTGCGGCAGCCAGATGACGCTGGATCAGCAAGAGTGGACTTGTCCTCTGAGCAAAGCAGGACTTATCAAAAATGCCTGGAAGAGAAGAATGATGGCTCCTCATGTGTCACTGAATCCCCAGCACATTCACCTCCGGGCTGTACTGTGACAATGCTGCAAGCAGACATGTCTGACGTGTTTGGGCCGTGCATCATTCTTTGGAGAGGCATTCATAGGTGTGGCCCAGACCCGTCAGGCGTATTTACTTGCACCACATTTTTACTGCAGCACGCAGATTATTGGGTCATACAAAGGTGACCAGATGAATGCAGGAAGGGTGTGCCCACCGAGCAGCTGGGCGGCGGGCTGCGCGACTTGCGGCATGCGGTTCTGTTTGGCGCGCATGCATGCCTGCAGCGCGCCCAGCAGGCTGCGGCAGGCCAGCATCTCATCCAGAGACACCGCCACCGGCGCAGACCGCTCGTCTTTAAACACCTGCGCCGCAAGACTCACCTTCTCTCCATTTACGTTTCTTTCTTGTATAAAATTCGAGGCAGATTTGCCTATTTAAACGAGATGACCACTCCCTTATCAGAACAGCCGTTTGACCTTGCCCAGCCAAGTTCCTCAGAATTCTCAGAGCTCTAAGAGGGGCTGGGATAATTTTCTACCCCACTGCATTTCACACATCTTTTACCCACAATAATAGAGGGTGAGGAGTGGGGTGCCCACCTTGGTAGGGGTGGGCACGCGGTTGGAAGTGTCCCCGGCCGCCACAAGCAGGCGCAGCAGCTGCGCCAGCGCCTTGAGCAGGCAGGACTGCAGCAGCCGCGAGCACTGCCCGCTCGCCAAGCCCTTCACCATCGCCGTCAGCACAAAGCTCGGCACCGCACGCACCAACTCCCCTGCCGCGCTCGCCTTGAACACCCTCTGCAGCTGCTCCGCCACCTGCAGGCTGTTTGCCGCGATGCTCTCCGCCAGCCCCCTCCAGAACGGATCCGCCGTCCCCCGTATCTGTCCATGCCAGGATTCGAATTCCACCTTAGCCGTCTGTGACATGCGCGGGGGCCATGCAAGCGAAGGGAATTGTGGAGGTCTGCCAGAGTTTGCAGCATTTGGGCTCTGCCATGGCAGCCTCAAGCTGCCACATCAAGACGCAGCGTGCAACCAAGAAGAGTTTCCATTTGTTGCAGCGGGAGTAAGAATGAGTACCTCGTCTTTGGTGCTGGGCGTTTGCGCTGCGGCGGCAGCTGGCGGTGCGTCCACGTCCATAGGGGCAGGATTGCCTTCGTCCTCATCCAAAATGACCACTTCCCCAGGTCCCTGCACAGCGGCGGCAGCAGCCGCGCGCGGCGGCTGCGGCGTGGCCTGCGGCTGTGACCCGGCGCGCAGGAAACGGTCCAGAGGGCCGGCAGTGGCGGGGGTCACCGCCGCTGAAGCCGCAGCTTCGCCAGCCGGCTGTGATGCGAGCGGCGGCTGGTCTGCACAAGGCAACGTGCACGGGCTCAGCAGCTTGCCTTGTAGATGTATTGACAGCTCCTGCAGTCCTTGCATGGGGCAGCTGAGCGGCTGGAAAGACAATTAGCAAGCTTGTTTTGCATGCAAAAAGCTGTACAGGAAGTAGAAGTAGATGTTGTGCGAAGCTCAAATACCTGCAGAGGATGGGCGCGGCTGCAATGGTGTGGATGCTGGAGACTGTTCGGCATCGGCTGGCTGCTGGGCACTGGCAGCGCTCTGTTTGATGACCCAGGCGCCTCCGGAGTGCTCCGCGATGTCCTTCACCTTGTTGTGTACCCACTTCTTCACCACCTTGCGATCCGGGTGCGCCTCAGTGAACGCCTGCAACCCAATAAAGCACCATGAATCCAATGTTGTCCACCGTGTGCCAGTTAATTTCTGGTCCCAATGGGTGATGTAAGAATGGAGACATGATCTTTGGTGTCTGAGGGCTCCCTATGGTGGGTGCATCCAGGGCGAAGTGTCTAATCATGGGGAAGTTGCGCTAAGGAAAAGGCCCTAAGGCGCACCTTTGCGACCTTGGCCACCGCCTTGAGCTCGGGGTGCGAGAGCAGGAACTGCACCAAGTCTGGCGTCAGCTCCTCCTGTTCCTGCACGGCCGCCCGGCCGCGGCCGCGCGCCGTTGCCGGCCCCGCGGCGCCGTCCGCGGCAACATCCCCGGGAGCGTCCTCGGCCTCTGGCGGCGGCAGCATCCGGATCTTGACCTTGGTCGTCAGGACCTGTCACCAAAGAGACAAGCTCAACATGTGCGCTACTAGTTGTGCGCTGTTGGCTATCTGTCTTAATCGGAAAATGGCTTGCCAATATCACAGTAACATTGTGCTGCCACGACACAGCTGCCTTACAGTGCTTGAGTGGGCTGCCCTCAATGGGTTTCCAATCCATGCCACTCTTCCGATAATGCGTTTCCTGGCCCAAATGCCGGGCTAAGGCCCCTCACCGTCGATATATGACAAGGAGGACTGCCGACAAGGTTTCTCTTGTCATGTAGAGGTTGAGCCTCAGGGGAAGGTGCCAGGACTGACCAGAGGCTGGAGAGCGGAGAGGAGGGCGGGGTCGCCGGTGAGGTGGGCGGGCCGCGCGGAGTCCTGGGACGGCGCGGGCGGCACCGGCAGGCGCGTGATGATGATGGGCCGATTCGCGCGCGTCGCCCGGTCCAGCGCCGCATTCAGCAGCCGCAGCCGGTCGCGCTGCACCGCGTCGCTGCCGGCCGCCACTTCCGCACCCGTCGCCTCGTCTGCAAACGTGGAGAAATTCATTAGTCATGCAAGGTCGTAGATTGTGAGGGTCTCATCAGAATCTATCCAGTGAGGAATAGCTTTCTGGAGTTCAAGCTGGCGCCTTGAGGTCTAGAAGAAGCCATCTTTGCATTCTAAGCACCCTGTTGAGATATCTCGCCGCATGCACATCTGTACTCTTTCTGTTGCTCGTGCATGCATGATCTGTGGTATCTGGAGGATGCAGAAGCATTGCATCATCCTGTCTGCGGTGAGTGCAAGAGGAAGCTATTTGCAGTTGACTGTCGGGAGAACAATGGGTGTGTCAGGTAAAATAAATCAGAGAGCACCGTCGAGCTCGGCGGCGAGATCGTCGAGGTCCTGCTGCACGGATGCGACGCCCTCGTCGTCCGAGATGTAGCCGTTGGGCACCACAAATCCGTCCCCGCACGAATCCTCCGCCTCGTCTTCTTCCTCCTCCATGTCATCGTCCTGCGCGACAACTACTTCACCTACCTTTTCCTTCCCTGAAACAGGGGGTACTAAAGCAGTCTGTAGTAAACCCTGCCTAGGCTGCCAAAGAGACCCCAGCCTTAACAGGCAGAGCCCCAGCGTATCACCTATCCTGGTGGTGTGCAGGTAATGGACTTTCCGTCCTGCAGCCCCCACCCACAATTTACCATAACTCCCCTCTCCCTTGTCATACACCCTGCCTCCAGATACCGAATGCTAATTGGATGTGCGTTGTATCCTTTTAAGCAACACCCAGCAAGTTCACTTGTGCTTGACCAAGAGAAGTGTCTTGCAATTTGTGGCTTGTTTGTGGCTGTCCTTCTGGGAAAACCACTAACGAACACCGGCATGCCGCATTCATGTTATCACATTTTGTCAATGTCAACGTATGGCATTCGCCCTGGGCCCTGCCCGTCTGGGAATTTGTGTATATAACTCTTCCAGTCAAATTCTCTTCCCGTGGACGGCAGCTATCTGTTGGTGGCCATTGAGGTCACAGATCACGCCAGATCCAAACTGACTGGCTGACCAAAGCCATTGCTGCAGGCTTACCGACAGATTCTCTCCCTCGGGCTCCTCCTCCCACTCCTCGTCGCTCATGACCTCATAGTCCAGCGTATCGTCCCTCGCCAACGGGCGCCGCCCCGTCACTGTTGGGCTGAGAGGCACGCACCACAATATTTGTCAAGCCGCCGCTGTCATTGTTCTACTTTTTGCTCCTCACATCATGCCTCAACGGTGGCCAACTCAGGACATGCCGCAGCCTGATTTGCAAAGATGATTGCCAGAGAACATCGTTCCCAGAAACGGGGTCCGCTATGGGGAAGACCTTTGCAGAGGCGCATTTGGATAGTGAACACGTACTCAAAACACCCAGCTGCCAGAAAACCCGCAAACTGCCCGTCACTTCAGATTGCACCTCCCGTGAGACCTCCATTGCTGCCAACACAGGCATGGAGCTCCTGGGCGCAATGTCATACATTTTCTGTTGACAGCCACAAAGCAGTAACAGTGTTTCATGGCAGACTTGGTGCACCTGGCGGCGGACCACGACCCGTAGTAGGCCGGGCGCTTGGAGGCGGCGAACCACAGAAACTTGCGGCGCCACAGCCGCGCCTTCTCCAGCCGCCCAAACTCCGCCACATGCTCCTCAGCCGTCCTCATGCGTGCCCAGGACGGAGGCAGCCCTGCACAGACACCCATACACAGCTTCAACTATTATTATTATTATTATTATTATTATTATTATTATTATTATTATTATTATTAT
>JADEYI010000207.1_pt1 | contig 105941 bp, 97 predicted proteins | sample 8542331 | NCBI WGS metagenome assembly JADEYI01 (sample SAMN16510988, study PRJNA670497) | mine drainage metagenome | isolation source: biofilm near Copperflume 1 | place: Germany: Marsberg coppermine Kilianstollen | collected 2018-02
CGGCCGACCCCCTGCTCCCAAGGCAGGTGCGCTACCAGGCTGCGCCACGCCCCGAACCCCTATGGAGTACCATATGGGCGCCCCGCTCTCAACTCGCCTTTGGCGCCAGATAAATTCCCGGCCCGCGAGGCTCCCGCCGCAAGATGAGCTAAACTTCTCTTGACATTCCCAATGCGCAATAAAAGTTAAAACGATAGTTATAAACTACAAAAACTATTATTCAGCTATACGTTCAATAAAAAACAAGAATATTCATTTTCAGACATTAATTTCATAGATATAACTGGAAATTTGGTGTATTTACCTGATTAAGACAATTAAATCATTGATTACGCCTTAATCACGATGCATATAGTGTCAAACTGGTTAGTCGCCCAGAAGTCAGATGTATTCTGAACCAGACCTTGAGCTGGCCGCGATGCTCACCAAATCGGATTATCGCGCAGGAATGGTCATTTCGTCGGCGCGGCTCGCCAGGCTATACGAGCTGATTCAGCGCGTCGCGCCGCATAACGTTACGGTTCTGATTCAGGGAGAGTCGGGATCGGGCAAGGAATTGATCGCCGGCGCGCTGCATCAGTTGGGACCCCATCCAGATGGTCCTTTGGTCACCCTGAACTGTGCGACGCTGGTCGGTCAACTGGCGGGGGCGCAACTCTTCGGGCATGTGAAAGGAGCCTTTACCGACGCGCGCGAAAGTTCGCCGGGCTATTTTCGCGCGGCGCAGGGCGGCACGCTGTTTCTTGATGAGGTTGGTGAACTGCCGCTTGAACTGCAACCCAAAATTCTTCGGGCGGTGGAAAATCACGAGATTCAACCGGTCGGCTCGCATCTGTCCAGTCGCGTCGATGTGCGGCTGGTGAGCGCCACCAATCGCGATCTGCGCGCGATGGTCGCCGCGGGAAAGTTCCGCAGGGATCTTTATCATCGCTTGAACATGATAGCGGTGACCACCGCGCCGCTGCGCGAATGCCGGGAGTCGATTGGCCCGCTGGCGGCTCATTTTATCAATCGTTATTGCGCTGAGAACGGACGGACCGTCACCCACCTGTCGTACCGGGCATATCGGGCGCTCGTCGCTCACGATTGGCCCGGCAACGTGCGCGAATTGATCAATGCGGTGTGCACGGCCGTGCTGCTGACGGACGACTCCAGAATCGACCTCGAGCACCTGCCGGCGCTGCTGGCCATGAACGACTACCCGCGCGATGATACGGCTGAAGCGCCACGGCCGCCCGGCCGGGCGACGACGATCCTCGAAGCGCCACAGGAGGCCGGCGAGGCGCCGTTGAAGACGATCGAGCTCGATGCGATCACCCGGTCGGCCCTGCTCAAGTCGCTCCTGCAAACGCGGGGGAATCGTCAACAGGCGGCGAAAATTCTCGGTATCTCGCGGCAGAAGCTCTACCGGATGCTGGCCCGCTATGACCTGTTCGAAGTCGGCCGACCGGCCTGATTCCCCGGTTCTGACCGATTATCGCAGCGCTACGGTCCGGCAGAGCACCGACAATGCAATCGCGATGAGCCTGCGCAAGGAATAGCGGCGTGCCAAAGAATCCGGCAGGCCGCTAAGAGGACATCGTCAAAAAGCGAAATCCGAAGGTTCGCGGAGTCGCAAGTTGGCGAAATGCAAAAACGGTTTAGAATCAGGGTGATAAGATAATTTCGAGAATGAAACTGGCGAGTCCAGTCGCAAATTGAGAAAAAATAATTTCCGACTCTCTAGGAATTATCTGGGCTTTTTTCACGGCATAGAGATTGCTGTAGTAACGGGTGGCGCTGCTATCTCCCCCCGAGAGCATCAGCGCTTTGTCCCCAAGCAAGGCCGGGCTGCCGCGACCGTAGGTCCCCCCAACGTACGGTAATAAGGGTAGCCCGGCCGTTTTTTATCCAGAATTTCCATACGCCGATATTCCGCGCGACGCGCGACTAGCGCTGCGCCGTCGATCGGTCCCGCGAGCCCGAGATCCGGCGAGCGCAACTCTGCGCACGTTTTACGCTCGCCAGCGTCGCCAATAAGATGGCGCGGTGGCTGGCAATGCAAGGTTGAATCGCGGTGGCGATCGGCTACCGTCGCTGGACGGTTTGCGCGGCCTGTCGATCGGACTGGTACTGCTCGGCCATGCGCTGGCGACGATGCCGGCCTGGCCGCGCTGGCTCTATCCGATCGAGACGGTGGCCGCCAACGCAGAACTCGGGGTGTCGTTCTTTTTTGTCATCAGCGGCTACCTGATCACCCACCTGCTGATGAGCGAGCGGGCGCGCACCGGGCGGATCTCGCTATACAATTTTTATGTCCGCCGGGTGACGCGGATCATTCCGGCTTACTATCTTTACCTCGGATTCGTCGGGCTGCTTGCGGCGGGCGGCTACGTGCAAGTCCGCGGCAAGGATTTCTCCGCGGCGGCGATTTTCCTGTGGAATTACCTGCCGTGGACCGCGGGCTGGTGGCTCGGGCAAAGCTGGTCGCTGTGTATCGAGGAGCAGTTCTACCTGTTGTGGCCGGCGACGCTGATGATGCTCGGGCCGCGGCGCGCGCTTAAGCTGGCGCTTGCGATTATCGCGCTCGAGCCTTTCATCCGGGTCGCGAACTATTGGCTGTGGCCGGCGGCGCGCGGGCGAATCCCGGTGATGCTGCATACGCGCGCCGATGTCCTGATGTTCGGTTGCGTGCTGGCGCTGGCGCATGAGGATCGCCGCGCCGGGGCGATGCTCGAGCGGATCGGCCGGCCGTGGATCGCAGGGCTCGCGGCGGTCTTCATCTTCACGATCGATCCATTCCTGGGCGCGCGCTGGCGCGGGGCGTGGGCGCTGCCGTTCGGGATGAGCCTGGAGGGCGCCGGGATTGCGGCGATCGTGTGGTGGCTGATGCACAATCCCACGACCCGGGCGGGGCGCCTGTTCAACCAGCCGGCGCTGATGTGGATTGGTGGAATTTCGTACAGCCTGTATCTATGGCAGCAGATGTTTCTGACCCCGCTCAACCGGACGCTGAGCGGGCGATTTCCGCTCAACCTCGGATGCGCGATCGGAGTGGCGGCGGCGTCGTATTATCTGCTCGAACGGCCGATCATGCGCCGGCGCGGGCGGCTGATGCGGCCCGTGGCGGTGGCGAATCCTGCCGCCTCCGATGCGCTTTAGCCAGCTAGGAACCTCTGCACAAGTTAGGTTGTCATTCTGAGCGCAGCGAAGAATCCCGGATCCGGGACCCATGCGCTGCGCTCAGGGTGACACCAGAGCCTGGTGCAGAGGTTCCCTAGGCGGCCAGATCGCCGAGCAGGCGGCGGGCCTCGGCCAAGTCGGGGGTGGTGAAGCCTTCGGTGAATTCACCGTAGATGCCGGCGAGCATCGTATGGGCGGCGGCGCGATCGCCCGCGGCGCCGGTCAGGCGGGCCAGGCCGATGGTGGCGCGCAGTGCGAACAGGCGATTGCCGGTCTGGCGGGCGGCGGCTAGCGTCGCGCGCAAGATGGCCTCGAGCGCGGCGGCCGGCGCGTCCGAGATGCGCAGGATTTCGGCGTGGGTGCAGCCGACGATCGGCCCTTCCATGAGCAGTTCGCCGACGGCGGCGGCGGCATCCTCGATAGTCCCCACGGCCTCATCGAAGCGGCCGGCCTGGGCGTACGCCCAGGCCAGCAGCGACAGATACCAGGCGTGCGGCAGGCGCTGCCCTTTCGCCATCCAGCCGGCGATGCCGCGGCGGACGCGCTCGACACCCTCGTCGGGATTGCCAGTGGCCGCAATCGCCCATCCGATATAGACGTCGAGCGCCGAGGCGAGTTGCTCGATACCATGGGCATGGCCGAGTTCGGAGGCCTTGTGCGCGACCGCGAGGGTGGCGGCGGGATCGCCGGAAAGCTGATACATCTCGGCGACGTTGATCGAGCAAAAGGCGATATTGGAGGGCTTGGCCAATACCTCGGCGGCGGCGAGCGCGCGCACCGCAGTCAGGCGCGCCTCGTCGGCGCGGCCGGCGAGCACCAGGGCGACCGCCAGGTAACTGGTAGCCAGCGGGCCCGCGTCGAACTGGCGCGCGGCGGAATCACGTCCGCGTGAGCGCTCGACGGCGGTGCGCAGATGGACGACGGCCGCGTCGAGGTTGCCGCGATGGAGATGGGTGGCGCCCAGCGCATAGTGCGACCAGCAGAGCGACGGCGCGGAGCCCTCGCGCTCGGCGATCGCCAGGCGCTGCTCGGCCAGCGTGGCGGCCGCGGCCAATTCGCCGCGCGCGAGATAAGTCTGCCACAGTCCGAGCAGAGCGGAGGCCTGATTCTTGTCGAGCCGCACGCTCAATTCGCGGGCGCGGCGGAATACCCGTTCGACCTCGAGCGAGGCCAAGCCCTGGGTCGCCGAATAGATCGAGCCGAGCGCAATCAGCAGGGGCATCTCGTGTCGATCGCGGGTGGTGGATTCGTCGGTGGCTAAGAGCACGTCGAGCGCGCGCGTGTAGTGGCTCGAGGCTTCCGCGAGGGCGCCGCGCATGGCCGAGCGGTCGCCGGCCTGCCGCCAGGCGATAAAAGCCTCGGCGGCGGCGCCGGCCTCGGTCAAATGATAAGCCAGCAGCTCGGGCTCGGTTTCGACCAGGCGCGAAAATCTGGTTTGCAAGGCCTGGGCGACGGCGGCGTGCAATTCGCGGCGGCGCGACTTGAGCAACGAGCCGTAGGCTGCGTCACGGACCATCACGTGCTTGAAGAGATAGGTCACGCGGGGCGCCTCGCCGCGCGCGCCGATCAGGTCGGCTTCGACGATCTGGTCCAGGCCGGCCTGCAGATCGGCGTCGGGCCGATCGGCAATCTCGCGCAGCAGGGCCCAGGAGAATTCGCGGCCAATCACCGCGGCAAGCTGGGCGACCTGCTTGGCCGGGCCGAGGTTGTCGATGCGCGCCATCAGCGAGTCGGCCAGCGTCGCCGGGATGCGCCGGCCGGAATCTTCGCCGCCGCCGGCCTCGACCACCACGCGGGCCAGCTCCTCGACGAACAGCGGGACGCCGTCGGTGCGCTCGACCACGAGATCGAGCGTGCGGTCGGTCAGCGCCGCGCGCGCGACGGCCAACTGGGCCATCTCGCGCGTGTGGCGTCCGCTCAGCCGGGCGAGCATCAGATGGGCGTGATGGGAGCGCGTCGGCCACGGCGCGGTGAACTCCGGACGCGCGGTATAGATCAGCATGACCGGCAGGCCGGCGCACTGCTCGACCAGCGCCAGATGCAGTTCGAGGGTCGATGGGTCGGCCCAGTGCACGTCCTCGAGCACCATCACGAGCGGCTGCAGGCGGGCCAGCGCGAAGAGCCATTGGACGAGCGCGGCGATCAGGCGGCGGCGCTTCTGCTCGGGCGGCGAGACCACCGGGGGATAGTGCGCGGGGACGGCCAGGTTGAGCATCTCGGCGACCAGCGGGATGGTCTCTTCGAGCTTGAGGCCGGCCGCGAGCAGGCCCTTTTCGAGCGCGGCCATCCGCTCGCCGGCGGTTTCGTTGCCGCTCCAGATAAACGATTCGGCGAGCAGATCAACGATCGGAGCGAACGGCGTGTTGAGGTTGAAGGGCGAGCAGAAGTGCTCGAGCCAGCTATGCGGCCGGGTCGCGAGGGTCTCACGGAACTGGCGAATCAGGCGCGACTTGCCGATGCCCGGCTCGCCGCGCACGACGACCACCTGGCCCGCGCCGGCGGCGACCGGAGCGAACCATTCGGTGAGCGTGCGCAGGTCCGGTTCGCGGCCGACGAACGGGGTCAGGATCTGCGCCGCATGCAGCCGGCTGCGCACGCCGGTGGCGCGCAGCACGCGATAGATTTCGAGCGGGTGCGCCAGGCCCTTGAAGTGCTGGACGCCGAGCGATTCGACCGCGAACAATCCGCCGACCAGATGCAGCGTCGCCGCGGTGATCGCGAGGCCGCCGATCGGCGCTGCCGCCTGAGTGCGCGCGGCGATATTGGGCGTCTCGCCGAGCGCCGTCGGCGCGCGGCGGGCGCCGCCGCCGAGATGGCCGACCATCACGGTGCCGGTATCGATTCCAGCGCGGACCGCCAGGTGCTTGCGCGCCGGCAGGTCGCGATTGAGTGCCGCGATCGCCTCGATTAAATCAAGCCCGGCGCGCACCGCCCGTTCGGCGTCGTCGCCGTGGGCGCGCGGCCAGCCAAAGTAGGCGACGATGCCGTCGCCCTGATACTGCGCGACGTAGCCATCGAAGCGCGCCACCACGCGGCCGACGGCGGCGTGATAGGCCTGCACGATCTCGTGATATTCCTCGGGGTCGAGCCGGGTAGTCAGTTCGGTCGAGCCGGCCAGATCGGCGAACAGAACGGTAAGCTGGCGGCGCTCGCCACCCGGTTGCGGCACCTCCGTGGATGCGACTCTCGCGAGGGTGGCGGACCATGGTGGCTCGGCGGGGGTGCGCCGCGCGCCGCAATTGCCGCAGAATTTTTCGTCGGCCGCGACCGGCGCGCCGCACGCCGGACAGACCGGTTCAAGCTGCAACCCGCATTCGACGCAGAAACGCTTGCCCGCAGGATTGCTTTTGCTACATGACGGACAGGCGGTCGCAGCCACTGCGATGCTCTCTTGCCCGGCGATGACGGTGGCGCGGCCAGCCTGCGCGGGGCGCTAGCGGAACAATAGCCGGCAGACTAGCATGCGGCTCACGCGGCCATCCAGAGAAGTTAAATCGCCGTCAGGCCGACCATCAGAGCGGAGGCGCAGATGAAGCGTCGCGACGAATCAGCGAAGCCGGGCCAGGGCGTGGACCGGGCGTTGCGATGAAGGCGATGGTCCTCGGAGCGACCGGCCATATCGGCAGCGCGGTCGTGCGCGAGCTGGTGGCGCGCGGCCATAGGGTGACCGCGACCGGCCGGCGGGCGACGCCGCCGGTCAACCTTGACGGGCTCGCGCTGACGTACGCGGCGGGCGATCTCGACACGCCGGGCCAGATCGACGAATGGACCGCCGGCCACGACACGGTAATCGACGCGGCCGCGCCCTATCCGTCGCTGATCGCGGAGCGCAAGCGCGGCGCGCCCAACCCCGTCGAGTATGCGGCGCGGCGCACACGCCTTGTGATCGACGCGGTGCGGCGTGCCGGGGCGCGCCTGGCGTACGTGAGTTCGTTCGTCACAATCCCCGATCGGCGCGGCGGACTCGAGCAATGGCAAGGCGATCTGATCCGCCGAATGCATCCGTACTTCGCGGTCAAGCAGCTAATCGAGGATGCGGTGCTCGAGGCGGCCGGCGCCGGCCTGGCGGCGGTGATCGTCAATCCGACGCTATGCATCGGGCCGTGGGACATGAAGCCGCGCGAGCTATGCTTCGTGCCACGCCTGCTCGGCGGCGAAGCGCCCGCCTCAATGGGCCATGTCCTCAACGTGATCGACGTGCGCGACGTGGCGGCGGCGATCGTCGCAGCGCTCGCGGCCGGGCGCTTTGGCGAGCCGATCGCGCTGACCGGCCACAACCTCTCGAACGAATTGCTCTACGGATGGATCTGCGAGCTGGGCGGCGTGCGCGCGCCGCGCCTGGTCGCGCCGGCCACGCTCGGCGTGATCGCGGCCTGGTGGGGGGAGGTCGCGGCGACCGCCGCCGGGATTCGTCCGCCACTGCCGGCGCTGGCCGCGATGCTCACGATGCTGCACGATTCGTTCGATCTGAGCGCGGCGCAGCGCGACCTCGGGGTGACGCCGCGCCCGCTCTCGGCGACGCTCGCCGACACGATCGCATGGTACCGGCGCATCGGCTACTGCTGAGCGCACGCCGCCTGCCGGCCTGCGCCACGTGCGCGTCGCGGCCGGATGATCGCGGCGCGGGGCTCGCGCGGGCGCGGGCTATGCGCGCTGCCAGTCCATCGCACCGGCGCGCCAGCAGAGATTGTCGCCGCGATCCTGCGTGATTGCACCAGAGACCCAGAAGGGCTTGACCGGCTCGATCAGATGGTGCGGCCGGCCGTCCGGCCCGGCGATCGGCGGAGCGGCGATCAGGCCTAGCGTTTTGACCAGATTCATCGTGTCGAAGTCGAACAGGCTGACGCGCAAGGTCTGGCCGATCCATCCCGATTTGGGCGGCGCGCTGAAGCGGCGCTTGAGCGAGACCAGCGCCTGGTAGCAGGCGCGATCGGCGCGCGTGGCGTCGCGGAATTGCTTGAGCGCGACGCTCTCGTACTGGCGCGCGGTGGCGATCTGGCCGAGGCCGAGTTGCTTGAGCCAGGGGGCGAGCGATTGCGTGGACGCCCTGGCCGCGCCGGCGCCGGCGGCGAGACCGAGCACGGTCCAGCGGCGGGTCTGCTCGTTTTCGTCGAGGGTCGGGCAGATCGAGGTGCGGATGAAGAAAAGATTGTGCAGGTCATGCCTGGGATGCGGCGTCAGATCGCCCATCAGGGCGGCGGGCGGCGCGACGAACGACGAGGCTAAGCTGAAGCGGCCATAGACTTCGCGATCCGAAATCGCGTTCCATTCGCTGCCGACGAAGCCGAGCAGCGGCAGGATCACGGGCCGCGCCGGCGCCGAGCGCGCGCGCAGCTCCGTGCAGTCGGCCGCGATCGCGAAGATTACTTCGCTGTCGGCCCAGCGCGCCGCGGGATCGGAGGCCGCCGCGAGATTCTTGAACTGGTCGGCGACCATCAGCACGTAGGGCGATGTAGGCGTAAAACGATACATTGAGTTATCCAGATGATCCCGGCAGAGCTTCGCCAGCACGGCCTCGCGCGCCCGAAGCGGCATCACGCGCATAATGAAATCGGGATACTGGCTGGGGCCGGCGAGCTCCTCGAGCGCACCGCTGCCGACGGTCACGTAATCGTCGCGCCGCGGCGCCGCCGGGCCCGGCGCGATAGTGGTCGACCATTGCGTGGTCTTGGCGCGCCAGGCGATAGTCTCGGCGTTGCCGTAGGTCAGGTCGAGATCCCACCAGAACGGACAGACGGGCTTGAGGGTCACCACCGAATGATCGCCGTCGGCCGCGGCGTCCGCGAGTTCGAGGCCGAGTGTGTCGGCCACCGGCTGATTGGGCAATCCGTGCAGGCGAATCGAGACGCCGCCGCTCAAGTCGGCGGAGAGCGGATTGAAGAGCAGGCCGCCGCCGAGCACGTGGTCGACGCCGATTTCGGACTTGACCAGCGACTGATAGCAGGCCGAGTCCGGATCGTGCGCGTCGCGGAACTGCTTGAGCACGATGTTATTGCGCATGAAGGGCGACGGCGTGAAGGCCTGGTTGCCGGCCGGCGCGCCGGGGCCGTAATTGGTCCATAGCTCGGGCAGCCACTTACTGAGATAGCCGGTGCCGCGCTGGATCATGGCGTCGTAGGGATCGTTGGGCCGCGGCGGCTTTGCGAGGTAGTTCCACGGGCGCGCGCCGGCAAGCGTATCGACCCACGCGGAGGCGGCGGTGAGCGAGCTTTGCATCGCGCGCGGAAGCCACGCGCACCAGTCTTCGACGCGCGACGGCCACGGCATGAAGGCCGCGGGCGACTGGCGGATTTCGAGGAACGGGCGGAACGGCTCGGAGGCGCCGGGACTGCGCGCCGAATGGGTGGCGAGATTGAAGGCGACGCGGCCGTGCGGGTCGGGCGGATTGACCAGCGGAAAGAGCCGCGGCACGCGCACCGGAACCTTGGGCCAGCCGTACATCTCGCGCCCGATCCAGATCGAGATCGGATGGTCGAGATAGATGAACGGATAGGTCATGGCCCAGTCGACGAAGACCAGATGGTCGCCCTCGCGCCGATACCATTCGAGCGGGATGCTGAAGATCGCCTCGTGCTGCACGAGCCATCCGATCTTGTCGATTTCGAGGCGGTCGTAATTGACGGTCTGCAGCAGCACGAACGGCGCGGCGGGCTTGAAGTAGACCGGCGGGCGGGCAGCGCCTTCGGCGGCGAAATTAAGGTAGTCGTCGCAGACCTGCTGGAGGCGCGCGAGGCTGGCGCGCAGCGGATAAAAGCGCATCCCGACAGCCGGAAACTGCATCTTGATGACCGGCGGCCAGTCGAGCAGCGCGGCGACCGCAACGTTGTAGTCGGGCAAGCGTGGGTCGGCCATCTTCAGGATCCCCCGGTCCAGGTTACAATGTTCAGCTAAATCCTACTTTGCGTAGACTCAGGCGGGCGGCGTTCAGGTCCGCTCGACCACCCAGGTCACCAGCTCGCGGATAAAGCGCTTGTCGCGCGAATCGGGCAGCGGCCCGAAGGCGCGGCCGAACTCGTGCAGCGCGGCGCCGGCCAGGCCATGCGCATAGCGGCGCGCATAGCCGATGCAGCCGTGGCGATCGATCTGCGCGCGCATCCAGGCCACGTCGCCGGGGCCGCGCGCCTCGCGCGGGGCGCGCAGAATCGCGGTCAGCCGTTCGCGATCGGCGGGCGGCGCCTGGCCGAGCAGGCGAATCAGCATGAGCGTGCGCTTGCCCTCCCAGAGGTCGCCGTCGCGCTCCTTGCCGTAGCGTTCGTCGGCGACCAGGTTGAGCAGATCGTCCTGAATCTGGAAGGTCGCGCCGAGCAGAAAGCCGAAGCGCACGAAGGCGGCGTGGGCGATTGGCGCGCGGCTGGCGATGAGCGCGCCGGCGCGCAGCGGAAAGATAGTCGCGAGCCAGCAGGTCTTCTTGAGCACCATCTCGAGATAGTTGGCGGGGCCGAGCGCGGTGACGTTGGCGTCGCGCCAGCCGAGTTCGAGCGCCTGCCCTTCGGCGCATTCCACGGCCATCCGGCCGGCCTCCTCGAGAATCCGCAGGGCGGTGCGATCGCCGAGGCGATCGCGATTATCGACCAGCGGCCGCAGGCTCATCAGGGCGAGCGCGTCACCGGCGTTGAGCGCGAGCGCGACGCCGTGGATCGCGTGGAGCGTGGGCCGGCCGCGGCGCGCCTCGCTACCGTCTTCGATATCGTCGTGGACCAGCAGGGCGTTGTGCAGCATCTCGATCGCGGCGGCGGTGCCGACGGCGTCGGCCGCCGAGGCGCCCAACGCACGGGCGGCGGCGATGCAGAGGCTCGGCCGCATCATCTTGCCGCCGCGCGCGGGATAGTCGGCGGCAAGATCGTAGAGGTAGCGGCGCGGTTCGCCGGCGGCCAGATAGCGGTCGAGCGCCGCGCGGGTCATCGCGCCGTATTCGCGCAACATCGCGGGCACCAGCGGCGAGGTGACCTGGGGCGCGGTGATCTGCGGCGCGGGCGCCGTGGCGGGAGCCGGGACAGCCGCGACCGGCGAACCCGGGGCCACGGCCCGGACGCTACTGGCCAAGGCGCACGCTCACGGTGCCGCGCGGCTCGCCGCTTAAGCGGTCGACCACGAGGCCGGTGTAGAGGCCCGGCGGATGAGTATCGGAGATGCGCACGCGCAGAATGGTCCGGCCGTCGGTCGCGCCGACCACCAGGGCGACCTCGGCCAGCGGCGGCTGGTCCGGCGCGAGCGCGCGCAGCGGCGCAATGGTCAGGGCGGCGGCAATTGCCGGCGCGGGCAGATCGAGCGTGACCTCAGCCGGGCGGCGCGAGGTGACTTCGATCGCGATCGCGGCGGCACAGCGATCGGATCTGCCAGGCGCCTGGGACGTCGCCCGGCCGAGCGCACCAGCGAAGTCGCCGGCTGCGCCCGCGGCGGCGACGGCGGCGATAAAATCGGTCCATAGCGGAACGATGCTCGAGTAGAAGCGCACGCCCTGGGCGATCAGATCCTCGAGGCCGGCCGTGGCGATCGGCGCTGCGCCGGCCGGCGCTTTCGCGGCCGCGCCGTCCGACGCCGGTCCCGGGGCCGGACCGCCGTCCCGATCCTCGGCCGCGCGCTGGCCGGCGCGCAGATGTTCGTCGATCACGTGGTAGGCGGTCGCGATGTCGCCGGCGACAGTGTCGTCCGCGACGTGATCGGGGTCGGCGCCATTGGCCGACGCATCATGCGGATGGCCTGGCGCGGAGGGCGTCGCGGGGCCGGCCGAGGCTGCGGCCGAGCCCGACGGACGCATCATCTTGGACCAGTTGCGAATGGGTCCGTCGCGATCAGGATCGGCGCGGCGATAACGTTGGCCGTCGCTCATCAGTTGTCTCCCCCCGGAGGTGGCTCCCGCGCATTGCGCGCATGCGGCAGACGGTCCTGTCAGGTTCTTCTGACGATCGCCGGGAACGCTAACTTGCGGCGACCGCCTGCCGCAGCTTAATCCAACGCCTGTTGGCCGGCGAACGTGCGACCAATCCGCGCGGCAGATGCATCTTCATAGCGCTTAAGGATGGTCGTAGCCAATTATATCCGAGAGCGCCGGCCGCGACGAGATCGCATGCGCCGCGAGCCGCCCGGAGATTATCGCGGCCTCGACGCAGCCGACGTTGAGGCCGCATGCGGTCCAGTCGCCGGCGACGGTCAGGTTGTCGTAGGTATTATCCAGCGGCGAAATCCGAAAGCGCGTGCTGCCGGGGCGCGATTGCACGTAGCGATCGGAGGGATTGACGTTGGCGCTCCAGAACTGCGTGGCGAAGCGTGCCGCGCCGGCGGTGGGCGAGGCGGCGCGCGCGGCGCCGGTGGCCCTCGCGGAGGCTTGCGGATCGACCAGCAAATCCCAGCGAAAGCCGCCGCCCGGGCGTATCGCGCGCGGCCAGAGCTGGCCGATATCGCGATCGAGAAAGCGGATCGCGCTATCCCGCACGGCGGCGCGCCGGCGAACGGGATAGTCCGCGTCGGCGCTGCCCGGCGCGGGGCCCTCGGCGTCGGGCAGCGCGCTACAGAAATAGGCAATCGCGCGCGGCCGGCGCGGCCAGCTCTCCTCGGGAATCAGATGGCGCATGTCGGCCCAGGTATCGAACGGATGGACGAAGCCGGAGAGGCAGGTCTGCGCCCCGCCCCATCCGAGCGCCGCCATATCCTCGGCCAGCCAGATTTGAAAGGCCTGGGTGGCGACGGTCTTCACATGGCGCACGAGGTCGCGCCAGCGATCGTCGCGATCGATCAGCTCGCGGCATACGTGGGGAATCGCGCCGAGGCCGACGCCGAGCACGACCACGTCGAAATCCCGGCCGACCCTGAGCGTGCGGGTGACGGCCTTGCGGCGGTCCCAATGGGACTCGAAGTCGCGGCCCTCGCGCGCCATCGCGGCGCCGCCGGCCAGTTGGCTGAAGTCGGGGCGCGACGGCCAGCAGGGCAGACCGCGGACGTCGACCAGCGGATCGTATTCGGCACCGTCCTTGAGGTTGGCCTGCACGTCGAACTCGAGCGCGGCGACGTAGGGACGTTCGCCGGGGGCGAGCGCGGCGGAATCCGCGAGGCGCAGGTTTTCGAGCCGATGGAAAAACTTGAAGGTGACGCCGCGGCGCTTGAGCACCTCGTAAAATGGCGCGAAGACCACGTCGCCCATGGCAGCCTGCATACGCCAGAAAAACGCCCCGCGATAGGTGAAGAACATGCGCAGCGAGCCGCGAATCGCGAGGCCGGCGGCCTGGCACGGGCGCGTCACGTCGCCGTCTTCGTAGGCGAAGGCGAGGTCGTAGATGCCGCGAATCAGGGCCGAATCGAGCGCGCGATCGGAGGCTCCATTGAGGCGCAGCCAGTCGCGCAATTCGTAGTCGTCGATCGCGTCGAAGCCGCGCGGATCGGTGGCCAGGCCAAAGCGCACGATCCCGGTCATCACGGCGAGATTGACGTCGATGATCTCCCACAGGCGGCGCAATTCGTCGTCGCCGGCGATGAGCGGTTCGATCTGGCGGCGGACGCCCGCGGCAAGCGCCTCGATCAGTCCGAGCACGAGGCTCGCGGGATAGAGCGGCACGGCGCGCACCGCCAGCTCGAGCATCGCGGCGGCTTCGGCCAGGGCGGCGATCGTCGCCAGCACGCCGTACTTGATCAGGCGGGCGATCGCGGCGGCCAATTGATCGGTCGCGCCGGATGGTGGCGCGCCGGCAGTGCCAAGCCGCGATCGATCGAGCGGGCGCGACTCGCCACCGGTTTCCGCCGCGCCGCCGGTATACGCCCCGCCCGCGGCGGCGGGACGATCGGGCTTGCGCAACTGGATACTGCCGAGCGTAATCCGGATCATCGTCGCCATGCGCATCATATAGGCGGTGACGCTGAAGGGATTGCCGCGCTCGAGCGGATCGCCGGGCTGCCCCTGGGCGGGCGGAAAGATCGCCTGCCAGGGCGACCATGCGCCGGTCGCGTTCTGCTCCATCACGCCGACCATCGGCGCGGGGGTGAACGCGTCGCGCCAGTCGGCAAAGCGCGAGGTGCGCGGATCGCGCTTGAGATCGGCGTAGCATTCGCGCAGAAGCTCGAAGGCGTTTTCATAAAAGCCCATCCAGATGTGCAGGCCGTGCTCCTCGATCCGATCAGCGAGTCCGCGCCCCGACGCGCCCTTGCCGCCGAGCCGCCATCCGACCTGGTAGACGGTCACGTGATAGGCGCCGCGATGCTCCGGGCGGGACAACTCGAAGGCGGCGGCGATCGAAGCGCATCCGCCGCCGATTACGGCTACTTCGATCGGCTGGTGAATAGTCACAGGACCAGATCAATATACAATTACGCCGATCGGTGCGAGCCCGCCGCCGAGCGGCATGCGATATAGCTACGACAACGCGGCAGCGTAGCTGGCGCCGAGCGTGCAGAGCCATTCGTCATGCAGCGGCGGCGCGATCAGCGAGATGCCGAAGGGCAGCCCGTTTCGCGCCGGGCGGCCGGAATCGCAATCGCGCAGAGGTCGAGCAGATTGGTGAAGTTGGTATAGAGGCCGAGCCTGCGGTTGGTTTCGAGCGGATCGGAGAGCACCTGCTTGACGGTATAGATCGGCGCCGCGGTCGGCAGCGCCATTACGTCGATGCGGTTCCATTCGCGCTGGGTGCGGCGGGCGAGCGTGCGCAAGCGATAGTAGGCCTCGAAGACGTCGGCGGCCGAATAGTCAGTCGCGCGCTCGATCGCGAGGCGGGTCACCGGATGAATATCCTGTCCGTCGAGGCCGGCGCCGAGCAGCGCGACGATTGCCGCGTGGCGCTCGGCCAGCCAGGGTCCGTCGTAGAGTAATTCGCCGGCTTCGCGAAAGGCTGAATAGTCAATCTCGACGATGCGCGCGCCGAGCCCGCGCAAGCGGTCGAGAGCCCGTTCGTAAAGCTCCTCGGCCTCGCGATCGCCGAAGAATTCGGCTTGCGGCGCGGCCAGCACGCCGACCCTGAGTTCGACGGCGCCGGGCCGGCGCTGGACGCGCGAGCGGCGCGAGAACGGATCGCATTCGTCGTAGGCCGCAGCGACATTCATCAGGACGTGGGCGTCGCGCGCGGTCACGGCAAAGAGCGCTACGCAATCGAGCGTGCGGCACGCCGGCAGCATCCCGCGCGCGCTGATCAGTCCGCGGGTCGGCTTGAGCCCGACCAGGTTATTGAAGGCGGCCGGTACACGGCCGGAGCCGGCGGTGTCGGTGCCGAGTGCGAAGCCGACGTGGCCGGCCGCGACCGCGACGGCCGAGCCGGAACTCGATCCGCCGGCAATGTAGTTGCCGTCGATGGCGTTGCGGCAGATGCCGAGATTCGATCGCGTGCCGGTGAGCCCGGTGGCGAACTGATCGAGATTGGTCTTGCCGATTGGGAGAGCGCCCGCCGCGCGCATCCGCGCCACCACCGGCGCGTCCTCGTCGGCCGCGCCTATCCGCCCGCGGCATCCGGCGGTGGTCGGCAATCCGCGCATGTCGATATTGTCCTTGATTGCGAAGGGCACGCCGTAGAGCGGAATCGAGGCGGCGTCGATCCGCCGATGGTCGAGCTCCAGGCGGCGCGCATCTTCGAGCACTTCGTCTTGCGGGCGGAGCGAGATCCAGATGGGATTGCTGGCGTCGGCAGCGATCCGCCGGTAAGTCAGCCGCACCACCTCGGTAGGTTTCGCGGCGCCCGATCGATATAGCTCAGAGAGCGAAACCAGGTCGAGGCGAAAGTCGGCTTGGGCGCGATCCGTCACTCCGTTAGATATTCCCGCGCGCGTACTGGTTATGCCAATGCGATTCGTCCGAATAGCCATTGGCCGGCGGCGTCGCATGCTCCTGCGGCACGCAATCATCATCCGGATTAGCATTCGCGAATAGACACTCGGCTCGATAAGCAACTACCATACCTTGAGCGATGGCAATCGATTGCCACGGTTCCGGTGAAAGTGGCGGCGTGGCTCACGGCACAATGCCCTTCGCGTGTGCAAATGCCTTCGCGGCGCACATCGCGAAAGCTGCGATCGCCACGCGGCCACGATCGGGCGCGCTCGCGCGGGATGCCGCCGCGGCAGGCATCAACGTAGCGCTGGCGCGCGACCCCCGACTGCGATTAATCTTCGTCCATTGGAGTCACGCAGCCGGATGCGCGATCAGCGGCCGGCGCGGCCGCGGCAATCCGCCAGCGCGCGCCGCGTCCGGACACGCGGAAGATTCAGGAGGATGTAATGTCGATTCGCCTTCGCCAGATCTGTCTCGTCGCCGAAAAGCTCGCCCCCGTAATCGCGGACTTCAAAGCGGTGCTGGGCCTCGAGGTCTGTTTCAAGGATCCCGAGGTCGCGGTCTTCGGACTGGAGAATTCGCTGATGCCGGTGGGCGACAATTTTATCGAAGTCGTCGCGCCGACCAAAGACAACACCGCCGCCGGACGCTATCTTAAGCGGCGCAAGGGCGACGGCGGCTACATGGTGATCTGCCAGTGCGACAGCCATGCGACGCAGCTCGCGCGCAAGGCCCGCGCCGCCACGCTCAGCGTGCGGCTGGTGCTCGACCATGAGACGCCGGCGTTCCATGCGATGCAGTTGCATCCGGCGGACACCGGCGGCGCGTTCTTCGAGATCGATTGGGACGCCAAGGGCGAGCCGACGGGGACGTGGTCGCCGGCCGGCGGCGCCAAATGGACCGCGGCGCGCCGCCTCGAGGTCGTCACCGCCTATCGCGCGGTCGAATTGCAGGCGGCAGATCCGCGCGCGCTGGCCGAGCGCTGGAGCACCATTGCGGAGATTGCGCTGCGCAAGGACGCCCAGGGGCGCCTCGCGATGCCGCTGGAGAACGCCGAGGTACGCTTCGTCGGGCTGAGCGACGATCGCGGCGAGGGCCTCGCCGGGATCGATATCGCGGTGGCCGATCGCGACCGGCTGGTCGCCGCCGCGACGGCCCGCGGATGCCGCGTGGGGCGCAATGAGCACGGACAGGTCGATCAGGTTGAGCTTTGCGGCACGCGCTTTTACCTGGTCTAGCGGCCCAATTTGCGCGCTCGGTGCCGACCGCCATGATTATCCGTGCCGGTGGGTCGAATTAGCTTGTCTTTCGCGGCGGCGATGCTATATCTGATGCAGAATATGCACATCAATCCGGGTCCGGCCGGACGGTCGGCCCACGTCTCTACCATCGAGGAGGGAACTCGCAATGGCTGATTACGATCTCCACATCAAGGGCGGCACGATCGTCGATGGGACGCGCGTCCCGCGCTATCATGGCGACGTCTGGATCAAAGACGGCAAAGTCGTGCAACTCGGCGGGCGCGCGCCGGGCTTCGCCAAAAAGACCATCGACGCCGATGGTCATATCGTCGCGCCCGGCTTCGTCGATCTGCACACCCATTACGATGCGCAGATTCGCTGGGACCCCTACTGCACGATCTCGGGATGGCACGGTGTGACCTCGCTGGTGCTCGGCAATTGCGGTTTCGGCTTCGCGCCCTGCAAGCCGGATTTCCGCGATCGCTCGATGCTCACGATGACCCGCACCGAGGCGATTCCCTATGCTTCGATGAAAGCTGGCATGAACTGGGATTGGGAGACCATTCCGCAGTATCTCGATTCGCTCGATCGCACGCCCAAGGGCGTCAACTGCATCCAGTACATGCCGACCGCTTCGCTGATGACCTACGTGATGGGTCTGGACGCGGCCAAAACCCGCGTGGCCACGGACAAAGAGCGCGCCGAGATGGCGCGTCTGCTGGACGAAGGAATGGACGCCGGCCTGTGCGGCTTTTCGATTCAGCGGCTTGGCCCGAACTCGGTGCAGGCCGACTATGACGGCTCACCGATGGTCACCGACACGATGTGCGACGAGGACATCTTCAACCTCGCGCGCGTCCTGCGCAAGCGTGACGAAGGCTTCATGGAAATTACCCAGGGCACCGGCGATGCGCGCCGCGATCTCACCTTCGTCGAAGCGCTGGCTGACGAAGCGAAGCGCCCGATCCTGTGGCAGGCGATCATCCCGACCCGCAACAATCCCGAGATTCATCGCCGCAGCATGCGCTTTGTCGAGCGCAATCGCGAAAAGGGCCGTCAGATCTTCGGCCAGGGCGGAACGGTGCGCAGCGGTTTTGCTTTCTCGCTCGAGAACTGGAACCTCTACGACACGCTCCCCGAATGGCGCCTCCTGACCACCGGCACGAAGGAAGAGAAGCTCGCCAAGATGCGCGATCCCGAGCTGCGCCGCGCGGTCATCCACGCCAACGACAATTGTGACGCCAACTTCAAGGCGATCCAGGCCGGCGTCGGTGGGCATCCCAAGCACCTCATCGTGCAGTGGGTCGAGAACCACGACGCCCTCGAAAAGTACGTCGGCAAGTCCCTGGGCCAAATCGGGATGGAGCTGAGCAAGCATCCGATCGAAGTGATGCTCGACTTCGCCGTCGCGACCGATCTCAAGGCCGAGTTCCTGGGACCCAACCGCGGCATGAACGCCGACTACATGGCCGAGATCATCAACAACTCACAGTTCACCTTCCCCGGCGTTTCGGACGGTGGCGCGCATACCAAGTTCTTCACCGGCGGCGCCTTTACCACCGACTTCCTGCGCTGGCTGGTGCGCGACGAACAGAAGATCACGCTCGAAGAGGCGCACTATCGCCTCTCGGCGCTGCCCGCGCATGCCGCCGGGTTCCGCGATCGCGGCGTGCTGCGCGAGGGTGCCGCGGCCGACATCGTGGTTTACGACTTGAAGGGTCTCGATGTCGAGCCCGACTGGGTTGGCGAGATCGTCCACGACCTGCCGGGCGGCGAATGGCGCCGCGTGCAGCGTGCGCACGGCTACCGTTCGATCATCGTTAATGGTGTCGAGACCTTCGCCGACGGCAACTGCACTGGCGCGACGCCGGGCAAGCTGCTGCGCAACGGCCGCGCCGCCTGATCGCTGATTATCGATACGCCAAGGGCGGGAGCATCGCTGGATGCCCCGCCCTTTTTATTTTCGTATCCGCCACTTCGCCGCGATGCACCGGCGCGCGCCTCCCGCACGGCGTTGCGTGACGTGAATGCTCATCACGGCAATCGCAGCCCACCTTTTCCCGAGTCGCGCAATCGTCGCTGACAGAGCGCGACGTGTCTCCACCGGCTGCTCTGTGCGCCCGGCGCGCTTAAAATTCGTCATCATGGCGAGGGCGGCTTGAGCATAAGAATAATTTCCGATAGCTGATCAATCGACGGCGAAATTGGGGCGGTTGTGGCGCGATCAGGAAACGGAGACTGGGTCGGAAAACTGCGGATCGATTTTTCAGATCGTCCATCAGTCTGAGTAGATTCCAACTTCCAAAAGTAGTGTTCCCGGCGTGCGGATGACGGCGGCCGATCATCCGCGTATGCGCCCAGGCTAGCGGCCGATTTTTTCGCGGAGGTTTTTTATGAAGAGGTATAATTCCCGGATGGTTGCCGCGGTCTTTGGAGTCGCGGTCCTTGGGGCGATCCCGATGGAGGCTCGCGCCGCAGGCTTTTACACGGGTGTCCAAGGCGGCGCATCCTTGATGTACGACACAAGCACGCGCGCAACCGCGCCGAGTCAGAGTGCCGGCACCACGCCCGGAAGCATTACCCTACCGATACCCGTTCAAGACAGTCAGGCGTTATCTACCCACGCTGACACTGGATGGCTGGCTGGCGCCTCGGCCGGCTATGAGTGGCCGATCGGCCTCGCCCTGGAAGGCGAATTCACCTTTCGCCAGAACCATCTCGACCATATGAGCGCCAATGGGTATAGCTTGTTTGCCGGCGGTGACGAGCACAGTTACGCGATGATGTTAAATGGCTATTATCGATGGCACAACCGCACGCGCTTCACACCATATATTGGCGCCGGCGTGGGCGAGGCGGTAATCGTGCTGAATAATCTCCACCCGCCATTCGGCGGCGGCGACTTCAGCGGGACCGACGCCAGCTTCGCCTATCAGGGGATCGGCGGCGTCTCATACTCGCTCACAGAGCATATAAGTCTGGCCGCGGAATACCGCTACTTTGCGGCGCTGGAACCGAGCTTTACCGGTAACGCCGGAGGCGAGAAAAATATAAAGCTCAGTCCCGGCTACAGTTCCAACAATGCCCTGCTCAGGCTGAACTACAACTTCTAGTCAATGGCTTCGGCGGGGCGCGCTTGAACACAAGCCCCGCCGAAGCTGAGGCCATTACTCATTCGCAACATATTGATCCGCTTAACCTGCGCAATCTCCGGTGCAAGCGGGTGCCGCGTATTGCATACATGCGCCGTTCGTCACGCGTGCCCGGTCAGGTCCAGATCTGGTTGATCAGCGCCGTATCCAGGTAGGCGGTGGCTTCGCGGACTTTGCCGCCCTCGATACGCATCACCCAGCAGTAGGTCTGGTAGTAGATCGTGCCGTTTTTGGCCGACGATCGCCCGTCCCATTGAAGGACGATCAGATCGCCTTCGGCGATTACCGCGCGGATCGACGGGACGATCGGCGCGGCGAGCTTGGCGGTCAGGGGCTGGGCCGCGCCGGCGAGGAAATCCCGCTTGCTGGTATAGGTCCGCGAAACCGGCGTGCTGCCGATCACGGTCCAGCGCACGTCGTCGGCCAGCAGGTTGAAAAAGGCGGCGCCGTCGCCGCGCGCCCACGCCGCAAAGGCGTCCTGGATCAGTTTTTTGTTTTCCGCGGTGCTCATCGTCGGCTTCTCCTGGCTCGCAGATAGTGGAACTCTTGATTTTAGTACTAAAAGGTTACTTTTTGGTGGTGAGCTTGCGAATCGCCTGCTCGACACCGGGCAGCCGCCGCACTTTCGTATCCTCGCCCTTGTCCCATTTGTTATAGGCCGGCATCCGCGCCAGGAAGTGATGCGAATGAGCGTTGCGCACGGCGGTGCGGAAGCCCATCGCGTCCTGCGCCTGGTTGACCGCGAACTTGACCATGCGCAACTGGTACTCGTCGCTCTCGGCAATTTTCGCCGCCAGCGCCATCGTCGCGCTTTCGAGGTCGGCGCGCGGCACAACGGTATTGACCAGGCCCAGGCGCTCGGCCTCGCGCGCGTCGACAAAGCGGCTTTGGAAGAGGATCTCCTTGGCCTTGCGCACGCCCACGTCCCACGGGGCGGAGAAATACTGGGTGAGCGAGGGCAGGAACATCGCGTCGTCGGCCGCCACGATCAGATCCATCGCGGAGGCGAACATGTAGCCGCCGAAGATGCAGTAGCCCTGGACCTGTGCGATAGTCGCCTTGGGCAGGTCGCGCCAGCGCAGCGTGTTGTCGAGGAAGACCTCCCACGATTTCCAGTGGCGATCCTTGAGGCCGCGCACGTTGATGTAGCTGGCCGAGTCGGCGCGCTCATCGGGCGTGCCGAGATCGTGGCCGGACGAGAAATGATCGCCCGCCCCCGCCAGGATAATCACGTGAACGCCGGGATCTTCGGCTGCCGCGGCGAACGCGCGGTCGAGCTCCTTGAGCAGTATGGTCGATTGCGCGTTGCGGTATTTGGGCCGGTTGAGCGTGATCTTCGCCACCCGGTCGATCTTTTCGTAGAGCACCGTGCTGTATGCCATCGTGGTCGTCTCCGCCCGCGCCGCCGCGACCCCGGTCATCGCTCGACCCCGGTCGGGGCGCGGCGGCGGCTAGCTCCGTTGATTAAGTTGCGGCAGTCGCGCGTGCCGCAGGCGGTTAGGCTCTCGGCCTACCGGCCAGGGCGATTCTCGCCCCATCGGGGCGGCGCCGACAAGCGCAATCGACCGTTGATCGATCGGCGTGCGAAGCGCCGTCAAATCAAAAAGGATATCGATTGTCGATTATAGTGGGACGGGGTCGTCCCCCTCTTTCGCAACCCGCATAAACCACAGCGGGTTGCGCATGCGACCCCGTCCCGGAGCGAGGACTGAACGGCGCGGCGGGTTGAAATGGCAAGGAATCGCCAGCGTCCGAAGTTACTTCACAAGTAGAGTCTAAGCTCAATCACGCTACCCCATGCCATGTTTAGTGTCAACTAACAGTCTGTGTCTTGCTAACCGATAGTTAGCATCATCGGGACAATTCATTCTTCGCCCAAACTGCACGACGCGGCAGTGAATCGTGCGTGCCGGGCCGCAAGCCGCCGCAGAGCTTCGTGGCGGCATTCCGGGGCGCCATGAAGAGCAACGCGCGTAAGGCGGCGCGCCACCCGATCCGGACTCTTCCGATCGGCACGAGCGTCACGATGCGCCGTCGAATGCGCGCTGGTTCGCCACGGTGCGTGGCGTCGCGGCCGCATCGCGAGAGGTGCACGAGCGCGGGGCGAGATTGGTTCGCGGGCGGCGGATTGGCCCGCGCCCGTAACACAGCATTTTGTAGGATTGAGCGACAAACCGTTAAATCATGGGCGCGGCGTGATCGATCAGAGGCGGCCGCCAGCCCAGAGCACGCGCCCGAGAAGATTGATCTGGTCGGGCGCGATGGTGACGACTTCGTAGGCGGGATTGTCGCCGCGCATCAGCAGGTTACCGTCGGGCCGGCGCTGGATGCGTTTGATCGCGAGATCGCCGGCCGAGCGCAGGACGTAGATTCCGTCGTGATGGAAGCGGGGATCGCGCAGGTCGACCAGCACGAGATCGCGTTCGTCGATAGTCGGCGACATGAAATCGCCGACCGCCTCGATCAGCGCAAGATTGCGCGCCTCCCCGAGTGTGCGCGCGAGCCATTCGGGCTTGAAGCCGAGGTGGTCGACAATCTGATCGCTCTGCAGCGCGATGCGTCCGCCGTCACTTTTAAGCGTGTGACGCGGCATCGCGAGGAACTCGGGCGCGGCGGCGGTCTGCGCTTGCGGATGGGTGTCGGCGGGGACTCCGCGGCCGGTCGCGAGCCATTCGACCGACACGCCGGAGGCCTTGGCGAGATTAACCAGGCTCATCATGCCGGGCTGGCCGCGGCCGGAGACCCACTTGTAGATCGCATTATCGGACACTCCGACGGCGCGTGCGAGGTCAGCGACTGACCCAAATTGTTGCATGATCAGGCGAAGGCGACGCTGGAACGCCTCATCTACTACGATAGTTGACACTATTCTCCTACTGTGGGATATATATTGACATATTTTAGGCTGTTTACACAATTTAGTCCTCATATCATGCATTTTATCCGACCAAGACACATGTTTTCATTGCAAACAATGTCTGATTTAGACACGACGCGGCAATACGGCGCGACTCCATTGCCGATGGTCTTCTCGCGGCAAGCCCGATCTCAACCGTCGTACAAAATTATCGGCCAATCCAGTGTAGCCGTCAAAGCGGATGAGCGCGATGCGGGCAATGCGGGAAATCGCGATGAAGGGGTCGCTGTGAGTAGGGAGGCTCGATGACGGACGGGGCGCGAGAGACGGCGGATCGCGCGGGAGTCGAAAACATTTGAGAGCGTGAGCAGGGGGCACTCATGATTTCACCAACGAATCGCGGAATCTCGATCAGGCAGGTCCAGGAGACGGTTGCCCGGACCTATCACGTGAGCGCGGCCGAACTGGTCTCGCCTAGCCGGCATCAACGGATCACCTGCGCGCGGCACGTCGCGATGTACCTGAGCCGTGAACTGGCCGGGGCGCGCGGCGCGGTGCGCGGAGCGGAGCGGCGGCGGCCGTCGTTCCCGCGGATCGGGATGGCCTTCGCGCGGGACCATTCCAGCGTGATTCATGCCTGGCGGGTGATTGAACGGCGGCGGCTCAGCGATCGCGGCTTTGCGCGGCTGCTTGAGCGGCTGGCCGGCGAAGTCAGCCGGCGGGCGGGCGCGGCGGTCAACCCTCCGGAGGCGGCATAATGGACCGTCCGAATCGTCTTACAACCGGAGTTTTCGACGCACCGCCAATATGTGGACCGGGGTACGATCCGGCGCGCAAGTTTCGTGCGCGCGCGACCGTCGATCCGGATGCACCGGGTGCGGTGAGCATCGCGATGGGCGTCGCGGGCTATAGCAATCTGGCGATAAATTCGTCTAGCCGGTCGTTGCGGCGCGGGCAATCGGCAACAGCTACCGCGGAGCCGGGCGCGAGTGCGCCGTCCGCCGCGCACGCGTCGGGCGCATCGGTCGCGGCCGATGCGACGGGCGAGCGGACGGGCGAACGCTTCACGGCCGAGTTCGAGGCCGGGGCGCGCGGCGCTTTGCTGGAAGAGCTAATCGCGGTGATGGGCACGCCGGCGGCGGCGCGGCTGGTGGCGGCGTTTGGCGGCACGCGGCTTTACGTGCCGCAGACGCCGGACGCCGGCGACGCGTTGAGCGGCGCGGTTGGCCATGAGGCGGCGATAGCACTGGCGCAAATCTATGGCGGCGACCGGCTGGAGGTGCCGAATCCGACGCCGCGGCGGGTGCGCATCGCGCAGATGCGGGCCGACGGAATAAGCGTCGACGCGATCGCGCGGTCGCTCGGCTGTACGCGGCGGCGGGTCTTCCAGGTGCTGGCGGAGGCACGCGCGAACAATCGCGTGCCGTGAGCCGAACGCGCCGGCGGATCGATTCGCCGGCGTGAATCGATTACCCGTCTAATACTCACACGCCCTCGCCCACCCTATCTACAAACTTCCGCACGGATATTTCACCGCGCGAGCGAATCCGGATCGAGCCAGCCAAAGCAAATCGGGCGGGCGAACGGCGCGATGGCTCACGCGCGCGGGCGATCGCCGGCGAAGTTGCGGCGAAGATCGCAACGCGGCGAGCCTATCGGCATAATCCGCAGGATCAACTCCGAGTTAATTTCTGCTAACACCCGGCTACTGACTAATACAAGTTTATCACTGCGTGAAAGATTTCACCCTTATGCCGAATTTGCACCGGGCGTAACTTGCCTGCTGTGACGATTGCAAACTCAGATTCATCGCAGCAATACCCGCCCGCGTTCACACGCGCGCTGGAACAGTTGCTGCGCGACGAAGGCGGCTTTGTGCGCAATCCGGAAGATCCGGGCGGCGCGACGCGCTTCGGGATCTCGCAGCGTCAATATCCTGATGTGGATATTGAGCATCTGACGCGCGCGCAAGCGGCGGTGATTTACTATCGCGACTGGTGGCAGCGTTATCGGTATTCGGACTTGCCGGGAGTGGCGGGCGCGAAACTTTTCAATCTCGCGGTGAATATCGGGCCGGAGCATGCCACGCGCTGCCTGCAGCGGGCGCTGCGCGCGTGCGGCAGCCCGGTGACCGAAGACGGCGAGATCGGCACGGCGACGCGGGCGGCGGCGGCGGCGGCCAACCAGGTCGCGCTCCTGGCGGCGTTGCGGGCCGAGGCGGCGGGCTACTACCGGACGCTGGCGGCACTGGAACGCGGCGCGCGCGCCGATGGGGATCGCGAATTTTTGGCGGGCTGGCTCAATCGCGCTTATGAGTGAAATGGGCAGCGCAGGCAGCGCAGAAGCGAAATGATAACGGACGCGCGAAGTTTGACGGTCGCGCGCGCGAATAGTGCGGCGGCGGCGCCGACGACGAATCGGAGGGCATCAAGATGATCGACGCGAATGCGGCTGGATACGCAGTAGTGGGAATCGGCGGGCTGGTTGCCGGAGCATTGTGGGGACGCACGCTGGCCAACGACGTGCGCAGTCTCGTACAAGCGATCGAGTCGCGAGTCACGGCGCTCGAGGGCATGGTGAGCGCGGCGAAAACCGCCCCGGCGGCGGCGAATGCCAGCGCCAATGCGGCGAACGCGCACGCCTCGGCGATCGAGAAGCACGCGGCGGCGGTCGAGAAGCTGGCAGGAGCGATCGAAAAGCATGCGGCGGCGGTTGACGATCACGGCGCGGCGACGGTCGCGGCGGCGGTCGAGAGCCACGCCGCGCTGACCGCGGCGCATCCGGTCGCAGCGGCGGCAGCGCGGAGCTAAGGACGATGCCGGCGCTCGCGATCCTCAGCTACTGGAAGCCAATCGTGATCGTGGCATTGATTGCCGCGGGGCTGATCTATCGCGGCGTATTAGTACATCAGCGCGACGCGGCGCGCGCGCAAATCGTGGAGCTGACGCAGCAGACCGGGGCGCTCGAGGCGGACAACAGTGCGATGCGCGCGGCGGCGGTGCAGCAGAACGCGGCGATTGCGGCCTTGCAAAGCCAGATGGCGGCAGCGAACGCGGCGGCCAAGAGCCGGACGGCCGAGTTCGCGGCGCGCGGCGCGCAGGCGATGCAAGGCGAACTGGCGCATGCGACTCAGCTTGATCACGCCGCGGTGCCGGCTGGATGCGCCGCCGCAATTCGATGGGGCAACGCGCAGGGACCGGAGTTGGGCCGATGGTAAGGCGCCTCCTCCCGCCGATCCTGGGCCTGCTGGCGGCCTGCGCGTCTGCCCCGCCCTCTGTGCCGCCGGCGGAGCCGGTAGCGGTGCAAATGCCGATCTACGCACCGGTCTACTGCGAACCGCCGGCGCTGACCCATCCGGCGCTGCCGATCGCGGCGCTGACGGCGCGATCGGCGGCGGCCGACACGATGCGCGCGTATGCGGCGACGGTGGAAATCCTAAAAGGGGCAGTCGACGATCGCGACGCAGTGATTGCGGGCTGCGCATCACCAGCGGGAAACGCGTTACAAGCGCCGGCGCCCACGCCGACGGCGCCGGCGGAGACATCGCATCCGGGGGCTCCGAGGCAATTGACTACTCGCGTAATCAACGCAGCGCGGGCGATGGCCGGCTTCACGTTCGGCGAATGACCATTCGTCAAACAGGCGCGACGCAGGATGCCGCAACATGAAGTGGCTACAGGACAGCCTGACCGGCAAGGACAATCTGACCTACGACGCAGCGCGCCTGATCGCCGTGATCGGAGCGGCCGCGTACATCGTCTTCTGGTCGGCGGCGGTGTTCAACCTTGGCCATTTCAGCGCGTCAGACGCGGCGGCCTACGGCGCGGGCCTGGCGACGGTGCTGCTGTCGATGTCGGCGGCGGTCAAACTCAAGGCCACGATGGAACCGGAACCCGAGCGCGGGAATGATCGAGGAATGGGCGAGCGCGATCGTCAGATGCAACCGGGCAAATAAGGACGTAGCGTGGCGCATAAGCTGGTCATCAACGGCGCCATTGAATTGACACAGTATCTACTGACTATTCAACACTACACCATGGAATGGGCGGCACAACAATACATGCGGGACAACTGTGAATAGCCGAGCAACATTCGAGCGTCGAACTACGACAATGATGCCGCCGTGCGCGGCGCGAGCATCGAAACGCGGACGTCCGGGGGCTGTGCGGGAAGGCACAGAAGCTGCGCAGGAGCGCAATATAGACCGATGAGTGCGGAAGCGATCGCGACCTTCGCCATGTCGTTCGTCACGCTGGTGGGACTCAACCTGGGCGCAATCCGCTGGCTGCTGACGCGCTACGAGGCCGAACTGAGTATGCGACTGGACGCGATGAAGCACGAGGGAACCGAGTTTTCGCATGAACTGGAGCGCGAACTGCTGCAACTAAAGGCGCAACTGCCGGTGGATTACGTACGCCGGGAGGATTGGATCCGCTTCAGCAATACGCTGGAAGCAAAGCTCGACGCGATGCGTGCGGAGGTGCGGGCGGAAATCGCGGAATTGCGGGAGCGACTGTACCATCGCGGCGGCCGGGGCCTCCCGGCAGAAGAGACGGCGCTATGAGCGGCGGCGGAATTGACCTGGAACAGAAACAGCGCGAAGAGGCGCGGTGGCGAATCCTGCGGGTGTTGGACGCCGGACGGCCGATCGCGGTGTCGGAAAATATAGTGTGGCGCGTGCTGCAGGATGTGCGGTTGCCGTTGTCAATCACCGGAGCGCGGCGGGAACTGGACTATTTGCGCAATCTCGGCCTGCTGGAAATTGAAAACGAGGACACCGAAACCTGGTGCGCGAAGCTGACGGCGCGCGGGGTCGACGTGGTCGAGTACACGATCGACGCACCGCCCGGCGTGGCGCGTCCGCGAAAGTACTGGTGAGGACGCGCGCGCGCAATCCGCGATGCCAGTAAGAATGAAACTCCTTACGCTCGATCCGAAGCTGCGCGCGGAACTCGATCGACGCCTGGTCGAGGGGCATTTCAGCGACTACAGCGGACTCGCCAAGTGGTTGGGCGAGAAGGGGTTCAAAATAGCGGCCAAGACAGTACACCGATACGGCAGCCTGATGGAACGGCGGCTGGAACAGGTGCGGACCGCCACGGCACAGGCGCGCGCGGTGGTGGACGAGGCGGGCGGCGACGACGATCGAATCACAGCGGCGACGCTGAAACTGGTGCAGCAGCGACTGTTCGCGGTGCTGGTCGAGCTCGACGACGCGGACCTCAAGCCGAGCAATCTCGCAGCAATTGCGAACAGCGTCGCGCAAATGACGCGAGCGGCGGTGATGCAGGAGCGCTGGACCGAGGAATCGCGCGCGCGGCTGAGCGAGCGCGTCGGCAAGGCGGAGCGCAAGGTGATCGCACAGGTGCGCACAGCGGTAGAGGCGGCCGGCGGGAAGGGCCTCTCGGACGACGCGCAGAAGCAGATTCGCGCGGCGCTGCTCGAGATCACCCGCTAGCACGGCATGAAAGGAGGATCTCGTAATGGCTAGTCGGGCGAAAGCTACAGTGAGTAATGCGCAACAAGACACCAAGGAGGCGAAGGGTCCGGAAATACTACTGCCCTACCAGGTGCGCTGGATCGCGGATGAGGCGCCGGTGAAGATCGCGGAAAAATCGCGGCGGGTGGGCCTGACGTGGGCCGAGGCGGCCGATAGCGCGCTGCGCGCGGCGGCGCGCAAGGGTATGGACACCTGGTACCTCGGCTACAACAAGGACATGGCGCTGGAATTCGTCGAAACGGCGGCGGCGTGGGCGCGGCAATTCGACAAGGCCGCGCGCGCAATCGAGGAGATCGCCGTGGACGACGAGCGGCGAGATATACTAGCGTACCGCATCAGGTTCAGCTCGGGGCACAAGATCGTGGCGTTGTCGTCGCGGCCGTCGAACCTGCGTGGCAAACAGGGCCGCGCGGTAATCGATGAAGCGGCCTTTCACGACGATCTCCCCGCGCTGCTCAAAGCCTCACTCGCGTTTACGATGTGGGGTGGCGCGGTGAGGATTATATCAACGCATAATGGAGGCGAAAACGCATTCAACGAACTAGTCAACGACACGCGCGCGGGACGCCGGCCGTTCTCACTACATCGCGTAACGATCGATGACGCGATCGCCGACGGACTATACCATCGCATATGCCAGAAGACCGCAGCCCGGTGGTCGAGCGCCGGAGAACGCGAATGGCGTGCGCAATTATTCGAGCAATACGGCGAGAACGGGACCGAAGAACTACTATGTATACCGCGCGCGGACGGAGGAGCGTTCCTGTCGTCAAGCCTGATCGAAGGACGAATGCGCGATGGAGCGCCGGTGATCCGCTGGGAGCAACCGGAGAGCTTCGCCAGCCGACCGGAGGCCGAGCGCGTGAAAGCGGCCCAGGATTTTTGCGACGAGGCGATCGCTCCCGCGCTGGCGACACTGGATCGCAACGCGGCCAGCTGCTTTGGTGAGGATTTCGGCAGGTCAGGCGACCTCACTGTAATCTGGCCGCTGCAATTAACGCGGGAAACGGTGCGGCGCACACCCTTCGTGGTCGAGCTGCGCAACATACCATTTCGCCAGCAGGAGCAAATACTCTTTTTCATAGTCGATCGGTTGCCGCGAATGATCGCGGGTGCGATGGACGCTCGCGGCAATGGGCAGTACCTAGCCGAGACCGCGATGCAGCGTTACGGCGCGCGGATCCGGCAGGTGATGCTGACGGCGGAATGGTATCGGGAGAATATGCCACGCTACAAGGCGGCGTTCGAGGACGCGCAGATTGAACTGCCGCGCGACGCGGATATTTTGGCCGACCATCGCGCATTAGTAATGGAACGAGGCATCGCGCACGTTCCGGAACGGCGTACCGCCGGGACCACGGGCGGCCAGCGCCATGGCGATACGGCGATAGCGGCGGCGATGGCGTATTTTGCAAGCACAGTCGAAGTTCAGCGCATCGAATACACAGCGGCGTCCCGGCGACGATTCGGTCAAGCGGCGGAGATGCCCTACTCGATGCATAGCACGGCAGAGGAAGACGCTCCGCGTCCGGCCCGGGCGGGGGCGAGATTCAGCATGGCCGGCGGCGCATGGTGATTGAAGCGTAATCGACCATCGCGAACGCGACCGAGCGAGTAAGTATCGCGGAGACCCGCATGACCATATACGACGCATACGGCCGAACGGTGGATACATCGCTGTTGCATACGGAGCAGGCGGCTCCGACGATGATGGGTATCCGCAATATCTACTCGATAATGCATCCATCGGCGGGATTGACGCCGGAAAAGCTCACCGCAGTGCTGCGCCAGGCAGAATTCGGCGATCCATTTCTTTATCTCGAACTCGCCGAGGAAATGGAGGAGAAAGACCTGCATTACCTGGCGGTGATGGAGACGCGCAAGCAAGCAGTCGCGCAGCTCCCGATGAACATACAAGCGGCATCAGGCGAGCGCGAAGATATCCGGATCGCGGCTATGGTCAGCGAAGCACTGTTCGACGGACCGCTAGATCTGGGTGGTGCGCTATTCGATGTACTGGATGCGATCGGCAAAGGATTTTCGGCTACTGAGATTGTATGGGACACGTCGGGACACGAATGGGTACCGGCACGGCTTATCTGGCGAGATCCGCGCTGGTTTATGTTCGACTGGGTGAGCGGCGAGCAGGTATTGGTGCGCACACTCAGCGACGAAGGCCAGACGATTCCGTTCGCAGCAGAAGACGGACAAGCGCATATGCAACCGCGACTGGCAAGCGGACGAGCCGCCGGTAGCGCCGGGCCGTGGAACGGCCTGCAACCGATGACGGCTCCCCTCGCGCCATTCAAGTTTATAGTCCATTTCGCTAAAGCCAAATCCGGCCTGCCAATCCGTGGCGGCCTCGCGCGCGCGGCCGGCTGGTCGTACCTATTCAAAAACTATATATTGAAGGACTGGGTAACGTTCGCGGAAGTATTCGGGCAGCCGCTACGACTGGGCAAGTATGGCGCGGGCGCAACTGACGCCGACCGGCAGGCGTTACTCAGTGCGGTAGCCAATATCGGCACCGATGCGGCGGCGATCATTCCGGATTCGATGCTAATAGAGTTCACGGAGGCACGCCAGAACGGAAGCGCCGAGCTCTATCAGCGCTTTTGCGAATACCTGGATGCGCAGGTGAGCAAGGCGGTGCTCGGGCAGACGCTAACGACCGATATGCCGCGCGGCGGAGGATCGCGAGCAGCGGCACAAGTCCATGACGCGGTGCGGCGCGATATCCTGGGCGCCGACGCGCGACGTCTTGCCGAGACGATCAGACGCGACCTGGTCAAGCCGATCGTGGATTTGAACACGGGTCCGCAGCGGCGCTATCCGAACGTGCAGATTGCGTTGCCGAACGATCGGGACGACAAGGCGTTCGCGGACATTATCGCGGAACTGGCGGACCGCGGATTGCGCGTCGGACAGAGGACGATACTTGATCGCCTTGGTCTGCCGGAAGCGAGCATGAACGAGGCCGTGCTCACGCCGGCCGAAGTCAACGGAAGGCGGGGGTGAGGCTTAAGCGAGTGAGTATCTTTTGGCGAAACCTCTCTATTCCCTCCTTATATCTACAGCACCGACTGACTATAGGTGAAACCTTTCACCCTTACGGAGATGGTGAACCGATGTCACACTGCGGCACGATGAACGGCACAATCGCAATGCATACAAACAACGCAACGGGTCACGAATGCGGCGTGATTGGAACGATATTGGGCGGCGAGAAGCCCGCGCCTGACTGGATCGAGCTGATTCCGGCGGGCGAGTTTGAAGGTCGGGACGGCAGGGGACCGTATCGCCTCGACGATCCCGCGGCGGTTATCGCGGCGACGGCCGAGTTGAAGATGGAGGCGGGGCTGCCAATCGATTACGACCACGCGACAGACTTCGCCGCACCCGAGGGCCGTCCGGCACCAGCGGCTGGCTGGATTCGAGAATTCGCGGCGCGCCGGGGCGCTTTATGGGGACGCGTGGAATGGACGCGGCCGGGCGCCGAGGCGGTCGCCACGCATCAGTATCGATATATCTCGCCGGTGTTCGAGTACGCGAAGGATGGGAACGTGATTCGTGTGCTGCGCGCGGCACTCACTAACAATCCGAATTTATACCTGACTGCGATCGCAGCACGAGTCGCCCGCGAACAACGGGAGATGGCAGGCAAACAATCGGAAGACGCGGACGCGAACGCGATACTGACTCAGAATCTCAGTACGGCATTGTGCACACTACTTGGTCTCGACGAGGATGCAAGCAGTGAGGAGATCGTAGAGAAGATCGAACGGCTATTGGCCGAGACGCCGAAGGATACTGCGGCGTCGCAGGTGAAGCGTAGCGGGACGCAAGCAGCTGACCTGGCGCATTACGTGCCGATGGCGGAATTCGAGCGCGCGCTGTCGGAGTTGAACAACTTACGCGCGAAACACGCACGAGAGCGCGCAGAGCATCGCGTGGAGAGCGCAATGAAGGCCGGAAAGATAGCGCCGGCGCAACGCGAATGGGCAATCGCATACTGTCAGTCGGACGCGGAGGCATTCGATCATTTCGTCAAGCGGCAGCCCGCGCTGATTGCAGGTCTTTCGGGTCCCGGGAGCGGCGAAAGGCGGAGCGATGAAAGCGAGGCGAACCGGATGCCGCATGCGAGGGTCGTATTAACACGCACCGAGGCGGCGGTTTGCGTGAGGCTCGGAATAAGGGTGGAGGAGTACGCGGCAAGCCGACGAACTCACGGCGAGCAATACCTCGAGGAGCGTGGAGGCTGATATGAGGCGGTGTCGAATAGCTATTTCAACCGGTGCGCGCAGCTGAAAGCGGCGCACGCGAGCGCAGCGGACAGAATACGGTGACAAGATGGCGGCATTAACGAATTCCCGAAACACGCCGGAGTTGGCGGACGGCGGTCGCATGCAGGTGTATCCGGTTGAGGCGAACACGACTGTCTATCTAGGCAGTATCGTAGCGCTGAACGCGAACGGTAACGCGGTGCCGGCGTCGAGCGACGCTGGCCTCAAGGTGATAGGCCGGGCAGAGATGATGCACGGCGGGGCACCGGGCCAGGACGCGATGAATAATCCAGGAGCGGCAGGTGCGATATCGGTCGTATGCCGACGGGGAGTGTTCCTGTACGCGGTGAACGACGCAACGATCGGTGCGGCCCAGGTGGGACAGCCATCGTTCGCGGTGGACGACAACTCGGTTTCGCTCAGCGACGGCGGGGGCGCGACGGCGGTGATCGCACAATCGACGGCGTTTCCAGCGTCGGGTTCACCGCAGATTGTGAATGTGAACCACGAGAACATCTCGAAGGTGCGAGTGCATAGCACGTCGGGCGGCGGCACGGTTTACACGGAGGGGATTGACTATGTGGCCGACTACCAGGCGGGACTGGTAATGCTGGTGAGTGGCGGCGCGATTGCCGCGGCGGCGACGGTATTCGTTGATTTCAGCTGGGGCACGCCGACGCGCAGCGTGGCCGGGCGCATTGTCAACCTCGATCCGAGCGGACAGGTGTGGATCGACTTCTGGCATCAGACGGCACCGGCGGTATAGGCGGAGTCGAACGAGTCATCCGGCCAGTGCGCAGCGAAGACAGCGCCGCGCCGGCTTCTCAAGGCAAATCAACCTTCACCGGGCGACCGCGCACAGCGGCGGGCCATTAAAGCAGGCATCATGGAAATCACCGCAGCAAACCTGACGGCACTTTTCACCGGCTTCGACGTAATCTTCCAACGCGGCTTCGAGAAACCTCCGTCGTACTACGAAAAACTCTCGACGGTCGTGCGCTCGACGTCACGACAGACGACTTATCCGTGGCTAGGGCGGACGACAAAATTTCGCGAGTGGCTGGGCGAACGGGTAATCCAGGCGCTGGAAGCGCACAGCTACACGATTGTGAACAAGGATTTCGAAGACACGGTGAGTATCAGCCGCAACGATATTGAGGATGACACCTACGGCGTATACGAGCCGGTCATCGAGCAACTCGGCTGGGACACAAAGGTGCATCCGGACTCGCTGCTATTCACGATGATCAAGAACGCCGTGACGACGCCGGGCAGCGTGCTTGCGTTCGACGGGCAGCCGTTCTTTTCGGCCACGCATCCGGTGGGGCCGCTGGGAGCGGCCAACGATGTTCGCGATTCCCTGGCTTCGAACATCAATTCGAGCGGCAGCGGGCCGTACTGGTATTTGATCGATGCGTCGCGCGCCGTGCGGCCTTTCATTTTTCAACTCAGGCGCGAATACGCAATCACCCGCATGAATACCCTGACCGACGAAGCGGTGTTCACGCGGCGCGAATTCCGCTTCGGCGTGGACGGGCGCGCAAACACAGGAGTGGGCTTGTGGCAACTCGCGTATGCGAGCAATACGGACCTGAGCGTACCGACAAATTACGGGGCCGCGCGGGCGGCGATGCGATCGATTAAGACTGACGCGGGATTACCCTTTGGCGCCCTGACCAGTCCGCGCGATGTATACCTGGTCGTTCCGCCCGCGCTGGAAGAAGTCGCAGCGCAATTGCTGCATTCGGATTTCATGGCGGGCGCGGGAGCGAGCGCGAGCGTGCCGACCGGGAATATCTGGAAAAATACCGCGACACTGGTCGTGAGCGAATACCTGTCGTAAAAGAAGGACGCGCGTTCGCTCCCGCGTGCGGCACCTATCAGCCGCATCTCCGCGCTCGCTGCGCGCAAGCCGACCCAACAGGGCGGAACCAACAAGTCACAAGCGGCACCGAAGACGATGGCATACGCATTACCAAGCGACATGGCGGCGCGATACCCAAATCGGGATCTTGTTCAACTGACTAATGAGGATCCCACACAGACAACGGTCAACGCCACGGTGCTGCAGCAGGCGCTCGATGATGCGTCGGCAGAGCTCGACGGGTATCTCGAAAGCCGCTTCTCACTGCCACTGAACGACCCGCCGGTGGTGCTGAACCGGCTGGCCTGCGATATCGCGATGTACCGGCTACAGGCGCTGCGTCCGCTGCACGACCTGGCGGACGCGCGCAAGCGATACGAAGACGCGGTCGAGCTGCTGGTGCGGGTGACGCGCGGCGAAGTGACACTGGGCCTCGCCGCGGACAATCTGGAACCGCCGTTGGCGCAGAGCGCGGTGGTGACACAAGCGGGAGGCGATCCGAGCGGCGTGCTACCGGCGCGGGTTTTCGATCGGGGTACGCTGAAGAGCTTCTGACTATTATAGACGTGCCAGCATCCTGGTCGGGTAAAGGAGAATAGTAATGCGTGTGACTTTCATCTGCGTGCGAGCCGAACGGCGCAACGAATGGCATCCTGGTTATCTGGCGCATTCCGCGCGGCTGGTGCCGGTAGTCGATGGAGCACCGCCAGCGCGCGAATACTTTGTCGAGCCGCCAGTGGGCGTGATCGAACTGAGCGGCCTCGCGGCCGAACATTTCACGGTTGGGCGGACGTACGTGGTGCACTTCGACGAAGTAGGGCTTGACGAAAGCCGCGCTTCCCGCCGCAATGGTCCGCCGGCCGGGCGCGAGTAGGAGGTATCGATGGGCGCCGTAATCCTGGACAGTCCGTGGGCAGGGCAGAGCTACTCGCCGCCGACACCACTGGATATACGGACGATCGAGTCCGCGATCGTCGCCCAGTTGATCGCGCAGATCAATGGCATCGAAGTCGCGCATTTTCCGGACAAGCCGGAGTCATACCGAATGATGCATCGCGTCGGAGCGGCGCTTGTCCGCTACGACGGGGCGGAATACGGCCGGCTGATCGATACTGCGGCGGTGGTGCAGGAGCGCACTTTGAGATTCGAGATCACGCTGATGATGCGCGACCTGGGCTGGAACTATGGCGGCGCGCCGGACGGTCCGAGTCCGGGAGCTTACGCTATGATCGAGAACGTGCGCGCAGCGCTGACCGGGTACCGCGTTCCGGGATGCGCCAAGTGTTATCCGGTGCGCGAACGCTTCGTCGAACGGGATAAGCAAGGCGGCGCGTGGATATACGCGATCGTCTTCGCACTAAAGACGGCGGCGGTTGAAGCGTCGAGCACGGATAATTATCCGACCCTGGTGCTGGCGACTACTCAGGAACAGGGGGGCGTGACGAGCGTGAGCGTTAACGCGGCGGTCTATACGTTCAACTCGTCGGGAGCGATCCAACTGCCCAACGGGAATGTAACGGCCGTTGCATTGAGCAATATCACAAGCGGCGCACCATACGCGTTGGGAACCGACTACACAGTCGACTCCGTCAACGGGGTACTCGACCAAGTTGCTAGCGGAACGCTTCCGCCGGGCGCAACGATCAACGTCGCATACAGCTACGCCGAGATCGTCACAGCAAGCGCCGGTGGCAGGAGTGCTCCGTTGGCACCGCGAAACTGATTACTCGGACGAAGGTGTGACGCAGTATCGTCGACGCTGACTGCACTCAGCGCACCGCACAATAGACAGAAGCTTGGCGGGAAGACGCTCATAACCGCACAGTTTAACACTCGAGTAAATGAGTAAAGTCACCGCTAGCACCGGCGTCAACATCTATATGCATCGTCACGCGCAACAGACCACCGTTCCGCGGTGCGAATCAGAGGTAAACTAAATGCCCGCATCGTTTTTGCATGGTGTCGAAGTAATCGAGGTCACGAGCGGTCCGGCACCGATAACCGTGGTCAAGTCGTCAGTCGTCGGTCTGATAGGCAGCGCGCCCCTGTGGTCTTCGAACGCCCCACCGTCGGTGAACTCGCCAACGCTGGTGAGTTCCGCGCAGCAGGGAGCAGTCTATGGTCCGGCGGTGCAGGGCTACACGATTCCATATGCGCTCAACGCTATCCTTGCACAGGGAGCCGGCCAGGTGATCGTGGTCAACGTATTTGACCCGACGAGCCACTTCAGCGATATCGTCGCGTCACAAACGTTCAGCGCGGCCGGCGCGATCAATTTGGGCCACATGGGCATCTCCAATCTTTCGGTGTTGCCGACTAACACGACCGCGGTGAGCGCGGAATCACATACCTTTGGCGGAACGCCGGCAACGATCGAGCTTGCGCACGGAAATGTGCAAGCTTCGTCGATGGTAGTGACGAGTAATCCGGCGGGAACGACATACGTCCAGGGTACTGACTATTTGGCTGACGCGCGTACGGGACTTATTACCCGGCTTTCGAGCGGAGCGCTAACGGCAACACAAGCCGTCCTCGTCGGCTACAGTTACTATTCCGGAACGCCGTATAGTGCCAGCACCGCGTACGCCGCCGACCTGGTCAACGGTGTAGTAACGTTGGTGGCGGGAGGAGCGATCGCGGCCGGAGCAACGGTAATCGCGTCATTCAGCTACGCGGACCCGAGCAAGGTTCAAGACTCGGACATTATCGGCACGGTCGGCTCCGGTGGCTATACGGGTTTGCAGGCGCTGCTGACGACGTACGGCACAATGGGCTTTTTCGCGAAACTGTTGATCGCGCCAGGATACTCACAGAACGGGGACGTCGCGACGGCAATGCTGGCGACGGCGGCCAGTATACGGGCGATGGCACTGCTCGACGCTCCGCCGGGAACCGCGGCGGCGGCGGTGATCGCAAATCGGGGCGTCGCGGGCAATGCGTTCGACACGAGTTCGACCCGGGCGATCCTGTGTTATCCGCAGGAGACGTTTTACGATATTGGATTGGTGCCCACCGGAGTGACCTTGAACGGAACGACGCCGGTTCGGCTGGCCGCAAATCAAAACTCGATAGCACCCTATTCTCAGTGGGTAGCGGGGGCGATGGCCGCAAAGGACCTGTCCAAGGGCTATTGGTGGTCGCCATCGAACACCATGGTGAATGGGATTCTTGGTCCGGATGTTACGCTCTATGCATCGATCCTCGATGCGTCATCGGATGTGAACAATCTCAATGCGGCGGGAATTGTGACAGCCTTCAACGCTTTCGGCACCGGCCTCAGAGTGTGGGGCAACCGGACGGCCGGTTTTCCGGACGTGACGACACCCGATAACTTTATCAGCGTGCGCCGGACCATGGATGTAATTGAGGAATCGGTGGAGCTGTCGATGCTGCAGTTTATCGACCAGCCTATTAGCAATGCACTGATTACCGCGATCCTGGCAAGCGCAAACGCGTTTATACGAACGCTTATTCAACGCGGCGCACTGGTCGCGGGATCGGCCAGCTACAATCCAGCGGAGAATCCGGCCAACCAGATTACAGCAGGCCAGTTGGTATTCGATATTGATGTGATGCCGCCGCCGCCGGCAGAGCGACTGACCTTCAACGTCTATATCGACTCGACTTTGCTCAGCCAGCTAGGAACAGCGAGTGCGTTGACCAGTACGACGCTCAACGCATAATCGAACAGAGACTAACGGCGGACGCAGAACCAGCCGTGTCCGCATGAAAGCGGCAAGGATGATGCGATGGACATTTCGGTAAATCGTATAACGAATGCGAATATTTATATGGACGGCGCGGGTTTGCTTGGAAGGGCTGAAGAAGTCGAGGTGGCACAGCCGCGCCATCGCATGGTCGACCATAAGGGCCTGGGGATGGCAGGGACGGCCGAATTCTGGGCGGGGGTCGACAAGCTCGAAGCCAAGATCAAGTGGGCATCGCTGTATCCGGAAGCGTTAACGGCGGCGGCCAGTCCCTTTACGTCGCATTCGTTCCAGGTTCGCGGCAGCCTCGAGCAATACACCAGCCAGGGAAGGAGCGCCGAGCTGCCAGTGGTCTATTTGATGACGGCGGTATTCAAGGATGCGGGCGCCTTTCGCTTCCGGCAGCACGAGAACGTGGATTCCACGTCCAGCCTTACGGTCTACCATTCGGAGCTCTACGTAGCGGGAACGCAAATCCATTTGTACGATGTACTCGCCAATATATACGTGGTGAACGGTGTCGATCAGCTAGCCGTATTTCGTGCGAACCTCGGCGGATGATTATTTTGCGCTCAACTTTAAGCAGAATTAACTAGCGAGTAAGGCATTCGGAATTATAGTTATAGCCGCGGGGCGCGAGAGCAGATGATGCGGCGGCGGAAACACGTGTTTTCAGTTCATCCGGTGCGACGGTTCGAAGCGATAGGCATTTCCGCCGCCGCGCGCATTTCGGCCCCGACGCCGGCGGGGCGCCGCAAGCAAAAAAGAAGAGGAGTTGCATTCGATGGCCGATGAAGTGAAGGCGATTATGCTTCCATCTGGGAGAGCTGCGACAATACGCAAGGGAAAAGGGCGCGACCTGATGCGCGCGCATCGCGCAGTCGCAGGAAATCAGGAGCCTATGGCCGTCTCGTTCGCACTAGTGGCCGAATTGGCCCAAGTGGAAGGAAGACCGATCGTTTACGAGGACGTGTTGGCGATGGACCTGGAGGACGTGCTTGTGCTCGAAGCTGAAGTAATGGGGGCGGCTGAGGGCGAACCAAATTTTACCGTGAGGCCGGAGGACCGCACCGAAGAATCGAACTACCTGGAGCGGCCGCGGTCGTCAGATTAATCGGATTTGGTTTCGCACTGACGGAGCTGGATTCCATGACGCTGGAGGAACTCGAGTACTGGGCGCGAACCACCGCCGAATACTTACTGGCTAACGAACACGGGCACCAAGGATGATGAGCGGACGACGATCATGAATGCGCGAGGAAGCGAGGGTATGAGTAAGCGGTTATACGCAGGCAACTTGCATTTTGACTTAACCGACACGGCGCTCCAGCAGGTATTTGGGCACGTCGGCGGAGTTGAGAAGGCAGAGGTAATTAAGGACCGGGCGACCGGCCTGTCGCGCGGTTTCGGCTTCGTCGAAATGATGACGATCGAAGATGGCGAAGCGGCGATCGCGGAACTGGATGGTGCCGACGTAATGGGGCGGGTATTACGGGTGGCGCCGGCCAAGCCGCACGAGCCCCCGCGGCGTGGGCGATCAGCCGCGTACGAAACAGGAATAGAATGAAGTCGCGGGCCGACATGGTGCATGCGTCACGCTTTGCAGATCACGTCGTCGTGCGGTCGGCGACGATAGCGGGGCGTATCGGCGGACTAGCGGAGTCCACTCGCAAATTGTCGCTTGAATCGACCGAGACCGCACACGGGATCCTCGCGGCTGCGCGCAGGAGCCGCAGGGTGCCAATCGGCCGGTCGAGTAATCCCTCGAGCAGCGATAGTTTGATCAGCCGCGTCGAGGACATCCCGACTTGGCGCCAGGCGCCAGCGCGCATTCGCGATCTTGAATCGAATGTAAATAGCCTTATCAGTGCCGCGGGACTAGCCACAGTCACCGAACGAGTCGGTTCCGTGATAGGCGATATCGTGACTCATACGACCCGAGCGTCGCTGGCGATGCCGTCATGGTTATCGATTAATAAGATGGAAAGAGCGTCTCGCAGGTCATTGAATGCCCAGTCGACCGAACCTCAACAACGCAATCGATTAAACAATACTTTCGTCGACACCCGCAGCAGCTCCGCCGCAATCCATACTAACTACCTCGGCTTGAGCGCACCTGACGTTATGTCGCCCGCAGGACCCGCACGGGATCAGCCCGCGGTGTATCCGTCGTCGTCAGGGTTCGATCCGAAGCGTCCAAATGGATATAACGCTCCCCGCTGGGGCGAGATGGGCTTTATACCTCTGACGGCAGCGAATACCCAAGGAGTTGCGCGCCACCGCAGTTTTTCGACGCATCGGAATCGGCTTACTACCCTAGAAGCAGACGCCCGCAATAGAGGCCTTGTGCGCGCCGCGCAACGCTCTGCAAGCGACGCTTTCGACACTACCTACACGAGATCAAAGACGTCACCCGCAGCGAATGTCGAGAACGCTGCGCGTCACGCTGCGCGACTTGGCTCGGCTGTTTACGCAAAAGGCGGTGCGCCGCACGGAAATGGAGTCTCTTCAGACCGCGAATGGAGAAGCAATCGGCTGCGAAGGAACCGCGTTGAGGCTTGGGACCTCGATAATCGGTTTGCACGAGATTACCGAAGGCCGAACGAATATTCGAGCGGCGGCGCGAATGACTATCTGAAGGGAAGAGAACGCAGCGCGTCGGGATACCGTGGCGAGAGCGTTCCGCTAATCGTGAACTACTCGCCCACGGTGACGCTGTTTGACGCCCCGCCTGGGGAGATGGAGCGACGGTTGGTTGAAGCAATCGGCCGCCATGGCAGCGACCTGGTGCGCGTGCTGAACCGAGAGATGGAAAAGCGGCGACGCGCGGGATTCTAGCGGGCGGACCTCGTAACACGGCCACCGGCCAAGTTAAGGCATACTTCGAGGCCATAACTAAAGGATTGAATGATGTTCGCGGTACTCGGCGAAATAGTCTTTGAAGTTCTAAGCTCACCCGAAAAGCTGGAATACACGCGCGACTGGGATTACGCGGAACTTCGTGTGATCGAGGATCGTCCGCGGCTTCAGTGGATAGCGGATAACCTGGCGTTGATCACGATCGATTTGCGCTTTCACGCCAGCTTTACCGTGCCCGAACTACAACTGGCCGCACTGATTGCGGCGGGTGACGATCACATTGCACGCCCGCTGGTGTTCGGAAACGGAATTCATCGCGGTTACTTTGTCGTGACTTCACTTCGAACGATTGCGACGCAGATGACGGCGGCCGGCGACCTTGCGGGAATTACCGTGCGGACGACGCTTAAGGAATGGGCACTGAGTATTGAAATAGATCCGGGGGCGCCGCCCATCGCTCTGTTCCCCCTGCTTGGCGTGGTAGCGGCTCCGGCGGGAACTTCGACCGCATTGGTGTCATACCCCGGAGCAGGTGGAGTCGCTGAGACGCTCAGCGCATTGATCCCGGTTTACGCATCACCGGCAATTCCCGCTCCAGGAGTCTCACCGATCCTCGACAACCCGGCCGCGACCGGCGCGGGATCGCCGCATCTGGTAGCCAATGATGTACCGCCGGGCACAATAGTGCGGGCGCCAAGATGAATCGCCTCGCTCGGTTAGCAGGTTTTCCGACTGACAGTCATACTCTGCAAGTACTGAAGAAGACAACTCAATGGTCCAAGCACAATTCCTGACACACGTAACAATCCGGGGCGAGCGCTGGGATTCGCTTGCCTGGAAATACTACGGCGACGCCACCCTGTTTTCACCGATCGTGATGGCTAATCCGCAAATCGCGGTCGAACCGGTCTTCGAGGCAGGCCTGGTGATTGGTGTTCCGATATTACAGGTGAGCCAGGCGACCACCAGCGACCTGCCTCCGTGGAAACGAACTTCATGATGAAGCGGCTGCGGAACTTGTGCGTGCGGTTTTTTCCAACGCGGCCGTTATGCGCGAAATGCGTGTCCGGACGCATGTCGCATCCGGTGTATTGTAAGGGCGAAGCGTGTGCTCATCGTCGGCAGAGAACCGTGTATTCATTACACGAGCATTTATACCTTCAATGCAGTAGATGTGGATACGTAGTCTGGTACCCGTGCGCTGATCATCGAGACATTGATCGGCATAAACGCAAGCGGTGTGCCGCTTCGCCGCTACTGCTAATAATCCGGCAGCGCTGTAAGGATGCCCACTAGATGAGCGGCGCGAGTTTTTTTGCGGTGCGATCTCCGAGTTGGGTATTAACCTACCTTGGGGTCAACATCACGGCCGACATTTCTTCGATGGTCCTGTCGATCATCTATACGGACGCGCTGCAGGGCGAATCCGGACGCCTAGAAATTGAGATCGAGGATCATGACAAGCGCTGGCAGGGCCCCTGGTACCCGACTGAGGGAGATGCTGTCAATTTACTAATCGGCTATGCGGGCGAACCTATGCTGCCTTGCGGAGACTTTCAGGTCGATGAACTCGGGCTGGGCGGGATATCATCGGGGCCGCCGGACGTGTTCCACTTGCGCTGTCTGGCCGCGTATATTACGCCGGCGATGCGCACACTCAATAGCGCGGGATATGAAAATCAGACACTGCTTCAGATCGCGGGAACGATTGCAGGAAAATATGGATACAGCGTTGTCGGCGCGCCGGATGCGCTAAACCTATCGTTTGCACGGGTTACGCAGCGACAAGAGACCGACGTGGCGTTTCTCAATCGGCTTGCGCAAACGCACAATTACAATTTTACAATACGTGGTAGTCAACTCGTCTTCTATTCGCGCGCGACTCTCGAGGCCGCGGCACCGGTTGCGACAATCACGCGCAGCGACATAGTCACTTTCAACTTCACGAACAAGACGCATCGAGTTTACATGGGGGCGCAAGTCTCATACCAGGATCCAGCGACCAAGCAGTTGCTGACACAGCGATCAGTCGCCGCACCGACGACGCCCACCGGCGATACTCTAAAGCTTGCACGGCGTTGCGAAAACCAGCAGCAGGCACTCCTTAAAGCGCAAAGCGCGCTGCATCGCGCCAACATGAAGCGCGCGACGGCTCAGCTCACAACAATTGGTGCGACGATTTACGTGGCAGGCAACAACGTCAATGTCGCGGGTTTTGGCGTCAATGACGGCGTCTACTTGATCGAAACGGCGCGTCATCGATTGACGCGGGCGACAGGCTATACGACGGAACTAGAAGCGCGGCGCGTCGATTGATGGATCGGGGCGGCCATGGCAGTGGGGTAATATCATGATCACGCCCAGGCAGCAGGCATGGACCGTCGCGGATGATCCGTCTGCACGGTTAAGCGCACACATCGGTACGGCACCTTTGCACACAACGATCTCCGCAACCCGACGCGGCTGACGAGAGGCCCCTGTGTTTCGAGTTGGCATAGTAAAGAGTCTGGATGCGACGAATGCCCGGGTGCGGGTGGTGTTTCCCGATCGCGATCAGATGCAGAGCTGGTGGCTCCCGGTAGTTTTTGCGAAGACGCAAAACGATAAAGAGTACTGGCTGCCGGATGTGGGCGAGCAAGTGGTCTGTGTAATGGATGAATACGACGAAGACGGCGCTGTGCTCGGAGCGATTTATTCGAGTGTGGATCGGCCGCCGGTGGCAAGCGCCGACAAGTTGCACTGGTCGGCAAAAGACGGGGCGGTATTCGAATACGATCGGGCGGCTCACGCGTTCGCAGTGAGTATTCCCACAGGCGGAACGATAACAATAAGCGCGAACGGCGCGAATATCGCGATCGACGGCTCGGGCGACGTGTTAATCGCGGCCGCCGGAGAGATCACTCTCGCCGGCGGGGGGCCCGCTGTTGCACGCGTCGGAGATATAACGACTTGTCCCGCGGGTTCGGGACAGATAGTCAGTGGCAGCGCAAAGGTAAATGCCGGATGAACCCTCGACCGCTTTTTTCGCAGGGTTGGCGAACTTGCCAAAACGCAAGAGATGATCGTCGCGATGATCACGGTGTCAACGATGTGTAAGGCGGGTAAATAGGCGATGAGTGTCGGCGCAATCACCCTGGCGGACATCACGTCTGCCGACTGGTCGTTGGCCCTTGATCAATCCGGAATGCCGGGTACAGGGCTGGGCAACGTGGTCCAAGGTGTGGCGGACGTTAACCAATGTATCCGAATCATTCTGACGACTCCGCGCGGCAGCGACCCGCTGCGGCCGACGTTTGGAGCGGACATCTGGCAATACGTAGACTATCCAGTCAACTCGGCGATACCCGCGATTGTACGCGAGGTAACCCAGGCGATAGCACTCTGGGAACCGCGGGTCACACTGCTGTCGGTTAGAGCAACGCCAGCGCAGGATGATACCGCGCAGTCGGGTGCGCATCTGGATATTGCGATCACCTGGCAGCTCAAATTGAGCACCAAGAACGGAAAAATAATGACCACGCCAAACAGTACGACGGTGACTATACCGACCGCTTGAACGGCCTGGAGTCAGGCTGAGTTCATCGGGAGACGCGCCGATGACGGAATGGAGTGAAAGCTGATGGCTGGTGGTATTCCGCTGCTGCCGCCGCCGGTGTTCGTCGACGACGCCGACGGCCTGGACCCCAACCTGATCCTCGCCGACATGGTGTCGGCCTTTCAGACCGCCGCAGGCCGTACATTACAGCCTGCACAGGTCGAGCGATTGCTGATCAATCTGTATGCGTATCGTGAATCGCTGATACGCAACGCAATTCAATACGCGGGGCAGCAGAATCTGCTGGCCTATGCCGCATTCCCGATGCTCGACTACCTCGGCCAGCTACTGAGTATTATCCGGCTGGGCGCACAGGGAGCCACGACGACGCTCCAGTTTACATTGGCCAACCCGCTCAGTATCGCCTATGTGATTGCGGCCGGCACACAGGTCGGGACCATTGACGGTCAATTTGTTTTCGCCACAATCGAGAGCCTTACGATCCCGGCCGGCTCAATCTCAGGTTCCGTGCAGGCCACCAGCACCACGCCGGGGACGGGCGGTAATGGCTATCTGGCCGGGCAGGTGAACGTCCAGATTAGCCCGAGTGTATTGATCTCCGCGGTGACCAACTCCGACACCAGCGCGGGCGGCGCGTCGCCTGAAACCGATGAGCACTTGCGTGCCCGGATCCAGGCGGCGCCCAATCAGTTCAGCACGGCGGGTCCGGAAGGCGCCTACCGTTTTTTTACGCTTAGCGCCGACCCGTCGATTATTGACGCGCAGGTCGTGACGCCGGCGCCGGGACAGGTGGTGGTTTACGTACTGACCGGTCCGATCACGATCCAGCCGGCGCCGTCGCCGAATCCGGCGGCGATCGCGAGTTCCGGGCTGCTGGCGAAAGTGGCCATTGCACTCAGCGGCGACAGCGTGCGGCCATTGACTGACACGGTGAGTGTAATGGCGGTGACCGAGACTGACTATCAAATCTCCGGCACGATCACCATCTACTCCGACGCCGATCCGGCGGCCACGATGGCGGCGGCGAACGCCGCTGCCCAAAGCTATGCGATCGCGTTGGCCTCGCGTATCCAGCGCGACATCGTGCCCAGCCAGATTATCGAGGCGCTGTCAGTTACAGGCGTTTATGAGGTGGTGCTGACTTCGCCAAGCTACACTCAACTGCAACCCGGGCAATGGGCTAATTGCATCGCGGTGACGCTCAGCCAGGCAACCAGCTCGCAATTGAGTTGATGAGAATAGGGCTTAGCGGGTGGCAAATAATACCTCGTTATTCGATTACCTAACAGGCATTATCGCCGTGGCTGACAAGGCGCACGACGAAGTGTTTCAACCCGACAACACGGTCGAGCAGAAATGGCGCAACTGACTATCCAACCTTCGATCAACGATATGCGCAGCAACACGCTGCTCGATCTTATTGAGCGGATGGATGCGCTCGACCTGACGCCAATTCTAGTCTATCGGCTGAACTCCACTCCGGATAGCGCATTGCTGCTGCTGGCGTGGCAGTTCGACATGCTTGGACCGCAATGGCAATTGGGCGCGCAGTTGACGGAGTCGGTCGACGCGCTAACCGCGATCGATCCGCTGATTGACATCGACACACTTAATTCGATCAATAGCATCCTCGGTCCGTCGGATTACGATTCGCTGCGAGCGCTGCTCAAGGTGGCGATTCCGTTGCATCGTACGCGCGGTACGCCGTATGCGATCAAGACGGCGCTGGCGTCGCTCGGTTGGGGAAGCGTTACGCTGGAGGAGGGTCAGTCGTCGTGGGGCGGTACGCAGTATCCGAGCGACCAGGGGTGGGCGGTGTTCCGCGCGCTGATCAATCTCGCCAGCGGGCAGAGCGTTGACAGCGGCGCCGCGACGCGGGCGATCGCCACAATCAATTTTTTCAAACCGGTACGCGCGTGGCTGGACTCGATATGGTTTATCGGGGCGCCGATCGCTGACGGCGCGCCGGCGCCAGCCGATTTTGTTCTGTCAATTTTTATGCAGGGCGATCCGGTGCCGGAACCGGGAGATATCATCAACGCGCCGGGCTGGCCACTTGCGGATCTGAAGACTATCGCACCCCTTTACAACGATCACTTTACGCATGTCGGAATTACTTACGGCGCTAATCAGCCAGCGGTTGCGGACTCTGGTGTAATCGTGAACGGCGCCGCGATCGCCGCGCGCGCGTAACGACGGAGCGAACCGTCAAAGCCAACGAGAGGGACCAATGCGACCATCAGGGATTGTGACGCTATACAAGGGCGGGCGCCTCGTCTGGACGGGGCACAACCTTTATGTGAACGCGGGGCTGCCGCCGCTGGCTAATCTGATCGCGGGCGTGACCACGGGACAGTACGTTGCCGCGATGGGCTTCGGTTCCGGTGCGACCGCGCCGGCGGCGACCGATACAGGTCTGACCGCCTCGCCGACGTACTATAATGCGATCGGATCGCACAGCTTTCCTTCGTCGGGAAGTGTGCAATTCAATTACTCACTGCTGGCGACCGATTACGGCGCAGCGGGCCTGACAATTCAGGAACTCGGGCTCTTTGCCAATGCCAGCGCGCTGGCGTTGCCCGCGGCTATCGGGACGGCCAATCCCGCGTGGAACGCTGCGACTGCGTACGTCGTCGGCAACCTGGTGACCGATAGCAACGGCAATCTCCAGCGCTGCACGACCCTTGGGACCAGCGGCGGCAGCGCCCCGACGTGGTCAAGTATCGTCGGCGGGAGCACCTCGGATGGCTCCGCGGCATGGACACTGGTGGCGCTGCATACCGCGCCGGGACCGATTCTGGCGCACGTCGCGGTGCCGGCCTTCGCATATACCGGAACGGGAAACTATTCAGGGACATGGACGCTTACTTTCTAATAGCCGCGGCTTCGTAATAAGCGCGCGGCTGCGCCGAATCGCGCGCGCATCCTATACCCGCTTGGCCTGGGACGTAGCGCGCAGATGATTAAAAGGATAATCAGCTAATGGCGACATTGATCGATAGTCCCGAATTCAGCGCAAACGAGATTTACCAGATCCAACAGACCGATCCGGTCGAAGGGGCGGCCACTGGAGCGAGCTTCAATGGCGCCGGAGTCAGCAACCAGCCGCATCAGCAACTCGCCAACCGCACCGCGCTGCTCAAACAGCGGCAGGATACGAATATCGCGAATATCGGTGTGCTGCAGGACTTCATGGCTGGGTTCATCGGTTCATTACAGACTAACGGCTACCTGCAGATACCGATTGTGGACGTCCTGCGAGGGCCGATTACAGCGATAATTCAGTGGGGCTATTACGCATTGCCGCAGGTAGCCATTGCGTTAGACACCGAGTACTCAGTGACCTGGCCGCTGCGGTTTCCAAACACAATCCTGATCCCGCCGCTGGCGACAAATGTGTATTTCCAGACCAGCGGCCGAAATACCGCGGCGTCGGTGGTGACTTATAGCGAGCGCGGCGCGACCTTCGTGCTGGACGTACCCAACAGCAGTTACGGATCGTTCGCAGGCAACGAGAAATCCAATGGATTTTCGTGGCTTGCGATCGGTTTCTAAGCGCGCTTAGCGGGTCGAATGGTGCAGATGCTCCACGGCGGCGAGGGACATCCAGCTGATCGCCCGCCGAGCAGGACATGTAAAAATAATGATGAGATTTCCATCGATGATACGAACTATACGAAGCGCGGGGGCGGGGCGGAAGCGGCTTGCGACCCTGATTTTTGCGGGCTTGATTACGGCCGCCGCAGTCGCAATCGCGCAGGCGCAGTACCGGCCGATTCCGAACTACATTGGAATCGGCGCCGGGCAGGAATTCCGCAACGACATCAATAATCATCTTTCCGGCGTTACACCGATAGCGCCGCGGATAGTGAGTATTCCGTTCGCGCAATTGCCAGCGGAGCAGGACGGCCAGGAGTATTGGGTGCCCAATGCCACGCAGGCTAATCCTTGCACCGCCGGCGGATCAGGGGCGCTCGCGGTCGGGATACGGGGCCAGTGGAATTGCCTGTCCGGCGCGTCGGGCACGGCGCTCGGCGGCTTTCCGCTGACGGCGAACGTCAGTGCGGCGAGCCATAGTATCCAGAACTTGGCGGTGAATACGGCGACCGGTGATGCGCTCTCGCAGGGACAGTCGCACCTCAATGAGCTGGCACCGGCGCAGAACGTCTACAGCATGGGCAACAACAGGCTGCAATGGGTGCGCGGGGGCGCGCAGGCTCTCGACGCATTGAGCTATGGACAATCGGGCGCGCAACTCAACGGGCTGGATCTCAATAACAATCAGTTGGCTAATCTTTCGGCGGCGTCGGCCAGCGGACAGGCCTTGGCTTACGCGCAGAATGGCGCGCAATTGACGACGAATCAGGCGGCGGGGGCGCTGGTCTCGTCGAGCCAGAACAACGCGAACGCCACGTCGGTGGCGATCAATGCACCGGCGGGGATCGTCGCCGGGAATGCGCTGGTGGCCAATATCTTCTGGGTCTCGCCGACTGGCACGTTCACGCCGCCGGCCGGATGGACGCAGATTCGCGCGGATGCGACCAGTGTGAGCTATGGCTTGACGGCTGGGGTGTTCTGCAAGGTCGCGACGGGCAGCGAGCCAGCGAATTACACGTTCGGCTTTTCGGTCGCGCAGAACGTGGTCGGATCGATCAGCCAGATCAGCGGGATCACTTGTGCGACTGACGGAAGTTCCGTGAGTGCGGGCGGCGCGAATAGTATTACCGCGCCGGCGTTCGCCACGACGCATAGCAGCGACTACGTGGTTGCGCAGGGGTCGTCGTACAACCCGGCTTCTTTTACCGCTTCGATCGGCGGTCGGCTGATTTCCGACGGGAACGCCAACGGCGATCTGTTGGTCACCGGACGTATCAATCCGGGCGTAAACGTCCCGGCGGTTGTCTATTCGGGGACGTTGGCGAACGTCTCGCTGGCCTCGCAAGTCGCCTTTGTCACTGCGACGACGATTCAATCGCTCCCGGTGCTGAGCGGGCAGATCGGCGCGTCGATTCAATCGCTGACCGCAAGCAATAGCCAGGTGCTCAACGTGCAGGCGGCGCCGTACAATGCGCAGGCCGACGGCAACACCGACGACGGTCCAGCGATTCAGCAGGCGATTTACGACGCCGAAAGAGCGGTGCCGCCAACGTTTCCTAATCCGAATCTCTATCCGGGAGGCTTCGGGGCCGTCTATCTGCCACGTTCGGCGACGGGCAAATGCTACGACATCGGCAAGCCGATCCGGGTGGCGTCGGGGGCGATCGAGATCAAGGGCGACGACGGCACGTGTATCCAGAAGCTGTATGCCGGGCCGACGATTATCAACGAAGGCTGGGGCATCGACTTTCTCCAGTACGGTCCGGCGCTGGTCGGGACGGGGCAATCGCTGAGCACGGTTGGCTATTTAAGCAGTAATACTAAAAACGGTTTCATCGATCTTGCGCAGTTGCTCGACACGACGCAGATCAATCTTGCGACTCGCTTTGCCAGCGGCTTCGATATTGAGTTCTGGATGGAGCAGACGACTACGTTGGGGGGCAACGTTTTTCGCTCGAATCCGAATAATCCTGGCGGCGGCAACGGGATGGTTTCGATCACCGCGTCCGGCGGCGCCGGAAATCCGGTCGCGGCCAGCGTGAACACCACAGGCGGATTAGTCAGTCTGGCCGCGTGTCCTTCGCAGACCCAAAACACCGCCTACGACATGGCGCTCGATTGGGACGGCACGACCTACCGGCTGTTTCAGGGCGGCGTGCTGTGCTCGAGTGTGGCGTCGGCGAATGCGCCGGTGCTTGGGCCATTTGAATCGATGCAGCTACCGGCGCTCGGCGGTTTTGACTATTGGATGGCGGGGGGCAATATAAGTAGCCCGTTTCAGGGCTATCTCGACTCGATGAGATTTGAATCGGTCTCGGAGCATGTCGCGAACTACACGCCGCCGACCGCGCGCTTTGCGGCCGACGGCAACACGGTGCTGCTGCTCAACTGGGATGCGTCGCTCGATGGAACGCAACTCGGCTATACGCAGAACGCGGCGCCGGTCTATTTGCCGGTGTTGGGCGGCGGGCAAAATACGATCGGCACGTCGATGCATCTGCATAATCTGGAGCTTTGCGCCGACGATGGCCAAATGGCGCATCGCGGTGACGGCCTGTTCTCGCAGTGGGCGGTCGGTTCGGAAATCGACCACGTCAGTTGCTCGAATGCGGTCTATGCGGGGCTGAACTTCTACAACAATGACTTCGGCACGATTGAGCATAACAACACGGTGCTGAGCGGGATGCTCGGAATCCTCCACGGCGTCGCGTGGAATGGCGCGCGCGCCTACGACGATGCGATGGATTCTCAGTCAATTGCGTGTGAGGAGACGGTTGGCGACGGCGGTGGCGGCTTCCACGATAGTCATCAGCTATGCACGAATCGCGGCACGCTGCGCTATTGCAAGATGTACATGGGGGAGGCGTTCACCGGGCAGGTGGACTTTGAGAATTGCGATCAGGAGGCGGGCGATAGCAACTTCGTCGCGTCGGACCTGCTGCAAAACCCCCTGATTTCGCTGCAGTTCAATTCGCCCGATTTTGTCGGCGTCAGCGGCCATCCGTTTATCGAGCAGGACGGCGGCGGGATGGGACCGACGCTGGTCGCGCCGCAATTCCAGGGTGGTGGGACGGCGATCATCAATTACGGGCAGACGCCGAGCGCTCCGGCGGTACTGATCAATCCGACACTGCCGGCCGGCGTGCCACTGTCGAACAACCTTTCCTTCGTCGAAGTGATTGGATCGAACTCGATTCTGAGCGCGCTGCAACTCCAATCGGTGCCGACCTTCAGCGCCGGACTGAACCATATCGCGGTCAATGCGATCGCCAATCCGGCGCCGGCGTCGATCGCCGTGGTCGGCGCGACCGGCAGCACCGGCTACGGACCGTATTTCGTGGTCTGTCACGATATCAATGGCGGGGCGACGCTCCCGTCGAACTCGTCGAACACAGTGGCTAATGGGCCTGCGACGCTGAGCGGCAGTGACTATATCCGAGTGACCTGGACGGGCCTGACCGGTTGCGCCTCGTGGGATGTTCTCAAGGGCAGCCTCACGACTTCAATCGCGACCGCGCTGCCGGCCGGCACGACCTCGTACAACGATATCGGCGGATCGACCAGCGCGTACACGCCGCCCGTCCGCAACACTACTGGCGATATCAGTTATGGCTCTGTGCTGACCAGCGCCGGGATGACCTATGCGAATCTGCCTTCTCCGACGGTCAACGGTGGGCGTTTCTATTGCAGCGATTGCGATCCGCCGGCGAATCCACCGGCCGCCTGTACGCATACCGGGACCAAGACCGGCGCGTTCGCCGATGGCGTCAACGGCGTCTGGCTATGCGCACCGTGAGGGTGTGGGGTGCGCGGGCATGGGACGCGGGCAAGTCTGCGCAGCAGCGATTAATAAAAAAGAGGACAGGCAAGTGGAACCTCTGAGAGGTTCCACACCTCCCGCAATAATCAGATGCGGGTCTGCTGCGGCCCTCGTTAGAGACGATTGAATCGGGCGCAGCGGGCACGGGGTTCAGGCGAATTTCAGTTTAAGGACAGGCGAGACGCGGAGGGCCGCACCCGACCATCCGATGCCCGCGAAGATCGCCAGTAGCGGAATCGCGGGCATCCGGTAGCGGGCGTAGGCTTCCGCTCCCGCAGCCAGCGCGATCATCGCGAGCGCGAGGCCCAGGGGAATAAGCACGACGGCGACCTCGCGGGCGGACTTGCGGCGCACGGCGACCAGCGCAAAGGCCACGCCAATCCAGGTAAGGGCGGTCAGCGCCAGTTGGAATATCACCAGCACAGTGAGTAATGGCGAATGCAATAGTTGATGGATTCTCGTACTCAATTGCCCGGTCGCGGCTAAATATACCGTCGCGCCGGCGTGAGTGCCGAGTAGTTCATTGAGACTGCCGCGGTCGGGCACCACGGCCAGCCACAGGAACGATCGCAGAGTCATCTCGATGGCGCCGCCCGGATCGTGGAGGAGAATTTGCTCGGCGTCGGCCGTCATACGCGAATCGAGCGCGGCCGGAGTGTCGGGATAATCGCGCGCGTCGGGCAGTCCAAGGCGGCGTGCGAGATCATCCATCACGGCGGAAAAGTCCTTGTGGCCGCGGTACCAGATGACGCCGCCGGCCTTGAAGTAGTAAAGATCGATGGCGACGTCGTTGCTGACCGTCCAGACGCCAGTGCGCGCGGCATTGCGGGCGGCCCATCCGGCGCAAGTCAGTGCCGGCAGGGCGAAAGCCAGCAATGCCACCGCGGCCATCTGGCGCCGGCTGATCGCCGGCAGCATCAGAACCGGTAGCGGCGCGAGAATCGGCAGCAGCAGGCCCACCGGCCGCACTATGATCGCAAGCGCGAGCAACGCGGCGGCCGCGAAGATAGCGGCGAGCGCGCGCGCGTCAGATCTGCGGCGCGCGATTACCCACAACTGGGTAATGACGGCTACTGCAATAAGCGCCTGAAATAGTACATCGGAGAGAATTCGCGAGCCCTCCACGATCGATGAGAGGTCCAGCGCCACGATCGCTTCGGCGATTGCAGCGGCGCGAAGATCCCACCATACGGCGACGAAGTAGCCGACGGTGAGGCAGAGCGCCGCGCCGATCAGCGCCTGCACGGCGACCATCATGCGCAGCGACGGTAATACGGCCAGCAACAGCGGATAGCCGGGCGTGCGTAAGATCTCGGCGCCGGCGCAATGCCCGTCGACCAGCCGTGCGAAGCCGCATCCCGCGCGCAGGCCCTGCGCCAGCTCGACGTAGCGAGGCGAGTCGGCGTTAGCCATCGCCCACGCCGATCCGGGCCGCATCAGCGGAGCGAGGCGCAGCGCCAGTGCGAGCAGCGCCAGCGCCAAAAGAATCCAGACGCATCGCGCGCGGCGATCGATCGCGCGGTCCGCGGACATCGAGGAACCTTGCGGGGGACCACCGGGCGTCAATCGATCGTCTCGCGAGTCATGCGTACGGCGTTCGACCATCCAACCCCCGCCAGCCTCGCGAGGAACGGGATCGCGGGAGTCCGCATACGCCCGGTGGCTTCCGGGCCAGCGGCCAAAACCATCATCAGCATTGCAACTACCAGCGGAATGAGTAGGAGAAATGCCGGGGTGGCTTGCTCTTTTAGGAGTGCCAGGACTGCGCGCACGACACCGACCCAGACAAAGATCATCATCAGAACATCGAGTATGATTAGCTCGGTCAGCGCGCGCGAATGGAATAGATCATGTAGCCGGCGTGTAATTCCAATGGCGGCCGGATACGTCACCGAGGTGCCGCCGTACAGCCCAAGAAATACGTTCAGATCGCTGCGGTCGGGAACAATGGTGAGCCAGAGAAACGATCGAATCGTCATCCGCACGGTGGCGATCGGGTCGGCGGTGAGTATGTGGATACTGCGGCGAATCGTTTCGTGGTAGAGCTCGGGCGAGTAGTACTCTGAAGGTTTTGGGAGGCCCGGTGCGTGAGCGAGAGAATTTATCGCGTCGGCCAGGGTACCACCTTCATGCACCCAAATGACGCCGCCAGCGCGGTAGTAATAAAGGTTGATGGCTCCGATTGTACTGAGCGTCCAAATGCCGGTGCTACGGCCGTTGCGAATTACCCAGGACCCCGCGATCAGCGCCGGCAGGAGGAAGGCGGCGGCACCAAGAGCTAGCTTGCGTTTGAGTTCGGCTTCGCGGACGAACACGACCGGAACCGGCGCGAGCAGCGGCAGCAGAAAACCGATGGGCCGCACGAGCGCCGCCACACCCAGAATTAGCGCCGCGCCGAGGATGCACAGCGTGGCCGCGCGATTAAGGCGAGGCAACAACGCCGCCGAAAGGCCTAGCAGCGCAGCCGCAGTCAATAAATTTGGAATAGGCATTCGGTCATCAGGCTGCCGCTGGCGACGATTGACGGAAGGTCGCAGGCCAGGAGCAGTGCGGCGATGGCGCCGGCCGCGATGCCCCAGCGACGGTAGACAAAAGTTCCCAGGAGCGAGCAGATCGCCGCGGACAGGCAGGCTTGCAACGCGATCGCGAATCGCGGCGACGGCATCAGGCGCAGGAAAACCGGATATCCAGGGGTGCGCAAGGTCTCCGGCGGGGCGCATTTTGAGTCCACCAGGCGGGCGAATCCGCAGCCATGGCGTAACCCGTCGGCCAACTCTGTGTACTGGACCGAATCGTACGATGAAAATGCCCAGCTGATACCCGGGCGCGCCAAGGTCAGGAGGCGCAGGCCCAGGGCAAGCAAGGTAATCGCATACAGTAGCGCGCGGGCTTTAACGGATGGGCGCAGTGACGCGGTAGTCACAAGGCCTCCGGTCGCACGCAATGCGGCGAAGCATGACGATCGATGACGCGGCGGGTCACGGCTTGACCGGCGGCACCGGAGCAGCTGGCGGCGCGGCGGGTGCGCCGCCTTCAGAGACCGCCGTGGCGGCGGCGACTCCGGCAGCGACTCCGGCGGCGCCGGCGGCGGCCTGCGCGATCGGCGTGAGTCCGGTGTGGGGATCGGCAGCGCCCGTGGCGCCAGCTGCGGCGGGGGTGGCCGACGCGTGATCTGCGCCGTCGGCGGCGTCCGCGCCGCGGCTTTTGTCGGGAGCGGCGGCCGACGCGCCTTCCCCGGCAGTGCGCTCGGCCACGGCCTGCAGCGCGGGCGTGCCTTGCATCGCCAGGCGCAGACCGGGCTCGCGATCGATAGCGTCGACCAGGCGGCGCGCGATTTCGTCGGCGCTCTGCACGGCGCTCTGCAGGGGCACCGGATAGCGCACGATGATCTCGAGCCCGGCCACGCCCAGGCGCAGGCGGCTCTGCGGACGGGGAGTCTCGAAGCGGACGTTGAGGGTGGATTCGGTGTTGCGGTAATCGCGCTGGACGGCGTCGCGATAGCGCGCGAAGACCGCGCCGACCACCTCCTCGAGGCGTTTCTCCGCCAGCCGGTAGTCGCAGTCGGGAGCCAGCGTGAGGCGCAGTTCGTTCCAGGAGTAATTCGAGCCCGGAATCTGTTTGAAGAAATTGCCGTTGAACTGGAACACCGTCGAGTTGGGAAAGACCACCACGCGGCCGGTCGGCTGGCGTCCGTCGGCGTCCTCCGAAAGCTCCATCAGGGTGAGCTTCAAGAGCCCGGTCTCGAGCACGTCACCGGTGATGCCGGAAAGCTGTACGCGCTCGCCCACGCGCACGCCAAAGCGGCCGCTCAAATAGAAATAGCCGGCAAACGACAGGATGACGTTCTGCAGCGTAATCGCGATGCCGGCCGCCGCAAAGCCCATCACGGTGCCGAGCGTGCCCAGCTCATTGGCAAAGTCGAAAACCAGTATGAGTGCGATAATCACGGCGACCGCCAGGCGCCGCACCTGCATCAATTGATGGCGGCGCGACAGGTCGACGACGTAGCGAAAGGTGAGCGCGCGCCAGATGAAGGCCCCGGCAAAAACAATCGCGAGCAGCGCACCGAGTCCAAGCAGACGCATCATCAGCGTGCGCAATTCTTCGTGAACCTGGGAACTGAGCGCCGTCCGCCAGCGCGCGAGATTGGCGTTGTAGAGATTGAGCAGGACGATCGTCTTGGCCAGCGGCAGAATCGCGCTCGAGACCAGCTTGTGCCGCGCGTTCAGGGCCTGGAAGAGCTGCTGGCTCTGGCGCAGGGTGGCGATATCGCTCGAAGCGGTGGCGGCGGCCGCGCGCACGCCTTGTTGATCGATATCGTGCAGGGTCGCGAGCAGCGGTGCGCGCTGGGTTTCGGTCGCGGCGAGGAGCTGGCGGGTGAGCGCCATGGCATCGGCGATCGTCTGATCTTTGCGCTGGAGGCGCAAAATCGCGTCGAGGCTGCCGAAGAAGCCGTCGGACGGCGCGCGGGCCGCGGCGGGCGCAGACGCCGGAACGCTAAGCGCGGGCGCCGGCGCGCCGGCCACCAGCGTGGTCGGCGCCGCCTGGCCCTGCGTAACGGCGACCGGCCGCACCGAGCGCTCGAGTTCGTCGATTTGTCCGCTGAGGCCGGTCTCGACGCCGGTTGCGGCCAACCCGGCGCCGCCCTCGAATTCGATCAGCGCGTTGAGCAAATCGACGTGCGACTGCGCCAGATCGAGTTCGCCCTGGGTGGCGACGATTTCGCGCGTGAGGCGATCGCGATCGTGCTTGGCGGCTTTCTGCAACCGCGCACGCAAATCCTTGAGATGGGCCTGGCTGGCGTCGATCGCGGCCTGCGCCTGAGCGCGGCGCGCGACCAATTGGTTATAGTCCGTGCCATCGACGCCGGCCCGCGGGCCAGGGGCGGCCGCCGCCCCGATACTGGCGGCTGGATTCCGCGCTCCGCCGTCAGCCCTGATCAGGTCGGCCGCGGCGCGCGCATACTCGAAAGCCATCGTCAGCACTTCGCCGGCCATCTGGCGATCGTCGGCGACGAACAGGATCTCCACCGGGTCGTGCGCCGTCTGCACCTCGATCGCCAGATGACGACTCCAGCCGATGACCGCGCTCAGATAGGTGATGACGCCGGCGCGCGCGGCCGCCGCGGGATCGAGGGCCGCCGCCGGGGCAATCGCCGTGGCGCCGGCCGACGGTGCGACGGACGGCGCGGGTGATCGCGCCGCACTCGCCTCGGCGGCCATTGACGCGGGCGATGCGGCGGGCGAGGCGATCACCGTCGGCGTCGCCGCGGCCGCACCGCCAAGCGGCACGCCGAGGATCGCCGCGATGAGCGCGCTCGCAAGCGCGATCGCGGTGCGGATATGACGTGGATGAAACATCGCGAACGCCGATTAGATTATCATTTGCCACCTGGCGCATCGATTGTTGCGCGACCTGCGCGGTTTGCGCGGATCGCCTAGCAACACCCCTCAGCGTCGCGTCGCGCGCCATGACCGATCGCATGAGAGCAGCGCCCGAAGAAATTTTTCGCGCCGCAAAAAGAAAGAGGCAGGCAGTGGGGAGCCTGCCTGCCTCCGGGGAAGGGAACGAAATGCGAGCGCTTGCGGGGTTCGCGCGCCTCGCCAGCGCGAAGACTCAGCGTGAAACGCGCAGCGGCGCAATCAAGTTGGGAGTTTCGGGCAGCGTGGCCTCACCCTTTTCGGCATGGGCGACGGCTTCATCGTAATGGCCGAAGTCGTACATGCGCTCGGCCGCAAAATACTCGTGCTCGGCCTTGGGGCTGTAGAAGGCGTGCCTTTCCGCCGCCTGCAAATGCAGATGCAGTTCGAACAATTGCCACAGGACCTGATCCTGGGTCGGCACGACCTCGGCGGTAACCTCCTGCATCTGCCCGGCCGGAGGATCAAACGACCAGGCGGGTACGACCGCGGCGCCGGCGATCGCGATCGCCGCGACGATCGAAGCTGAGGTGCGAACAACTCTCATTGCGATGCTAATTCCTGCGCAAATTAAATTCGAGCTGGCGTCGGCTCGGAAAGAATCCGTACGCCGCTCGATTTGGATCAATGGTAGAGCGAAGAGCGTGCCATCGCCGGCGCGAAGTCCCGGGACGCGTTAGTCTACCCCTGTCGGCTGCCTGGCGATCGGCGAAACAACCGTGATTGCGGGCTTATTTGATCATTTGACGATCGATCGGACGATCTCGCGCGCGGCCGACCGAGGACTCAGTGCGAGCCGTGCGGGGTCGCGTTATGCGACGAAACTGACTATCGCCTCGCACGATGCGAATCACCGACGATACGAACCGTCAGCGGCGATGAATGATTCGCGGCGATGCCCAAAAAGCGCGGGCGGCGGGAAACCTCCCGCCGCCTGCGCGACTCAGTTCGACAATCCGCAATCGGCCGCAATCGGCCGCGATCAGCCGTCGTAGTAGAGCGCGAACTCGTACGGATGCGGCCGCAGGCGAATCGCACTGACCTCTTTCGCCATCTTGTATTCGATCCAGGTCTCGATCAGCTCCTCGCTGAAGACATCGCCCTTGAGCAGGAACTCATGATCCTTCTTCAGATTGGAGAGCGACTCCTCGAGCGACGCGGGCATACTCGGCACTTCGGCCAGTTCGGCGGGCGAGAGCGCGTAGATGTCCTTGTCGAGCGGTTTGCCCGGATCGAGCCGGCGCTGGATACCGTCGAGTCCCGCCATCAGCATCGCGGAGAACGCGAGATACGGGTTGCAGGTCGGATCGGGGAAGCGGACCTCGATCCGTTTGGCCTTGGGCGACGGCGAGTACATCGGGATGCGCACCGAGGCGGATCGATTGCGCGCCGAGTAGGCAAGATTGATCGGCGCCTCGAAGCCCGGGACCAGCCGGCGATAGGAGTTCGTGCCGGGATTGGTGAAGGCGGCGATCGACGGCGCGTGATGCAGGATGCCCGCGATGTAGTGCATCGCGATCTCCGACATGCCGGCGTAGCCGTTGCCGGCGAACAGCGGCGTGTCGCCCTTCCAGATGCTCTGATGGGTATGCATGCCGGTGCCGTTATCGCCGAAGATCGGCTTGGGCATGAAGGTCGCGGTCTTGCCATGGCGCACGGCGACGTTCTTGACGATGTATTTGTACCACATCAGCCAGTCGGCCATCTTGGTCAGCGGCTGGAAGCGCATGTCGATTTCCGCCTGGCCGGCGGTCGCGACCTCGTGATGCTGCTTCTCGATGCGGATGCCGATCTTCTGCATCTCCATCACCATTTCGGTGCGGATATCCTGCAAGGTGTCGACCGGCGGAACGGGAAAGTAGCCCTGCTTGTTCTTGATCGTGTAGCCGGGATTGTGGCCGCCGGCCAGGGTCTTTTCCTTGCCGCTGTTCCAGTTGCCCTCGTCGGAATCGATGAAGTGATAGCTCGAGTTCTGCGTGGTGTCGAAGCGCACGCTGTCGAAAATGAAGAACTCCGGCTCGGGTCCGATGTACGAAGTATCGCCGATGCCGGTCGATTTCAGATAGGCCTCGGCCTTGGCCGAAATGTTGCGCGGGTCGCGCGGGTACTTCTCGCGCGTGATGGCGTCTTCGACATTGCCCAGCAGGGTTAACGTCGGCTCCTTGTAGAAGGGATCGAGCACGGCGCTGTCGGGGTCGGGGATGATCAGCATGTCGCTGTTGTTGATCTCCGACCAGCCGCGAATCGACGAACCATCAAACCCGAGACCGGCTTCAAAGGCCTCCTCGTCCTTGAACTCGGAAATCGGGGCAGTAAAATGCTGCCACGTGCCGAGCAGGTCGATAAATTTTATATCGACCATCGCTACGCCCTTGTCCTTGATCATCTGTAAAACTTGTTTCGGAGTCATCTGACGCGCCATCCTCCTGGCCGCTTGCGGGCGACCGGCCCTTCAGTTCACGTGAGTTTAATTGATACCCTTGGCACTTCCATCCGCCCGGCACGATCTCGCCCGCCCCGGCACCGCAGGGGGGGGGACCGCGCTTAGCGCGCCGGATCCCGGCAGGGCGGACGAGCGTGGCGGCGATCACGGAGTCGTTTTTCTCGAAATTCACCGTATCGCCACGCCTGCCAAATTGGCATCTGCCTCACCTGTGGGCAATCCACTATACGCTCCCGCCTTCGATCGAATGCTTTCGGCAATGCAAACGGCCCGATGGCCGCGGCATTACCGCCATTTGCAATGTCGGTAAGACCAAGTTGCCACTATCCACACGTCTGACGGAGCAAGATAAATGCCGTCGAGTGGCGCAGCGCCGCGCAGCACATTATCATATCCGCCGTTCGGGCGATCGCATACCGGGGAGTTTTCCGCCGGTTATCACGCCTGTGGCCTCAGCCAGCGTCGACCGGCTTCGAGAGATTGCGCTGCGGGGCGCCACCGCGCGATTATCAGCCCGTCGAGGGTCGCAGTCGAATCAGCCTGGTGGCGCGTAACCGATCGCCGATCCGGGCAGGGAGTGAGAGCGAGATGGATTTCGAACTGAGCGAATCGCAGAATGAAATTATCGCCGGCGTGCGCGCGATGTGTCAGCGTTTCCCCGACGAATACTGGCGCGGCAAGGATCTGCGCGGCGAATTTCCCCACGAGTTCTACAAGGCGGTGGCGGAGGCCGGCTTCCTCGGGATCGCGATACCCGAGGAATACGGCGGCAGCGGTCTTGGCATCACCGAGGCCGCGCTGGTCATGCAGCAGATCGCCTACGCCGGCGCGATGAACGCGGCGAGTGCGGTCCATCTGGGAATTTTCGGCCTCACCCCGCTCATCCGCCACGGCAGCGAGGAGCTCAAGCGGCGCTATCTGCCGCGCGTGATCAGCGGCGAGATGCATCTGTCGTTTGCGGTCACCGAACCCGACGCCGGCAACGACATCACGCATATCAAAACCTTTGCCCGGCGCGACGGCGACAACTACGTGATCAACGGCCGCAAGATTTTCATCACCAAGGCCAAGGAAGCGCATCGGATGTTGCTGCTGACGCGCACCACGCCGATCGAAGACGTCAAGCGCAAGACCGACGGCATGACGCTGTTCTTCGTCGAACTCGATCGCGACGCGGTCGAGGTCCGCGAGCTGCGCAAGCTCGGCCGCCACGGCGTCGACACCAACATGCTCTTCATCGACAACCTGCGGGTCTCGGCCAGCGAGGTCGTCGGCGAGGTCGGCCGCGGCTTCCATACGCTGCTCGACGGACTCAATCCCGAGCGCATCCTGATTGCCGCCGAGGGTATCGGGATGGGCCGCGCGGCGATCGACAAGGCCGTGCGCTACGCCAAGGAGCGGGTGGTCTTCGGCCGGCCGATCGGCCAGAACCAGGCGATCGCGCATCCGCTTGCCGACGCCTATTCCAAGCTCGAAGTGGCCGAACTGATGATGCTCAAGGCGGGCTGGCTGTTCGACCATCACAAGCCCTGCGGCGCCGAATCCAATATCGCCAAGCTGCGCTCCGCCGACGCCTCGTTCGAGGCCTGCGATCGCGCCGTGCAGACGCTTGGCGGCTACGGCTACATGCAGGAGTACGACGTCGAACGCTACTTCCGCGAATGCCGCCTGCTCAAGATCGCGCCGGTCTCGCAGGAGATGGTGCTCAACTCGATCAGCGAACACGTGCTGATGCTGCCGCGGTCGTATTGATTCGGCGGCGTCGATGGCGAATCGCGAGTAACCGGCGGTGCCCGCCCGGCCGTGACCGATGAAACGTGGCGGATGGATCATGCTGGCCGGCGCGCTGGCCTTCGGCGGCTTCGTCTTTTACTCCCTGGCCACGGTCGAGCCGGTGCGCGTGGTGCGCAGCCAGCTCGACCGTGCCGGCGATCGCGTCTGCGTGGCGGGCGCGGTGCGCAATACCGCCAATTCGGCCCGCGCGATCGACCTCGAAGTGCACTATTTCGACCGTCAGGGGCGCCCGTTGGGGCAGGATACGGTGGTAATCGCCGACCTGGCGCCCGGCGCAGTGCGCGACTTCAAGACTCCCGCGCACATCATCACGGGCGTAGCCGACTTCTCGATCTACATGAATAAGGGGCGCAATCCCTACGGTAATTGAGCCCCGGCGGACGCGGCGGGGAAGCCCCCGGGCGGCCGGGGTAACCATCGGCTGGCCCATTCGTGTTCGATCTGCGATTGGCCCGCGGCGACCCCGTGGATATGCTTGCCCAACGCTCTTCGGTAAGGCTTAATAGTTCCGACGTTGAGAGACATCCAGACACGGATTATTACTTTTAGGCAATTCCACAGGGTGCAGGATCGGTTAATCTGGCCATATGGATGCTGACCCGGGTTTGGGATAGATAAATGCTGGCGAGTGGTGTGATTGCGCGGCCTAAAAGTAGTTGCGCAAATGCATTGAGCGTCACACTCAGACCAATTCCGGGGCCGCTTTGATGGCACCCTGTAGATCACAATCCGCGGGCACCGGGGCTCGCCTAGCTTGATCGGACGGTCGATGGCAAAACGCAAAGAGCGACAATTTGGTCCGGTAATTCGGGAACGGCGGCGGCAACTCGATCTCACCCAGCAAGAGGTCGCCCACCGCATCAAGACGTCGACGCCTTATGTCGGCCATCTCGAATCGGGCAAAAGACACCCCTCGGACAAGGTTCTGAGCAAGCTTGCCGAGGTGCTCGGCCTGGATCGCCGCGATCTGTTTTTTCTCGCCAATCCGCGCGCGGTCGAGCTGCTGCGCACGCCCACCGAGGGCGGCAAGGAGTCCGCCTGGACGGCCTTTCGCAAGGACGAGCGCATCCGCCGTGTCCATAATATCGCGGCTGACGAGATGGAGCTGCTGGGGCGCGTCGCCGCGATGGGCGAAATTGGCTCGGCGCGCGATTTGATTTACCTGCTGACGACCGTGCGCCACGTACTCGGCCGCTAGGGAACCTTCTGCGCAAGTTAGGTCGTCATTCTGAGCGTAGCGAAGAATCCCGGATCCGGGACCCATGCGCTTCGCTCAGGGTGACAGCAGAGCCTTGTGCAGAGGTTCCCTAGGCCGCTCGCGCCACGCCGGCGGACCGGCCGCACCGCGCGCGAGGTCATGCGTCGCGCCGCCCAATCGGCTACGCTGGACGGCCGGATGAGAGTGCGCATTCTCCATGCGAGCGCCCCGCAATGGTCGGCCGCCGCCGGGCATCTCGACGAGCTGATCGCCGGGTCCGGCTTCCAGACCGTCAAGCGCACGGCGCGCACCGTCGCCGGCTTCATCGAGGTTGCCGGCGCCCGCGCCTTCGTCAAGCGCGTGGCCGAAGATTCCTGGATCAAGGGCTGGATGAGTAATTTTGCCGGCGCCCGTGCGCGGCGCGTCCTGCGTGGCGCGGCGATGCTCGAGGCCGTCGGCTTCGCCCATCCGCGACCGCTGGCCGCGGTCGAGTTCGTGCGCCTGGGGGCGGTTCGCGCCAGCGCGGTTATCAGCGAGGAACTGGCCGGCGCCGAGATCCTGAGCAAGGTCGCCTTCGCCGGCGGACGAGTCCGTTTCCGCCATCGCGTGGCGGTCTCGCGTGCCGTCGCCGACGCGGTTCGCCGTCTGCACGACGCGGGCATCTACACCCGCGATCTGCAAGAGACCAATCTGTTGCTCGCGCGCGCGGCCGGTGCCGAAGCAGGCTCGGGCGCCGCCCAATCCGCCAGCGATGCGGCCACGCGATGGACGATCAATTTTGTCGACCTCGAGGACTTTCGCCGCGTTCGCACGGTCTCCGATCGCCGCCGTATGCTCAACCTGGTCCATCTCGACCGCAGCATCGGGCGCTTTGTCTCGCGCAGCCAGCGCCTGCGTTTTTTCTACTTTTACCTTGGCGAACGACCGCCGCGCGCCGAGGCGCGCCGCCGCGTGCATCGCTTCATTGCCCTGCGCAGGCGCATCGACGATCGCGCGCGCCGCAATCATCGGCCGGCCGGCACTGCCGCGATCGCACCGGCCACGCCGCATTCGCGCGCCGGCTGAACCACGGGAGCGGACGATCATGGCGCTGGGCGCATGGAAACGCGAATACGATCATCACACCGAGCAAATTCACGCCGTCGGCGGCCCCAGCCTGCGCGACGTGATGCTGGGCCTCAACGACGGCCTGGTGGCCTCGTTCGCGGTTACTTCGGGCGTTGCCGGGGCCTTCAGCGCGGCCAATATCGTGATCATGGCGGGGCTCTCCGAGATGCTCGGCGGGGCGGTCGCGATGGGGCTCGCGGCCTACGCCTCGGCGCGCGCGCAAGTCGAGTTCTACCAGAGCGAAATCGAGCGCGAGCGCGATGAAATCGAGCGCTGGCCCGAACGCGAGCGCGACGAAGTCAGCTCGATCTACCGCAAAAAGGGCTTCGCCGGTCCGCTGCTCGATCAGATCGTCGCGCATATCACGGCCGACCCGGCGCGCTGGAGCAGCGTCATGATGCGCGAGGAGCTGGGTTTCGGCACCGACATCGATCAGCCGCCGCTGCGCTCAGGCCTGACCGTCGGCCTGTCCTATCTGCTCGGCGCGATGGTGCCGGTGATGCCGTATCTGCTGGTGGCGCCGCCGCACGGCATTCTCGCCTCGGCAATCGCCACGGTCGTCGTGCTCTTCGGCGTCGGCGCGGCCAAGACCGCGATCACCTCGCGCTCATGGTGGCGCAGCGGCCTCGAAAGCATGGCCATCGGCATCGCCGCCGCCGCCGTCACTTATGGCGCCGGCAAACTCTTCGCCAGCCGCCACTAACCCGGGCCGCCTGCACGGGCGTTCCACGCAGTCAGGTCGCGGTCGATAATCGATCCCGCGTCTCCATCGAAAGTATTAGCTACACTGGGAGACGAAAAGCACGTTTTAGTAGTATCTGAGGTCGCTTTATGCCTAACTAGGGCTAATTCGATTTTTTAAGAGGGGCTCATGCCCAGATTCGCCAAGGAACGTGTGGATGAAGGGGCAGCCTTGCCCAACTTTATCGGCGTGGGGCCGCCGCGTACCGGTACGACCTGGCTGGATCAGATTCTGCGCGGGCACGTAAATCTACCGGCCGGGATCAAAGAGACGTTGTTTTTCGATGTGCGCTATCCACGCGGCATCGAATGGTACGCCTACCATTTCAGAAACCGGCGGCCGGGGGTGCCCACTGGCGAGTTCGGGCCTTCGTACTTTTCCTCGGACGCGGCGCGCGAGCGCCTCGCGCGGCATATCCCGGACTGCAAAATCATCTGCACCCTGCGCGAGCCCGTCGCCCGGCACTACTCGAACTACAAAATGTGGCGCAAGATGGCGCTGGTCAAGGAGCCCTTCGCACGGATCGCCGAACGGCATAAGGATTTGCTCGCGTACGCCAGGTACACGGAAAATATAACGGAGTGGCAGCGCATCTTCGGGCGGGAGAACGTCCTGGTGCTGATTCTCGAGGACGCGCGGCGTAGCCCGCAGCAGTATATCGATACTATTTGTAGCTTTATCGGCGCCGAAAGATTGAACCTGGCGGGAGTGGCGCACGTTGGCGACTCGGTCAATGGCGTGGACCGCGCGCCCAAGTACCGCCGGATGGCGCGGCGGGCGCGCAAACTCAGAGGCTTCCTCGGCGACCATCGGTATTGGCGCACGCGCCGCGTGATGAATCCGGTATTCGATTACTGGATGGGACGCGGAGCGGAATTTCCGCCGCTCGATCCGGCGCTGGAAAGCCGGTTGCGCCAGCGTTTCAAACCCGAGATCGCGGCGCTCGAAGAATTGCTCGGGCGCGACCTTTCGTGCTGGCGCGAGACCCTCGCCCAAGCGTCGATGGCGCAAACCTCGGACAGCCGGCGGACGGGCGTTCGCGTCGGCGAGCGCGGCTCCGCCTGAACGCTAGGGAACCGGCGGCCGCGCGCCGCTAGACCGGATCAGGCCGTGCGCGCGGTCGCGTCCAGGCCGTCAGGTCGCGGCCGATCAGCCCCTCGAGCGCCTCGATTTCCGGGCGCAGGCGCTCGCGCAAAGCGGCTTCGGTCGCCGGATGCATCGGTGCAAAAGGCTCGCCGCCCTCCGCACAGAACGTGAATACCGGCTTGAGGAACTCGCGCATCCGCGGCATCCCCCGCTGCTCGAGCGCGACCCGCAGCTTGCGCGCGCCGCGGGCCAGCCGCGGGCTGCGCGGCGCCCGCGTCATCCGATTGACGCGCGCGTGTGCAAAGCGCGAGTTCGCCAGATTAACCGGCGCGATGCCGATGAAGCCGCATACGCGATCGAGATATTCCTGCGGATGCGCCTCCAGGTCGTCATAGATCATGACCAGCGTGCGCGCGGCCCCGAAGACCTCGAGCCAGCGGCCCAGATGATACGCGTAGCGGCTGTTGGAGAGCAGATTGCCGGCGCGCTCGGCCCACCGCTCATGGTCGGCCAGCGCCGCCTCGAACGAGATCGCGCCGAGCCAGCCTTCACGCCTGAGCAACTGGTAATGCGAATAGATCCGATCGACCGGATCGCGCAGCGTCACCAGGATCTGGCAGTGCGGGATATGCTCGACGATGCGTTCCGGAGCCCGCGGCCATTCGAAGTAGACCGGTCCAAACTCGAGCACCGGCAGCGCCGGGTCGCAGTCGCGGAAATGCGCGCGATACCATTCGATCCCGAGCCCATAGTTGAGCGAAAAGAAATCCGTCTCCTTGATCCCGCTGGGCAGTCCCACGTGCCCGCGCAGCACCGCGTCGAGCCAGGTGGTCGCCGTGCGCGGCGGCCCCACGCCGATCGTGCCGGGCAGCCGGGTCGCCGCACTCATGAGACGTGCTTCATCGCGCGGCCCGCGTGCGTCCGGAGAGCGCCCGCGCCAGCCGCAGCGGCAGATAGGTCTTGGCGTAGCGCAGCAGATTCTTCATCCGCCACGGATCGAACTCCAGGGCGCGGCGAAACGCCTCGCGCGCCTCGCCACGATCGCCCCGGTCGAGCGCGCGCAGCCCAATATAGCCGAGCAGGCTGCGCGACGCGCGCCCGCGCGACTTCCTCAGATGATCCGCGCCGACGTGGTAGCGCTCGCGCAGGATCCGGTCGAAGGTTACAAACGCTTCGGGCTTGATCCAGCCAACCTTGAGCGGCCGCGGAAAGAGCGCAAAGCGCCATTTGACCAGCGGCTCCGGAATGTAGCAAAACGCGCCTTGCTCGCGCACCCGCAGCCAGAAAATCACGTCCTCGAAGCCGTACGACCGGAACTCCTCGATAAATCCGCCGCACGCCGCATACGCCGCGCGCCGCATCACCACCGCGCTCGGCATGATCGGCCACAGCCGCGCAAGCATCTCCTCGAGCGTCGGCGCATGATCGGCGCCCGCGCCCACCAATGCCGAGCCCAGGTCGCCGCCCTCGCTGTCGATCACCGCGCAGTTGCAGTAGGCGAGCACGCAGGCCGGATCGCGGTCGAGGGCCGCGACCGCGCGCGCAACCATCGTCGGCATCCAGATATCGTCACAGTCGAGGAACGCGAGATATTCACCGGTGGCCGCGGAGGCACCGCTGTTGCGCGCCGCCGCGATTCCGCCGTTGGGCCGTTCGATGATCCGGATCCGCCCGTTGTAGCGGCGCAGCACCGCGGCCGTCGCATCGGTCGAGCCGTCGTCGACCACGATCACTTCGAGCGCGGCAAAGCTCTGCGCGAGCGCGCTGTCGATCGCCGCGGCCACCGTCGCCGCGCCGTTGTACACCGGGATTATCGCCGAGACGCGCGCCATCGAACCGAGCTTACCGCAATGCGCCGCGGACTGCTTCAGCCGCGCGCGCCGGCCGGCGGCGGCGGCGCGGATGGTTCCACAGCGCCGCGCGGCCGCGTCCACGCCGAGAGGTCGCGGCCAATCAGCGCCGCCAGCGCCTCGACCTCGGGGCGAAAGCGCTCGCGCAGGCGCGCCTCGACGGCCGGATCGAGCGCCGTGAATTCGGCGCCGCCCTCGAAGCAATAGCGCCACACGCCGGCGCGGCCGAGCAGGTTCATCGCCCGATAGGCCTCGCGCGCCTTGAGCCAGTCGCGCAGCTTGCGCGCCCGCCGTGCGAGGCGTTGATTGCGGGGCGGCGCCCTGAAGGTGTTGACCCGCCGATCGCCGACCGGCGAATCCGCGAGCGGGAACGGCGCGATGCCGATAAAGCGGCATACGCGGTCGAGATAGCCCTGCGCGTCGGCCTCGAGGTCGTCATGGATCAGCACGAGCACGTTGTCGCGCCCGAACGTGTCGAACCAGGCCTTGAGCCCGCCGTCGTTGTTGGCCGGATTTTTCATCACCCACGTTTCGAAGTCGTCGCGGGTCCACGCATTGCGCAAGGCGAGCTTGTAGAACGAGTAGCGCCTTTCGACCGGATCGCGAAATGTGCAGATGATGCGGCAGTGCGGCAGATGCAGCGCGATGCGCTCGCGGGCGATCGCCGAATAGTAACTCGGACAGATCTCGCCGGCCGGCCGCGCCGGATCGCATTCGCTGAAATAGCCCTTGTACCATTCGATGCCGCGCGCGTAGTTCTCAACGAAAAAGTCCACTTCCTTGATCTCGCGCGGCAGGCCCACGTGCCCGCGCAGCACCGCGTCGAGCCATGAGGTCGCCGCGCGCGGCGGCCCCACGCCGAGAAAATCCGGCAGCCGGCCGCCGGCCGTCATACTTCCACCAGCACGTCGTCGCCCTCGAGCCGCACGGCAAAGCAGCTCACACGCATCGCCGGATCGTCGACGTTCGCGCCGGTGGTGAAGTCGAACTCCCATCCGTGCCACGGACAGATCACGCGCGTGCCATAGACTTCGCCCGCGCCGAGCGGACCGCCCAGATGGCGGCAGGAGTTGTCGATCGCATGGAAGCTGCCGCCCGCGTTGAAGATCGCGATAGTGCGGCCGCCCGCCTCGACCACCTTGGCGCCGCCCTCGGGAATCTCGCCGCGCCGCGCCGCCTTGACGAAACCGGCCATGGCCAATACTCACTCGGCGCGTCCGGGCGCCGGATCAGGTCGTGTACTCGGCGTTGATCTTGACGTAATCGAAACTTAGATCGCAGGTCATGATCGACGCCGCGCCCTTGCCCTGCTTCAGATCGATCAGCAGTCCGAACTCGCGTTTCTTCATCTGCGCAGCGGCGCGCTCGAGCGCGCCGACCCGCAGCGCGCCACGGCTGGCCAGCTTGATCCCGCCGAGGCTGACTTCGAGCCGCTCGAGATCGAGCGCGACGCCGGCCTTGCCCGCTGCCATCAGGATGCGCCCGAAGTTCGGGTCGCAGCCGAAAAACGCGGTCTTGACCAGCGGCGAATTGGCAATCTGCCGCGCCACCCGATCGGCCTCGGCCGCCGTCCGCGCGCCGCGCACCTCGACCGTCACCAGCTTGGTCGCGCCCTCGCCGTCGCGCACCAGTTCGCGCGCCAGCGCGTCCGCCACCGCGGCCACCGCCGCCTCGAAAGCGCCGACCTCGCGCCCCCTAAGCGGTCGGTTGCCGGCCGCTCCTGAAGCCATCAGCAGCAGCGTGTCGTTGGTCGACATGTCGCCGTCGATGGTGATTGCATTGAAGCTCGCCGGCAGCGCCCGCGCCAGCGTATGCCGCAACATCGGCGCGGCGCACGCGGCGTCGGTCACGATAAAGGCGAGCATCGTCGCCATCTTGGGCTCGATCATTCCGGCGCCCTTGGCGCAACCCGCGATCGTCACCTCGGCGCCGCCCAGCTCGAGCACCATCGACGCGGTCTTCGGACGCGTATCGGTGGTCATGATCGCGCGCGCGAAATCGCCCAGCCGGTCGGGTCCGAGCATCGCGACCGCCTCACGGATTCCGGAGCGATATCGCGCCAGGTTGTAGGCCCGGCCGATCACCCCGGTCGAGCACGGCGCGATCAGCTCGGGCGCGCATTTGAGCGCCCCGGCCAGGGCCTTCGCCGAGTCGTGCGCGAGCTTCAGGCCAGCGTTGCCGGTGAAGCAGTTGGCCGAACCCGAGTTGGCCGCGATCGCCTGCAGCCGGCCGCGCCGCACATGCTGGTGCGCAACGATTACCGGTGCCGCCTTAACCAGATTGGTGGTGAACACGCCGGCCGCCGCCACCGGCCAGTCCGCCGCGATTACGCCGAGATCCAGACGTCCCGGCTCGTTTCTTAGCCCCGCGCTCACGCCGGCAAAGCGAAAGCCGCGCACCGGCGCGGGTTCGAGTCGTACCTTCATCAGCTCCTCCAGGCGCCGATTTAACACGGCACCCGAACCACCTCGCAAGTACCCCGCGGCGCGCCGGGCGACGCCCGCATCCGCCGCGCCGCGTTACCGCGCGCCCGCCTTCCCGCGCGAGGCTCACTTGCCGTGGCAGCGTTTGTATTTCTTGCCCGATCCGCACGGACACAGATCGTTGCGGCCGACCTTTTCGGTCTCGCGCTTGACGGTCGGCGTGCTCGCCTCGACCGGCTCGTCGCCGTGGCTCATCACGACCTTCTGCGGCCGCGCCTGCTGCTGCTGGATCTGCGCGACGTCCTGTTCGCGCCGCACCTGCACCGAATAGACCTTCTCGACCACGTCCTCCTGCAGCACCCGCATCAGCGCCTCGAACATCTCGAAGCCTTCCTTCTGATACTCGACCAGCGGATTCTTCTGGCCGTAGCCGCGCAGCCCGATGCCTTCCTTGAGATGGTCCATCGCGAGCAGATGGTCCTTCCACAGCGCGTCGAGCGTCTGCAGCATCACGATCTTCTCGATCTGGCGCATCACCGGTTCGGTGAACTCGCGCTCGCGCTCGTCGTACAGCCGCGCGATCCGTTCGTTAGCCTCCGCGATCAGATCGTCGGGCATGTTGAGCGTCGCCAGGTCGACGGTCTCGCGGAAGTTCGGCCGGAACTTGAACTGCTTGAAGAAGCCGTCCTCGATCTCCTTCCACTCCCACTGCGCCGGCTCCTGGTCGCGGCTGGCGTGCGCATTGATCACCGCCTCGACCTGCTCCTCGCTCATCGCGGCGATATCTTCCTTGAGCGGCGCACCCGAGAGCAGCTCGCGCCGGCGATGGTAAACGACTTCGCGCTGCTTGTTCATCACGTCGTCGTATTCCAGCAGATGCTTGCGGATGTCGAAGTTGTGCGATTCGACCTTCTTCTGCGCGTTCTCGATCGCCTTGGAGATCCAGCGATGCTCGATCGGTACGCCGTCTTCCATCCCGATCCGCCCCATCAGCCCCTTGAGCCGGTCGGCGCCAAAAATCCGCAGCAGGTCGTCTTCCAGCGACAGGAAAAACCGCGACGATCCGGCGTCGCCCTGGCGCCCCGATCGGCCGCGCAACTGATTGTCGATACGCCGCGATTCGTGCCGCTCCGTGCCCAGGATATGCAGCCCGCCCGCCCCGAGCACCTGCTCGCGCTCGCCCGCCAGTTGCTCGCGAAAACGCGCCAGCGCCTGCTGGTAGTTGGGGTCGGCCGGGTCGCGCGTGCCGCTTTCGGTCGCCGCCAGCCCTTCCGCATTGCCCCCCAGCACGATATCCGTGCCACGCCCGGCCATGTTGGTCGAAATCGTCACCGCCTTGAAGCGCCCGGCCTGAGCCACGATCTCGGCCTCGCGCTCATGGTTTTTGGCGTTGAGCACGTTATGCTTGATGCCGGTCTTCTTGAGCTGGTTGGCGACCCGCTCGGACTTCTCGATCGATACCGTGCCGACCAGCACCGGCTGGCCGCGCTCGAAGCAGTCGCGGATATCCTCGATCACCGCGTCGAACTTTTCGTCCTCGCTCTTGAACACGACGTCGTGATGGTCGATGCGGATCATCGGCTTGTTGGTCGGGATGACCATCACGTCGAGGTTGTAGATCTCCTTGAACTCCTGCGCCTCGGTGTCGGCCGTGCCGGTCATCCCGGCCAGCTTCTTGTACATGCGGAAATAGTTCTGGAACGTGATCGTCGCGAGCGTCTGGTTCTCGGATTCGATCTTGACGTTCTCCTTGGCCTCAATCGCCTGATGCAGCCCGTCGCTCCAGCGCCGCCCCGGCATCAGCCGCCCGGTGAACTCGTCGACGATCACCACCTGGCCGTCCTTGACCACGTAGTCGACGTCGCGCTTGAAAATCACATGCCCCTTGAGCGCCTGGTTCGCGTGATGCAGCAGCAGGATATTGCGCGGATCGTAGAGGTTCTCGACCCCCAGCAACTCCTCGACCCGGGTCACGCCCTCCTCGGTCAGCGCCACCGTGCGCAGCTTCTCGTCGACCGTGAAATGCTCCTCGGGCTTAAGCCGCGGAATCACCCGATCGACCACGTAGTAGGTGTCGGTCGACTCCTCGGACGCGCCCGAGATGATTAGCGGCGTGCGCGCCTCGTCGATCAGGATCGAATCGACCTCGTCGACGATCGCGAAGTGATGCTCGCGCTGGACGTACTCCTCGAGGTTGAACTTCATGTTGTCGCGCAGGTAGTCGAAGCCGAACTCGTTGTTCTGGCCGTAGGTGATATCGCAGCCGTAGGCGAGCTTGCGATCCTGGTCGCTGACCCCGTGCACCACCACCCCGACGGTCAGCCCGAGGAAATGGTAGATCAGCCCCATCCATTCCGAGTCGCGCCGCGCCAGGTAATCATTGACCGTCACCACGTGCACGCCGCGCCCCGTCAGCGCGTTGAGCACCGCCGGCAGCGTCGCGACCAGCGTCTTGCCCTCGCCGGTCTTCATCTCGGCAATCCGGCCCTGATGGAGCACCATGCCGCCGACCAACTGCATGTCGAAATGGCGCTGGCCGAGCACGCGGCGCGCCGCCTCGCGCACGATCGCGAAGACTTCCGGCAGCGCCTCCTCGAGCGCCTCGGTACGCTGCTCCGCCTCCTCGAGCGCGCTGATCCGGGCCTTGTACTCGCCGATTTTGGCGCGCAATTCCTCGTCGCTCTGCGCGCCGATAGTGCTCTCGAGCCGGTTGATCTCGTCGACGATCGGCCGCATCCGCTTGAGTTCGCGGTCGTTCTTGGAGCCGAAAATTTTATGCGCAACTTGAGTCAGGGATGAAGCCATATGGTCCGCGTAAGCTTTAGCTTGAGTTGTCCGAATCAGCTCAAATGAAAGTAGCGCCGCTGGTCAGTCGCGGGCAAATTTTCATCAATTGTAGCCTACCGCCCGGCATATTTCAGCGTGCTCCGCCGCGGCTCGCAACGCTCGATCTTCACCGCTCGATCCTCACCGCCGACTCGACCCGCGGGCCGATAAACCGCCGCCCCACCCGCACAAACCGCTCCGGCGTCTCGGTGACGAAAAAACTCTGCGCGCCCCGCCCGCCGCCGCGCCGCCCGAGCTTCAGCGCGGCCAGCCGCGCGCTCACCGCCGCCGCCGTCGCCGTCGCCGAATCGACGATCTTCACCCGCGGCCCCAGCACCCGCTCGAACAGCCCCGTCAGCAGCGGGTAATGCGTGCAGCCGAGCAGCAGCGTGTCGATCCCGCTCGCCTTCAGGCTCTCCAGGTAATAGGCCACCGCGCGCTCGGCGATCTCGTTGTCGACAAAGCCCTCCTCGACCAGCGGCACCAGCAGCGGACAGGCGCGCGTGTAAATCTCGGCCCGTGGCCGCAGCCGCTGGATCGCGCGCGTGTAGGCGCCCGACGCGATCGTCGCCTCGGTGCCGATCACGCCAATTTTGCCCGAGCGCGACGCCTTGACCGCCGCCCCCGCGCCCGGCTCGATCACCCCGGCCACCGGCACCATCGTATGGCGTTCGATTTCGTCCAGCGCCACCGCGCTCGAGGTGTTGCACGCCACCACCAGCAGCTTGACCCCCTTGGCCAGCAGGAACTCGGTGTTCTCGCGCGAGTAGCGCACGATTATCTCGTTCGACTTGGTGCCATAGGGCAGGCGCGCCGTGTCGCCCAGGTAGATAAAATCCTCGCCCGGCAGAATCGCGACCAGCGCCTTGAGCACCGTGAGCCCGCCGATACCGGAATCGAACACGCCGATCGGCCGGGCGCGGGCGTCGGTCGCGCGCGCCGGCGCCGCCCGCGCGCGCGTCCCGCGTCCGTTCGCCCCGCCTTTGCCGCGGACGTCTGGCGCGCCGCTTCGCCCCGCCATCGCTCAGCTCCCGGCCAGCCGCGCGCCCAGCGCATGCGGCGCCGGCGGCGCTGCGCCAAAGACCCGGCGATGCACGCTTGGGCTTTCCATGCACAAGTACGCCGCGAGGTTCGCATCCGCCAGCTTGATTCGTTCACGTAACTTTTCGTAGAGTCCCACGCGCAGCGGCGTAAACGCGCGCATCCGCCCGTCCGGCGCCATCACCTCTTCGCCCACCAGCATCGGATCGCGCGGAAAGCGCCGCCGCGCCGCGCCGCGCAGCCCCGGCGTCATCCGCAGCCCGCCCATGCTGATAAAGGCGATCCGCCCCGGATCGATCGCGTCGAACAGATCATCCAGCAGCGCCAGGTAATCGCGCGCCGCGCCCTCGTACGCGATGATCGGGTCCAGATGAAACGCGACCTTGTAGCCCGCCTCCAGCACCCGGCACGCCGCCGCGATCCGCGCCACGGGCGGCGCCGTGCGATGCTCCGTCGTGGTGAAGACCCGCGCGGGCGAAAGCGTCCACGAAACCAGCGTGCGGCCGCGCGGATCGATCGCCAGCAGATTTTCGATCTCGTCGGTCTTGGTCTTGAATTCCAGCAGCAGCCCCTCGCGCCGCGCGAAATAATCGACCAGGTCGCGGCTGATTCCGGTCAGCCGGTCGAAGGCCAGCGAATCGGCCAGCTCGCCCGTGCCGACCCGGATCGCGCGCGCGGGCGCGTTGCGCCCGATTCGATCGAGCTCGCCGAACAGATCGGCGTAGTTGGCGTAAATCTGGAAGCCGGGATTGTCGGCCAGATATTCCTGCAAAAAACAGTAGCCGCAATCCATCGGGCAGTTCGAGGCGAGTGCCGCGATCAGATAGCCGCAGCAGGCGAATTCGCTCGACCCCGCCGGACACGCCATCACGAACGGCGACCGCCGCCGCAGGATAATCATGCGCCGCTTGCCCGCGCCAAACGGGTCGGCCGCGCCCGCCGCGGGCCGCGCCGCCACGCGCCCGTCGGCCACGTAGCGCACCGCCACGCCCGCCGGCAGGCCCGCGATCACCCGCGCGGCCAGCGCGCTCGAACGCTCGCCTTCCTCTATATAGAGCGCGTCAAGTTCAAATCTCGTCGTCATCGCTATGCGCGCCGCCTACCATCTCGGCGATCTTGCCCAGTCCGGCGCGATGGCCCGCAATTGCTGCGATCAGCCGCTCGAGCTGCGCGCCGCCATGCGCCGAAATTTCGACCCTGACCTCATCAGAGCCCAGCTCGCGCGGCAAGACCACGCGGATTTCAGCCGGCAGGCCGAGCGCCGCCACCGCCGCCGCGATCCGCTCGGCTGCAACCTTGAGCCGCGGAAAGCGCATCGCGCGCAGCGCCTCGAGCAGCTCCCGCGCGCGGCCCGGCGCCGATCCGATCCCGTCAAGTATCCGCCGAATCTCGCCTCCGGCAAGGATCGTCGCGGGCGGCACGCCCGCACGCACCGCAAGCTCCTCGATCAGATCGAACGCCGCGGCGAACTGTCCCGTGCGCAGACGCAGCGCACTCGCGACGTTATACAGGGCGGCGCGATCGCCCTCGCCCAGCGCATGCCAGCGCGCGCGATAGGCCTCCGGCAGCCGCCGCTCCGCCGCCCAGGCATCGATCGCGGCGTCGATCGCCGCCGCCTCCGTTCGCTCCGCATTCATTGCTTTGCTCCGCATTCATCGCGCGCCACTCACGCCGCCATCGCGGCGAATTTGCGCGCGCATCGCCGCGGCCGCCGCGATTGCGCTCGGCTGCGCGCCGTCCGCGCGCCACGCGCTGTCCGCCTCGGCGGCAAAGCCCAATATCAGTTGCGCAGCCTCGCCGCGCCCGCGCCGCATCAGACCCTGCGCGTAGATCCCGCACTTCTCGGCAATCACATCGCAGACCGCATCGCGCCGCATCGGATTCAGATCGTGCCCGCCCAGCAGTTTGAGCAAAGCCAGGATACGAAACCGATCGATCGCCGGGACCGTCGCCGAGAGTTGTCCGCGATGCCCCGCGTGGCGCGTCGCGTGATACTCGGCGAGGTAGCCGATCTCGTGGCGCACGAGGATGCGCAGCCACAGGTCGTAGTCCTCGGCCGCCGTCAGATCCTCGTCGAAGCCACCGGCCTCGCGCAGCGTCGCGTTACGGATCATCACGGTCGACGGCGTCACCAGGCAGGTGCGCAGCGCGTCGATAAAGATATCGCCCGCGCGCTTGCGATGCCGCGCCGGCGGATTCACGCGTACGCCATCCCTCACCCACCATTCGTCGGTCTGCGCGATTGCGTACTCCGGATGCGCGCGCATGTACGCGAGCTGGCGTGCCAGCTTGTCCGGCCCCCAGCAATCGTCGGAATCCAGCAACGCGATCAGCGGCGCCGCCGCCAGCGCGATACCGCAATTGCGCGCCGCCGCCACGCCGCGATTTTCCGTGCGCGCGATCCGCATCGTCAAACGCTCGCCCAGCGCGCGATTGACCGTCGCCGCCGTCCGCTCGAGTTCACGCCAGGTGCCGTCGGCCGAGCCGTCGTCGATCACGATCAGCTCAAACGAAAATTCGCCGTCCGCCACGCGCTGCGCGATCACCGACGCGATCGCCGCGCCGACCATCGCCGCCCGGTTGCAGGTCGGAATAATCACGCTGACGGCCGGCCGCATGCGCATCGCGCGCACTCTACTCCGCTCCGAACGCGCGTAGCCGCCGTGCACCGCCACCGTCCCTCGCGCAGGCTAATATGCGCCCGCGCAACTGGTCGAGCCCGGCGCCGTCGAGCACCGAGCACATGATCGGATCGTCGCTCAGCGCGGCAAATCGTTTGCGCGCCTCGACCCGTCCCGCATTGCGGATTTTGTCGAATTTGGTCGCCACCGCGATAATCTCGCAGCCGCGCGCACGCACCATCGCCGCCAGCTCCAGCTCCTCGCGCTCCGGTCCGCGCCGCGCGTCGGCCAGCATCACCAGCGCACCCAGGTGCTCGCGATACTCCAGGTACTCGCGCAGCATCGCGGCGATCTTCACCGCGTCCGTGCGCGCCATTTTGGCGTAGCCGAAGCCCGGCAGATCGACCAGCGCGAGGTTCGTTCCCACCGCGAAGAAGTTCACGCAGCGCGTGCGCCCCGGCGTTTTGCTGGTCCGCGCGAGACCCTTGGCGCCCGCCAGCGCGTTGAGCAGCGAACTCTTGCCGACGTTCGAGCGCCCGGCCAGCGCGACTTCGACGCGCGACCACTTTGGCGCGTCGCTCAACGCAAACGCCGAGCTGATAAATTGCGCCTCGAGTCGCATCACCGTGTTCTAGCATTACCGCGCCGCGCATGCCGACCCGCCATCAGCGCCGCGCGATTGGCGCGCGCCACCCGATCGCGACGCACCGGCAAACCGCCGCGCGCAAATTCGCTCAGCGCGCAAACGTGCCGATCAAGTCGCCGCGCGCCAGCACGTGTCCGGCCATTGCGCGTTTAAGCGTCGCCGCATCGACCCCGGGTTTCAGATCGAGCGTCGTATCGAGCGCATACAGCCGAAAGTTGTAGTGATGCGCCCGGCCGGGCGGCGGACATGGCCCATGGTAGCCAATCTCACCACGTTGATTCATGCCCTGCACACCACCGCCAGCGATCGTCGGTGCGATCGCCACGCCGGCCGGCAGCACCGTGCGCCTGGCGGGCAAATTATAGACCACCCAATGGATAAAGATTCCGCCCGGCGCGTCGGGATCCTCGACGAGCAGAGCAAAGCTGGCGGTATCCGACGGCCCCTCTGTCCACGTTAGCCCAGGCGACTTGTTTTCGCCCGAGCAGGTGTATACAGCGGGTATCGGCGCATTCGCATCAAAACCCGAGCTATGTATCAACAATGCGGGTGCCGCTGTCTCGGCCGGGCATAGCGACGCCACAACACCGATAAAGATAAAGAAAGACGCGAAAAGGACGCCACCGCTACGTAAGGTTTGCATGTTTCCACCTATCGAGGTCTTGCTAAACAAAAAGTTTCCGCATTAAACGTAAAGGAGATAAGCGAAGTAGAACCGATAGAGTGCGACAACACCCAAAGAAGCATCGAACAAACTGTTGAAAGTGCGACATATCCCTCTTGACCCGCAATTATACTTTTCGATACGCTTGGTGTTGTCAAAGCTGGCTTACTAAAGCAAGGTGCCTAGAGCGACCGAAGCAGCTCACAATCTTTGCCGACGGGGAATGCGACGGGTCGGCACGCACTGGAGAAAGAACGTGGCAGAACCCAAGTACAACTTGCCCCGCGTGATGACCGTGAGGGAGCTCTCGGCTTACCTTCGCGTACATCCGTCCACCATTTACAAGCTGCTTCGCCGTGGCGAGCTGCCGGGATTTCGCATCGGCACGGATTGGCGCTTTAACGCCGAGGTTATCGACCGCTGGTGCCTCGAGCGGAATATGAAGCCGGCCGACGAGCAGATGCGCGGCAACTGAATCGCGCGCTTAGTTGCGCTTCGATCAGTCTTGATTCGTCGAGTGAAAAGCTGCGGCGTTCGCCTGGAATCTGGTGAACGCCGCAGTTGGTTTTGGTTTCGCCTCCGGTTCAGTCGGCGCGGCGCCGGGTGCCGGGCGCGGCGGGCGTGTCGACCAGGCGCGGGCCTGACGGCCGCACCTCGAGCGCGCGGCCGAACAGACTGTCGTCGGTGATCAGGGTCAGCACGGCCGCTGCGATCGCCGACGGCTGAATGATCGTCGCCGGAATCCCGGCGCTGTGACCCGCGCGCTTCGCCTCCTCGATCCCCTTGCGCACCAGCGGCGTGTCGACCACGCCCGGACAAACGCAGTTGGCGCGGATATTGCGCTTGGCCGCCCATGGTGCGAGCGAATAGGTGAAGTTCACAACGCCGGCCTTGGCCGCGCCGTAAACCGGATCGTCCTTGTACGGATAGAGCCCCGCCATCGACGCCGTGTTGACGATCGCCCCGCCCTTCGGATCCATCAGCGGCGCCGCCAGGTAGCAGCCTAGGATTACCGCCTGAAGATCGATATCGATCACCCGCCGCCAGCGCTGGATCGAAGCCGCCGGATAGCCGGGCAGGCCCACCGCGATACCGGCGTTGTTGTAGAGAATATCCAGCCCGCCAAAGCGCTGGACCGCGGTGTCGAGCATCCGCCGGGTGTCGTCCTCGCCGGTCACGTCGACCTTGACGAACACGGCGCGGCCCCCGGCGGCGGTGATTTCCGCAACGGTTTCAGCGCCGCGCGCTTCGGCCAGATCGGCAATCACGATCGCGGCACCGCACGCGGCGAGCAATTGCGCGGTGGCGCGGCCGATACCCGACGCGCCGCCAGTGATAACTGCGACTTTTCCCTTTGGATCCATCTTTGACCTCGCGCTTTGATCTCGCGGAAATTCTGGCGGCAATCCGCGCCGCGGCTCTAGCCGATCCGCCCGAGCATCACGCCGAAGATCAGTCCCGCGAGCACGTAGGCGGTGGCGGCGACAAAAACATAATCGCGCTCTTTAAGAAAAAGAAAAAACGTAAACGCGACGCGGGCCAGCGGCACCAGTGTCAGGATATAGAGGCCGATCGTCATAATGGCGTGCGGGTCGCCGCGGTGGGCGCCCTGAACCAGTTGCGCCCAGCCTTCGTTCTCATGGATGTGGCCGTGCTGAACGGCGTGATAACGGGCCACATAGTAGCCGGGCGCCTGCGTCGCCATCGCGACCATTCCGGCGACCAGCACCACGGTGCTCATGACCAGCGTGGTGCGCAGAATCCGCGGCGTCCAGATTCTGAGAACGCGATCTTCTTCGCTGGTAACCGAATCTTTCGCCATGGTTCAAAACCCCGAGAGCGCGCGCCAGCCCATTTCAATCGCGATCAGGATGAGAATGACGATGAAGAGCTTTCTCAGCGCCGTCACGTTGAGGTGCGGCAATAAGCGGCTGCCGACGAGCGCGCCGGCGGTGACGCCAAGAGCCACCGGTGCGGCGACCGCGGTGGCAATATCGCCGCGGGCCAGGAAGACCAGCGCACCCGCACCGGCGGTAACGCCAATCATGAAATTGCTGGTCGCGCTCGAAACTTTGAGCGGCAACTTCATCAGATAATCCATCGCGGCAACCTTAAGCGCGCCCGATCCGACGCCGAGCAGCCCGGACATCACGCCCGCCACGACCATCAGCGCCGCGCCGCCCGGCAAATTGACGACGCCGTAGGTTCGCTCGACGCCATCGTCGCCGATCACGACTCCGCCCATCCGCAAACGCGCGCACAGCCGATCGCTGGTGGGGACCAATTCATCACCATGCTTGGTGATCGAGAAATACGCCGATTGCAGCATCATCAGCGCAAAGAGCATCTCGAGCATGGGTGCCGAAATGACTCCGGCCATGTAAGCGCCGGTCACCGCGCCGGTGACCGTGGCGCATTCCAGGATCATCGCGACGCGCAGATTGGTCCAGCCGTCGCGCACGAAGGCCACGCTGGCGCCGGCGCTGGTCGCGACCACCGAGATCAGGCTCGCACCGACCGCGATATGCATCGGCACGTGAGCCAGGATGACCAGCCCCGGAACGATGAAAACCCCGCCGCCCAGACCGGACAGCGCGCCGACGAAGCCGGCGCCGATTGCCAAGGCGAATAATCCAGCGACGATCGTCAGCACAAGGTGTGCTCTGGTGAACGATGACTCATACAATCCCCTCTGCATGCCGCCCGGGAGCCTGCCCCGCAGCGGCCGATGCGGCCCCGCGGCCTAGCGCCGAAAGACCTCCGCTTCGCCGATCGGCAAGCCCAATGCGTGCCGGCGCAGCCAGTCGAGCGCGACCTGCGACGTGAGCAGCTTGACCCAGTCGCGCGTGCCGCGAAACTGGTAGCGGCGCGAGGTGCTGACGCCCTCGGCCGCAAGCGCGATACACACCGTGCCCACCGGATGCTCGGCGCTGCCGCCACCCGGCCCGGCGATGCCCGAGGTCGCGACCGCAAGGTCGGCGCCGGTCCGCGCGCGCGCCCCCGCGGCCATCTCGCGCACGCATTCCTCGCTCACCGCGCCATGATTTTGCAGCGTCTCTTCACGCACGCCGAGCACGCTGATCTTCAATTTATTGGAGTAAGTGACGAGGTCGCCCTCGAAATAGCTCGACGAGCCGGCGACGTTGGTCAGGCGATGGCCGATCAGGCCGCCGGTGCACGATTCGGCAATCGCGAGCTTGAGCTTGCGCTCGGTCAGCAGACGCCCGACGACCTCTTCCATCGAGCATTCGCCCTCGCCGTAGATATAGCTGCCGACGCGGCCGCGCACCCGCTCGCTCAATTCGTCGAGCCGCTGCTCGGCGCGTCCCGGCACGTCTTCGACCATCACCTTCATCGAGATCTGCGGAAAGCTCGCGCGAAAGCCGACCTTGGCCTCTTCGGGTTTGATCAGTCCGGCGACCGCTTCGTCGAGTCCCGATTCGCTGATGCCGAAGGTCTGGAAAATGCGCGTGGCGAAGACCTTGTCGCTGCCGCGATTGAGGCGAATCCACGGGATGACTTCGTTCTCCATCATCGGCTTCATCTCGCGCGGCACGCCCGGCATCACCACCAGATGCGCGGTATGGCGCGCCTGCGGCACCGCCATGCGAAAGCCCGGCGCGGTGCCGATGGGATTCGTGATGACCTCGGCGGTCTCGGGAAATAGCGCCTGCTTGATGTTGTTCTCGGGCATCACGCGGCCGATCGATTCGAACATCCGCTTCATCTGCACGACCGAGGGCTCGTGGCGCCACAGCGCCTTGCCGGTCAGCCGCGCGACGATCTCGGTGGTCAGATCGTCGGCGGTCGGACCGATACCGCCGGTCGAGAGCACCAGGTCCGCCATCTCCATCGCCGTGCGCCAGGCCCATTCCAGGCGCTCGGGCACATCGCCGACGGTCAGCACGGCGATCAGGTCGACGCCGATTTCATTGAGCTTGTCGGCGAGATAGTTGGAGTTGCTGTCGACCACCTTGCCGGTGGTGATTTCGTCGCCGGTTGAGAGGATCACCGCTCGTTGGATCATCGAGGTCTCCTGCGCGGGCGTCGCGCGACGCCGCGATCGGAATAATGCACGCCGCCGGATTCACAAAATGCGGCGGGCGATTTGCAGCACGAGGTTGGCATAGATGCCCGCGGCCAGATCGTCAAGCATCACGCCGGCGCCGCCGCCGACCTGGCGATCGAAATAGCTCGCCGGAAACGGCTTGATAATATCGAAGATGCGGAACACGACGAAACCGCCGACCAGCCAAATCCATCCGGTCGGATTCATGAACATCGCCGCGATCATGCCGAGCACTTCGTCGAGCACAATCCGTGAGCTGTCGTGCTCGCTGAAAATCTTCTCGGCGCTGCCCGCCACCCAGCACGACGCGATGAAGACCGCTATGAAGATCATTACGAAGGCGGCGGGCGAACGCATCCACAGAGGCGCGCAGACGAAGTATCCCACGATGAGGCCGACGACCGAACCCGCCGTGCCCGAGGCCACGGGCGCGTAGCCGCTGTAGGCTCCGGTGGCGAGGAAAATAATGAACTGGCGCATCGCGATCCGTACGAAGGCGCGACCATAGCACGGCGGCGCGCGGGTGGTAAGCGCGCGCCCGCGAGCGCCCCTACGCTAGGAAACCTCTGCGCAAGTTAGGTTGTCATTCTGAGCGCAGCGAAGCATCCCGGATCCGGGACCCATGCGCTGCGCTCAGGGTGACAGCAGAGCCTGGTGCAGAGGTTCCCTAGTGCGATCACCCGCGCGCCCTGGTCGTTGGCGGCGGCCTGGGCGCGCCAGCGTCGATCGCGATCAGGCGGGAGGGCGCGCTAGCCCGGACGGACCGGCGCCGGCGTCTCCTCGGCCACCACTTCGACCGACGCGACGCCCTCGACCTGGCGTGCGACGTTGCCGATTAGATCGTCCCACGGCGGCACCAGGCCCGGACCGTTGACGTGCACCGCGCCGCCGTCGCAATTCACTTCGAGCGGCGCATGGCCGATCTTCGGATGGATCAGCAGCGTGGCGCGGACTTCGGCCGCGAGCGCCAGGTCGCGCATCTGGCGCCATTGCGCGGGCGTCACCGTGCGATCGATTTCGGCCGCCGCCGCCGCCACCATCCCAATCAGCACCGGCATCGGCGTGTCGAAAGTATTGAGCGTCAGATGATGCGCGACCGGATCCTCGATATCGACGTTGAACAGGGTCTGGATGCGCGCGCGCACCTCACGATCGTAGTCGCGCACGCGCCGCTCGGCCACCGCCGGCGTGAGCTTTTCCTCGGCCGCCACTTCGGCCACGCGATGCTTAAGCGGCGCCGACAGGCGCAGGCGCAGGACGCAGCCGAAGTCGGGCGTCAAATGGGCGACCGACTTGCCGATCACCACGATGCGATCCTGCGCCATGTGCTTGATCGCGGTCGCGCGGAACACCGGAATGAAGCGCGCCGTGTCGGTCTTCAGCCGCTCCCAGAAATGCGGCCGGCGCTCGTCGACCACCACCAGTTGTTCAGGCGTGACGTGGTAAGTGATCGATGCCTCGTCGATGATCGCCTGCGCGGTCATAAAACGGTAGCCAAGATGCTGCGCCAGCAGACGCCCGAACAACTCGCCCCGCGTGCCGAGATGCTGGGTAATCGCGATTACCGCCATGGTCTGTCCCCCGAGCCGGGCTGGTCCCCGTGGCGATAATCTTAGGGCGCGCGCGCGCCTTGCGCAAACCTTAAGGAACCGCAACCGAACGCCCATGTGTCATTCTGAGCGCAGCCAAGAATCCCGGGATTCTTCACGGCGCGGACTTCGTTCAGCATGACCACCTGACCTGCGCGGAAATAGCTTTACGCGCCGGTGATGGAATCCTGCGGCGGCGCCCGCTAGGATTGTCGCGCCCAACTCTTTAACCCTTGAGCGACGTGGCTGCGTGCGCACGGCGGCGATCGACCCGCCCGGCGGCCCGCGCCCCGGCATAACGAAAGACGGATAACGATGGCCCAGAAAAAAGCGCCCGTGGAGCGCGTCGCCGGCGCGCAGATCAATCCGGCCGCGGTGACCGGACGGATGACCGCGGCCGACCTGGTCGACACCGCCTTTCTCGCCTACAACGGCCGGCGCCTGCGCGACGCCTGCCGCCTGTTCGCGGAAAAAATGCTCGAGGAAGATACGCTCGTCGGCATGAGCCTGACTGGCGCCCTGACGCCGGCCGGACTCGGCATGTCGTGCCTCATCCCGCTGATCGAAAACGGCTTCGTCGACTGGATGGTCTCGACCGGCGCCAACCTCTACCACGACACCCATTTCGGCCTCGGGCTCAAGATGTACCAGGGCTCGGCCGAAGCCGACGATATCGCGCTGCGCAAGGCCGGCGTCGTGCGCATCTACGATATTTTCTTCGACTACCGCGTGCTGCTCTCGACCGACGCGTTCTTTCGCGAAATCGCGCGCCAGCCGGAGTTCCAGCGCGCGATGGGCACGGCGGAGTTTCATTACATGGCCGGCCGCTACGTCGCCGAACGCGAGCGCGTGCTCAAGCTCGATCGGCGCTCGCTGCTGGCGGCGGCCTACAAGCAGGCGCTGCCGATCTACACTTCGTCGCCCGGCGACTCCTCGATCGGCATGAACCTGGCCGCGCTCGAGCTCGAGGGCTACGAGTTGCGGCTGGACCCGCTGGCCGACGTCAACGAGACCGCGGCGATCGTCTACGCGGCCAAATCGGCCGGGCTCAAGAGCGCGGTCTTTATCCTGGGCGGCGGATCGCCCAAGAATTTCATCCTGCAGACCGAGCCGCAGATCCAGGAGGTGATGGGCGTGGCCGAAAAGGGCCACGACTATTTCCTCCAGGTGACCGACGCGCGCCCCGACACCGGCGGACTCTCCGGCGCGACTCCCAACGAGGCCGTGAGCTGGGGCAAGATCGACCCCGATCGGTTGCCCGACTCGGTCGTCTGCTACGTCGATTCGACGGTCGCGCTGCCGCTGATCACGGCCTACGCGCTGGCCCGGCGCAAGGCGCGCAAGCCGCGCCGCCTGCTCGAGCGGCGCGAAGAGATGATGGCGCATCTGACGGACGCCTACGCCAAGGTGCTGCGCAAGCGCGGCGCCGCCGAGGCGGCAAAATCCGCGCGGGGCAAAACCGCGGCGCGCAAGCGGCCAACCTCGGCTTAACGGTAATTCATGACGACATCGACCAATTCCGCATCCGGCGTGCGCCGCTCGGCCTACGATCGCGAACTCGAGGCGGCACTCGCGGCGGCACTCGCGGCGGGCGAAATCCTGCGGCGCTACTTTCGCGATCACGGCTACGCGGTCGAGTCCAAAGGGCGCGACAATCCCGTCACCACGGCGGACTTCGAGGCCGACCACGCGCTCAAGGCGCTGCTGCACGGCGGCTTTCCGGACTACGGATGGCTCTCGGAGGAGACCGTCGACGACGGCGCGCGGCTCCAATGCGATCGCGTCTGGATCGTCGATCCGCTCGACGGCACCAAGGAGTTCATCAAGGGCATCCCGGAATTCGTCGTCGCGATCGCATTGGTCGAGGGCGGCAATCCGGTGCTCGGCGTGAGCTACAATCCGATCAAGCACGAAATGTTTGCCGGCGTGCGCGGCGCGGGATGCGCGTTCAACGGCGCGCCGGTCACGGTCAGCGCCACGGCCACACTCGACCACGCGAGCATCCTGGCCAGCCGCAGCGAAACCTCACGCGGCGAATGGAAGGCCTACGAGGGCTCGATGACCGTGCGGGCGATCGGCAGCGTCGCCTACAAGCTTGCGCTGGTCGCCGCCGGGCAGGCCGACGCGACCTTTACCCTGACGCCCAAGAACGAATGGGACATCGCGTCGGGCGCGGCGCTGATCGCCGCGGCGGGCGGGCGCGTGACCGATCAGCGCGGGCAGGAGTTCCGCTTCAATCGGCGCGCGGTCAAGGTGCCGGGTCTGCTCGCCACCAACGGCCATCTGCACGCCGCGATCGAGGCGATGCTGCGTCGTTAGATTTTGCGCTCGCCGCTGGCCATCGCGAGGTAGCAAATTGCGCCGATCGTGTAGATCGCCGCAGTGAGAAAGAACGCCGCCGAAAACGACTTGGTCGCCTCGACGATAAATCCGGTCGCCGCCACGCCGACGATCCCGGGCAGCGTCGCCGCCGTGTTCGACATCCCCATCAGGATTCCCGCGTAGCGCGGCGCTACGTCCAAATGATTCACCGCGAAGGCGCCCGAGCCGATCGCCGTGCCGCCGATCGAGAGCGTCACCAGCGCGATCGCCATCTCGGGCGTGCGCGCCGAGGGCAGCGCGAGCAGCGGGATCGCGCCAACCATAAATGCGGTCGTCTGAAACAGCTTGCGCACGGTGGTCAGGCCGACGCCGCGGCGATGAATCCCGTCGGCCATCCAGCCGCTCAAGTTCTGCATGCAGAACGCGACGATCCACGGAATCACGGAGAAAAATCCCAGCCGCGCCATCGGCACGCCAAAAGTCTTGCTCAAATAGGTCGGCAGCCACAGCAGGACGATATAGAAGCCAAAGTTGTTGCAGGTATGCGCGATGATGATCGCCCAGACCGCCTTCTCGCGCAGGATTGTGCTCCACGGAATGCGGTCGGCGAGACTGACTTCGCCGCGGCCCGCGTCGATCAGCGCAAGCTCGTCGGGCGCCACGCCGGGACATTTCTCCGGACCGTCGGCGGCCTTGATATACCACGCGGCCAGCCACACGATTCCGGTCGCGCCCGAGATATAGAAGACCGACGGCCAGCCGAAGCCAATCACCAGGGCCGGGCTGATCAGCAGCGCGACCACGGTGCCGAAGGCGACCCCGCTGAAATGCAGCGAGATTGCCCGCGCGCGCTCGGCGGCGATCGTCCAGCGCGCGGCGATACTGTGCACGGCCGGGAAATGCACCGCCTCGCCGGCGCCCAGCAACACGCGCATCGCCAGCAGCACGCCAAACGAGATCGACGCGGCGGGCGGCGTCAGCAGCGTCGCGATCGACCAGGTGGCCACGCCGGCGGCCAGGATACGCTTGCCGCCGAACCGATCGGCCATCCATCCGCCGAGCATCTGTAGCCACAGATAGCCCCAGAAAAACGACGACAGGATCAGTCCCTGCTTGCCCGAATCGTAACCGCGAGCGCGCGCCAGCGGGATAATCGCAATCGAGATATTGACGCGGTCGACGTAGCAGAGCGCGGTCGCCAGCGCGAACAGCACGACGATCGTATAGCGCCGCGGCCACGCCCACGCCGGCGCAATCGCCTCCGCGATCGGAATTGACGGTTCTGCCATGCCGTGCTCTCCCCCGCCGCGAGCTTAGCCACGCGCCCGTCGATTTACCATCGTGGAGCGCGCGCGCCGCCGGCGCGAGTATGGTTCGAGGCGGCATGCCGGCGCGGCGATCACGGAGCGCGCGGCGCGTTATGCTAACCTCGCCCACGATGGCGCGCGTGTCGGTAATTATCCCGGTCTTCAATGGCGCGGCGACGGTCGGCCGGGCGATCGCCAGCGCGCTCGCCCAAAGCTACGACGGCAGCCTCGAGGTGATCGCCGTCAATGACGGCTCGACCGACGCGACCGCCGAAGTGCTCGCCGGCTTCGGCGATCGCCTCCGCGTGATCGATCAGGACAATCGCGGGCCGGCCGCCGCGCGCAACGCCGGTGCGTTGGCCGCGCACGGCGAGTATCTGGCCTTCCTCGATGCCGACGACGAATGGCTGGACGGAATGCTCGCCGCGACCGTGCCGATCCTCGACGCCAATCCGGCCGTGGTGCTGGTCTTTTGCGACGCCCTTGCGGTCGACGCCGCCGGCCATCCGGCGGGCGAAACCTACGTCACCCCCGCTTGCGCCCACGCCCCTTCGATGGCGGAACTGCTCGAGCGCTGGTGGCCGATCATACCGAGTACCACCGTGATGCGCCGGGCGGCCTTTGCTGCCTGCGGCGGCTTCGCCGAGGAGTTCCGCTCGGCCGCTTACGAAGACCCCTATCTCTTTCTGCTCGCGCGCGAGCAGGGCGAGTTTGCCTACGTGCCGCGTGCGCTGGTGCGCTATCGCCATCAATCGCCGGGCACGCGGATGGAAAAATACGTGCGCTCGCGCGAGGTCTTTATCCGCCGGGTGAGCGAGCGCTACGGTGACCGCGCGCGCGGTCTGATCCGAGGCACGCAGCGCGCCTATGCCAGTGCGCTCGGCTACGAGGGATTGATCGCGATGCGAGCGGGCGATCGGCTCGCGGCGCGGCGCTATTTCGCCCGCGCGATCCGCGAACGGCCACTCGACCTCAAGCATGCATTGCGCCTGCTGCGCACCTTTTTGCCGGCGGCGCTGGCGCGCGCACTCAGCGGGCGCACCGGCCGCGCCCCGGCCGCCTCGGCGCGGCGCGCCGGGCCGTGAACCGCCGCGGCACCGGCCTCATCCGCGCGATCGGCCTCAGCCGTTGATCTGCTTGCAGACCTTGCGCCAGGTGGCGTCGTCGAAGGCACTCTTGTACGGCACGTAAAAGCCCACCCGGTCGAGCAATCCGTCGAACCGCTCGCGCACCTTCTCGGCGATATTTTCGTAGGTGCCGGTGACCGCGTACACCTCGAGCATCTCGTCGGTGATCAGCTTCGGCATAGCGGCCCAATCGCCCTTGGCGGCAAGCTCGTTGAGCTTGGGCGCGACGTCGCCCCAGCCGTGGGTCTCGAGCACGATCTGGTAGGTACGGGTCGAGGCGTAAAACGAGATCTGCTGGCGCACGCCGGCGCGCGCGCGTTCGATTTCGTCCTGGTTGCGCCCAACGATCACGAACGGCGTGGTCGTGATCGCAAAATCCTTGCGCGCGCGGCCGGCCTTCTTGAGCCCCTCGTTAACGTGCGGCAGCACGTACTCGCGCAGATACTTGGCCGAGGTAAACGGATGGGCGTGCAGGCCGTCGCACAGCTCGCCGGCCATGCGCAGGATCAGATTGTTGAGGCCGGCAATATAGATCGGAATGTCGTAATTGTGCGGCTTGGGCGCAAAGAACGGCGTCATCAGCGAGAAATTGTAATACTTGCCCGCGTAGGTGAGCTTCTTGCCGCCCTCCTGCCAGCATTTGAAGATGGCGCGCAGCGACTCGATATATTCGCGCAGCTTGGGCACCGGCGGCTCCCATTTGAAGCCGTAACGGCGCTCGATATGGCCTTTGACCTGCGTGCCGAGGCCAAGGATGAAGCGTCCCTTCGAGAGCGCGGCGAGATCCCACGAGGCGTAGGCGATCGACATCGGGCTGCGTGGAAAGGCGATCGCCACGGCCGGTCCCAGCTTCACCCGGCTGGTATGTTCCGCGGCCAGAGCGAGCGGCAGAAAGCCGTCATTGCCGGCCTCCATCGACCAGACCGCATCGAAGCCCTGGTCCTCGGCGAGTTTCGCCGCCGCCGGCACTTCGCTCAGATCGCGCGTGGTGAGCGTGGTATCAAGCTTCATCGCAGACCGCCTCCGTCAAATGGCTGGGAAAGCGCACGCATCCTAACAGATGGGCGAGCGGGCTGAAAAGGCAATCCGCCGCAGCCCGCGCCGCGCTATCGCCGGTATCTGACAATCGGATTGTGGGGACCGTGGGAATCCGTTGCATGAGGCTGCGACCAGAAGCAGTCAAAAAGTTGACCTTGATTAACGTATTTGGCAGATGCGAGCGATTTTGATAAGCAACTATCCATCGCCAGCCAACCAGACCGCTAATCCAGGATTGGTATGATGCCGATGAATGCAAACCCACCCCGGTCCAAAACACATCACTTGCTGGTCATGTCGATGGTAGCGCTGTTCACGGCGATGACGCTGACGCGATGCAAATGCCTATCAGACCTGGTGGGTCTTAAGCTCCAGTATCAGGTCGAATTTGCTTCTGAAGTGCCCGCCGCCGCGGATTCTTCGGCCCTGCTCGCCAAGCACAAGACGTTTGCCAAACCCCTGCCCGGGGACGTTGTCGTATTCGGCGGCGCCAAAGCCTTCACTAAGACGATCGCCAACGCCGAGTTCTACAATCCGCTAACCCAAAAATGGACGGCTACCGCGCCGCTGCCCGCAGCCGGAGCGGGCTCGTTAGCCACGGAGCTCGGTATTCCGCTCGCGGGCCAGATATTCCTGGGCCAGGATGTGGTCGGCAAAATCACCATACCGCACGGCAAACTTACCATAAACGTCACCGCGAATAACGCCGAACTTTTCAACCCGTCTGGACCGTCGTTCGGTTCTCTAGGCCAATTTATCGATCCTCGGGCCGGGTATACCCAGACGCTGCTGCCCAACGGCATGGTGCTCATCACCGGTGGCATCGACGCGTCGCGCGCGCCGACCAACACGGCGGAAATCTTCGATCCCGCGACCTCGACATTCACCGCGACCGGCAACATGACGATGCCACGCGCGCTGCATACCGCAACCCTGCTCAACGACGGCACGGTGCTGATCGCCGGTGGAGTGACCGATACGGCCAATGACACGACGGACACCGCCGAGATTTATGATCCCACCGCGGGCACCTTCACCGCCCTGTTGGCGACCATGTCTATTACCGTGAACAACCCTCCAACCAGCGTGAACGTCGCGGGCCATACGGCGACCCTGATTTCCTGCGGCGGCTGCGCGATCGACGGCGACGTGTTAATCGCCGGTGGCTATGAAGGATTCGCGTCCACTCCATCAACGAGTGGCAACACTGCCGTGCTCTACGATTCGGCTTTGCAAAGCTTCATTACGCCAACCGGTCAGATGACCGACTCCCGCACCTTCCATACGGCGACGGCGCTGCCCGGCGGGAAAGTCCTGCTGGCGGGCGGAATCTACGGCCAGGCTGAGATCGGTAGTGGCAGCGCCGCGTTTGGAATCTTTGGCGGGGTGCTCAATTCCGCGGAGATATTCGATCCGGCTACCGAAACCTTCACCTGCGTCAATGGGGGCAGCACAACCGCATGTAACAAAAGCATGGTAAACAGCCGCGCCGGCCACAGTGCGATCGTTTTTACCTCGGGTTCAATTGCGGGCGAGGTGCTGTTGGCGGGTGGCATGGGCGGAAAGACCGCAACCACCCGCGGCCATGCCTCCGCGCTAAAGACCGCTGAGCTCTACGACCCGGTGGCCAATAAGTTCACCACGACCGGGAGTATGCTCTCGGCCCGCAGCGCCTTCGCCGCCATCCTGCTGCAATAACGGTGCAGCCGGCGCCCCACGGCGCGAACACCCTGATTGCGCGGCGCCTCATGAGGCGGCCGCATCCAGGATCGCCAAAGCGCAGGCCGGGTAATCCGTGATAATTCCGTCGGCGCCGGCCGCAAGCATCGCGCGCATCGCGGACGCGTCGTTGACCGTCCAGACGTGGACCTCGACGCCCAGGCGATGCGCCGCGGCGACGCTCTCCGCCGTGACGATCTTCCATCCCTCATGCTCGGGCGGCACCTGTAGCGCGTCTCCGCGCGGGACCAGCGGTGGCGCGCCCGGCGCCAGCGACATCATGAACGCGGCGACCTCGGGCGTCGGGAAATTGGTCGGCAGCGACGGTGCGGCGGCGCGAACCTCGTCGATCGGCCCCTGAAGTTCACTCGCAATCAGCACCCGCCGGCCCATCGCGGCGCGATCGATCACGTCGAGCAGCGCCGGCACAAGGCTCGGTCTTGTCTGCTTGATCTCGACGATAAAGTGCTGGCCTGGGCACGCGGCAAAGACCTCCGCGAGCTCGGGAACGCGAATCCCGCGGCCGCGAAATGGAAACCCGGCGACCCCCGCCGGAGCGAAGTTATGGGCCGCGTCAATCGTGCTCAGCTCGGCCAGCGTGAGCTCGCGAATCAGGCCGCCCCGCCCGGCGACCCGGCCTAGGTCCTCGTCGTGCGCGACGACCACGCGGCCCTCGCGCGTCATCCGCACGTCCAGCTCGATATAGGGCGCGCCCAGGTCGCGGGCGGCCGCAAACGCAATCAGCGTATTTTCAGGATAGTCGCCGCTGGCACCGCGATGGGCGATCGCGCGGGGCGGCGATTCGGCGAAAAAATCGGTGGCAAGACCGGGGCGCATCGCTGGAGCGTTTCGATCCGTCGCGAGCGGTTGGGGAGTTTATTAATCCAATCGAATCGATCAGGGGGCGCCAGGCGCGCCAACCGCGACCACGCGCATCGCCGCAGGCCGCGCACCCGGGGCCGTAGCGCTCGCCGGGCTGACACCGGAACTCGCGGCGACACCTGGCCCGTCGGCCCCGCGCGCGAGCGCCGTGCTGGCGCCATGGCCGACCATGAAATGGCTGCCGAACTCGGGCATCCGGTCGAACGCCGCCATATATTCCTGCTTGAAGCGCTCGAACACCGAGCGCATCCGCGGCGACACATGATGATTCTCGCCGAGGCTCTGGGTCATCGGATTGACGAACTGGCCGTTCTTTTCCATCGCAAAATGGAGATGCGGCCCGGTCGACAGGCCGCTGGTCCCGACCCGTCCAATCACTTCGCCGACGCGCACGGCGCATCCCGGCGTCAGCCCCGCGGTAATCGTGGAGAGATGGCCATAGATGCTGACCATGCCACCCTCATGCTGGATGCGGACGCAACGCCCGAGCTCGCCGCACCATCCGGCGCTCTCGAGGCGGCCGTCGCCGATCGCCTTGACCGGTGTGCCGTATTGGGCCGCCAGGTCGACGCCGACGTGAGGCCGGTACTCGTGCAGGATCGGATGGTAGCGATGGAAGGAGAAGCCCGACGAGATGTATTGAAATTTAAGCGGAAAGCGTAATGCCTGCGGACCCAGAACGAGCCCATCGGCGTCGTAGAGATGGGAGAGACCGTTCTCGTCGCGAAAGGCAAAGGCGGTCAGCGTCTTGTCGCCGAAATGAATCTGCGCCGCCTCGAGCCCGGTCACGGTATGCGAAGTGCCGTCGCGGCTGACCCGCTCCTGGTAGATGAGCTTGACGTCCGATCCGCGCGGCAGGGCGCTCAGCGGATGGCGATCGCGGAAGGCGTCCTGCAGGGTAACGATGATCGGTTGCGGCAGGTCGTTGAGCGCGGCGGCGCGCGAAAAGTCGCCGTTGAGCTGAAAGGCAACCGCGACCGGCCTTGTCACATATTTGATCAAGTCTTGTGACGCCCGAATGACCCCTTCGCCGTAGGTCTGCTCGCGCACGGCGATGCGATCATCGAGATTGTACTTGAGTTCGCGCAAGGTACCGTCTTCGGGATCTTTGTACAGGGTCAGCGAATGGCCCTGCTGGAGGCTCCGGCTGGCGCTGGTCTTCGCAAAGAATGAAGCCCAGCGCTGGGCTTCATCGCGATCCAGCCCCGCCTCCTCGAGATAATCGAGCACCGGCGCGGTGCGATCAATCTGTAGCGTAATAACCACCGGTTCGGGCGCGGCCCGGACCACCGCCGGCTCGTCAACGTACTCGCGATCGATTCGCCCGGCGACGGCGTCAAGCTGATGGGTCACACTGTACGGAGCTGTGTCGCGATCGGTAGCGGTAACGAACAGCCGCACCGAGGCGACCGTCGCGAACGTGGCCACGATGACAGCGGTAATGACCCTCAGCCGGAGGCTGCCCTGGTTCATCCGACGCATCGCGGGTCAGGCTACGATACGGGAATATGACAAGCAACCCCCGCGCGGGTGTTTATTCACAGATATAATCTGTATGGTGATTGGCAAAAGCGTGCGCGTTAATATTAGTCTTACTACTAGATGTCTATAGCTGCTCTGGACCTTGGCCGACGCCGTATCGGCTTGGCCATCGCCGATGATGACGGCCTCGCGGCGCATCCGCTGGGCGCAATCGAACGCCGTTCAATCCGTCGCGACATCGAACAATTGATCGTCCGTATGGCCGGCTACGAAGTCACCCGGGTGGTCGTCGGCCTGCCGCTCAACATGGACGGATCGGCCGGCCCGGGCGCCCGCATGGCCGAGGCCTTCGCCGCGCATCTGCGCCAGGCGACCGGGCTGATAGTCGATCTGTTCGACGAACGGCTGACCAGTTTCGAAGCGGAGGAGCGGCTCAAGGAGATCGGCGGGCGCGGTCTGCGCAACAAGGCCGCGATCGACGCGGTCGCGGCCTGCGTGATTCTCGAAGGATGGATCGAACAGCGGCGGCGCGCGATGACGGGAAAGCCGCGCGCTTGACGGGAGAGCCTTAGCACGCGGCGATCGCCTCCGCACATGCAAACGACTTCTGTTAGTCTGAGTTGCGGTGATGAAACGGATCGCATCGGCATTGGCGGTGCTTGCGCTGATCGCGGTCGTCGGCCTGCTCGCGGTGTGGCACGTGGTGCAGGCGCCGACGGCGGTCTTCGCCCCGCCGCGCGTCGTCTCGTTCCGTCCGGGCGACTCGATGACGATCGCGGCGCGGCGGCTCGCGACCGCCGGCGTGGTGCGCAGCGCGACGCTCTTTGCGATCTATGCGGAGCTCAGCGGGCGAGCCAATCGGCTGCAGCCGGGCGACTACGCCTTCAAGGGCGGCGAGGCGATGCCGCAGGTGCTCGCGCATCTGAACAACGGCGATTACATGGTCGTGACCGTGGTGATTCCAGAAGGTATGACGGTGCGCCAGATTGGCGAGCGACTCGAACAGGCGGGCCTGGTTTGCGACTATGACTTCGACGACGGGGCGCGCCGCGGCGCGCTGCCCCAGGCGCTCGGGCTGGGTCCGCTGGGGGCGGAGGGCTACCTGTTCCCGGCGACCTACCGCTTCTCGCCGCTGGCCCGGATGAACGACATTCTGGCGGCGATGCTCGGGCGGTTCTTCGCGATCCTGACGCCGGCGGTCGAGGAGCGGCTGTTCGAGTTGAATTTGAGCACGCGCGAGATGGTGACGATGGCCTCGATGGTCGAGAAAGAGGCCAAGGCGCCCGGCGAGCGGCCGCTGATCGCAAGCGTCTTTTACAATCGTCTGCGGATCGGGATGCCGCTGCAATCCGACCCCACGGCGCAATACAATACCCAGGGCGTGACCGAGCGCGCGGCGACGGCGGTGCGCATCCCGTCGGCCTTTAACACCTACGCGATTGCGGGCCTGCCGCCGGGGCCGATCGCCAATCCGGGACTCTCGTCGATTCGCGCGGCGCTCTATCCCGCGCATACCGATTACCTGTATTTTGTTGCACGCAATGACGGCACGCATATCTTTTCGCGCTCGTTCGCGGAGCATCAACGGGCGATTGCGGAAATCAAACGAATGACGGCGCATCCGCACGTCCCCAACGGCTAGCCGGCCGGAGCAACTTCCCGCATTCCGGATCGCAAAATGGTCAACCCCGTTGAGCAAATCGGCAAGTCGCGGCTGCGCCTGGCGCGCCTGGCGGCGGCGCGCGCGGCGATCGGCGGCGCACTGCCGTGCGGGCTGACGGTGGCGATCGCGCTCAGCCTCGATTGGGTCGGCGCGATGACCTGGGAGCGCTTCGGCTATATCCTCTCGCCGGACAGCGAATTGTCCCTCGGCGAAGCGCTGCTCGGGTTGGCGGTGGCCGAACTGGTGGTGCTGGGGCTGCTGGCGTGGCGCGCCTATCGCAAGGCCAACGACTTTCTCGCGACCGCGGAAGTAATCGACCGGCACGTCGGCGGTCATCAGGAGATAATCACTCTGGCGACGCTGGCCGACCCGGCCAATCCGGACAGCCGGGCGCGGCGATCGCCGCTGTTCCCGATGCTCTGGCGGCGCACGATCGCGTATCTCGATCTGTTCGATCCGCGGCGCGAGTTCCGCCTCGAGCCGGGGCCGCCGCTCAAGCGATCGTCGCTGGCCGCCGCGGCGACGCTCGCGGTCTTGAGCCTGGCGATGCTCGCCTTCGTCGAAATTCCCACGCCCGCCCAAGCGATCGCGCATCGCTTGCGCGCGGTTGCACGCGGCCTCGAGAGCGCGGGCGCGTCGTCCGCCGATCGCGCGCTGGCTGCCGCGATGATCGGGGTGGCCAAAGATCTCGATAATCCGCATCTGCCGCCTGAACAGAAGCTCGCCGAGCTGCAGGCGATCAAGCGCGAACTCGAGCAGCATCAGGATCAGCGCCAGAGCGGCAGCGGCGCCGCCCAGAGCGCCGCGGGCAATTCGGCCGGCGGTTCGGGCAGCGGGTCCGGCAGTGGTGACAGCAAGGGCAGCGGCAACGGCAGTGGATCCGGGGCGGGACAAGGTGCGGGTCAAGGCGCCGGCAGCGGCAAGGGCAGCGGTCCCGGCCAGGACGCCGGCAGCGGCGGCAAGGGCAAGCAGAAAGGCCAGCAGATGGTCGAGCTGGGCAACGATATCGCGAAAGCGCAGGCGCAAATTCAGGCCGCGGCCCGCGCGCCCGATCCGGCCAAAGGCCAGGGCCAGGATAAAGGCGGCACCGGCGCCGCGCCCAAGGCGGGCGACAATCCCAACGCCTCCGGGCCCAACCAACTCGCCAACAGCGCCGGCAACGCGACCCTGCCCCAGCCCGGCAGCGCGATGCGCAGTAATCTGCCGGCGCCCTCGAGCGGCACGCCGAGCGGTCGGCGCGACGACAAGGGCGCGATGGGCGACACGCATCTGGGCGAGACGCCCAAGGCGGGCAACTACGAACGCTACTACAAGGCCGGTGACGGGCCGCCGCTCGAGATTCGCGACGCGCGCTATGTGACCTTTCGGCTGCCCGGCGCGGCGGCCAATAATGCGGGTGCGGGGCGCACGGTGGCCGACCGCGAGCATCAGCAGGCCAGCGCCGCCTATACCAACGCGCCGCTCAAACAGGAGCGGCTGACCGACACCCCCGACGAGCGCCAACTGGTGCCGCCGCGTTACCGCGATTTGATCAATTAGGCGCGACCCGGTGGCCTGGGCAAGATCTGGTTCATAAGGTCTGGTTCATAAGGAAGGATTATCGATGGGAGCCGCTCCCCAAATTTCACCCAATGAACGCGTCACCGATTTCCGCAAGACCTTCGCCCGCGCCGAGGCCGAGGTCGGGCGCGTAATCGTCGGCCATCGCGACGTTGTCCGCAAGCTGCTCACGGCGCTGTTTTGCGGCGGCCATATCCTGATCGAGGGCGTGCCCGGCCTGGGCAAGACGCTGATGGTCAAGACGGCCGCCGAAACCCTGGGCTTAAGCTTCAAGCGGATCCAGTTCACGCCCGACCTGATGCCCTCGGATATCGTCGGCACGCAGGTGCTGGCGGAGAGCGACGGCAAGCGCGAGTTCAACTTCAAGGCCGGACCAATCTTCGCCCACGTGGTGCTCGGCGACGAGATCAACCGGGCGACGCCCAAGACCCAGTCGGCGGTGCTCGAAGCGATGGAGGAGCGTCAGGTCACGGTCTTCGGCACGACCTACCAGCTCGATCCGCCGTTCTTCGTGCTGGCGACGCAAAATCCGATCGAGCTCGAAGGCACCTATCCGCTGCCTGAGGCGCAGATGGATCGCTTTCTGTTCAAGGTCGTGCTCGGGCCGCCCAAGCCCGACGAATTGCGCGAGATTCTTACCCGCACGACCGGCGCCGCGACCTACAAGGTCCAATCGATCTTCGAGAGTGGGCTGGCGCCGCAGAAGATCGAGGCGCTCAAGGCGCTGGTGCGCGAGGTGATGGTCGGCGAGCCGATCGAGCGCTATATCATCGCGATCATGGGCGCCTGCACGCCGGGCGGTCCCGACGCGATTCCGGAGGTCTCGCAGTACCTGCGCTTCGGGCCGAGTCCGCGCGGCGCGCAATCGATCATCCTGTGCGCCAAGGTCAACGCGCTGCTCGAGGGGCGGGTGACGGTCAGCTACGAGGACGTCGAGGATGCGACGACTCCGGCGCTGCGCCATCGCCTGCTGCGCAACTTCCAGGCCGAGGCCGAAAACGTCAGCGCCGAAGCGATCCTCGAGCAGGCGCTCAAGCGCCTCAAGCGGCCGCGCTAGCGCGATGCTTGGATTGCCCGAAGAGTTCACGCCGGAATTTATCGCCCGGCTCGATCAGCTGCGGATCAAGACGCGGCGCGAGTTCGCCGGCCTCGGCAAGGGGACGCATCTGTCGCCCCGGCGCGGATCGTCGCTGGAATTCAGCGACTTCCGCCACTACTCCGAGGGCGACGATTTCCGCTATATCGACTGGGGGCTCTACGGCCGCACCGACAAGCTCTACATCAAGCTGTTCAAGGAGGAAGAAGACCTCCTGACCTATATTTTCATCGACGCCAGCGCCTCGATGGGCTATCCGGAGCGCGATCGCAAGTTCGGCGTGGCGGTCGCGACGGCGCTCGCGCTGGCCTATATCGCGCTGGCCTCGGGCGATCGCGTGATGATCCGGGTGCTCGCCGGCCGCGGTCATCCGCCGCCGCCGGCGTTCGTCGTCGGACGCCATCGGATCGTCGATCTGGCGCGCAGCCTGACCGCGATTGCGCCGGGCGGCGAAGTCGATCTGGCGCCGGCGCTGGCCCGCGAGATGGTCGCAATCCGGCGCGCCGGCAAGGTCTTTCTGATCTCGGATTTCCTCATGATGCCGAATTCGGCGACCCGCGGCCTGGGCCTCTTCACCGCCGCCAACATGGACGTGACCGCCGTGCAGATTCTCGGCGGTGCCGAACTCGACGGCCAGGGGCTGGCGGGCGACGTCGAGGTGGTCGACGCGGAGAGCGGCGAGCGCGTGCGCGTCTCGATCGGCCAGCGCGAGCGCGATCAGTATCGCGACACGCTGCTGCGGCTGGCGCGCGAGATCAAGACCTTCTGCTTCCGCAACGGCCTGCATTACACGCTCCACACCACCGACCGCGGCTTCCACGATTTCTTCGTGCGCGCGGCGACCGACCTCGGCCTCGTGCATTAGAGCGCGCGACGATGGGCTTCAACCTGCTGGGCCTGCTCGAACCGGGTGCGCTCGCGTTCTTCGCGATCGTGCCCGCGCTGATTCTGGCCTATCTCGCGCGCGAGCGTCCGCGCCAGGCCACGGTCTCGAGCGTGCTCGCCTTTCGCGCGCTGCATGTGATGCGCGGGCAACGCTTTGGCGGACGGCCGCGCTTCCCGTGGACCTTCTTTCTCGAATTGCTGGTGCTGTGCCTCGCGGTGCTCGCGATGGCGCGGCCGTACTTTCTGCGGCGCGGGAATCCGGTCGCCGTGGTGCTCGACAACTCGGCCGCGATGCAGGCGCTGACGCCCGCCGGCTCAAGCCGCATGGCCGGCGCGATCGCGGCCGTCGATGACGCGCTGGAGCATACCGCCGGCGCGGGCGAAGTGACGCTCTATCTCACCGCCCCCGAGCCTCATCCGGTGGGCGGCGCGATGGCCGGCGGCGGCGCGGCGCGGGCCGCGATCGATCGGACGATAGCGATCGACGCGCCCAACGATCCGGCGGCCACCGCGGCGCTGCTCGCGCAGCTCAATGCCGACGGCCATCTGGGCCGGATTATCTTCGCCAGCTATCGCGCGGTCGCCACGCCGGTGCCGCCGCGGGTCACGCCGATGGTCATCGGCGATCCGATCGCCAACTACGCGATCGGCGCCTTTGCGCTGAGCCGCGAGACCTTCGGCGCGGCCGCCCTGCATGCGCGGATTACGCTCGCCAACTTCAGCCCGGCCACGCAGACCTTGCGCGTTACCGTGAGCGGCGACGGCAAACCGATCGGCAGCGCGCAGGCGATCGTCGCGGCGGGCGCGGCCACCACCGTCGAATTTCCCAACCTGCCACCGGCCAACATCTATCGCGCCGTGCTCGATCCGGCCGACGGCTTCATGCTCGACAACGTCGCCTACGCGACCGGCTCCGCAGTGCGCGCGGTTGCCGTGCTGTTCATCAGCCCGACCCCGGCCGACGGCCAGAGCCTCGGCGCGATTCCCGGCCTGAGCGTGACGACGCGCACGCCGGCCGCCTACACGCCGCGCGATCTGGCCAACGCCGACCTCGCGATATTCGAGTACACCGCGCCCAAGGAACTGCCCGCGCTCAATGCGCTGATCGTGATGCCGCCGCCGGGCGACCCGGTCTTCAATTTCGCTGTGACCGGCGCGCCACGCGTCGCGATCGCCGGATGGCCGACCACCGCCCGGCTGACCGACGGGGTTAATTTCCGCCTGCTCAACCTGCGCGCGGGCGAGTATTTCGCCGAGCATCCGTGGATGCAGCCGGTCGTGACCGGCGACGGCGGCGGCCTGCTGCTGATCGGGCAGCGCGCGGGCCATCGTTACGTCGCCACCGGCTTCAATCCGTTTCCCTATCTCGGGCGTGGCAATCTGCCGATGTCGATCCTGACGCTCAACATGCTCGGCGACCTGGCCGGCTTCGGCGCGCGCAGCACCGGCTACCATACCGGCGAACCCTGGATCGTGCCGGCCGGGATCAAGGCGATCACGCTTCCGTCGGGCCGGCGCGTCACGGTCGCGCCGGGGATGCTGTTCAGCGCGGCCACGGCGCAGGGCGTCTACCGCCTCGTCGGAGCGGCGGGTGTGGCCACGCCCCGCGCCGTCAATCTGGCCGACCTCACGGTCTCGGATCTGCAAAACGCGCCGCCGATCAGTATCGCGGCCGCGGTTGCCGAGCCGGGCACTGCGGCCGCATCGATCGTCCGCGCGCCGCTCGCCGCCGATCTGCTGATCGTGATCATTCTTTTGATCGTGGCTGAATCGATCGTGGTCTACCGGCGCCGCCGGATGCTCGTGGCGCAATGAACGCCGCCGCTTTCGCCAGCGCCGTCGGGTGGCCGATCAAGGGTCTCACCCTGGGCCGTCCCGACGCGCTCTACCTGCTCGGCGCGATCGCCATTTTGCTGGTCTGGTGGCTCTGGCAGGCGCGCACGCCGGCACGCTGCGCCGCGCCGCTGCTGCGCGCGATCGTGCTCGCGCTGTTCGTCGGCGCGCTGGCCGATCCGCAAAGCGTGATGCGCTCCGAGGGCACGACGCATCCCGCATTGATCGACGCGTCGGCGAGTATCACGCCCGCGATGCGCGAGTTTACCGCGGGGCTGCTGCGCGATTCGCTCAAGCTGCGCGCCGGCGACCCCGCGATCATGTTTGGCGCGGCGCCGGTCGCCGCGACGGTCGGCGGCGCGATTGACGCGCTCGGATCGCCCGCCGGATGCTCCGGATGCGCGCCGGGCGCGACCAATCTCGAAGCGGCGCTCGACAAAATCGCGGCCGACCCCGCCGCGCGCGGCGGACCGGTCGTGCTGGTGACCGACGGCTGGGAGAATCGCGGCGACGCGGCCAACGCGGTCAGCGCGCTGCGCGCCGCCGGGATCGTGCTTGACATCTTCACACCGCCCGGCGCGCATTCGATTCCCAACATTGCGATGACCGGGATCAACCTGCCGCCGGCGCTCGAGAAGGCCGCCCCGTTCGAACTCGGCGTCGCCATGGAAAATCTCAACGCCGCGCCGGCCCCCGGCACTATCTCGATTTACCGCAACGGCACGCTGCTCGACGATCGCGCCGTGACCCTCGCGCCCGGCCAGACCCGCTACGACTTTCCGGTCCACACCGAGGCCGCCGGCCTGGTCGGCTACCGGGCGGTGTTCAAGCCGTTCAACCCGGCCGACGATGTTTATGCGGAAGACGACGCGCTCGACGGCTGGGTCGGTATCGGCGCGCAGCGCAAGGTTCTGATCCTGACCGATTCGGCGCGCGACTCGAGCCGGCTGGAGAGTGTCGTGCGCGCGATGGGCATGGATCCGACGACGGTGACCATCGCCAGCGGCCAATGGAACGGATCGCCCAAGGGCTTCGACGCGGTCCTGATCAACAACCTCGCGCGCGCGCGCATCGCACCGGCGGCGCAGGCCGCATTAGCCCAGTACGTGACCGACGGCGGCTCGCTCGCGATGGTCGGCGGCGACCAGAGCTTCGGGCTCGGCGGATGGCAGGACAGTCCGCTGGCGCGCGTGATGCCGGTCGTGATGCGTCCGCCGCAGCGGCGCGAACGCACGCGCGCGCTGGTCCTGATCATCGACAAGTCGGGCTCGATGGGCCGCAGCCAGAAACTCGAGTACGCCAAGGCCGCCGCGCTGACCGTGACCAGGACCATGAGCGACAGCGACCTGATGAGCGTGATCGGCTTCGACTCGCAGCCCTTCGTGGTGATTCCGCTCGAGCCGCTGAGCCAGAGCCGCCCGTACTTCAGCGAGCTGGTCGGCCGCCTCAAGGCGCGCGGCACGACTTTTCTGCTGCCCGCGATCCAGGAGGCCGAACGCGCGCTGGCCCAGAGCGGCGCGGCGATCAAGCACGTGGTCATCCTGACCGACGGCGAAACCGGCGGCACCGCCGCGATGTACTACGATCTGATCTCGACCATGCATCGCGAGGGCGGCGTCACCATCTCGACGATCGCGATCGGGCGCGAGGCCAACGTCGGCCTGCTCCAGGCGATCAGCAACTACGGCGGCGGCGGCTTCTATCAGACCGATAGTGCCGCGAATCTGCCGCAACTGTTTCTCGAAGACGTGCGCCAGCGCGGCGGCGACACCACGATGGTCGAAAAGGACTTCGTGCCCTATACCACCGCGCCCGATCCGATTCTCAAGGATCTCGCCGGCCGCCAGTTGCCGGCGCTCAAGGGCTTCGTCGCGACCGACCTCAAGCCGGGCGCCACGCTGAGCGTCTTCGTCAATAGCGCGGGCGTGCGCGCGCCGGTGGTCGCGGGCTGGAAATTCGGCGCGGGCAAGGCGCTGGCCGTCACCACCGACGCCAGCGGGCGCTGGTCCTCGCGCTGGATCGACAACGGCGTCTTCGGTCCGGTGTGGGACAAGCTGGTCGCCTGGATGACCCCCGCGACCGCGGCCGCGGAGACTTACGCCGTCGCCCTCGGCTACCATGCCGGGCGTATCGAAATCCGCCTGACTGATTACAGCGATAATCCGCAGACCACCGCGCGGCCGCTCGGCGCGATTGTCACGGCGCCCGGCGGCGCGCGGGCCGAAGCAATCCTGGCGCAGGACGGCCCCGGCGAGCTTGCCGGCAGTTTCGCCGCGGCGACGCCCGGCAATTATTATATCGCGCTGCAGCCGGCGCGCGGCTCGGGGCAGACCTTTCCGCCGCTGGCCTACACCGTCAGCGCCGCCGCCGGCGCCGAATTGCCGCGCCCGGAGCCCAATTACGGCCTGCTCGAAGATCTCGCTTCGGCCACCGGCGGACGCCTCAATCCGGCGCTCAGCGATGTCGCCATGACCCGGCCGCGCTTCGCGCACAGCGTCCCGCTCACCCCGTACCTGGTGGTGACCGCGATGATCCTGTTGATTGGCGAGGCGCTCATCCGCCGGCTGACATTTTGAGTAATCGTCTTGAGTAATCGTCAATCATCAGTCGATATGCAATCATGCAGTGACCAATGAGCAACGACGATCCCATCGAACCTAATCATCACTTGCAGCATAAGTACCCCGCCAACGTCCGCTTCTGTGGACTATGCGGGGGCGCGATGGAACTGCGGCCGGTGCTGCCCGATCGGCGGCGCTTCAAGGTCTGCACGGTTTGCGGGTTCGTCGATTTCCCCAGCCCCAAGCTGGTCGCGGGCTGTCTGGTGATCGACGACGGCCGCGTCCTGCTGCTGCGCCGTGGAATCGTGCCGCGCCTGGGCTACTGGACGTTTCCCGGTGGCTACGTCGATCTTGGCGAGTCACCGCTCGCAGCGGCGATCCGCGAAACAGCCGAAGAGGTCGGAATGATGGTCCTTCCCAGGCGCCTGCTCGGCCTCTACGCCGACCCGATCAATCCGACCGCGGCGGTCGCGGTCTACCTGGCGCAGCCGGGCGCCGAGGCGCCGGGGCTCTCGTATGAAGCGGCCGAGGTCCGCTACTTCGCACCCGACGAAATCCCGTGGGACGATCTCGCCTTCCACACGACGCACGCCGCGCTCACCGATTGGGTCGCGATCGCGCGCTGAGCGCCGTGGCGGGAGGCCGTCGCTGCGCGATTGATCGCCGCGCCGCCGGTTGACGCCCCCCGCACTAAGCGCGATCGGCGGCCGGCCGCACCGGCTGGCGATCGAACGCGGCCGCGACCGTGGCGATCGTGTCGGCCTCGTCGGCGCCCTTGTCGCTGCGCACGCCGACGATGCGTGCGAAGCGCAGCGCCATCCCGCCGGCGTACTGCGGACTGCGCTGGATATCGCTGTAGGCGACCTCGACCACCACCTCCGGGCGCACGCTCACCCGGCCACCCTGCTCGCCGGTCTTGAGCGCGAGCAGGCGCTCGGTCATCGCGCGGAAGTCGTCGTCGGTCAGCCCCTTGAAGGTCTTGCCCACGGCGATCAACGCACCGTCACGTTCGTCGCGCGCCGCCAGATGGTAGTTCGAGAGCCATCCGTGGCGCCGCCCGTAGCCCCATTCGGCCGCGACGATCACCAGGTCGAGCGTGCGCACGCTCTTGATCTTGAGCCATCCGCGGCCGCGCACGCCGGGCATGTAGGTGCTCGCGAGCGCCTTGGCGACGATCCCTTCGTAGCCCACCGCGATCGCCCGCGCGTAGAATTGCTGGCCCTCGGCGAGCGACGCCGGCGTGCAATGGCCAGCCACGCCGAGGCCGTGAGTCTCGGCGATTTCGGTCAACGCGGCGTAACGTTCAGCATAGGGTGCGTCGATCAGTAATTCGCCGTCGAGCGCCATCAGATCGAATAGGTACAGGGCCACCGGCTGCGCGTCGCGCATCCGCTCGACGTCGTGCACGCGGCCGAACCGGCGCATCACTTCCTGAAACGCGAGCGGGCGGCCGGCGGCGTCGACCGCGATCACTTCGCCGTCGAAGATCGCGCGGCGCGGGCCGATACGCGCGGCGCTCTCGACCACTTCGGGCAGGCTAGCCGTGATCTCATTGAGGCGGCGCGAATAGATCCGCACGGCGCCGTCCGCGCAATGAATCTGCACGCGCGCGCCGTCGAGCTTATGTTCGAGCGCCAGGCGATCACCGAGCAGGCGAAAGACCTCGGCCACGTTGGGCGCCGGTTGCGCGAGCATCGGCTTGATCGGCCGGATCTGCCGCGCACCGTCGCGCGGCGCGGACTGCGCCGGGCGCGCAATCGCGGCGACGGTCTCCGCGGCAGCGTCCGCCGCCGCGTCCCGCGCGGGTGCGTCCGGCGCGGTCGTCTGCGGGCCGAGCACCGACGACGGTTCGCGCAGCGCGCGGACCACGCGGCCGACGTCGCCCTCGAGCATATTGATCCGGCGCACCTCGGCGACCGGCCGCGCCGCCATCTTCGCGATCGCCTCGAGCATCAGGCCTTCGCTCATCCCATGGCGCATCTCGCCGATCAGAACTTTGGCCAGGTACTGGCCTTCGAGCACGCTCATCCGCTCGAACAGCGCGCGCAGCGCGTCGAGCTTGCGCCGGCGCGAGTTGCGCCCTTCGATCTCCGCCATCTCGATAAAGCCGCGCGCGACTTCGGCCAGGGTCAATGCGGGTTCGGGCTCGGCCGGACGCAACCGCAACAACATCGCGATCGCCTCGCCGAAATCGACCGCCGCGGCGAAGATCTCCTCGCCCTGGTCCGCGCCGCCGGTCATCGCCGCGACGATTTTCCACACCGCGCGGCCGCTGACCTGAAGCCGGGCCGTGCCGCCCTGGGCGAGCGTGCGGCCGACCATGAAGCGCGCGGCGATCGCGGCCTCGCCGGGGTCCAGCCGGGCCAGAAATTCACCCGCCAGCTCAGCCATCTGCAGGCGGCTCTGGGTCTGGCCGAGCGCCTGGCAGACCAGCGCGAATTCATAAAACGAGGGCACCTCCAAAGAATAAGCGCGCGGGGCGCGGCGAGCGCAATAGCGCCGCGACGTCTGTGAGGTGGGGACTCAGGCCGCGCCGCTAGGGAACCTCTGCATAAGTTAGGTTGTCATTCTGAGCGCAGCGAAGAATCCCGGATCCGGGACCCATGC